>JACCDG010033244.1_pt1 | contig 24371 bp, 25 predicted proteins | sample 7442471 | NCBI WGS metagenome assembly JACCDG01 (sample SAMN15323444, study PRJNA562643) | freshwater metagenome | isolation source: river surface water | place: USA:Blue River Watershed | collected 2017-08-17 | reverse complement strand
TGAGAGTCGGTAGTTCACAAGTCGCTCACCTCCTGCCCTCCATGGCTCGCACCACGCGCGCCATCGAGAAGGCGCTCGCGCGCTTGAGCTCGGGCTCTCGACTCGCCTCTCCTCGCGAGGATATCGCCGCCACCTCCATGGCCACCACTCTCGACGCTCAAACCCGTGGCATCGGCGTTGGACTGCGCAATATCAACGCCGCTCAAAGCCTCCTCATGACGGCAGACTCGGCGCTGAGTTCGCAAATAGAAATCGCCCAGCGACTACGTGAACTCGCGGTACAAGCCTCTCAATCCACGCTCAATTCATCGGATCGCCAATCCCTCCGCACCGAGGCCATGAGTTTACTTGAAGAATATCGCCGTCTCACAAGAGCGACCACATTCAACGACCAGCAGATCATCGATGGCTCCGTCGAGAGTCTTCAAGTTGCATTCGAAGGCTCCAACTTCAGTGTGGATCTGGCGGATTCATCGAGCCAAGAAATCTTTACGATCGAAGGCGGCAATGGGACATTCACTTTTGCACAGAGCTTTGGAACTTCTAGCGACTTCGCCAACGAAGTTGAATTAGGCGATATCGACAATGACGGTGATCAAGATGTCCTCATGACGTTTTCCACTGGCACAGGGCTCGTTATCCGACTCAACAATGGTGAAGGCGTCTTTAGCCAGGCAGCCACATTGGGTGTAGGAGCAAGCTTTTATCGTCCTGAGTTCGGAGACATCAATAACGACGGAATTCTCGATATTGCTGTGGGGAGTTCGACTGGTACCATGTGGGCTTATCTCGGAAATGGTGATGGCACATATGAAGCTCCGATCACGACGGCTTTTGACGCCCAAACCTATGAAACTGTACTCGGCGACTTCAATGAAGACGGCAATTTGGATCTCATCGCGACAATGAATAGTCGAGACACAGTCGCTATCGCTTTAGGAAATGGGGACGGGACTTTCCAAGCCGAAACCACCTATACAGTCGGGGGAAGCCCACGCGGAGTAGCTGTGGGAGATCTCAACAGTGACGGACATATGGATCTAGCCATTGCAGGATCTGGAGCTAACTCGGTCTCGCTGCTGATGGGAGATGGGAATGGATCTTTCACGGTAGGGACTACTCTCACCGGAGGCCTAACTCCTCAAATGATTTTGATCACGGACCTCAACCAAGATGGAATCAACGATATTGCTCTTTCAACGTATAACAATGGATACCTGAGCCTCTTCCTAGGTAATGGCTCAGGAGGATTCACAGCAGGCACCACGGTCACGCTGGCCAATGGATTATTCGGACTGCGTCAAGCCGACTTCAACAATGATGGAGCACCAGATCTTGTGGCGCTCAATAGTCTGAATGGAGATGCGTCTATTTTGATCAACAATGGCGCCGGGACATTCACTCAAGCGTCTACAATCTCTACTGTCGGACTCCCCATCGCTTTGGCTGCAGGAGATGTCAATGGAGATGGTCACGCGGAGCTCCTTTTTGGCGGTTGGAGTACGTCCGCTCTCTCCGTTTACCAACCCAATTTAGCAACTCGCTCCGCTGAAGCAGAAATCAATTTTGATACGGCCGTAAAAGCGTCTCACAGCCTTGAGATTATCGATCGTGCGCTCGATGCTCTTGTATCCGCTCGCTCTCAACTCGCAGCTTCTCATTCGCGCCTCGACGCTGCCGCATCTCAACAGCTCTTACTGTCCGAATCTCTGGCCTCTGCGCGATCCAATCTCATGGATGTGGATATCGCTGAAGAAACTGCTGAACTCGTCCGCCTCCAAATCTTGCAGCAAGCGCAAGTGGCCGTTGCGGCACAATCCAACTTGCAACTGCAAACAGTGCTCGGTCTTTTGAATTCTCTCAATTAGTCCGCAGGAAAATAATAACCGGATCGATCTGCAAACAAATTTACGGAATGCTTGATGGTGCACGATCCTCGCTTCTCAATCGCCGTAAACGAATACACGGGAGCTTGAGAGAGCTGAAGCTTAAATGTCTGATCCAAATAATAGATATAAATAAAATTTCCCTGCTGTCGACGAATGCGCATTCCGTGAGGAGCTGTGTCCGGCACGACTCCATCCAGGACCGAAAACTGATAATGGGAGTTATCAAAACCTATTTTTTGAAACACCACATTGAGAGCATAAAACTGAACAGAATTCTTCCCTGCTTTGCGTACCACTCGACTGTCAGAATTCAATTCTACTTTCGGATCGGCAATTTGCTTCTCAGTGATTCTGTTTGAGTCCGCACACAAGCCATCGGGCTCAGTCTCGACAACAAACTGAAGATCCGAAAAATAAATCTTTCGTGGCTTTACGCCCTCGGCGGCACCAGGAGTCTCGGGCTGAACAATTGGACGTCCCAAAAGATCCGTTCCCGATCGTTCGATCTGTCCCGTTAAAATCGTCATCCACAATACTAAATTCGTCATAACAAACATGTCTTCACCCTATCATGAGGTCTTTTACGGAGCGCAGCGTCCAGGTCGGTTTGACTTTGGACGTTTTCAACTTGGCGCGCGTCGTCTCTCCTGTCAACACGAGGACGCTCGAAACCCCTGCTGTCCTTGCCATTAAGATATCTGTCGAAAGCCTGTCCCCCACGAGGACACAATCCTTTGGACGACACCGTGCGCGCGTCAACGCTTCTTTCATCATCAACGGATGCGGCTTACCCAACACAACGCTCGGCTTCACTTCTGTGACGAGCTCCAACAACTTAGCAAAGGCCCCGCAATCCGGCTCTCGTCCATAGTCCGTCGGGCAATACAAATCAGGATGAGTAACAATCATGGGGAGTTTTTGCTCCAAAAACTCACACGCCTTTTTAAGCTTGTCATAGTCGAGAGTTTTATCAAACCCCACCACCACGGCTTCAGGATTTTCTCTCGTATGCCGAATCCCATTCTCCGCCAGCATTTCTGCCATCGCGGGAGTTCCGAGCAAGAATACTTTTGTCCGATCTTTTTGTTTTAAATACCGAATCAAGCTATGCGTCGACATGATCACTTCTCCCGGCTGGGGCTCAAATCCCATTTTTTCAAGCTTGTGATAGTAGTCCGCATCAGAGCGTGAAGAATTATTTGTAAAAAAGAATATCTTCTTTTCTCGTCGCCTCAGCTCTGCGATCAGTTCTACAGCACCGGCAATAATCTTGGATCCCAAATAGAGAGTGCCATCGAGGTCGAACAAGAAAACTTTTTTTGTTTCGAGAATTTTGGAGCTCACTCGTCTGGATCTCATCCATTGCGCCTCGTATGTACAAGCGAAATTTTGTCAAGACAGGGAGGTAAGGATGCTAAAAATCGCATGCAATCTTGGCTATGGCACTTCACAGATTCAAAAAATAATTGTTAGAATAGACGGGTGCTGTTGCGACGATTAAACTGCTCCTGCGGTATACGTAACAGAAGGTAAATTTGTTGAACCGATACCATAAGAAGGGGATTGGTCCCTGGACTCGGTGAGCACGATTTCCGAATCGGGCCTAATGTGTTCCAACCACCGATCCCACCTAGCGATTGCTGGGTTCAGACAATGACTTCATACGGTACAGGTGGGAGCAGTTTGATGGTCGCAATGGTTTCTAAAGAAGAGATTCGTCAAAATATGAAAGGTCTTCGTTCCGCCCTCAGCGCGGATCAAGTCGCTCATGCTGGACTCTCTATTGTGAGACATTTTCATCGGATGCGTTATGGAATTTCGTGGCTTCTCTACGCTCCGCTACCGACTGAGATTTCGACGTGGGGACTCTTTGCCTTTGCCAAAGAACTTCGAAAAGAAAAGGTCTTCATGCCTCGCATTCAGGGAAATGAGTTGGATTTTCGAGAAGTCCAAAGTCCCCAGGACCTCAAAAAGGGCGAGTTTACTCAGGAGCCTCCCATCGGTGCTAAAGAATGGGATCCTTCTCAACCCGCCATTGTCGTTGTGCCAGGCCTCGCTTTTAACAGCACGGGCGATCGAGTCGGCTTTGGTAAAGGCTTTTACGATCGCTTTTTGGCTCAATATCCTCACCTCCCTCGACTCGCCGTGGCCTATGACTTTCAGATCATGCCACAGGCTCATTGGGACACGAGCAAAACAGATATGAAAATGGATTTTGTCGTCACCCCCGCAGGGATTTGGGGAACTTCTCGCATCCTCTCTTAAGTCGTGTTATTCGTAAAATCTCATGCCCCTCATTAAATTACTTTTTTTGGGAGATATTGTTGGCTCAAGTGGCCGCAGGGTTGTCGAACAATGGGTGCCGCGGCTGCGCCAAGAGATGCAACTCGATTTTGTGGTCGCCAATGGCGAGAACGCTGCCGCAGGTTTTGGACTCACTCCTCAAACGACTTCAGAAATTCTAAAATCAGGTGTCGATTGCATCACCGGGGGAAATCATACCTTTGATAAAAAGGAGATCTCTCAGATTTTTAACGAATGGCCCGGACGCGTCTTACGCCCCGCGAACTATCCGCCAGGCACTGCTGGCTCTGGCGTTACAATTCTTAAAACAGCTCAGGGGCAAAACATTGGCATCATCAATTTGATGGGACGAGTTTTTATGGAGCAGATCGACTGCCCCTTTCAAGTATTGGACAAAAATTTAGAGACCGTGCGCCAGCAAACTCCCGTGATCTTGATTGATATGCACGCGGAGGCGACAAGCGAAAAGCAAGCGATAGGATTTTATGCCGACGGCCGTGTTTCGGCTGTGGTGGGCACTCACTCTCATGTTCCCACAGCGGATGAGAGAATTTTGCCGGGCGGCACAGGCTTTGTCACAGACTGCGGGATGAATGGAGACTATGATTCGGTGATCGGCATGAAAAAGGAGATCATCTTGCAGCGATTTACCCGCAAGCAACATATTCGCATGGAAGTCAGTGAAGGTCCGGGAATGCTTTGGGGAATTGTCTTTGGCATTGATCCGGATTCCGGAAAATGTTTTCAGGTCGAGCGCATCAAAAGGAATGCTCTATGAAGATCCCTCCAGCCGAAGAACAACTGGCACTGATCAAACGCGGCAATTTCGAAATGATTTCGGAAGGCGAACTCCTCAACAAGCTCAAACGTTCGCACCAAAAGCAAATTCCTCTCAAAATAAAAATGGGTTTTGATCCCACTGCGCCCGATCTCCACCTCGGTCACTCCGTGGGCCTGCGAAAACTCAAAGACTTTCAGGACCTTGGTCATGAGATTTACTTTTTGATTGGCGATTTTACGGCGAGAATTGGTGATCCCACGGGTCGAAACAAAACTCGGCCCCCCCTCTCCGATGCTGATGTCGCGAGTAACGCCAAAACCTACAAAGACCAAGTGTTTAAAATCCTTGATCCCCAAAAAACCAAGGTCGTTTTTAATTCAGAGTGGTGCTCCAGTTTGAGTGCTACGGATTTGATCCAGATCGCCTCTCAAATGAATGTGGCTCGAATGCTCGAGCGAGAAGATTTTAAAAATCGCTATACGCAAGGAGTGTCGATTTCGATTCACGAGTTCTTGTACCCTTTGATCCAGGGATACGACTCTGTCGCACTCAAAGCCGATGTCGAAATGGGTGGCCAAGATCAGCGATTCAATCTGCTTGTGGGCCGAGATCTTCAAAAGTTCTACCAACAAGAGCCTCAGGTCTTGATCTTTACCCCTCTGCTCGAAGGCACCGATGGAGTTGATAAAATGAGTAAATCTCTCGGCAATGCCATCGGCATCAATGAGTCGCCCAAAGATATTTTTGGAAAGATCATGAGTATTCCCGACACGGCCATGAGAAAATATTTTGAGCTCCTCACGCGAATCCCCGCTGCCGACATCGATCAACTCCTCACGGGTCATCCTCGTGATGCAAAGCTTCGTTTGGGTAAAGAAATAGTCGATCTCTACCATGGAGCCCCTGCGGGCCAAAAAGAAGTCGACGGGTTTATTTCACAGTTTTCAAAGCAAGAGGTTCCTGAGGATGCTCCCTCACTCTCACTCTCTCAGATCGGTGGAGATACGCCTCTTTTTAAAGTTCTTTCGCAGAATCTTGGCCTGTTCTCCGCGGCCGAAGCCAAAAGACTGATGACTTCAGGCGGAGTCAAAGTGAACGGCGAAAAAGTTGATTTAGAATTTTCGACGGCTCGATTAAAGACAGGCGATACTCTCAAAGTTGGAAAGTTAAAATTCTTTCGAGTCATTTCTTAAATTTCTACTCGCATTAGTGCGGCGTGACGATTTGGACCAGCCGACCAACTATCTTTGTAGCCATGGAAGACGTTCTTCGATGGCGCACTTGAATTTCTACAATCAAAGGCCGAGTCGCATAGGATCCCCAATGAAACCCCGCGCGATAAACATTTTTAAATCTCTTGCGGTCGATTGGAAAATCTCGAAATGCGGCGCGACTCTGGTTACTATCGAGACTCAACCTAAATCGCAGACTTCGATCCGTGGGCAAGATCGGATCAAAATCAAATGGGCAGGCCTCTAAAATATGTTGGTAATTGGGATCTTCCATCCGACACGTGGCTGTGACGATCAATTCCGAAGGCACCGAGTTCTGCGCCTCAATATTGATGTTGTTGATCGTAAACACAGGTTGAATGTTTCGAGAGGCTGCAGAGCCTTCCATCGCAACAACTCCCCCCTAGCCTCCCCAAGTTCCAAGATACAAGCGACCCGTTTGGCAGTTGGATGCAGAAGGTAAACAATCCATCGCACTCGTGCCCAAAGTATCTCCTGAGGCAGTCAGCCACTCGCTTTCGGTCTGCACAAAATCAGAATCAGCAAAAATAATCTCGGGCGCTTCTTGAAATCCTATACTCGTCGTCCATCGGATTTTTCGTCCATCCGTTGCAACTAAGTCCGCTTCGAGGCTTGCATCTCCCCCTTCAAAGAGCGAAGTCGTAGAGATCACGGGCTGACATCGATCGGTGTTTTGGATGCTAATGCGCTCGGCGCCACCGATGAGTCGCCACGTCACTTGATTGACCCCATCTGTACACGAATACCCTCCAGGAAACGTCAGTTGAAACTGAGTCTCTTTTCCTAAACGAAGTTCTTCGGTGAGAATCACATCCGGCTCTAGATTTGAATCATTCGAATTTCCCTGATTCGTGGAAGTGGGCGAAGGGTTTGTTACCATGCTCCGAGAGACAGCAGAATTTGCATTGCCGTCCTCTCCGGTACAACCCGCCAAAAAGTAAACTGCCGTTAAAATAAAGGGAACTACAAAGCGATCTGACACCATCCGCAACCACATGTTTTATCGAGATTGCAAGAGACGTGCCCGGGCAAAAGCGCTTTGGGAGAACGCCACCGATCGTTCTATGAAATGATTAGCGAACGAGATCTTTGGTAAGACTCAACAAGATTCCATCTTTCATACGCTTATTGAAGGCATCGAGCTTTTGATTCAGATCCAAATGCAAATCAGGCAGCTGAGTGATTTTTGCACGCATTTCTTTGCCGCGAGAATCCAATTTCGCATCGCCAACATCAATGAGCGCTGTGTTTTCTACGATAACCGCCCATCGATCAGCGGCGAGCATTTCCATATTTTCGATTTCTTGAATGAGACCTTGTTTGGTCAAAAACTTATCTGCACCAGACGAATCTTTGAATACCGACGACTTCCAGTTTTCAGGCAACTTCTCAGTCGCTGTTCTCAGCGCCTTGAGGCGATCAATGAGTTCGAGCTCTCCGCGAGCTGAGGTCGCGAGCTGAACATTAAATCTGAGATCCTCTGCAGCCATTTGTCCCTGAAGTGCAAAAAATAAAACAGATACAATCATTGAAATCTCCTTATTGGTATTTGATCGGGAGTAATTGCAATATGCCTGCCGCTGGATTCTAGATTTAAAGCCATTCCTAAGGCCCTCTCGCCACTCCTATGCAAAGTTTTTAGAGACAATTTTTTTACTCAGCGATCCCAGGACCGCAGTCGAAAATTCTTGTTTTCAGAGGTTTGATCAGGCTTAAATGCAATAGGGTTTAATTTGGGGTTGATGATCACAGCAGCGGTATTGGCGAGTGTTTTGGTGCAGGATTGCCCCAAGGAGCTCCGTGCTATTGCCGGCTCTACCAAGAGTCTGCATCAAGGATTAATGCAAGGAATCCCCACTCAAAGCGTTCAGAATGCCCTCAAGCTCCCTGACGTTTTCAGAGGCCCTGTGGCCACAATCCACGAAAGCGCCAACCTACGGATCTTTGGCTTTCGTCGTCCGGATGGTCGAGGACTCGAGTCCTTACGCATTTACGGTTTTCAAGATTTTCCGACTCTCTTGGCAACGATATACCTCGATCAAAATCGACCCGCAGGCCGAAACGCCGTGCATTTTATGTTTTCTGCCGAGTTGATCTATCCACTGCTTGTCAACGAGGCACCCCAGCTCCTTAAAGTTTTGCAGAGTTTTGGCTTTCTTGAGTTTTCGATCAAAGACCATCTCAAACTTTCACTCGAAGCAGATCAGTTCGTCACCGAAGAATTGGCCACAGCCCAAAAGTACGGAGTTCATATTCCTTCTTGGGCCTCGATTCGATGGGAGATTCTCACTCAAGAATTTTTGAACGAAGAGAGGCTCTATCAGCGTCCTTTGAATGCCGAGACCACACACGTTTTGTTCGCGGGTTATCTCCATTCTGACACTTACCCCGCGGCTCTGATCGAAGACCTGCATATCGGCAAGAATCAAGGACTCAAGATATTTTTGCATCCAACGCAGGCTTCACAGAAAGACGCGTTCTATCCTTCAATTCAAGAGCGAATGCAGATCGAGGGACAATTCAAGGTCGAATGGCTAGGCCTCAAAAATCCAGTCGTGATCAGATTGGATCAAATCAACTCTTCTGATCGCACCTACTATTTGATCTTTGAGGGATCCGACAACCTCCCCGAAAACATTGCCTATACGGTCATCAATCCGCGTACAGGAATGCAAAGTCCCATAAAGATAAGTCGCTAAAATGACTCAGATTATTTGATTTCTGAGTAAACACCTCAAGTTTAATGCCCACCAGTCGATGGAGTATTTGACGCTCCGCAGCATGAATCCCCTTTTGGGGGTAAAATATGAATTGGGGCGCGGGAGGAAGCATTCATGGCCGTAGACTCGATTAGTGGAAAAGGGAATATCAGTTCGAATTCTTCTGCGAATCAAAAGGTAGAAGCAGAACGCCCCGAAAAGAACGTAGCACGCGCGACGGATAAAGAAGTCCGTCAGGCCACCAGTAGCGACGAAAAAGTCGAAGCTCGTGAATCCGCCGCCCAGAAAAAAGTCGCTCGATCCACACAGAGCGAAGACTCAGGCAAAAGCCAAAAATCTCAGGCAAGGCCTCAAGTCTCGGATGCCATCGCTCGAGCTGTGAGCCGACAAGTGATTTCAAAGAATCAAGATCAGGCGCCTAAACAAGAAGAATCACGTCCTGCAGAATCTAGCTCGAGTAGTGCTGAGCCTCCTTCTCGCGCTGAGAAGCGAGCCGAAGTCGCACAAAAGGTAGCCGAAGATAAAACACGTCAAATTGAGCAGCAGACCACTGTTTCTCGAGATGGAGTTGTAAAGAGATCAGGCGCCGAAGCCTAGATCGATCTTAGTACGAATTTGTCGCGAGCATTCGCATTAAAGCTTTACCGAGTTCTTCAGTAGACGATGTCGCACTGGCATCGCCTGCTTGATGTCCCTGAAAGAGATTAGAAAATCGGTTGCGTGCTTTTTCGGCACTCCAAGAATTTTGGCGAAGAGATTTCATGAGGACCGGGATTTTATCCGGACCTCGAAAGGGCATCTGAGGATGATCCATGACTTCATCACCCTCTGTTGCGGCGGCCATCAAATCTGGCTCGAGGCGATCGACGTTTCGCCCTGAAGGCAAATAATAGAGCATGGTGGTGAGCTTAAATCCTCCTCGGTAAGGAATATTCAAAGCCGATTGAGTTTCATAAACATTTTGAACCGAACCCTTTCCGTAGGTTTTGCGTCCTACAACAATGGCTCGATGATAATCTTGCAGCGCTCCTGCGACGATTTCGGCAGCACTCGCGGTGCCTTCGTTGACCAGTACAACGAGCGGAATCTGCAGATATCCGCCTTCATTGAGGGCCCAAACTTCTTCCGAGACATGCCGGCCTCTCAGATAGACAACAACTCCCGAAGACACAAAGAGATCCACAAGATCTCGAGCGGCTTGAAGGAGGCCTCCAGGATTGTTTCGCAAATCCAAGATCACTCCTTTGGCTAGTGAGGCGTGAGCTCTCAGAGCTGCTTCGACTTCAAAAGGTGTCTGCCGATAAAATCTTTGGATTTTGATCATCAGATACCGATTATCCACCATCTGAGCAGTGACAGACTTTTGTTGAACGCGATCTCGCGTGATCTCGACAGCAAACTTTTCCTGATTTCGCTCGATCTCAAATTTTACAATGGTTCCCTTAGTGCCTCGAATTCGCTGGCGAATCTCTAGCTCCCCAAGACCTTTAATGGGATGTCCATCAATTCTAAAAATCTTATCTCCGACGAAGAGCTTTTCGGATGCGGGCCCCTCCTCCACGACAAAATTGACTTCGAGATAGTCACCCTTGGGATCGGTTCCAATGCCGACTCCTACGAACTCTCCATCGACAACAGAGGAGCGGATCTCGAGTTCTTCGGTCAAAAAGAAATCAGAATATGGATCGAGATTTCGAGCGAAACTTTTTAAGAACACCGCGCGATAGAGCGAAGTCTGCAAAGAATCACAGAGCTGTTGCGGCGTCGAAGCCAACAAAGCCGACTTTTCATGCAACTGAGGCAAAAGATTTTTTTCGAACAAAGCCGAGAGCATCACATATCCCATATCTTTGAGGATGCTCGGAGTATTTTTGAGGGCCTCTGACACGGCACTCGAAATTTTTAATTCTTGATCGATAAAGAATCTCAAGTGCTGGTTTTGAAAAAAACTAAATGCGGTTGAAAACTCTCCACACGACAAAATATCATCGGGGGCTTCCGCGGGATTCTGTTCTGCGGCACTGACAAAATTACCCCCCAGGATCAACAGGCTAAAAGTCGCTCGAACGAGTCCCCTCTTCATGGACTCATAAATTGCAAGCGATATGCCCTGGTCAAAGATAAAATAAACTAAGTAATTTTAGGTACTTAAGGCTTAGATGCGACATGCGAGTCTGCGATGAAGAGGGGTCATAGGAGGCGCTGATGTCTCACTGAATATACGACTTTAAAACAGCCATACAATCAACACTCGTTGCCTATGCCAAAACCCGAGCTTCGCCAAGTCCATTGAGATTGGTTTTCATCAGGCGCAACGTCTCAAGTTCGAGCTGCCTCAACTTTCGAACTCCTGCCAATCGCTGTTTTGTCAGTTGAGCATCCACCGCATCCATCTGAACTTCTTTGTTCTTCAAAATGTGAGATTGCCCCGATCGTTCCAAGGCGTCGTTCATTTGAGCCGTAAGCCCATGCTGATCATTGATCAGAATTCTCTCTAACGCAAAGAACGCTACATAGGTCTCCACAAAATCCGAGAATCGCCGCGTACTCCAAAAACTCAGAGGCACCGCCATCGCACGCATTCTTGCCGAAACATCTTGAGCCGCTTTGATTATCTCTCTGGATCTCAGGTCTAGATAGTCAATCTCTCGCTTGATTCCTTCGGGTTGATGACGTGCTTGGGCCAGCGCTACTCCCAAACTTGCGCCCACCTTTGCAAATGAAAGTCCTATTATTGTGAATCCGAATCTCGTCGGTACAGAGTTCAAAAGTGGTCCCAAGCCCCCCATGAGATAATCGAGCGTGGCTAAAGAGCCCACAACGCCCGCTCCAGCTCCCACGACTCCAAAGAGCCAAGATTCAAACCGCCGAATGGATTTGAGTTCAGCCTCTCGAGCCTCCACCGCACTTTCAAAAAGAGTCGGCGTCGCCAATGTCTCTTGTAAGTTTCGAATTCGCGCTTCAAGCAAGACTTCGAGTTCTTCACGTTCAGGGACACTCAAAAACCGCTGACTCCCCTCACCGACATCAAAATAAAGAGCGGAGTCGTGGTCAAAGAGTCCATACTGAATTGAATCTTCTTGCGCCAAAAGTCCCGAATGAAAACTCAAACTGATGGCAAAACCCAACACTATTTTCTTCATTATTTAAATCTCCCTAAACCCAGAGGACAGAACTTCCAGAGAAATACGAGGGAGGCAACGGTTTATGTGGATCACGCGTCAGAATGTTTGGTAAATTTGAACTAGGGGGAATTCCAATGAACGCAAATGCAATGATAAAGCTCTTAGGCTTAGGAATGATTTTTGGGCTGAGTATTCATGAATCGGCACAGGGCGATGATGCTCAAGTTCTCCCGCAAGGTCGATTTCGCGCTCGACTCATCACAGCCTATACCAATGCTCAAAATGAATATTCAGCCGCTGGAGAATCCACTTCTCTCGGCGCGACTTTTACTCGCAAGCTCGACTCTAAGCTCCTCTCCGCGATTAATCCTACGACGGCTGAAACAATCAAAAAACTCAATGCGGTGAGCCCCGGTCTCGGCGACGAAATCGCAGCAACAGTCAGCACGCGAGTGGAGTCTGAAATTCTGAGCAATGTGGTTTGTTTGGAATATGGATTCACAGACCGATTGAGTGCGGGCTTTATCTTGCCCATTGTTCATGGCGAAGTCCGTGTGGCGTCGGAGGCTTCACCCGATAGTTCGCTGGAAGCAAAAATTAACTCGATGAGTGATCTCGACCCACGCAAAAAGGCACTTCAACAAGTGGCACAGAATCTCTCTACCCAAAACTTTCAGAATATTCTGACTCAAGGCTACGGATACCAAGATGGACTACGCTCTTGGTCGGGTTCTGGACTCGGCGATCTCGAACTCGGCAGCAAATATCAGTATTATCGAGATCCCCAATTGCAAATGACGATCAAGTCTGGGTTGAGGCTCCCTACTGGTACTATTGACAACCCTGATCAACTCTTTGACGTCGGATTTGGTGACGGACAAATGGATTTGGGAGCCTATCATTTGGTGGATTACAAAATTACACCTGCGTTCGGTACAACTCTCGAAGCGGGATATGTCGTTCAGCTTGCGGATTCTTCAAACGTGCGTCTCCCGATTTCGGCGGATCTTCCAGTCAGCAACACAAAACAAAAAATCGATCGAGACCTTGGCGACTATGCGAATCTCGAAGGCGAACTCAACTACAAGCTCTGGAAGGCCCTCACTCTCTCAGCGAGATATCGCTTTTATTACAAATTCGCGGATGAGTACAAAGCGCCCGGACTGAGTGCAGCACTCCTCGAAGCTGGAACTCAAGAGATGTCGCATGGCACTTCTCTCGAAGCGGAGTACACCAATCTCACGGCTGTTCGAGCGGGACGCGAAAAGTTTCCGTATGCAGTGGGTGTGTTTTTTCGAATGCCTTTTGCAGGAGAGAATATCAAAGATTCTCGAACAACAGGTCTCAGTCTCAAAGCATATTTTTAGTTGGGAAGCTGCGAAACCATCCGACCCTGCTCATAAGTGGCTTGGTCGCATTCATCGATCTGCCGGATGAGGATGCACGTATCTCCGCTCTCAGTTTCACTCGCCTTCATTCGCGCGACTCGACATCGCTCTGGCTTTTCTTGACCGCAGGAGTATCGCCACCATTTGGATTCAAAACTTCCCCAGCCTTTGTAGCTCACTTTGAGTTGCTGGATTCGACAGTTCATCAAAACACTTCCAAGCACAGGATCCACAGCATAATCCTCAGTGCGAACAAGAAGTGGATCAGGCAAATACATTTCTCCCTCGCCCACTTCCCAATACTTTGTTTTAAAACTCTCCTCCTGAATCTGCGTGGCGATGATATCGTCAGGCATGCAAGCCACAGGGCCTTCTCCTTCGTCGGATGTCGAAAGGACTCGTGTATAGCTTACATTTCGCACTGCTGCTTCCGTCACAGAGGTGAAACAAGGAGGACGCGACGGCCACCACATCCCCCATTTTTTGTGTTCTGCAATTTTTCGTTCCCAGGATCCTGTGACCACTGGATCAATACAAACTTGAGAGTCTGAGATCTCTCCGTCCAAAGAATATTCTTCGCTGCATTTTCCTTCTCCTGCGAGATAAACGTCTTTAGAAAACACACCCCCCAACTTTTGCATATCTTCAAAAGTCAGACACTGACCTGGCTTGAGATCATCGATGGTCTCCGGTGGCAGTGGCGCTTCGTCACTCAGAGAATTAAACAGAAAGCTGACAAAAATGAACTTGAACATATTCCTACCCCCGAGACACCAGAATAATGGAAACAGACTCCACAACGAATGGCGATTTGACTTCGCAAAGCGTTGGCTCAAGCGCATGATTTGAGCTAGAGAGGATCGACCATGTTTATAAGTGTGTTTTCGTTATTTTTGTTGAGCACTCTTGATGCAGCGCAGATTTTAAAGAAAGCAGATGAGTTTCGTAGCCCAAGCGGCGGGTTCGAAGCCGACGTGCGTGTGACTGATCGAGGCAGCGACGAATCCACTTTCAGAGTTTTTATTGATGGCAACGACAAATCCCTCATGGTCACACAAAGCCCCGCGCGCGATGTCGGTCGCAATATGCTCATGCTCGATCGTGATATTTGGATGTTTATTCCCTCGGTCAGTCGCCCCGTGCGCGTCGCGCTTCGCCAGCGACTTTTTGGACAGGTGGCCCAAGGGGATATCGCGCGAATGCGCTGGCACGGAGATTACAAATCCACCCTGACATCCGAAAAACCCGAGATCAAAAACGGAAAGTCTGCACTTCGACTCGAACTCAAAGCCGCGAAACCCAATTTGACTTACGATCGTCTCAACATCTGGGTGGATCCTAAAGATTATCGGCCGCTCGAGGCTGAGTTTCTCACTCCCAACGGAAAAGTTCTCAAAACAGCGACATTCGAAAATTACGGTCCGCTGGCAGGCAAAGAAAGAGCGCGACTCATCAAACTGCAAGATGCCTTGCGCGAGCGCGACTTTTCTGAAATCCAGATTCGTCAAATGACTCCACGAAATTTTCCGAGTGGATTTTTTTCACAGGCCAACTTAGCTAAGCCAAAGATAAAGTAAAAAGCTCACAAAATCGTGATGCGCGGTCAAAGACTTAGGCGTGCGCCATCGACTGTGCCATGACGTAGTCTTTCTCAAACTGCAGTGCCATTTCAAAATAGTCGGCCGCTTCGGCTCGCTTGCCGAGAGCCATGAGTGCTCGCCCCAATTGATAAAGAGCTCTGCCATTGTCCTTTTCGAGAGAGACGGCCTCTCTTAAAACTCTTACGGCAGATTCGAATTGCTTCTGATCCACCAAAATCTCACCCCAAATCATTTTAAAAACCCCACTTTCAGGTCTCAATTGACTTGCCTTCTGGGCATCTAGAGACGCCCCGTCCAATTGGCCCGCTCGCATTCGACAAAATGCTCTATGGATGAGGGCTTCGACAGGCTCTCCTTCGGGCGTGAGTAACGAGCTCAAAATCTGGTCAGCCTCTTGATAGTTGCCGGCTTCGAGCTCGCTGACAGCTTTTTTCATTTCTTTTCGGTATTTCCAGCTCACAGCAGCATTTTGACGCGATTAGGGCCCTCCGTAAACCTTTTAAAAGGTTTAAAGCTCCTCACTCGAAACATGGAAATGACTCAGATAAAATAGTATATGAGGACTTATGGCGTTATTGGAAATCATTGAATACCCCCACCCCACACTTTTAAAAGTGGCACGCGAAGTCGCCCCCGCAGAAATCAACGACGGCCTTCGTAAAACGATCAACGACATGATCGAGACAATGCTCGACGCTCCTGGCGTTGGACTCGCGGCTCCGCAGGTCAACATTTCTAAGAGATTCATCGTCGTGGATGTGAGTTCAGAGTATCCGGATCGAAAGCCCTTTGCCCTCATTAATCCAACCATTCTCGAGCAAAGCGGCAAAACTTCTTTTAACGAAGGCTGCTTGAGTCTGCCAGAGTTTCGCGAAGACATCGAACGCTCCAAGTACGTCAAAGTTCAGTACCTCGATGAACAAGGCAAAAGGCAAGTGATTGAGGACGAAGGATTTTTGGCTATCGTGATTCAACACGAGCTCGATCATCTCAATGGAATTGTCGCGGCCGATCGCGTCTCTCCCATGAAAAAAATGATGTATCTCAAAAAGCTCAAAAAAAAGGATCGGCGCCCCGCGGCGGTTAGCGTTTAAGGATGCCGCGAATCATCTTCATGGGTACTCCTGAGTTTGCAGTGCCCAGTCTACAAGCCCTGATTGATGCTCATTTTGAAATCCCATTGGTTGTTACCCAACCTGATCGCCCCTCGGGTCGAGGTCAAAAACTCACCCCGCCACCGGTCAAAGTTCTCGCCCAAACTCATGGTCTCAAGGTCTACCAACCCGAGAATCTCAAACGTCCCGAAGCTCAAACAGAAATTCTCAATACCCCGTGTGATTTTTTAGTCGTTGTAGCCTTTGGACAAATTCTCCCAGCGGCGATTCTTCAGCATCCAAAAACAGCTCCTCTCAATATTCATGCCTCATTGCTCCCGGCGTACCGAGGAGCAGCACCGATTCAGCGGGCGATCATGGAGGGTGAAGAAAAATCAGGAGTGACGGTCCAGTGGATGATTGAGCCTTTAGATCAAGGCGATATTTTGTTTCAGGCTCCTTGTGTAATTTCTGAACAAGACACCTCACAAAGTCTGCATGACAAACTCAAATCCATCGGTGCGCAGGCCCTGCTCGAAACATTGAGCCTCTTTGAACACAAACAAATTGTCAGACGTTCTCAAGATGCACGCATTGGTTCATACGCTCCTAAACTTCAAAAGTTGGAGTCGGCCATTAAGTTTGACCAGTCTGCGTTTTTGGTTCATCGCAACATCATGGCCCTCAATCCTTGGCCGGTCGCCGAATGCAATGTGAGTGGAAAGATTTTGCGGATTCTCAAAAGTCAGTTTCTTCCTCGCAGTGCGGACGCCGAACCCGGCACCGTCGTTGATACAAACGAAGGAATGATCGTTGTCGCTTGCCGGCAGGGCTGTATAGGATTGACGGACGTGCAACTCGAAAACCGAAAGGCCATGCCCGCTTCAGAATTTTTAAAAGGTCATCCCCTTCCAAATGGATTGATTTTAGGGAGTCGAGCATGAAGATTGCCCCGAGTTTATTGTCCGCTGATTTTGCCAACCTTGAGAGTGAGATTTCTCAACTCGATCCCGCTTTAGCGCAGTATCTTCATATTGATGTGATGGACGGTCGCTTTGTGCCCAATATCACGGTGGGTCCGGTCGTCGTCAAAGCGATCAAAAAAGTGACGAGCATTCCGCTCGATGTGCATCTCATGATTGTTGAACCCGAAAAATACATTAAAGATTTTGCGCAAGCAGGGGCTCATATCCTGACGGTCCATGCTGAGGCGTGTCCGCATTTGCAGCGCACGCTTCAGTCAATTCGAGAGCTCGGCATAAAGGCCGGGGTCTCTCTCAATCCGTCCACTCCCCTCAACGTTCTTGAAAACGTCCTGCCTGATACGGACCTGATCCTTTTGATGACGGTCAATCCCGGCTTTGGTGGACAAAAATTTATTCCGCAAATGAAGCAAAAGATCAAAGACTGCCGTTCGATGATTGCGGGCTCCAAAATCGAACTCGAAGTCGATGGTGGCATAAAGCTCGACAATATTGTCGAGATAGCTGAGGCAGGGGCAGATGTCTTTGTGAGCGGCTCAGGAATTTTTAGTCATCCGCCTTACAATAAAATGCTCGAGAAAATGCATGCCGCTCTCGCGAAAGCTAAGATTTGATGAGCCCGAATTCTTCAAATACTTCTTCTGCAGATCAAATCATTGATCTGATCCCAGAGACCGAAAAAGAAAAGTTTGTTCGCGAAGAAGTTGATGACCTCAAATTTCAACTGACACGTGTGGGGCTCAAAAAGAGTCAAACAGCGCTATGTCTGGCTGATGGACAGGATCCCGTCGCGCGAGCCTTGAGTGAGCTTGTGGGGACAAAAGGGCGAGTGGTCTCAGCACTACCACTTCATTTGCGAATCGAAGACACCAAAAAGAAGTTTAAAGGCGCACGGAATGTCACTTTCTTTAATACCGATCGTGACCAGATCGCATTGGATTCGGAAGCCGTGGATTTTACATATTCCAAAGGGGTATTTTCTTCGACAACAGAGCCCAGCCGGTTTCTCGACGAGATGATCCGAGTTACCAAGCGAGGGGGCAAAGTCGTCGCCGCCGATATTGATTGGATGGCGTTTTGTGATTATCCGATTCCGGATTATCTAATGACTCAGCTCAGAGAGTTTTTTCAAGTCTTGGCCAAAGCAAAGTCATGGGACTTGGGGATTGGACGAAAGCTCTTTGCACTGATGCACGAAGCAGGTCTTCAGTCTGTCAAAGCCCATTTGTTTTCGCACCGGTTGATTGGCGGGCAGTTCAATCCGCTGGAGCGGGAAGAATGGGAATCTCGCTTTGATCTCATGCGAAAGCTTCAAGCTGATCGAGCGATTCAGTTGAGTTTTGATCTGACTTCGTTTCGTACTGAGCTCTTTGCTCACTTTCAAAACCCTGAACGCTTTGCCTATGCACCGATGATCGTCGTCGAAGGAATCAAGAATCTATGAAAATTTTGAGTTTAGTTTTGTGGCATTCCCTGGTGGCGGCTGAGTCTCCCTCTGTGGACTATGGAGAAGTTTTTGTAGAAGAATCCGCACCTCGTGAGCTTCCAAAAGTTGCCATTGATGCCAATGCATCTTTGGATCTCGATGATAGTTTTAGCGATCTCAAGTCTTATACTATCAATGCACAAATGCGAGTCTGGAAGTACGTAGGAACGGGGATTTTGTTTCAGCATTATTTTCCTTCCCTCAGTAATGCGGGACGCGAACTTCAGAATCTTGAAACCAGTGGAGTCTTTGAACTGAAAATTCCTCAGCCCGAGTGGGGAATCTTTTGGCATACTCAAATTCAGCTTCTCGCGGGCGATTGGAACTTTTTGAATTTGTTCCCTATGCAGGCGGATTTTTTGGTCGGGGGTGGAGTGGGTAGCCTCCGCCAACGAACAGATGTCGCTGGCGGCCGCTCCAAAAGTGAAATGGCTTATCTCTGGTCCGTCGGACAGCGCCTTCGATTTTACAAGCGCTTTGGCCTCAATGCCTCAATCTTTGGGCACTCTGCCGGAACCTATGGCGCGCTGGGATTTGTGACGACGTTTTAGTGAGATCTTCCATCATTGAGACACAAATAGACCTGAAGAATTTCGTTTCTATCGTCGTTAGAAACACTTCCAAAGTCTTTCAACTTTTCCAGATAATTCTGAATGCGAGGATTTGAGGCATAGGCGGCGCCGTCTCCCGTAAACCAAACGAGGGCCGAAATCAATCCAACGCCTGGGGCTCGGGGCACTCCACGAGACGCAGTACTTGCAGAAAGACTCCCTACACAATCTACATTTATATTTTTGAAGGTCTCTCCGCCCAGACTCAAACTCACTCTCAACATGGTCGTCTCGCTGATAGAGTCGAGAACCTCCCGAGCATCGAGTTCGATTTCAGAAACTCTTTTAATGATGAACTTCGCTGGAAGCTCAGCAGGACTGTCAGATTGTTCGGCCACTTCCGCATAAGCTGCCGAAAGGCCTAAGACAAAAAATGTCAAAAATTTCAGGGTGAGTTGATACATGAACGATTTCTCCTATTATTTAGATGAACAGATAAACCAACCACTACTCACGTTCAATGAAGCAACTGGATTCGGCTTAATCAGGAATCCTCCTGAAGTCAAACGACAGGGACTCGCGGTCCCCACCCGGCTCCTACTAAATACCTCAATTCACAGCGATATTGCCTGCATGATACTTGCACTGATATATCCCCTGGGGAGGACCCTTTTTGTATTTCTTGGCGGCCATTTTTATTTCACTCAGCGCTTCTCATGAGCCTTCATCAGCTGAGGCACTCGCTTATTATTCTTTGCTGCCTCTCGATTCTCCCAATCTCAAAACCGGAATCGAAGAACTCATGAAAATTCACTACAGAGATCAGAATTGGGACAGATTTTTTGCGTATGCACAATACTATCGATTGCGTTACTCGCCTCGCGAACGGACTGAAGTACAACTCCTCGAGCCTCTCGCACTCCTCAGACATTGCCAGACTAGAGCTCTTCCAAATGTCTTGGCGCAGATCAAAGCTGACAAACCCGAGCTCCGATCGCATATCGAAAGAATCCAGGCTCTAGCTGAGACTCGCTTCAAAGGCAAAAAAGCCAATACCGTGAAGCACGAGTCCCCTCTTGCCGCGCATTTTGAAGGTCAATTTTTGCGTAAAGCCTCTCACGATAAAATTCTCAAAGCAAATCCGCACAAATTGAGGATTCATGTGGAGAACCAATGCTAATCAAAGTGCAGAGAGTGCTGAGATTCGAGCTCATGATGATCGGCATGGTCTTGTCGACTGCCCTTTTACCATTGCAGGCCAGTACGGATCCTCAAACACTCATCGCTCAAGCACTTGTGCATTTGCAGAATGACCAAAAGCCGCAAGCTCTCAAACTTTTGGAAAAGGCATTTGATTCGGCGACGGATCCCGACACAGTCAAAGAAGCAGCCGTACTCCTCTTGCAAGCGAGTCCTGACGGATATTCAAAACGAGAATCTATTCTCAAATATTTAACTCTCCGCAATCGCACGCATGAAGATCTCTGGCGATGGCACAAAGAACTTGGCGATAGAGCTTTTAATCGCGCGGATTTTGCCTCTGCTGAAGAATCCTACCTTCAGGCTCAAGCCTCTGCTCCGGATCCCTTTGTGATCAAATACAAACTCGCCTGGACCTACTGGAACCAAAAGCGAAAAAATGAGGCACTCAGTACGTTTATTGATTTGAGTCTCCACGCTCATACGAATCCAGCACCCGAAAATCTATCACTCAAAGATCAGATGATCCGCGACATGGCCAAACTCTGGTGGGAGATTGGACCCCTGCCGGCCGCGACACTTGAAAAGCTCATCGCCGGGCCTGAGGATTTTCGTGCAACTGTCTTCTCAGAATTTATCTCAGCGTTTCCGCAGGAGAGCTCACCCCCTGCTAACTATGTTCAGTTGTTTTTGCAGCTCAAAGAATATGAGCCCACCAAGTCAGTGATTTCTGAGTTTGCAACTCGTGATTTGTTTTTTAAGCGTGCACCTTGCTTTTTGATAGCTCACGTTTACACCGCCGAAGACTTTGCTCCCCCACGCACGCTGGTTTCTTGTGCGGCTTCGGCAGATCGTCCCGCTCCAGAAGCTTTGTTGAGACACTTTGAAAGACTGAGTTCTCAAGCTGATGAAAATCTCACACGAGCCCATGCGCAGTTTTTGATCGATGCTCAAAAATCAGGAGCCGCAGCAAAAGTGATGATGGCGTGGTCTGGATTTGATAACGCAACCTCCAGCTTTTTGAATATCTGTACGGACTTGTCCGGTGGTTTGACCCTCGACGAATTCAAAGAGCTTTATTCGGCGACAGCCCCCGAAAAGTTTGAGAAACTTTTGGCGGCAAAGAAAAAGTCAACATCTGCTCTCTTGCTCAGGCTTCAGGAAGTCGATCCCGAACGATGGATAGAGTTTGAGGAGGTTCATTGGACTCAAGGTAAACCTTCTCGCGAGCTTTTGCTCCGCAAAGCGGCCCACCTGGCCAAAGATTTTCAGACCCATCGATCAAAGATTGAGGAACTTGTTTTGCATCAGCTACTGAGTAAACCTGCCAATGCCGAAGAAAAAGCCGCGGCCAAAGCGATCAGAATTTTGGAAGACCGAAAGGGTTCAGCGATTGAAAAGGTCTTTGGAGACAAAATGATGAAAGATCTTACCTTATGGAATCGGGATTTGGATCAATCTGTTGAGAATTATCAAAAGCTGTCCGAAGATTGGCAAAATCTTGTGGGACCGATTTTTAAAGAGCGGCTGACTATGCAAGTGGATTCGCTCCTCAGCCAAGTCGATCTCGTGGAACTTCCGCCAGAGAGCCCCGAAGACATTCAATCGGATTTCGCGGCCAAGAAAGCGGAGATCAAAGAGCAAATCAAAAGTAAGTACTCTGAGTTTGGAGCGCTCAATCCATGATCGCATTTGTTTTTGCACTCCTGGTTGCTCAAGATCGTCCGGTGATTCGGCTCGAGGATTCGGTGATTCAGGGTCATGTTCGTAAGCCTGCTTTGGTTGAGCTCGAAGCTCGAAAGCTCAGTCAAGCCGTCGAGGATGCAGCTCTCAAAAATCTGATTTCTCTCGAAAAGTCCCTGCTGATTTTGCGCCCCTTGCCGGCGGAGCCTCTCAAGCCCCAAAACTGACTCGAACCCCCTGCGTAGCCATCCCCCAACAGATCGTTGGCTTTACGCCCTCAGCCCCCTCTCAGAGTCCCATTATAAGCCATTTTTAGGCAGGTCTCGGCCTTGCACTACCCCCCTCTCAGAAGGACGCAAGCTATGTTAAAGAACCCCTCGAAAGCAGATCTCAAGATGATTTACAGACGGATTTTGAATTTTATTCTCAGCCATTTTCGGACTTTTAGAGTCTCTATCCAACATTCCACTGGAATCCTCAAAGAGCGCATATATCCGCTCGCCCGAAGTCTCCAGATCGGTGGTTTGATCGATGATTCTTCGGCTCAACAAGCGCCCGGCGAAATGAATGTTCACGATTTTGCAGATTCGAGTCTCCAGATCCGCGTGTTTCGTAAAACTCTGAGCATTTCGTTTCCGACTCGGCAACAGGTCGCAATCGATGGCGAAGTCGCCTTTGATGGCCTAACCGCATGCGCATCGAACCTTCAGCGCATGACTTTGAATCGTCCCTGGCCTTGCGAAAACCTAGAGTTTGCTTTTGCCAATGGATCTGTGATCCACATTCATCCTCAAGCGGCAAGTCTCGAAGATTTTTTGGCTTGGATCAAAAGTAACTCCACCCCGGCACTGGTGATGGTGGCTCATGTGATGGTGCTCGTACTCATGGGAATAAGCTTTGCTATGCCGAGTCGATCCAAAACATTTTTGCCGGATGTGAGCCAGGTTCAGGTGAGCTTGAGATATTCGGATACCGGAGGCCTTGTAGGAGCTCCGACAACGGGTACGGTTGTCACTCAAGAAATGGCGGCTCTGCAAAGAAGCCTCAAAAAATTCAGAATTTCAAATACACAAAGCAAGCCTACCGAAAAATTCTCGGGCTTTGCCTCAGCGCTTGCGGCGAGTAGCGGTGGAAATGGATTGAGTGGTCGAATCGGATTTTCTGCGGCGGGTGTGGAAAAGGACAGTCCTCCTCTCAATCTGAGCCCACAGCAGCTCAATGCTGTTTTTGAAACTGTGAACCCACAACTCAAAGAATGTTATGACGATGTATTGGTTCGAGATGCGAGTCTTCAGGGCCGACCTCAAGTGATTGTGCAAGTCGCACAAGAAGGCAGCGTTCAAAATGTCGGGATCCAGTATCTGCAAGGACGCTCTGCCGCTCTGGCGATGTTGCAAGATTGCTTTCAGCGAACATTTCGAACCGTAAAGTTTCCAAAAGCCAATCAAGCGTTTGCCGTTACACAAACTCTTGTGCTCGTGAGATAAATTCGTAATACTTTCGGCATGTTGTTGTCGAAAAAGTTTTTTGCCGTCAGTTTTATTTCTTCAATTTTTATTCTGAGCGCAGTTTCGCATTCTGCCACCGCAGGAGGCGTCGACTTGCAACTCTACTACGGCTCTCGATATGTGAGCACGGGAGGCAATGCCGTCTCGATGCCGGCCGACGCTTATATGATTTTTTACAATCCCGCCGGATTGGCCGCCGTCGAAAAGCCAGACTTGGCCGTGAGCTCCATGAATATGATGTTCAATTATGGAGCCCCGATTGGTGCTGATAATGCTCAGCGAAAGTCTGAAATTAGCTGGGGCCCGTATTTCTTTTTGGGAGGCGCTTACCCCGTCAATGATTGGATGACAGCAGGGTTGGCTATATTTCCGACGGCAGCTCAAGGCGGAAAATTTGCCAATGTGGATTTTGGAGATGGAATCACAGACAAATCTTATTCTAATATGCTTGTCCGCATAGAGATCGCCCCGACGCTCGCGGTCCGACTTCATAAGTTTTTTAGTATTGGAGCGAGCTGGAGGATTGGATACACGCGCTTTGATAAAAAAGTGGGAACTTTTTATCCTCAAGATGGCACGATTACGATGGCGGATGGTCAGGCCTATCTGGACTCTTCGCTCACGGCTTGGGATGCACAAGGGCTCAAGATTGGAACTTACATCGATAATATTCCCAACTTGAGAGCAGGGTTGACCTTTCGGTTTGAGAACCCTGTCGAGCTGAATGGGACGACCAAGCTTACTTCACCTCTTTTGAGTGCGACGGAGACTCCCATTTCGACAACACAAGATGTGACATTGCCTG
>JACCDG011468662.1_pt1 | contig 24373 bp, 18 predicted proteins | sample 7442471 | NCBI WGS metagenome assembly JACCDG01 (sample SAMN15323444, study PRJNA562643) | freshwater metagenome | isolation source: river surface water | place: USA:Blue River Watershed | collected 2017-08-17 | reverse complement strand
GCTCAAAAAACAGAACACCCCAAATACGGCATACAATACAAAGTCAAAGCAATCAAAGAAAAAGGATTTGCAACAGTTAATGGCGTGATTTCTTACCTGTCAAGTGAATCTTTCAACGGCATTGGTAAATCTTATGCTACAACTATTGCCAATCATTTTGGTGCAGATACCCTTAAGATTCTTGATGAAAACATCGAAAAGATTTATGAAGTTCCTGGACTTCCAAGTAACAAGGCCGAGCTTATTGAGCAGCAATGGATACAAAACCGCTCTGTGCATAAAATAATGTCATATCTTATGCAATTCAATGTCACTTTCAATGTCGCATTAAAAATCCATAAGCACTTTGAAGAAGTAACTCAAGAAGTTCTTGATAAAGAACCTTACCGATTAACTGAAATCAATGGTATTGGTTTTGGCAAGGCTGATGAAATTGCATTATCCACTGGTATCAAAAAAGACTCACCTGAAAGAGTCCAATCTGCTATCAAATTTATTATGGAATCAGCATTGGTCCAGGGACATTGTTACTTGGACTATGAAACCATTGGAGATACAGCTCTTTCTCTTCTGCAAAACTATGTAAATCTTAACCATGTACTTGAAGGCATCAGAGCATTAAAAGAAGCTGATAAGATTACAATCGAAGATGGTAAAATTTATTTATCTTCTATCTACCACCTTGAGAAGAAGGTTGCTGATATTTTGGCTGATCTTATGAAATATAAAGGTAAAATTTATTATCATAATATCGAAGCATTGCAAAAAGATCTGGATGCTGTCGGCATGAACGATTTTGAGTTTTCCGATGAGCAGAAAGACGCAATCATGTCAGCGCTTAACAATCGGGTTTTTATTATCACAGGTGGCCCAGGTTCTGGTAAAACTACAATTACTAAAGCTATTTGTAAGCTAATGGAATATCATAAAATTAATTTTAATTTATGTTCGCCCACAGGTCGAGCTGCAAAAAGATTGTCTGAATCGACTTTGTGTGAAGCAAAAACTATTCATAGGCTTTTGAAAGTATCTCCAACTGGCGGTTTTGAATATAATGAAGAGAATCCATTAACCACTGATTGTGTAATTGTTGATGAAACTTCAATGGTTGATATTTTGCTCTTTGAAGATCTTTTGTCTGCCTTGGAATCTAATGATAGATTAGTTCTTATTGGTGACGCAGATCAGCTTCCATCAGTCGGTCCAGGCAATGTGCTTAGAGATCTAATCAATAGTAATAAAATCCCTTGTGTTAGATTAAATAAAGTTTTTAGACAAGATGCAAAATCCGCAATTGTTTTAGCAGCTCATAGTGTTATCAAGGGGCGTATGCCTGAGCTTCCAGTGCCATCTCAAGCAAATGGTAGAAACTTTATGTTTGCTGGTGCAGAGAAAATTGATGATGTGGTAAATATTTTAAAATATTTGATAGAGAAAACTTTGCCTTCAGCTTCTATTGATGGTAAGAAAATCACTCATAAAGATATTCAAGTTCTCACTCCAATGAGAGAGAAGGGTCTTGGGGTTAACGACATCAATCCTAAGCTCCAAGAAATTTTAAATCCACCAAGTTCTTCGAAGGAGGAGATTCAATCTGGAGTTCTTTCTGGAGGCCCTAGAATCTTTAGAGTTGGAGATCGAGTCATGCAGATTAAAAACGACTACGACAAGGGTGTTTTTAATGGAGATATGGGTACTATAGTAGCTATTAATAAGACTTCAAATCCAGCCCAGATCGGTGTAAGATTTAGTGATACACATGATGTAACAATTTACACTCAAGGCGAGCTTGATGATTTGCAACATGCGTGGTGTATAACTGTTCATAAATCCCAGGGAGGAGAATTCCCTGTTGTTATTTTCTTAGCACATGATTCTCAAACAACTATGTTGCAAAGGAATTTATTCTATACAGGAATAACAAGGGCAAAAAAGATATGTTTAGTAGTTGGAACGACCAACGCAGTGAGATCAGCCGTCAACAACACTAAAGAAAATAAAAGAAATACTACTTTAAAAAATAGAGTAGAATCAAAGGTTAAGTAAGACACAAAGTGGTGTTTTTAAACCATAATAGTTTATAACTGAAATAATAGGAGCCGAATAAAGTTGAGAATTAATATCGATCAAACAGATGAAAATCATGATAACCAATGCTTGGTATGTAAAAAGAACGAAACAGAAGGAGATATTAAAAATAAAGGTAAGATTTTAGACATCCAAAACAAGAGAGTTTGGATTTGTAAAGAATGTTTGGCTTCTTTTGAGCGCGGGCGTAGAATTGGTCAGATCGAATTAAATTCTAAAGTTGTTCAATGCTTAATTAATATTGATGATACAGAAACAGGTTGGAGGCTTAAGGAAAAGATTTTAGAGCTTATCCCAGCTTCCAAGAGAAATTCATTTATTAATTCACATATGAAATCGAGCGCTTCACCATCTCCTAGAGAGATCTATAATGCAATTGATCAAACTGTAGTTGGCCAATCAGTTGCTAAGAAGATTATGAGCATAGCTGTCCATGAGCATTATGTTGATCTTGGTGAAAATGATATCTATAGCGTCCCGAACCCACATCATGTTTTAATGATTGGTCCATCAGGTTCTGGAAAGACTCTCTTGGCAAATACTATTGCAAGTAAATTAGATGTTCCTTTTGTTTCTGCTGATTCAACTATTTTCTCACCAACTGGTTTTCAGGGCGCAGATGTTGATTCTATCATTATGGATATGGTTCAAAAGTCAAAGGGAATTTCTACTCTAGCGGAACGCGGTGTTATTTTTATTGATGAAATAGACAAGCTTGCTGGCTATCATCATGAAGGCAAAAGTGAGGTAATGACTAAGAGCACTCAGTCAGCTTTGCTCAAGCTTGTAGAAGGCCGACAAGTAAGATTGTCTAAGGATCATGCTGATTCAATAACTGTTCACACAGGAAAGATGCTTTTCTTCTTTGGTGGCGCATTTATGGGTTTGTCTGATATTGTTGGCAAGAAGATGGGTTATCATGGAAGAATGATAGGTCTCAGGTCTAATGATGACAAGCAAACTGATTATGAGAAAGCCCTGCGTACGCATGAAATTCTTTCAGAAGCACCGTATGACATTCTTCTTGAGTCTTTGGAAGAATATGGAGTATTAACTGAACTTTTGGGCAGAATCCCATCAATCGTTGCCTTAGCTCCATTGACTAAAGAAGAACTAAGAAAAATATTGTTGAATACTACACATTCTCCGCTTAAGGTTCAAAAGAAGTTTTTTGCAAATAGTGGTTATAATTTAATTTTTACTGAAGCTTTTATTGAATCTTGTATTGAAAAAGCATTTGGAATGGCCACAGGAGCCAGAGCTCTCAAGTCTCTTGTAAGAAAGTCAGTATCAGAAGCTGCATTTGATTTATTGGGAGAACCAGATTTAGACTTTGAAGAAGAGTCAGAAATTGTTAACTTTAAGGGCACGGTATTAATAGATTCCGAGGGTATAAGCAATCCAGAATCATATGTTTTGAAGGATGAGTTTATAGAAGAAACGAATAAAGAATTAACAATAGCTCTGTAATTTTTTATAAATTAAAGAGTAAATTAAATTTTATTAGGCTACAATTATTATTAAATGTAGCCTAAATTTTTATAATTTGGGGTAATATAATGTCGAATAAAAGAACAGCACTTGATAAAACAAAAGTTAATATAGCAAATCTTACGAAAGCTTTTATTGATTTAAGCTCAAATAAGGCAATTATGGAATCCCTTAATGAGCTTGAAGATTCAAGAAAGTTTACTTTTATGCCTAAACTCAAAGGTACAACTATGGATGAAACTTTATGGGGAATGGCAGGTTTAATTACAAGCGGTGCCGCAGCTTTATCCAATCTTAGATTGTTTAACGTAATTGGTTACGAAAGAGTTGGGCAATTAATTTTAACTTGGGGCGCACTAACTACACTGGCAGCACAATTTAAAGTTCCAATTAGAGCAATAATATCTAATTTGAAACTTAAAAAAAATTTGGAAGAGAATTTAGTTTTCTATGCAACAGAAATCGATACCTCGGTTTCCCCTCCGGCTGTAAAAGGGTTTACTCAAAGATGTGAAGTAAAATTTTTAGATTTTCTTGAACAGCATGAGGATGCCCTAGATGCTGCAATTGAAAAAAAAATTGGCTCTATTGAAGGCAAAACATTTAAAAAAGAATTTACTAATGATTCTGCCGCTAAAATGGAGTTTGTATATGATAAAATTAAAAAAATAGATAGGACAACACTTACTGTTTTGGTTTTAGGAGGCGGTAGTGTCGGCGCAGCCTTGTCAGGTGATATTGTTGACAAGATTAGGAAAGAATCTTCAGGTTCACAAAATATATATGATCCACCTACGCAAAAATCAATAGATTATAAAGTGAATGATAAAAAAAGAGGACAAGATTTTGGGAGACGAAATTAAAGCGTTAATAATCAGGAAATAACAATGGATAGAAATGAATTTAATAATTTAGCTAATGAAATAAATGAAGATAGACAAAAAATTTCAAATTTTGCAACCCAGGCTGCTAAAGATTTTGAATATTTAGATAAAAATGGTATTTTTGCTGATTTTCAAAGATTAACAAAACCAAGTGAAAGACAAATGTTCATTGCCACAAATGAAAGATTTAAAAGCTTTCTCAAAAATTATGAATTATTCAAGTTGTCATCTGGTGAATTACTTAATACTTATGATACAATGATTAAAAAAGTAAGTGGATCTGATGCTGTTGAAGCAATTCAGGTAGATTCAAAAATCAAAAAATCTGATGAATCTGATTCTGTCAAAAAAAATCAGAAAGATTCTTTGGAGTAAATCATATGCAATCTAATTTAGTCAATAAATTATTTAAATTTTGTTCGGTTTTAGATTCTAAAAATGAATTTGAATATTCTGATAAAATTTTTAAAATAGCTACAAATATTTTAGCTCAAACTACAAATACCAGGGGCTATGATCCACAAAATCCTTTATTTACATATACAGACCCAACAAATGTCGAAAGAAGTGAAGGCATACCTGGATCAGGGGTTATGTTTTTAGAGGATAATTTATTGAGTAAATTGCCAGATGTTCCAGACAGATTTAAAAATATTAAAATGCAAGATCTTACTGCTTGGATGTCGACTATTATACCTCCTTTTAATCCAAATAACCCTGTAGAAATTTCAGAATTTAGAAGAAGAATATTTCCAAATCTTAGAAGAAGAGATCCAGCCTTTTGGAACGATTTCAAAGAATTAATGGCTGTGTTCAACGCATTTATTTTCGAAAAATCATTTCCTTCAGAAATTACAGGTGATCCTGCCACTGATCAAATGATCATAGATAATATGAAGAAAAATATCTCAAATGCAATCAATAGTCCAATTTTTAGCATCATCAATGATGAATTACGCAACGAACTTATTCCATAATTAAATTGTATAATTATATCTAAAATAAATTCGGATTTTGGATATGATTAAGATAAAATTACAAACCTTAAATGATGCAGCTGATTGTCCATTCTATGTAGATGGACCTAAAAAAAATAAATTTTGTTTTGTTAAGCAAAATATCTCTATGGCCCAAGCTGTTAATTTGGTTGAAGAGAATCATGGTTTTGACCCTTCTTCTTGGAATGAAGATTGTGAAGGAGATTTTGCTAATTGCGCTCTGGTAAAATTGTTATACGATCTAACAGAAGAAGCAGAAGTTGAACCTGAGCAAGAATTAAAATCTCCAATCGAAGAACAAATAGATGATTATGATCCATATGAAGAATATGAAGATGAAGAAGAATCAGAAGAAGAGCCAGAGCCCGAAGATTTAGTTTCTGTTAGAGTTTTAGGTGTTGAAAACGTCTATAGTGTCAAAGTTGATGCTTTAGTATATCCTAATAATCAATTATTATTTATTGATGATATTGAATTAAGCAAGCGAAGCTTGGGACAAATTCAAGCTGAATTAGATAAAGTAAGCCCACCTGTACAAATGGGTTCTGTTTATATCACTACAAATGGTGGTGAACATCGCGGCGGTATTATTCCTAAGAAAATTTATCATGCCATTGTTGCAACACAAATGAGATTGGTAAACGAACAAGCTATCAGTAAAGCCGTAGTTAAGAGCTTGACACAAGCAGATGCAGATGGCGTAGAGAATCTTGCAATGCTCCCGATGGACTGTGGTACATTTGATTTATATCAAACTGCGAGTGCCCAACTTGGAGCCATTTATAATTTCTTGCAAACAGTTCCAACAAAAAATTTAAAAAATATTTTTATCATAACTACTAAAAATGACAAGGTAACATTGGACATTTATAACGAAAAATTTGATAGGATCTTTGGAGAATAATTATCCTGGGGGAATCTATGTCATGATATCATCAAATAAGTTAGTTGAAGCTTGTTTATGTGTGTATGATCATCCAGCTTGGATTACAGATGCCTTGGGCACAGTGCTTGCTAAAAATGATGCAGCAGATCATCTAAATATAGATGAAATAGATTTCTCACAATCAATAATTAAAATAAATAAAAAAATTTATACATATTCTCAAAAAGAACTTAACCATGGCACAAATTGTTATCTTAATGAGTTGGAAGACGAAGAGCAAATAAAAAATAGAATGCAAAAATCCTTGGATAATTTGGCCGAAGCTTTAGATAGAAGACAAAGAAAATCAGCTAGATTCTAAAGTATAATCCGATGTTTTAAAGAACCTGCTGTATCCCCCAAATGGCAGGTTTTATTTTGTTTAAAATACAATTATTTAAAATGTAAAGGGATACAATATCATGGATGGCAAAGAATTATCACAAGTTGAATTATTGGTTGAAATTGTTGGTGAGAAGATCAATGCACAGGTTGCTGCTCATGAAAGATACAGCCAAGCTTTTATTCGTATCCTAGACGCTTTAGAAACAATTATTGATTCACAGGACAATATCACTGGTGGTGAAACAACTTACTTCAAGCAATTGGCTGAAGACATTGCTGAATTCAATGAAAAGATCAAAGATCAAGAAGCTGAAGATAAAATTTGGAGAACTAATTTTTTTAATAAATTAGACAACCATATTACTAATCATGATTCCAAAATTACAGATTTACAAGAAATGATAGAGTCATTTAACGACAGATCAGAAGTTACTAATGAAACTTTACAAACTAAATTGAATGAAATTTTAGAAAAAATTAATGATATTGAAGAAATTAATATTTCTAGTCATACATTATTAGAAGATCAAATCAATCAGATTTTAGAAAGTAAAAAACATTGGAGAAAAACTTTTGAAAAAATTCTAATTTATTTCGGAGCTATTGCATCAATTTTAGGTATAATTATGGCATTAATGCAATTAAATCTGCTCGATATAACTTGGAAAATTAAATAATGAATAATGTTGAAAATCATGTCATCTGTCTTACAAAAGACAACTATGAAATTTATGTACCTACTTTGAATTCTGTTTTTTCTTTACAAAAAGTTGAGTTACCAGTTAAGTATATTTCTTTAGTTGATTTCTTTAAATTAGCTTCATCTGGTACTAGCTTTGAGACAACAAAAGTCCTTTTTGAAGAGCCACAAGGCGGTTCTGATTTTTGGAATTATGTAAGAGAAAATAGAAGGCAATTTATAAGTAAAAAATTAGTTTGTGATGTTATCGAAGATATGAAATTAATTTTTAATAAATTATCATATTACGGAATTAATTCACAAACAGACCGCAGAAGGGCTTATAAATTTTTAGAATTAAACGATTTTTGTGTCCAAACTCTTGCATCTGGTATGTATTATCCGGCAAACATCAATGATTGTTACGATTTCCTCGACGACAAGCAGTTAATGGAAGTGATGTGTAATCACATTAGAGTTGTAAGTGATAAAGTTGACTTAAGTACTCTTCAAGAAGATGTCCAACATGACGTTTTAGAGCATGTTTTGAGCCATGTAGTGACTTCATACTGGGAATGGCAAGGTTGGATCAAGCTGAATGGCTAGTGTTGTTTTATCAGGGTCTGGTCCAAGATATCAAAAACTTTTAAATCATGTTCCATCTAATTTTTCTAAAATGAGCTTGGAAGATGACATTCTAAAAATTCATTTTGGTGAAAACCCTGATAAGGACACAAAGGTTTGGGTCAGAGGCACAACGATCAAATCCATGACCGAACTTGGTCAGCAACTCAAAAGACAAATAAAAGAAAATAATAATTTAGATATGATAATTGTTGATGAGTTCAGCCCGAATATTAATTTGCCAAGTTTTCAAATACTTATAACAAGAGATGGTGTAATAACATTCTTTCAAAGATCTGAAGACCTAAATACATTTTTAATAAATAAATTTATATCTCATATGGAATTATAATGTCTTTAAATTCAAGATGTTTTTGTGAAAACTGCAATTCCACTTATAGTTTATTTACAAGTGAAACAAAAATTCTGCCAGGTATGAAAATAGGAAAGTTTGGCAGATTGCGGTCTAAAGAATATTTGAGAACTTGGACAGACTGGGTAGAGCATTTGGCTACAAACTGCCCTAATTGTAGACTCAAAGAACCTCCAGTTGTTTGTGTCGAAGACTATAAAAAACATTTATCTAATTACGAGAAAGACAATCAAGTAGACGATGACTAAGATCCCAGTTGCAATTTGTTTTTTGGGCCCTCCTGCATCAGGAAAAGGTACCATGGCCTCAAAGATTCAGGAAAATTTAGGTTATCCATCAGTAAGTCCAGGTAATATTTTTAAAAGCATAAGAGATCAAAAGACAGAGACAGCTGAGTTAGTTAAAGAGTCTGTTAAAGATGGCGGGTTGTGCCCCTCTTGGTTAACAAATAAAATAGTTCTAGAAGAGTCGCAAAGATTGATTGATTCTGGTGCGAAATTTATTACACTAGATGGATTCCCAAGAACCTTAGATCAATTAGATTTTTTATTAGAAAATTTTGATATAAAATATTTTTTGCATTCTGCCACTCATTATATGACAATGAAAAAATTAGTTGTCAATAGAAGAAATTGTCAGAATTGCAAAACTGTATTTTCTTGTTTAAAACCGCCAGTAAAATGTGGTATTGAATGCCAAATTGATGACTCTTCTACATGGGAAACAAGATGGGATGATACGCCAGAGTTTTTTGCAAAGCGATATAATGTTTTTAAAAAAGAAACAGAGCCTGTAATAAATGCGGTAAAAAATAAATCCAATTATATAAAATTGGATTTAATTAAAAATGATGATTCTCTTAAGATTCTACTCGATTTATTAAATTAATAATTTTATTTTTAAATAATTCTTCTATTTGCTCTGGAGTTAGTGCAGAATTCAAAGATGTTATTTCTTGAAGGAATTCATTTGCTTGTTGAGCTACCAAGTTATTAATTTCTGAAACAGCTATGTTTTCAGTTTGTTCTTCCTTTACTGCAGGTTCTTCAGGTGTTTCAGGCGCTTTAGGTGCTTCTACTTCCTGAGGAACTTCTTCAGTTGGTACGCTGTCCACAGTGCTAGTGCTATTATCAGGAATATTTTGATCATTTTCTTGTGCGAATTTAATAAGGTCTTGGTTGCCAAATATGGTAGCAAATAATTTATTTTCTAATCTTTGAGCTTCTCTTATATTATTGTTCTCGTAGTGAGAATTGGCAACTTGAAAAGCTGTAGGTACGGCATCTTGCTTTAAACTTTGTACTGCTTGAACGCAGTCAGGACACCTCTTGTTAGCTCCAATAAAGGGATCCATGTGTGACGCGCAGAAAAATCTCTTACAATTAGAGCATTGAGTTTTGGCCCATCTCATGGGTTTTCCACAAAAGGCGCAACTTTCATTTGATTTCTTATCAACCGCAAAATTATAATAATTTGTCAATGCTGTTTTAATTTCACTCATTTTGTAGATCCTTACATCACTATTTTATACATTTAGGAGGGTTTAAACCTGCTTAAAATTTTTTAATAATTTAACCATTCTTTTTTAGAATGGCTGAGTTTGCCATTGAGGTACTAAAAATAAAGTTTTAATACGATATTAAATATGTCCTAGTGGCAAATTGCTGTGCGCGCTCTACGCGAATCTCAACGCACAGCGACGGAAAGGGGAAAGAATGAAAGCGATAATAGCTTTATCAGCTGCATTCCTGCTGACAACATCATCATTGTTGGTTCAGCCCGTTGGAAACGAGGAGCGCCCTTTGCCTCTCGTGTCCGCTGTCCAGACTATCAAAAATGCAAAGCCCCAGGTGAAAGTTCACCCCAAGCCTGCACCAAAAGTTGATGATAGCGGGGATCGGAAGAAGATCGCGGAGCTTATCAAAATGGTACAGCCCCGTAAAGGTCAGTCGTATGCTGATCAATTGGCAGATACAATTGTTAAAGAAGCCAGAAGATACAAATTGGATCCTATGGTGGTCGCAACAACTGCTTATATTGAATCAGAGTTCAATATGGTCTCCAAGCCTTGCATTGGCATCATGCAGGTCGAAAGAAGAACATATAGAGCTCATTATGCTAAGAGTGGATTAAATCCATATAATCTTAAGGATAATGTACGACTCGGAGCGTGGGAATTGGCTGACAAAGCAAAGTCTGTAAGTAGATCCCGAGTTGCTTTAGCCAGCCGTGGCACCCTCTCACGCATGTGGGGTAGGTATAATGGAGCTGGGCCTAACAGTAGTTATGTCCGCAAAGCTTTCAATGCCTACAACCAACTTAAGAAGAATGATCCAGAAACCTGGAAAAAACATCTTAAGAGCAAGGGCCCACTGTGGAAGAAACCGTAGAGCCAAAAGAAGCCACGGTTTTGTCTTAAAAATAAATTCGGGCCTGCTATTTACAACAGTAGCAGGCTCTTTTTAATAAATAAAATAGAAAAAGTTTATAAAATATGGAATATTACGATCTCAGTTATTACAAAGCATTACCAGGTAAGATTTTTTCTTATCCTAGATATCTTATCAGTGAAATAACTAATGAAATAGAATTTACAGCTGGATTTGGGATTTGTGATAGTGTCTTTGAATATTCATACTCTAAAATTTGTGAAGCTCTTGAGCTACACCACCTAGAGAGCCAATGGGCTGCAGGATTAAATGAATCTGAATATTGCACCATTAATAAATTTGACACAAGTATGGAATATATCAAGTTCAGCGATTATGAGAAATTAGAAACTTTAGATAATGCCAGTGAAGTTGATTTCCATGTTTTTCTTATTGATCTTCTTGGCGGAAGTTTACTGACTGAAGATTACTCTGGAATTATTCAAGATAATAAATTTTATAAAACTTTTAGTGCTTCTTCTTTTTTAGAATTTGAATTGTCTATGTTCATCAGTGGTATCAAGCCAGATAAGTATCTAGAGCAATACAATGGTGTGGATGATGAAATCAGCAAGGATATGGTAACTGATATTATTCCATATATTAAAAAATTTATTAAAATTAAAAGGCATACATGGGATAGTCTTTTAGATTTTCCTGATACTCCAAAATACGACAAAGCTAAATTTTGGATGGTGCAAAAATTAATATCTGTGAAAAAAGACTTGGTGCGATTTATAGAAAAAGAGGGGTTATAAAACCCCTCTTTCTTTTTGAACCTTTGTGTTTTGAAGCTAAACTTATGCAGTCCAACCTCTGTACCAACCAGATGGGTAACGTGAACCCTTTGTGGAGGTAAATGTTGGAGCATTGGCTGTACCAAAGCCTGCGGCTGGGGTTGCACCACTTACTAAGTTCATAAGAGTAGAATATCTCTTGATTCTGAAAGCATCCATGAGCATTGCATTTCTGAGCTTGTTGATCTTGTTTGAGTTCAAGTTAGCAAGCCAGGACTTGTTGTAACCTTCTTGTGTAGCTGCAAGAGCTTCAAGTGCGGTAAATGCAGTGTTGTATGTTGAAATTTCAGCATTGAGAATCTGAAGAGCTCTGGCAAAATTGCCGAGAGTGTCTGTGTTGTTGCTTACGTCTGCAACACCAACAGTGTTGTCAGTTGGGTAGTTTGCAGCACTTGGGATCTCAACAGCTGTAGGAGCTGCTGACCAAATAATATCAGTTGTGTCAAGAACGATTGGTTCGTCAGTGCTTACAAAGTACTTGAGACCTGCGTTAGCTGAACCAGCGGTAACGCTTACTCTGATATTTTGATATAATTCTGCATCGGCATCGAAGTCGGTTGCTCTTGTGTAAATAGCGGTTACACCAACGCCACCAGCTGTAGTAACGGTGTAGATACCGTTCTGAGTTGTAGCGCCAGCGCCAGCACCCTGATTCTTGAAAAGAATTCTGTTACCTGATGCAAGAACAACACCATCGATTGTGGTTGTACCAGCTGTACCAGCTGTGAAGGTCTTGCCAGATGAATTGTAGGTACCACTAAGAGCAGCAGTAGTAGCAACTCTAACAGCAGTAAGAGTTGCAGCAGAAGCAACAGTTGTTTGTTGTCCGATGCGAAGTTCGAATCTTTCTGTAACGTTGTTTGTAGAGGTTGTACCTCTCGCAGCGCCACTTACAAAGTTTGATGGATAACTTGGCATTTGATTATCTCCTTAAAATATTAAACTAACCTTAGCCACTGAGGAGAAGCAGCTAATTTTCATTCTGAATGCTCTCTATCTAAGATAGAGCATCTAAGGATTCACACCTAGTCGTTACATTCCCAGCGACATTTGGCAATTAAGATTTATGGTCTAATTACCATCAATCAAAAACAAACAATTTTTGTTTTTCAATTCCCCTTTATAGATCAAAAGCTCGAAAACCTTCTGGGGATTTCGCGCTTAGTTCTATACATCATGGTTTAACTTATAGATAATGAAGTTACATACCTTTATTTTCCAAAGGGCTAACCACACAAAAACTGTAAAATTGTATGTAAATCGATAAGAGACCGGAGATAAGAATGTCATTGATTTCTATAGAGGAAAATAATTTAGGTAAGGGTCTTATTTTTAAAAATAATAAGTTAGATATCAATAATTTTCAAGATTATGTCTGGTCAGGCAAACATATATTTTCAAGACCAATAATTTTTGCTCAAGATCAATATTTTCCATTAGACAAATTATCCCACGATAATTGCATTTTAGGATCTGTAATAGTATCAACAGGAGAAGGATGGCAAGCTTTGCCTCCAGGCGCTCCCGGCCAAGTATTAACATACACCTCAAAAGGCGCTAAATGGCTAAATGTAACTTTAGACCAAGCAGAAGGTACTCTATCAAGCAGCAGAGGCGGAACTGGTTGGGCAGACCTTCCAATAAAAGGATTATTATGCCACACAGGCAAACCAGTTGTTGACATTCTTCCATTTACTTTAAATAAAAAAATTTTATTTTCAGAAAATAATGAACTATTGTGGCAAGACTACCAAGAGCTATCAGATGAAATAGCAAAAAGATTTCCAAAGATTTTATCATTAAAATCAAATAAAGCTATTTTAGAGAAACAAAATCCAGGTTTTATTCTGCAAGATATTAATCAGCTTGAAATGAGCTTGGTAGACAATAAAAATTTTAAAATTTCATTGATAAGTCCAAATGAAAATAAAATTAATAAATTTATTAATTTCTCATTAGATCATTCTACTTTTGAAATAAGAGTTGATAATTCAATCGTTTTTTCTGTGGACCAAAGTGGAGTTATTACAAATGGCTCTTTAGCAATTGATAAACTTGATGGAGTTGTGCCTTTGCAAAAAGGTGGTACGGGCCTTGACTCTTATGACACTGGAGATTTGCTGTATGTGTCTGAGAGTGGAGCATTTACAAGATTATCAACCAAAAATGCTGAGGGTTGCTTCTTGAGAGTTATTGGTGGAATGCCAAAGTATGTAAACTTTGAAAAGACTGGGTTTGATGGTGTATTTGAATCTCCAGTAACTTTTGCAAAATCATCTGTTCAAGCTTCTGTTACAATACAGCCTAATGAATTAATAAAAAATTCAACAATGGGAGCTTTAGAATTTGATGGTGATAATTTATATATAACAAATAAGTCAGATCGAAAGAAGTTAGCATTTACTGATTCCAATATTTCTGGTAACTCTGAGAATGTAAGTGGAGTAATAGATTTATCTCATGGGGGCACAAATACCAATTTAGAGACTTTAAATGAAGGTCAGATGATAGTTATGTCAAATGATTATAAATTTGAAGGCCTAGAGCAAGGATTTGAAGGACAGGTTTTAGTCTCCAAGGGTCATGGTGTTGCTCCAGAATGGAAAGATCCAGTTGCAAATGTAACAAGCAAAAAAGAAAGTGGAATTTTAATTACTAAAAATAATTTTAATTTTGATTTTTCTTTTGACAGTTCTTTAGATTATGAGTGGTCTGGCGAAAATACAATAAAAAATAAATTAATTTTAGAACCTGAAGCTAAGTTTTTGATCAAAAGAGAGCTTAATTCTAGCGAAGCTCCTTTGAATATTCAGTCATCTAAAACTCCTTCAAAATTGGATGATGGTGACATTTGGTATGATGGAAAAAGTTTAAATTTATTTGCAAATGGTCAAAAAATAAATTTATCTAGCTCTAATGAGACAAACCCTTATTATTATTTGACATTGGCAGCAGGCTCAGAGGTCATTGAAGGCAGAAAAATAAGAATGAAAACACCTATCCCTCCATTAGTTGGGAGAGGCACTGCTGTAACTGCAAAATGGAGATTGAGAAGGTTAGACATCTTATTTGATGAAATTCCTGTGGATAATGTTTCTATAAATCTGTGGTCAAGTAATAAAATTTTATTATCTAATGGCATTGTTCCACAAAATTTGGAAAAATTTACATTTGAAAGTTTCGAAGAAGCATTTGTTGAAACAAATGAGATTCTTCAATTGGAATGTTTAAAGTCTGGCGGTAGCAATTACTGGTCAGCGTTTTTATTGATTGAATTGATATAAAAAAGAAACTGGAATTATAAATGGCATCGTTTTATATAGTACCATCTAGACAAGTTGCTGGGAGCATAGCCGGACAAAATGTTGTCACGTCTCTTAACGACCTTGTAAATGATGTAACATTAGTCCCGTCAGCTGGCGGTAATATTACAATCACACCATCTGGTCAAACTTTACAGATTGGTGTTGACACGGGCGTTTTTCTTTTAAAAGCTGGCGATACAGTAACGGGTAACTTAAGATTTACTCCTTCTGCAGGTAACTATGGTATAGCTATAAATGCGGCATCATCAAACCCCTCTAGTGGTGTCACAGGTGCAATTTATTATAATACTGTTGATAATTCCTTAAGAATTTATGATGGCTCTTGGACTACTTTAGGTGTTGGTGATGCAATTACTCAGGGTCAAGCTGATTTAAGATATTTAAAATTAGATGCATCCAATGGCCCTTTGACAGGCGATCTTAGCTTAGGTGCAACAAAATTAAGGCTTGGCAATTTCAATAGCTCACAACCTTCTGGTTCAGAAGGTCAAATTATTTTCAGATCTGACTTGAATACTGTTCAAGTTTATGCTGGTGGTTCTTGGCAATCTTTAGGTTTTGGCAATATTGCAATTACAGCTGGAACTGGCTTGTCTGGTGGTACTATAACATCAACAGGTACAATTTCTATTGATCAGTCATATCCTTTTAACTGGACTGGAATTCATTCTCATTCTCAACCAATAACTTTTGCTTCGGCGCAAACATTTGCAATAGAAAAATTGAGTGGAACCGGCCAGACTAATGGGGCAATGGCTATATATAGCAGCTCAACAGCCTCTTGGACAGTCTTGCAGCCTGGATCTGCTAATCAAGTTCTAAAAATAGATTCAGGTACACTTCGCCCTTCCTGGTCGTCTGATGCATCAGGTGTTATTGGCACCCCAAGCGATGGAACTTATACTGATGGTTTCTTTGATAGTTGGACATCTTCAACTACAGTAGCTAATGCAGTGGATGATATCAGTGAATTATTGGCTTTGATAGCACCAGCTAAGCCAGGCTTCTTAACAGCACAGTCTTTATCTGCAACTTCTCAACCGACTTTATATACAGTTAAGCTTTCGGGTGGATTAGGCAATGAGTGGTACTACACTCAAAGCGGTATGGGTTATAGTGCTGGTAACACAATATCAACGTATTTCTTAACTGGATCTTATGTTTTATCAAGCCCCGACTCTTCAACGAGATTTTATGCTGGCACGACAACTCAGGCTACTTTTGGTGAAGCTGCACACTTGATTTATGCATATAATGTTGGTGCCGGATCTGTAACTTCGAGTATAAATGCCACATATAATTTAGCTGGTACAGGCACAACTGGAACAAGCGGAACATTAACCGTAAATTCGCTCGAAACATATAATAATATATGGACAAAAGCCAACGCCTTTATTACATATAGTCAGTCCACTGAAGGTTGGTTGGGGCATTCATTGACTCATACGCTCTCAGGTGAATCTAATGTAAGGGCTTATTTCAGAGACACAATTTCGAACGCATCTCCAACCCCTTACTTTAGTGTAGGCGCAGGTATAACTGAAAACACTCCTTCATTTGTGTGGTTGTCTGGTGTAAGATATTACGGATTCAATTCAACTTTTGATGTTTCTTTCCAGGCTGGAAATAATATATTTGATAGATGTTATAATGCAACTCAAGTCGCAAGAGTTTATGGCACAGGTATGGATAATTTTAATATGAATCCTGTAAGTGTTCCAAACTATAATGATTACTATGATATGACATCTGGTTTTACTATTTCTTTGGATAAAGAAGATGAAGCAGCTTTCTATCAAGATTCATCAGTAAATAAATTTTTATATGTGGCTCTTTTTAAGGCGCATGGCTCCTCGCCTGGAGGCATAGGAACAACAGTGGCTCAGCTACCTTTAGCTAGAGCAATAAATACTTACACATCACCATCTAATGATGTTTATGAAGCATTTTATGATGAGGATATGAGAGTTGCAGTAGGTACAACTGGAGCTTTTGATCCTGAAATAACACCCCTTGTCAATGGTAATGCGCAGGTAAGAAATGGTATACTTTGCTATCCGGTAAGAGCTGATTACTCTGGAATTGGTCTAACATATTTCTCTGGCGATCAAGTTTATGAAAGATTTTTCTATAAAGAATCCGCCTCTAATGGTACATTGTCAATCTCTGGACTTTCTAATGTAGCTTCAGATATAGTTGGAGTTGGGTCTGGAGTTACGAGCGGTAAAATAAATGTTCTTCTTCAATTAATAGACACAGGGATAGGAACAACATCATATATTTATTATGACTTAGGTGAAAATGCCTCGGCTTTACCTATTGGATCTTACGGTGGTGTTGGAACATCTAACCTTTACGGTGGTAGATTTAGTGCAAATTCTAATTCTGTCACATTCTCATTTGGAACTAAATCAACTGAAAACAGTTCCACACCAAATCTTGGTAGGTATAGACTTATTGTTATCATCAAAGATAATACAAAATCTATCACTTCGATAGCGAGTTCATAATATGGCATGGTCAACCACAGATTATACATTTAAGAAAATACTTAACAAGAGATCTACCGATAACACTAAAAGAGTTAGCGAAGAGATTGGTGACTATACATTAAATATTCACTATTCAGAAATCTGGTCAGAAGATGTTACATGGCCTCCGCCTGCATCAAGCAACTCTATCGTCGAAAAATACACAAAATTAGAATTAATAAGAGATACTTCAGTTGCCAATGGGCATTGTTGGTTTGCTACTACAGATATTACTTACCCTTACGACGAAGCATCAAGATTAAAAAAATGGGTATCAGACAAGTTTGATGAAGATAATTCTGCAACATATGCAATTAGACTTTTTCAAGGAGATCCTGGCAGCACTCTCAATGATATAGAAATTTATTTTAATGATCAATCAAACTGGATTTTTGATTATCAAACTGGTATTTTAACATTCCAATCATCAACATTAAGCACTGGAACAACAACTGTACAGTCTGGTAAAGTATTCAAAATATCAGGATACAGATATGTAGGCTTAATGGGAGTTGCAGGTGCCGGAACAATCGATGGCGTAGGTACTGCAAATTATTTACCAATATTTACAGATACAAATACTTTAGCAGATTCTATTGTTCAGCAAGTTGATGGTGTATTGGCTAATGGAGATACTATTTTACAAGTGGATGGAGTACTCACAGCCAAAGCAAAAAGCTTTGATATTCCACACCCTACCAAAAAAGATAGTAGATTAAGATATGGTTGTTTAGAAGGCCCTGAGAATGGGGTTTACCACAGGGGTAAAATATCAGGATCTGGTTATATTCAAGTTGATTTGCCAGAATATTGGAGCAGTTTAGTAAATTCTTACACCGTGCATTTGACATCATATGGAAATTATAGTGTCTATGTGGTCTCACAGTCACAAAATGGGTTTGTGGTTGCAAGGTGCGGGAACTGGTTAGATAGAAGAAAAAATATTGAATTCACTTATGAAGTTATTGGCGACCGAACTGATGCGCCGCTCATTATTGAGTATGAACTACTTAAAAATAAACCACCGGGATAATAGGTTTTAAAAGATGTCGAATGATGAATTAAATTTTGAAGAACCAATTGTTGAAGCAGCCGAAGAGCAAGAAGAACAAATGGCTGCAGATCCACATACTTTATTAGACGAAAGCGTCGTTGAGTCTGAGGGTGATGCAATTGCAACTGAAAAAGAAGAAGATTTTATTGTAGTTGATAACGTAAGCGCAGAAGAAGAGCAAGTAATCTCTGAGGAAGGCGCTTGGGAAGTTGGCTCTGCTGGATCCGAATCACTATTTGGTAGTTTGGCATCAAATGATTTTACCATATTGGGCACACAGGGTGTTGGTGATCCAAACGACGGTATTGGTGGAGGCGGTCCTTTAGGCACACCTCCTGGGACTTATAATAAAGATATAGTTATCACGCCGGGTAGATTAAATACTAATGGCTCTAACGCTGACAGATATTCTCAAATTGATATAAAATTTGCTGCAGATGATGCTTATTTAGGTGTTATTAGAAGCAGCGAGAAGAAAGCTTCTATTTATAACTTTGCAGAAGCATATACAATTTCAGCTACATCATATGATTTTCCAATTCTTGCAATTGGTGGATCTTGGAATGCAGGTGCAGGCGATTCTACATATGCCCCGTCTACTACTTGGGGAGGCTCCACTGGCCTTAGTTTAATATCTATTGATAGTGAAATTGGTAGAGGTGCTGGTATTGTATTACGACCTGCAATTTCTCAGATTGAAGCTGCATTATATAATAATATCGGATTGTATACCTCATCAAGTGCTACAGAAATTGTTTTAACATCTTATTCAAACTCGACAATTATCCCTGCAGTTACGCCAACAGCTGTAAGAAGCTTGACAGTAAATACTGGCAATATCACAATCAGTGGTAACTCCGGTGGTGGTAGAACATTAAACTTAACTTCTAACTTGACTGTAAGCAACTCTACAGTTGCTGATACTATTACACTGCGTTTATTCCATGCTGGCAGTACAAATATTAATTTTGTAGGTGGTGGTACACCACAATTTACTTTATCTACAGCTACAGCAACATTTGCCGCTGGAGATTTGTATTATAACTCTGGAGCATCCTATGCTGCGATGACCAGGCTGGCAATACCAGGCACTTACGGTGGTGTATTGTATGCTGGCAATGGAGCTCCTGCTTACACATCAGCTGGAGCATCTGGCGCTCCACTTATTGGGCAAGGTAACAACTCGGCTCCTATTTTTGGCTCAGTATCCTTATCTGGTACAGGCGTTACTGGTGTTTTGCCGGTTATCAATGGCGGTACTGGAGCATCAAACTTTACTTCTAATGGTGTTGTATTTGGGAATGGAGCATCTCCATTATCAGTAACAGCTCAATCAGCTTCTGTTGGAGCAATTCTAACCACAGATACATCTGGTGGAGCTCCATCATTTAAGAATACATTGATTGGTGCCTACATCATGGGCAACTCATTGAATGCTACTTCAACTACATCAGCAGCTTTAGTTGTTCAAGGTGGTCTTGGAGTAACAGGCAATGCTTGGATTGGAGGCGCTTTACAAGTCGCAGCCAATGCTAATATTACAGGTGGACTTGGTGTAACTGGTGCAGTGACCTTTAATTCAACAGTAGGTATCACTGGTGTTGCAACGGTATCAACTGTAAATGCATCTGGAAACTTGAATGTAGCTGGTGGCTTAGGAGTTACCGGCGCAACCACATTGGGGTCTACTCTTGGAGTAAGTGGTGCGGCAACATTAAGCTCGACTCTTTCTGTTACTGGTGCTGCAAACCTTGGAAATAATTTGAATGTAACTGGCGGCTTGGGAGTTACCGGAGCAGCAACTTTGGGTTCGTCACTTGGAGTTGCTGGTGCTGCTACATTCTCATCAACTTCTACATTCTCAGGTGTTGCAACTCACAACGCAGCTTTGTTGGTCACGACCGGTGGTATAGGCGTTACAGGCGCTTCTACATTTGGTTCTGCTCTTACAGTCAATGGCGCTACAACTTTATCTTCAACATTGGCCGTAACAGGTTTCGCTGCCTTTGCATCGACTGTTCAAATTACTGGCGGTTTAGGTGTTACAGGGGCTGTGACATTAGCATCAACGCTTAATGTGACAGGTGCAACTACTTTATCTTCCACCCTTGCTGTAACTGGTGTAGCAATCTTTAATTCTTCGTTGAGTGTGAACGGAGGCTTGGGTGTAACAGGAGCAACAACTCTTGCCTCAACACTGTCTGTTGCTGGTGCGGCTAACCTTGCGAGCAACTTAAATGTAACTGGTGGTTTTGGAGTTACTGGTTCTGCAACATTTAATTCTACATCTACATTTGCTGGTGTTGCTGTACACAATGCAGCTGTTCAAATAACCACAGGTGGACTTGGAGTTACAGGAGCTGTCACACTTTCTTCGACCCTTGGAGTTGGTGGTGCTGCAACATTCTCTTCTACAACTACTCACACAGGTGCAGCTTTATTCTCTTCTAATGTAAATATAGCAGGTGGTGGATTAGGTGTAACAGGCGCTGTCACATTAAGTTCTACACTTTCAGTTGCTGGCGTTTCTACTATGTCAACCATCAACTCAAGTGGGAATATCAATGTAAATGGTGGATTAGGGGTTACAGGAGCAACCACTCTAGGCTCAACATTGAGTGTTTCTGGCGCAGCCACTTTGGCTTCAAACCTTTTGGTTCAAGGCAATGCAAATGTTGCTGGTGGCTTGGGTGTAACAGGAGCTGCTACTTTTGCATCTACAGTGGGCATTGCTGGTATAACAACAATTACCAACAGCACTGACTCGACGGCTACGAATAACGGCGCTTTGGTTGTTACTGGTGGTGTTGGAATTGGTAAGTCAGTGTTTATCGGTGGCGGCTTGGATATGGGTAGTACAAGAATCTCGAATCTTGCTGATCCAATTCTTGCTACCGATGGTGCAAATAAAAGGTATATTGATAATATTGCTTCTGGCATTCACTACCATCAAGGAGTTGAAGCTGCTACTAATGTTGGTTTAGGCGCATCTTACTTCAATGGCAACGCTGGTATTGGTGCAACTCTTATGAATGCTGGTCCATACACAGCATTCCCAACTTCATCATTTGATTTTGCGCCAGGATTAGTAATTGGCGATAGAGTTCTTGTTAAAAATCAAGGCATTAGTGGTATCGGACAAACTTTACAAAATGGCGTCTATACTATTTTCTCATTTGGTTCTTCTGCTGCTCCATGGATATTAATCAGAGCAACTGATTACAACAATAGTACTGCAGGGCAGGTTGCACCAGGTGATACTCTTTGGGTTGGTACTGGTCAAACATTTGGTGGTTCTTCTTGGGTTCAGACAACATATGGTACTGGCACAAATGGTGCAATTGTAATTGGTACTGATAATATTACCTACACTCAATCCTCAAGTACTGTAGCACTTACAGCTGATGGAACTACAATTACTATATCAAGTAATGTAATATCAATTGCTGCAACTTATCCAGGCCAAGCTTCGATCATCACAGTTGGCGGGATAACTACAGGTAGGTGGAATGCTGCAGCAATTGGTGCAACATATGGTGGTACTGGTAGAGCTACTCTTACCGCTAACGCTTTGTTGGCTGGCAACGGCACAGATCCAGTGCAGTTGGTTTCTTCATCTGTAACTGGAGGTATACTTTCAGCTAACTCATCTGCATTACCATCCTATACAACCACATTGGCTGGTCAATATACATTTGGTAACTCACTGAATGCTACATCTTCTACATCTGCTGCAGTTGTAATTGCTGGTGGCTTAGGAGTTACAGGTAATATTTGGGGTGGCGGTAATCTTAATATTGCTGGAGCTGCAACTTTATCTTCAACGCTATCTGTGACAGGTGCTGCAGCCTTTGCGTCTAATGTAAATATTGCTGCTGGTGGCCTTGGAGTCACAGGGGCGGTTACATTCTCTTCAACCCTAAGTGTTGCTGGCGTGGCAACAATGTCAACCATTAATGCTTCTGGCAACGTCAACGTAGCTGGTGGCCTTGGAGTTACTGGAGCTGTTACACTTGGTTCAACACTGGGTGTTTCAGGGGCTACAACATTAAGTTCTACTCTTGCTGTAACAGGTGCAGCCAACCTTGCTAACAACTTGAATGTAACAGGTGGCTTTGGAGTAACTGGAGCAGCCACATTCAATTCTACATCCACATTCGCTGGCGTAGCTGTACACAATGCAGCTGTTCAGATAACTACTGGTGGACTTGGTGTGACAGGTGCTGCAACATTCTCCTCTACAGTCAATATTTTAGGAGCAGCTACCTTAAGTTCAACACTTTCTGTAACTGGTGCTGCTGCGTTTGCTTCTAATGTAAACATTGCTGCTGGTGGATTAGGAGTTACAGGAGCAGTTACATTCTCTTCAACTCTTGCAGTTGCCGGTGCAGCAACATTCTCTTCGACAACAACACACACTGGCGCAGCTTTGTTCTCATCAAACGTAAATATTGCTGCTGGTGGCCTTGGAGTTACAGGAGCAGTTACATTCTCTTCTACTCTTGGTGTGGCTGGCGCAACAACATTAAGCTCTACATTAAATGTTACTGGAGCAACAGTTCTGTCCTCCACATTGAATGTTATTGGTGGAGTTGGAATTAGTGGAGCTACAACTCTAGGTTCAACGTTGGCTGTAACTGGTGTAGCAATCTTTAATTCTTCATTGAGTGTAAATGGTGGACTTGGAGTTACAGGCGCCGCTACATTTGCTTCAACAGTAAGTGTAACTGGAGCAACTACATTATCATCTACACTGGCTGTAACAGGCGCTTCAATATTTAACTCTTCATTGAGCGTGAATGGTGGACTTGGAGTCACAGGTGCAACAACTCTTGCATCAACGCTTACAGTTGCTGGAGCGACGAATCTTGCATCCAACTTAAATGTGGCTGGAGGACTTGGCGTAACTGGCGCCACCACACTTGGTTCCACACTGGGAGTTGCAGGAGCAGCAACATTCTCTTCAACCGTAGGCGTTACTGGCGCAGCATCATTCGCTTCTAATGTAAATATTGCTGCTGGTGGACTTGGAGTTACAGGCGCCGCAACATTCTCTTCATCTGTGACAATAAATGGTGGCTTAACACTTAACTCCACATTGTCATTGAGTGGAACATTTGCTGTAAATAATAATACACAATCAACATCTTCTACTACAGGTGCTCTTACAGTACTTGGTGGCATAGGTGTAAGTGGTAACTTAAATGTAGGAACGGGCGTTGGAATATCAAGTGCTGTCAACTCGACATCAACTACAACAGGTGCTTTAGTAGTTGCAGGTGGTGTTGGAATTGGTGGTTCAGCATTTATTAGAGAAGTTGACGTAACAGGAAATATAAACGCTACATCATCATCAACCGGTTCGCTTGTTGTAGCTGGTGGTATTGGTGCATCAGGAAATATTTACGCAGGGGGAGCGTTAGCAGGATCCAACGCAAATATTACAGGTGGCCTCGGAGTTACAGGCGCAACTACATTAGCATCAACTTTGGGAGTTGCAGGTGCCGCTACATTTAGTACAACGATTGGTGTAACACAAGGAGCAACATTCTCTTCAACTATTGGAGTCACTGGTGCAGCATCATTTGCATCTAATGTAAATATTGCGGGTGGTGGTTTGGGTGTAACCGGCGCGGTGACATTATCATCAACACTAAGTGTTGGTGGCGCAGCAACATTAAGTTCAACTCTCGCAGTCACTGGCGCAGCTAACTTGAGCAGTAACTTAAATGTATCCGGTGGGCTTGGAGTTACGGGTGCTACCACATTAGGTTCAACAGTTGGTATCACTGGTGCCGCGACACTCAGTTCAACACTCAGTGTAACTGG
>JACCDG010297532.1_pt1 | contig 24383 bp, 25 predicted proteins | sample 7442471 | NCBI WGS metagenome assembly JACCDG01 (sample SAMN15323444, study PRJNA562643) | freshwater metagenome | isolation source: river surface water | place: USA:Blue River Watershed | collected 2017-08-17 | reverse complement strand
GCTTCTAAATCTTCATTATTCATATCAAAACTCGCTTTCGGGAATAGAACCTTTGGGGTAACTTGGCATTATTGTAGACACTGTAGATGATGTGGATGTCTTTTGATAAATATCTATCATTTTAAAGAACCTCTGATCACAAATTAGACTTGAATACCCTCCAGATATTTTGGTATTTAATCCCGCATTTCTAAGAATGATCCCTATTGCTTGATGACTCAAATGATATTCAGTTAGTAATGGCCTATTAACAACATCAGCAATAGCTGCGATGGGGATCTTGTTATTTTTAATCACCCCTCTCATTCCATTCAATATGAAGGGTAGACGACTTTCTAAAATATCGTCTTCTTGTTTCTTCCCGTAGTTCTCAATAATATAAACACACTGACCTATATAATAATTAGCCACCTTGATACCATCTTCTATAGTTTCTAAAGAAACCTGAACATCCTTTGAATCTTTTAATAAATGAAGGATACCTGATATCCTCACAGCATAAGCGATAATCTTGGGAAGAAAGCCTTTAATACGGTTTGTAGTGTAATTTCCAAGGCTTAGGGTTCTCTCCCTAAACTTATTAAAATGGTCTAATCCTTCTGGAGAATATGCGAGTATATGAGAATCATTATACCCATAGGAATCTTGTTGAAGATCACTACGATATAGCCTTCTTATAATTTCCCTCCAAAGGTCTTCGTCACCCTGATTTAAACTAAATTTTGAAGTGTTATAAAGCCCTTTAGGTATATGAGTTATTAAGAATCTAGGAAACAACCCATTAAAAAATGAATCTTCATTAAAAACCTTTGATAAAATTCCAGGCTGTATCCCTCCGATAATAGAACATCCCGTATTAGGAACATATGAACACCCTCTCACAGATCGGTCTATCGCCCATGATTTACAATCCCATAATTCAAGATATCGCTCCTGATCGTTACCCCCTCTTTTATATTGCCCTTGAGCTTTAATAAAACCTGCCAATTCATCTTGATGAACTAATACTCCTCTAGGAGAGTTACGCATGGTAATTGATAATGCTTCAACTGTAGTATCATTAACAATCAGTCTCGACATTACGGGCTCAGGAGAAGGTAACTTGTCTTTCTTCTGTTCACTTTTGTACTTTATTTGCTCGAGGTTCCATTCATCTAATGCAATCCTGTATTTATAGCGCTCTTCCTTTTCTAAATGTTTTAAGGCTTCCATAAATTTATTTAAAACAGGAGATTTTCCACTACCAGATTCCCCCACAATAATTGACCAAAGAAAGACTGGCTCCTTCCAATCAGGCTTAGGACTTACACGAACAGAATTCCCAATAACCGAAGAGGTTAAGGTAAGAAGAATTGTTGCTACCACACCATCTGGCACAGAATAAGCAATTGATGCTCGAGAACATAAAATCCTTAGCGATTCTGGCAATACTTCAAGAGGAAATATAGTAATAGGAAATATCTTTGAAGATAGTGTATCTACTACGTCTACATCATCTACAACGTCTTCTTTAGTCAATGCGATATCATATTTTCTTATAATCTTCCAAGCATCCACTAATGAATATCCATAATATTGAACCCACTGAAGTACCGTTGGGCCACCATTTGTATGCGATCCTATGTAGCCATTCTGGTCAATCCATGCTCCAATTGAAGACCCATTAATTTTAATTTGATGAGTACCATCTGTATTTGCTTGAAAAGATATCTCCTCATTTTTAAGCTCTGACGCACCTGACAATTTTTTCAAGTGTTCCATGCTATTGCCAGGAGCACAAAGACCATCAACAACACAATTTTTTCTTATCTTCAAAAAACTAGGGACAGGGGCTAGTGGAACCTCATGAATTGAAGCTCCTTTTTTCCATTGGTACGTTTTACGGCTCTTGTGAACGGAACCTACAGCGACAATATAACCATTTTTCTTAATATCTATACCTTTCCTAAATTCAGAGGGAATAGCAAAATCTGCATCATAAGCAAATAAGTAATGTTCCCCACCGCCGCCAGTCTCAACTACGGCCGTTATAGGCAATGTGCCATACTTATTAACCAACATGTTAAACGACTCATTTCCTCCATTCCTCGGGTCTTTATCCAAAACACACAAACCTGATCGAACTCCTACCTCTACGCCAATATTCGCTTGTGGATGAACATTCCACCATATTTTTGCTTGATCCCTATCTAGGGTAGCATCTTTAAAACCATGACTAGTCAACGGATGTTTGGCTGCATCTTTACAAAGATCAGTACCACATGAACATTTTTCTCCTACCATATAATGAAGAGGAAAAACTGGCCAACCACGACTGATATAAGATAAAGCCATATCTAAATTACTTTGCATACCCTAACTTACCTTCTTGTGAGTAATTTGTTTTGTGGAAAAAATAGTATAAAAATTATTCTCTCGCAGAACCCCTTGAATACTTTCTCTCATGTCTGGCGAAGGACATCTTTTCCCTGTCATAAGCTGCGACATGTACCCACTTGTCGTTCCAACTCGACTCGCTAACCAATTTTGTGACATATTCTTTTCTGCTAATAATCTTAATACGGCTCCCCTCTTTAAATAAACTTTCATCGTATCACTCCTCCTTTATTCTTGCTATTGCAAGCAAGAATATCCTATCAAGATTTATTTGCAAGTCAATAGCTATAGCAAAGAAAGTGCTTGCAATAGCAATCTTATATTGCTATCATTAAAACCAATGAAAGGAAAATTTATGACAGTAAATGAACAATTGAAAGCATTAAGACAGAGTCGAGGATTGACGCTTCGAGCAGTTCAAGAAATGACAGGCATATCAAATGCTTACCTCTCACAACTTGAGCGAGGAAAAAGAAAAATACCGAGTGTTAATATTGCAGAAAAATTATGCCGCGCCTACGGCACAACTATTGGGGAACTCTTACATAGCGGGATTTCAAATACAAAAGAACCTAATGGAGCATTTATATTATCTGCGTATTCTGCTTTATCTGAAGAAAACAAACGTGCAGTAAAGAATCACATCATGTATCTTCTAGATCAAGAAGGTAAAGGCCTTCCAAAGATAAAGAATCCTATGAACCTATTTAAACCATATTAATACAGACTAAGTTTTAATCTTTCCGTATTAGAACCTTATGTTTAGTTTGTTCCTAAACAACATAAGTCCCCCACCAGTTAGAAATAGAATAGAACTAATTGGTTCGGGCGCTGCAATAGGCGTAATGTTCAAATCCACACCCACAAAATCTCCACCAGGATCAGATAATAAATTTCCATGAACTTGCAATCTTAAAACACTACCAGCAGATATATATCTATTCTGAATCTTTATAACATCAGGCGAAACACGAAAATAGTTATCATCATAAGCAATCTTACCGCTATCTAATAAGACATCATCCTGATATAAAGACCAGTCATTGATTTTATGATTTCTTCTAGCCGCCCAAAGAACTCCATCAATGTCATAGAATCCAGAAGTAGGATTTAACCATGTGACATTAGCAGGTGCTTCATCGCCATATGTAGAGTGCACCAGAACATCTCCTAGTAAATAATCATAAGTATATAATGACCCCTCTTGAGGGTAAGCAACCATTTTTAGCCAAGCTGGAATTTGGGTGCCAGCAGAATCTCCATTTGCCCATGCCGTCTGAGTTGAACCAAATTCTCCCTGTGGCCAATTAGGAATATTAAACGGTAACTGTGTGTTACCTTGGTTATATGACCAATCTTCATTAGGATCATGAAAATTACTCCAATCATTAACCAGGCTGGCACTAAAACATATTGAAGAAGTAAGAAAGTATAAGCAAATAGAAAAGACTGATAATCGCACATTATTCTTCATTTGCTTCTCCAAAGATTAATTTCATTCTTCTTTCATTTATTCTCATCAACGATCACCTGAGTTTCTTTCAATATTGACTCAACCTTACCATCATCACTCTTAAAAGGTATCAACATCCATCCAGCAATGCGATCATTGTTAGAATAAAGTCTCCAAGTTTCACCTGTATATCTATCTACTAAGATTGAGAATATCCCACCGCTAGAAATTTCATATCGAGAAGGCTTAAACATATAGGCGATAACCAACAGTGTTAAACAGAAAATTAAAACTGCTTTAATATTAGCTGTCATAAAGCCCCTTTGTTACGTATTCCATTTTGGCATATTCTGATACGGAATATAACATAGCCCTCAGAAACAATCAACATTAGCCATTTCTGAGTGCATTAATGAAGAAAACAATTTATTCTGTTGAACATAGAAAATTAATCGAACGACTTATTAAAGCGCGGGAAGACGCTTCTCTACGACAAGAAGATGTGGCAAGACTTTTAAAGAAAACTCAATCGTATATTTCCAAAATAGAATCTGGGCAAAGAAGGGTCGATTTGGTGCAGGTTAAAGATTTTGCAAAGATTTACAAAAAACCCCTATCCTTTTTTATTATGTGATTCTTAAGTCATCAATTAGATTTCTATGAATAATCTTATCTTTATTACGATACTTATCTGCACCACTAAACCAATTCTCTGATTGAAGAATCCAATACTTCCATAATTCCTTTACTTTATTATCAGAAATACCAGCGTCCCTCCAAATATTTGCTATTTTAGAATGATCATTTAATAAGAGTTGATACGCTTTTTTTAAAACTTCATGTTCTTCATCAAAAAAAGATAAAGGGACTTCTAATCTAAGCTTTTCATCGATTTTTAACCGACTATCTCCCCATTGATTAATTTCGTTTATAAATTCACAAATACTCATAAGTAAATAATACGCACATAAATATGATCGATAATCACTAGAATTCCCGTAAATCTCATTTAACCAAGGATATGTATTAGGAAGATTTTTTATAAACTTCCATGATGCAGTTGAATTGCCATCTAAAGCATCTGGCCAACCAGTCAATTCATAATTCTTGATGACAGGTAACGAATCTGGATAATTATTTCTACGAATTGGTGTATTTAAAAAGTTCACCGCCACGTCAATTTGAGAAGTTGATACACACATAGCTCCATGTAAAAGATGATAAACAAAACCTATCGTGTTAGGAAAATCAGCTAATATCACCCTACCAGATCGATTCCAATCGTAAGGATTAATTATTGCATCAAGAATAGAAATCTGATTATTAAACCCAGCTCGTCCTGACTCAACACCAGCTAATGCAATTACTATCAATGGAGCATTTGGCAAAACCCCCGAAGCAACAAATTCAAATAGAATGTCACGAGTGAGATTCTTAGACTCATTATTTGCTCGCCATTTATTTGTTTCTTCAGCCGTTATTTGCTTTGCTTCACGAATTATCTTACGCCAAGCTACAACATCTCCCTTACGGACAATAGATAAAGCAGTGTTATATATTTTTAATACGTCACCTGTGCTGTTAGTAATACTAGGGATGGGATCATTGAACGTATTATCAAGGGGAATCTCATTACCTAAAGGTGTTACTGCTAACGGACTTTTACCAAAAAGTGGTTTATTTTTAGGTTTATTACGTAATTCATTTACCAATTTATTAAACTCTTCTTCATAAATATTATCATCACTTAAATTTATATAACAGCGAGTACTTAATGCAGTTGGCAACAAAATATCTTTCCCTACTTGTCGAATTACAGGAATAAATTTTTTAGTTCCTAAATTAGAAATTAATTGTCCAGTAACGATCATTGCTTCATAACCTACACCCCCCATCCCCTCATTCGCTTTATGTACATATGGTTCTGTGCAAATAACCAACACTCTATCTGCTTCTAACACAGATTTCTCCATAAACTTTGGAACGTCATCACCTGGAGAAAGATCCCATTGATCCAAAATAACTGCAACTTGATTTTCCATCAATCTTGATGAGAATTCAGAAACCCACTTCTTGTGATTGGGAGTATCGTGAGAATATGAAATAAATACTTTAGGGGGATTATTAACTATATCGTTACTCAATTTAATTCTCTTTTTTTCATTTTCAGAACATTCTTCAATATAATTAATTCAATGCAGAATATAACTTTGTGTCATAGTTCTCCAATTGAACACTATTTAGCATCTTCATTTTTAGCATCTTCTTTCATTCGATGCTCTATAACCGCATCAATTCTTTCCCTTTGAACAATCATTAAAGCCTCAGGCAAAAGAAGCGATAAGACAAACCCAATTACCCCAAAAAATAAGAAACTATATTCAAATAATAAAACTAGACAAGGAGACTTATCCTTAAAAAGATATGCTAAAAATATTAAAATCAGAGTTAAAAGATAAATTATAAATAACCATTTATACTGAATTAATCTGTTATTCAGCTTATCTCTTTCCATTTCGGCAGCTCGCCAGGTCCCTGGGGGTAACAATACTGGGTCACCAACAATTGCAATAATCGCTATCAAAAAACCAGCCAAAATGGAAAATACGGTAGCAGCGATATTAATTGCTTGTTCATTATCGTGTATTAATGGCTGTCCACAATATGCTGTAAGCCCACCCAGCACCACCAGTAGAAACATGAAACGAAGTATTGATGAATCTAAACTCATTGCCCTAATACTCCCGATTTTCTAAGTTTCTTTAGATAAGCCTCTAATTCATTCCATACAGCTTCTTTAATAACTGAATTACCATCAACAGGTATTTTAAATTTCTCACTTATACGTATCTGGTCAGAAGTAACTTTTTTTCCTTGTCTTGTTATTATAACAAAACCCTTATCAGCATCTTCTTCTATAACCTCATTAGCTATTTCTTGTAATCTTTGTTTACTAATATCTCCACCTTTTTTTCTTAAATCATATGAAATAGAAAGCTTAACAGTCAAATTCTCCCTGTCATCAATATCCTTATCCTCATCTTTCTTAAGAAGACCTAGCACCTCTGAGATCCCTTTAAACATCCTATTGTTAACTGATGTTCTTTCCATATATTTTACACTAGCTTCATATAATGAAGCATTTAACTCTAGTCTCTTAACACCCTCATCTTTTATCAACTTTAATGTGTTTAAATTAGTTATTGGCTGAATACTAAATTTAAGTAATAAATCTTCCCTATTGGTTTTTTTAAGAATCTCTTTAATATATGTAATTACAACCGTCTCTCGAACATTACTTGGACAAAGTATAATATGATTTCCTTTAATCAAAAAAAATGCATCTCCATCCATAAAATGATGATTATCTGGAGGTTGTTGTGGTTTAGTAGTCTTAACTTTATCGCTAGAAGCAAAAGGAACTAATAATGTAGATCGAAATGGAACATACGCGGTCACATGACAAAATAAACCCGAATCTCTAACCTCATAACTTATCCCTTGAATTTCTCCGCCCTCATTATATTCAAATGTTCGATCAGCAGTTGTTTGTAATTCTTCGTGCGCTAGCTTTAAATGACTTTCTAAATCTTGCAAATCGTTACCGTTCCAACTCACTCTTCTGTAAAAGAATGTTCTATATTTTGTTTCCATCTTATCCTCTCAAGGTTTTTAAGCATACTGATACCCCTAAGCAAACAAAATAATGCTTTGATTGCCATATTCTGACTTTTTACCCATAGAAATCTTAGCTACAAAGCATTTTCCAATGACTTAATAACCAACTTAATCTTATTTAAACTACTCACAATTAATATAACAGAAGCTCAAGACACTATTCGTTCAACTAACTTTAAATCATCCAACGCCTTATTAATATACTCTTTTGAAACTTGTTTTCCTTCTTTCAGAAACTCTAATATTATGACAGCTGTTTGGATTTTATTACGAATTGCCGCAGATACCTCAGTTAATGATAAATCATTATTTTTCATTTTCTTACCTAGATAGGGGAGTCAGATTGTTTATCCATATAGAAAGGTTAAGAAATTATAACATAAAATGAAGAAAGCCACTGGTTTCTCTTGCAGACCAAACGATACAATAACTCGACAAAGACTAAAAGTCTATCTTGCAATCTGTATTCATTTTGTGTCTAGAGAAGCTCACAACAACTATCCAGGCTAAAGGCCTATATGGTGATAGGAACTTCCAGTGACTTTCCTATAAATGCAGTCTTATCTCTAATAAGGGCAAAAAGGACATTATTTATTCTTCGGCAAACAGCAATTCTATTTTTCTTCCAATGCCTATCTTTTTCTTTCTTTAACTTTTGAAGATAATCTTTATAAAAAGGGTCAGAAACAATCACATAACTTGTGATCTTAAATAGGATTGCTCTCAATAAAATATTCCCTCTTTTCTTAATTCCTGATGATTGAAATGCAGATTCACCGCTCTGGCTCAACTTTGGAGATAAGCCAGAATATGAATAAATGTGTTTAGCTGATTTATACTTCTTAATATTTCCTATTACCCCCACATACATCGAAGCAAATAAATCAGTAAGCCCTTTTATTTGGCCCATTAAATACTTCGCTGAAGTTTGTTTACCTAAGACAACAATCTCTTTTTCAATATCTGAAATTTCTCGCTCTAAATACTCTAACAATCTAACGTCTCTCTTTAACACCGCTAAATGAGCCGTAGCTTCCGCTTTATCCGGAAATAGCATTTCATTTAAACGAACTTTTAAACTAGCAATTGCTCTTTTCCCAAGATGAAAACCATTATATCCAAACTTTCTTGCTAAAACTTCATCGGGCGTATTTATGAGTTCTTCACATAGCATTCCACATCTCAATAAGCCCAAATGTAAGATGCTTGTATATGACTCCCCATACACTTTCTTATCTTCATTGAAATCTGAATTCAATCCAGGATATATCCTTTTAAACCTTGCTGTAATATGATTCTTCAATGTTCTTCTTAAAACTAATTTCTTTTCTCTCCAATAAACAAGATTCTTTAACTTGTAATATACAATTGATTCTGGATATATTTTATTAAATTCACCTCTAATAAGTAAATCTCCAATAGCCCCACAGTCGATATCATCACTCTTTAATCCACCCAAAGATCTTTGCTTTCTATTATCTGCAACATTTGTTGCAGCAATCGTAACAACATTATCAAAATCCATAGAGAGATGATTAATCAGATTTTCAGAATAACCTCCTGCAGATTCTATTCCTATGTGAATCTCAGTCGCACCAATCTTTGTCTTTGATTTGCCAATCTTATTAACTAAGAGATCATAACCCTTCTTAAGAGTATCTATTGAGAATGGCTGCTCTATTATTCTTCCTAAGAAATTAAAAATTATTACTCTATGAAAATTACCAGAAGGATCAATTGCTACGCCTAGAATCTTACTTTTATCTGATACTTCAACATTATGCTTAAAACGAAAATTTCTTCTATGAATATACTGGTTCTTATTCACTCGGAAGCAAACTGGACAATCTTGCCCATCTGCTCTTACATTAACAAACGCCCTCCACTCATGCCTCTTATCACAAATCCACCATGCCTTTCTATTAGAATCACGTGTAACGTCGTAAGCGGTAAAATTATTCTTTGAAGGATGCCATTGCTTAACCAGATCGGGATATTGGGTAGCTAAACAATTTTCAATGTTAGCTATCCTATCTAAACAGTATGGACAAGCCTCATCAATAACTCTACTTTTAATACTGGCTTGCCATTCATGATTATTAATACATTTCCACCAGATTATTTTTCCAGAGCTAAAAATGACTTTATATGGAGCGGTTCTCGTATTCTTTAATGGATGCCACTCTTCTGCAATATTAGGATGCGTTACACTTAAACTTTCTTCTAGAGAAGGCCAAATTCCAGAGCAATACGGACATCTTTTTGTCTGAGCAATAGCTGATTGCCATTCATGACCTTTCTCGCATTGCCACCAAACTTTCTTATTTGACTTTGGTAAGACATCGGCTGGAGTTAATTTATCGTTCTTTGTTGAATGCCAGATTCTTGCTAAACCAGGATTGATGACCTTTAAACATGTCTTAGCTGTCACTCTCTTGCCACTGCAAAAAGGACACCCTCTTCCAGAAAATCTACTATTAATACTCGCTTCCCATATATGAGACTCTCTACATTTCCACCAAACTTTCTTATTTGAATATGACCTGACATCCTTTGGAGTTAAGAATTTATTCTTTGTTGGATGCCATTCTTTGGCGAGGGAAGGATTTGTTTCTAAAAGACTTGAGAACCTTTTTGACATATACGAATGCCTCAGGATGGTTTTGTCTTTGTTTCAAATAATTCTACAATTAACAACTGCTAATTAAAAGAAATTCTTTAGTTCCTCTTTAACAAATAATGAGATCTTATTAGAGAGCGCCTTATGCCTACTACACTATGAGATCTAATAGGTGGGGTGTCCAAAAAGTGTCCAAGATTAATTTAAATTGATATAAATTAGCTTAAATAGATAGAAATAAAAAAGCTCTGTCATCCGTCGACAGAGCTTAGAGGGTAAATAATTTCAATGGTTTACATTACATACTTAGAACGCGTCCCGAACGAAGCGCGCTAGCCAACTGCGCTACTTCCCGAAAATTTGTTGTTACACATGAAATTGTACTAAAAATGAAAGGTTATCGTAACATCGCCTAGCCATTTCGTCAATTTCTCAATAGGAAGCAAAATAGGGCGCTGTCCCCTATTTCACGACATACTTAGCCAAGATGTCCATTTCAAGGTTGACTTTGCTACCGACGGATTTGGTGCTGAGGGTGGTTAATTCTAGGGTTAAGGGAATTAGGTAGATGTCGAATGAACCTTTGTTCACTTTGCCAATGGTTAAACTGATACCATCGACAGTGATAGACCCTTTAGGAGCTAAATATTTTTGGTTCTTTTTAGAAATACGAATGGTGAAGGCTACCCAATTAGGACTTTTGGCAATCTTCTGAATTGTTCCGACTTCATCCACGTGGCCCGTTACATAATGACCACCCATACGAGATACGGGCGTAAGTGCTAATTCTAAATTGACCTCATCACCTAACTTTAATGAACCTAATGTTGTGGATTCGAGCGTTTCTTTCATCATGTCGAAACGTACCACATTACCTTTTTTAGATTCTGCTGTTAAACAGGTCCCACTAATACTGACACTATCACCCCGACGAATATCTTTGGCAAGTATACCTGTATTCACATCAATATGAATCAAATTCGATTTTGTTTCAATGGCTTTGACAACACCGGTGGTGGCAATAATTCCTGTAAACATACTTATCCTTTTTAAGATTTTAAATAACCCGTATATAAAATATCATCGTCGATTTTTTGAGCTGTAATATTGTATAAACCTTGTATATCCGCCAAGCGTTTGATACTTAATCCTTTAATCGACGACAATCCTTCGCCCATTAATTTAGGTGCAACATAAATCATCATTTGATCAACTAATTTCAATGATAAAGCATTACCGACGACAGTTGCCCCACCTTCAATTAATACCGAGCCAATGCGCTGTTGACCTAAATAGGTCATGATCCATTTTAAGTCCAAGCGTTTTGCACGTAAAGGTGCTTGTACAATAGTCGCTTTCTTTGCTAACAACTTTGCTTTTGAAGTTGTCACATTCATTGTTGTAAAAATATAAACCTGACCAGGTTTTGTTCCTGTAAATAATTTCGCTTTAGGAGAAACTTGCAGCCGTGTGTCTAAAATAACTTTAACTACATTTTTAGCCGGCACTGTTTTTAATTGTGGATCATCTGCCAAGACGGTATTAATCCCAACCATAATTGCATCCACCCCATAACGCAAACGATGCGCCAAGGTACGCGACTTATCCGACGTGATCCATTTCGATTCACCCGTGATAGTGGCAATTTTCCCATCAATCGTCTGCGCTATTTTCCCAATCACCCAGGGCTGCTTGGTCGTAATATATTTATTAAATGCTTCATTGAGATGGAGTAATTCATTGTCCATCACACCAACGGTAACTTTAATGCCATAGGAACGCAGCAATTGAATAGAACGGCCATTATTGACGGGGTTTGGATCAAGACAACCAACGACAACATGTTTAATACCGGAATCTTTAAGGGCATCGGTACACGGAGGTTGTTTACCGACGTGAGAACAAGGTTCGAGTGTGACATACAATGTCGCCCCTTTAATTTGCTCTTTGGATAATTTTCTTAACGCATCAACTTCCGCATGCACATCCCCATAACGGTGATGATAACCTTCAGCAATGATCACATCATTTTTCACAATAACGCAACCCACCATAGGATTAGGCGATACTTTGCCCCATCCTTTCAGTGCTAACTCATAAGCCCTGTGCATGTAAACAGTATGATCCATAAGTATATTTCTATTTTAAAATTAAAGACTACGAGGCAGGTTTAAGAAAACAATCGCTTTAATGCCTCAATATTATCATAAGCAACAACAGCTTTACCAATATGCGTATATGGTTTTGCTTTGCCATGAGCATCCGAACCACCGGTCAAGATGAGCCCATGTTTACGGCCTATTTTCTCATAAAAACTAATCACCGCGTCGGAACAATTAGGATAGTACACTTCAAGTCCACCCATACCTGCTTGCACCAAACGAGGAATCAATTCATCTTTTTGAGTTAACATGGGATGCGCCATGACGGCAACTCCACCGCTTTGTTTCAATAATTCAATTGCTTCAAAAGGTGTTTGATTAAACTTCGGCGCAAAACCAGGCTTACCTTCACCAATATATTTATCAAAGGCTTCTTTAAATGATGCCACATGGCCCTTGGCAATTAAAGCCGTTGCCAAATGCGCACGCCCCACCGCACGTGATTTTGTCATCGAGGCAATTTCATCATAATCAATATCTTTAATACCCACCGTCGATAAATTCACAAGCATTTGCTTCATACGCGACACGCGGCCATCTAAGAATTCATCAAGCTTATCAACCAAAGGCCCTTTATTAATATCAAAGCCATAACCGAGCATATGAATATCTTTGCCTTCATATTCTGATGATAATTCAATGCCAGAAATAACTTCAATATCATGGCCCTTCGCAGCCTCTTGAGTTAAAGCAACACCGTCAATAGTATCGTGGTCAGTAATAGAAATGCAGGCTAATTGGGCTTTAAGGGCATCCGCAATAACTTCCTCAGGTGAAGCTGTACCGTCGGAGAAATACGTGTGCATATGTAAATCACCCCAACGCGGGGCATTAGTTGGAGGGTTCAATGATTTCTTTCTTATGGATCTTATCGAGGATGCCGTTGACAAATTTGCCTGAATCCATATCACCATATTTCTTAGCTAATTCAATGGCTTCATTGATAGCGACTTTGGGAGGCATGTCAGCAGCGGAGAACTTCATTTCATATAAACCTAAGCGAAGCACATTACGGTCAATGATGGCCATGCGTTTTAATTGCCAATTGGTGGCATATTTCGACACTTTTTCATCAATGGTATTCAAATTCTTAACGACACCACTGACTAATTCATTGGTGTAGACTTTTACTTCTTCGTCTTGCAGTTCTTCGTATTTCCAATATTCAGATAATAAAAGCGGGAGCTCTCGGTGAGTTATTTCTAACTGGTAGAGAATTTTTAAAGCGTGTTCACGGGATAAAGAGCGTTTGCGCATTATATTATTTCAAGTTACGGACTAAATTAATCATTTCAATCACAGCTTGGGCACAGTCGCGGCCTTTATTGTCCCCACCCTTTTCGTGAGAACGCTTATAGGCTTGGTCAACTGTTTCACAGGTTAAAACACCCATGATGACGGGTTTTCCCGTCGATAAGCCTGCTTGTAAAATGCCACGGGCGCATTCATTAGCGACTGTTTCAAAATGGTAGGTTTCCCCACGAATCACAGCCCCTAAACAAATCACACCATCAATTGTATTCTTCTTCGCTAATACCTGCGCTGCTAAAGGAATTTCAAAAGAACCAGGAACCCAGACTGTTGTCACATGATTATCACTGACACCAAGACGTTTTAATTCAATCAAACAAGAATTTAATAAACGCTTGGAGATAAAATCATTAAACTTACCTGCTACAATCGCGATATTAACGGACTTTGTTTTGGCTGTTGAAACTTTCTTCTTTGCAACCTTCTTAACCATTTAAGCTACCCTTGGATCCCCGACAAAAACATTCGGGGATGATATAACTAATTATTAAAGCAAATGACCTAATTTATCTTTTTTAGTCTTCATGTATTGCTCATTCTTTGGATTAAGCGGCACTTTCAGCGCAACACGTTCAGTCACACTCATGCCATAACCTTCTAACCCAACAATCTTACGTGGGTTATTGGTCAGTAAACGGATTTGTTTAACGCCAATATCAACGAGGATTTGAGCACCAATACCATAATCACGCAAATCATCTGGAAAACCTAACGCTTGATTGGCTTCGACTGTATCCATGCCACCGTCTTGCAAATTATAGGCTTTGACTTTATTAATTAAACCAATACCGCGGCCTTCATGCTGACGAATATATAAAAGGACGCCCGTACCAGCTTCTGAAATTGTTTTCATCGCGGCTTTTAATTGACCATTGCAATCACAACGCAAAGAACCAAAGACATCGCCGGTTAAACATTCACTTTGCGCACGCACTAAAACCGGTGTTTTACCGTCGATCTTACCCTTCACTAAAGCCACATGCACCATATCATCAATGTGTGATTCATAGGCAATCATTTGAAAATCACCGTAGTCCGTTGGCAAATTCGCTTCTGCCATACGTTCAACTAATTTTTCAGTCTTGCGGCGGTGTTCAATTAAGCTATCAATGGTACAGATTTTAATGCCATGTTTCTTAGAGAAGGCAATTAAATCATTGGTACGTGCCATGGTGCCATCATCATTCATGATTTCGCAAATGACACCTGCTGGATACAAACCTGCTAATTTCATTAAATCAACAGAAGCTTCCGTATGGCCAGCGCGCACAAGCACACCACCACGACGGGCACGTAAAGGAAATAAATGGCCAGGTGTTACTAAATCACCCGGATTAGATTTTGGATCAATAAGAACTTGAATGGTTTTAGCGCGATCAGCGGAAGAAATACCTGTGGTAACACCAAAAGCAGCATCAACCGTCACCGTCCAGGCCGTATTACATTTTTGATGCTTGGAATTTAAATCTTCTTTCATGGGATGCAAATCTAATTCATTTAAACGGGCATCTTCCATAGGGACACAGATTAAACCGCGGGCATATTTTGCCATGAAATTAATCGCTTCTGGCGTGATAAATTGAGCCGCCATTAAAATATCGCCTTCATTCTCACGGCCTTCATCATCCATGACAATTACCATGCGACCAGCTTTTAATTCTTCTAACACTTCTTGGATGGTATTAAACATCTTTAATCTCCTATGCGATGACAATCTTGATTTTGATGCATTTGTTCTTAAATAGTGGTGGGCCAATGAGTTTTTGACCAAAATATATCCGCAAAGTATATCCCCTGCCTTTCTCCTTGTCAACCCATTTCCCCTGTCCTATAATGGCATACTTTAATCAATTAATAGAAGGTTATTTCATGACCCTAGAACGCCAACTCGCTACCCTTTTAAGCCAAAAACATCTCACCCTTAGCCTTGCCGAATCCTGTACTGGAGGCCTCATCAGCCACCGTTTGACCAATGTACCTGGCTCATCGACCTTTTTTCTACTGTCCATTATTGCCTACGATAATAAAGCCAAAACCAAATTACTTGGCGTTAGCCCTGCCACCATTAAAACGCATGGCGCTGTCAGCCGCCCAACAGCATTAGCCATGTCTCATGGTGTGCGTCGCATTCTTGGGACAGATATCAGCATTGCTGTCACGGGTATTGCTGGCCCAAGTGGTGGTTCTGCATTAAAACCTGTTGGCACCGTCTTTATCGCCTATCATTTCAAGAAAAAATCCCTCTGTCAGCAATTTCACTTTAAGGGATCGCGCGCGCGTATTAAAACTCAAGCTGCTGATGCGGTGCTTAAATTGTTAATTAGCTTGGTTAAATCATAAATCTAACTATAATGATTTCATGAAATTACAATCTCGGTTTGAACGTTGGTTTAAACCACGTTTCGCCATCCTTTATCCCTTTGGGATATTTGTCTTATTTTTTTGTTCCAGTGACGATATTTCTTTACGACATGGCATTGGCTACATTATCGTAGGCCTGCTCATCCGCCTCTGGTCTAATAGTTACGCCATTAAAAATGATAAACTCACCACCTGTGGTCCTTATGCATTTGTGAGAAACCCTCTTTACTTAGGCACCCTCTTAATTGTCATCGGCTTTATCATTGTCTTAAAGATTCATTGGATTGCGAGTATTGCATTCTTAATTATTTTAGGGTCAACGTATTACAAAACCATTGAAGGTGAACAAAAAGATTTGCTCGCCAAGTACAAAGATAGTTATAGAGACTACTGCGCCAAAATCCCAGCCATGATACCAAGCCTCATCCCTTACGCGAAGGGAGAAAAATGGCCTTGCAGCATCGACAGACTCATTTTTAGCAAAGAATATAAATCCATGGTATGGGTCACAGTTATTTTGATCTTCTTTCACCTCAAAACCCGCGTTCTCATTGAACACAAAGATCTCACCAATAAAAGCTGGATGTTGATTTTCCTCGCCATTGGTCTTATTCTCACCGATATTTTAATTGAGATGAATAAGAAAAAAGTCGTTAAGAAATAATAGAAATAAAAAGACGGCTACCGATTGTTAACAATGGGTAGCCGTCTTTTTTAATACGTTAAAAAATTACTTAACGACGTTGAAGCTTAGATAATAAACGTAAAATTTCAATGTAAAGCCAGACTAATGTTACCATCAGGCCAAAAGCACCATACCATTCCATGTATTTTTCCAAACCTTCTTGGCTTGCTCTTTCAATAAAGTCAAAATCCAAAATCAAATTCAATGTCGCCAAACCAACGACGAAGAGGCTAAAGAATATACCTAGTGGACTAGATCCATTAATAAAAGCAGGTGCTTGTATGCCAAAGAAACTTGCAATCCAGACGGCTAAATAAAACAGACCGACCGCAATTGTGGCAATAGTAACACCACGACGAAAACCATCGGTAGCCTGTAACCAACCTGTGCGGTAGGCAATGAGCATGGTGAATAAGCACGCTGATGTTAACCCAACAGCTTGCAATACAATACCAGGATAACGGGCATCAAAAATCCCTGATAATACCCCTACAAAAACCCCTTGAATAGCCGCATAAATTGGCGCTGTAATTGGTGACCAGGCTGGCTTAAATGCTGTTAATACCGCAACTCCTAAACCAACAATCGCACAGGTAATAGTAACTTCTCTCATAAAACTTGCGTAGGCTGAAAGATTGACATAACTCCATCCTGCTGTCAGTAATAATACGGCTAACAGAATCAATGCTTTGTTTGCAGTACCTGCCACGGTCATCGTAGCCCCAGAATTAAGACTCGCTCTGGCTTTTTCAAAAATACGACCATTTAACGTTGGATTACTACTAGCTTCCATTATCTCATCTCCTTTGAACTTCTCTAGTTCAAAGGCCACTATTATATACGAGACATTGTGTACCATCAACCTCTGTTGATGGTACCACTATTATCTACGAGGCATTGTGGCCTTTATTCTAAAGAATATTGTTATCTTGTTATCATTGCTAGTGCAATGTGCAGGGCAATATTCGTATACAACCCTGCCATGATGTCATCCATCATAATGCCCCAGCCACCAGGCAAGGATTCAAACTTATTCACTGGGTATATTTTAAACATATCAAAGGCGCGAAACAAGAAAAATCCGCAGATGGCAATCGGTACCGTAATAGGCAATCCTGCTAAAGCCACCATCATGCCTACCACTTCATCAATGACAGCAAAACGTGGATCAGGTTCACCTAAAGACTTTTCTAATTGTTGGCTACCAACAACACCCACCGCAAACAAGACAACGATGACCACAACATACCAAAAACCTGTCGATGAAAAAACAAACGCCATGGCAATGCCCGCTAAAGTCGCCACTGTCCCTGGCGCAAAAGGCGCATAACCAAGACCAAACCATGTTGTTAAGGCTTTAATAACCGGATTCATTGTGTTTTATTCCTATTTTTCATATACGAAATACCTGAAGTCACTGTAATTAATACAGTGCCAATCATAATCACATTGATAATGCCCAACCAAATCTGTTGAACATGAATAAACCATCCTCGTGCAAGAGCAGATTGCTCGACGATCAAATACACTAAAATCACACTAACACTGACCATTTGAAATACCGTCTTGATTTTACCCGCACGTTCTGCCGCAATAATTTGACCACGGCTCTTTAAGATCAGGCGGTCCCCGGTCACCCAAATCTCACGGATAGCAATAATCACAACCATCCATGCAGGCACCATGCCAATCACACTTAGCACCGTAAAAACACTTAACAATAAAACCTTATCAGCAATAGGGTCCATGATTTTACCAAAATCGCTGGTCAATTTCATGCGACGCGCTAAATACCCATCATACAAATCGCTTAAACCTGCTAAGGCAAAACAAAATGCAGCAAGGATGTGGCCGATCAAAATATTTTGCAATAATAACCAAACAATAAGGACGGCAAATCCAAATCGGGAGAGAGTAAGAATATTCGGCCAATTTAACCAAGAGTTGGTCATACAACCTTTCCAACTAAATCATATTCATAGGCATCGGTAATTTCGACGTCGACAAAATCACCTGCTTTTAATACACGATCGCTATGCACATACACGACGCCATCAACTTCAGGGGCATCATACTCGCTACGCCCTATATAAACATTGTCACTGTCTTTTTCTTTCTCATCGATTAAGACACGCAATTGGCGACCAATGAATGATTGCTGTATGTCTTTAGAAATGCCTTGTTGCAAACTCATGAGCTCATCCATACGCTTACGCTTCGTTGCATCCGGCACATGATTGGGCATATCTTTCGCTGCTGTATCTTCTTCTTTGGAATAAATAAAAACACCCACCCGTTCAAAACGAGAATCGACCATGAATTTCTTAAGTTCATCAAAATCAGCTTGGGTTTCACCGGGTAAACCGACGATGAATGTGGTGCGAATAAATGTATTTCCAATTGAACGGAATTTTGCCATTAAATCCAAAGTGCCTTGGGTCGTGATATTACGATTTTGCTCTGTCAAAATATGATCGCTCACATGCTGCAAAGGGATATCAATGTATTTGCAAATCTTAGGCTCTGCGGCAATTGTTTCAATAAGCTCGTCGGTCACATGGGCTGGAAACGCATACAATAAACGAATCCATTGAATATTATTCGTCACCTTCACTAATTCTTTTAATAAACGCGCCAATGATTTTTGACGGTAAATGTCCATGCCATACGCGGTAATATCTTGGCCAATAATGTTAATTTCTTTAACACCCTGCGCATCTAATTGAGCTACTTCTTTCACAATAGACTCAATGCTGCGCGAGACAAACTTTCCTTTAATCTTAGGAATGGCACAAAACGAACACGCATTAAAACAGCTTTCACAAATTTTCACATAGGCAAAATGCTTAGGCGTTAATTGCATTTGCTCAGGCATATTGTCGCGATTTAATGTCGGGGTTCCCACAAAAGCATCCACATCTTTAAATTCTTTGACTAAATCTTTGCCATAGCGTTGTGCCAAACATCCCGCAACAATGACTTTCTTCACCTTGCCTTGTTTCTTTAATTCTAAAAGATCTAAAATGGTATCGATGGATTCTTGACGCGCTTCGGCAATAAAAGAACATGTGTTCACAATCACCGTATCTGCTTGTTCAGCTTCCACAATGCGATGCCCATTCTTTTTTAAACGGCCAAGCATCATCTGGGCGTCGACGAGATTGCGCGCGCACCCTAAATTAATAACGCCGACCTTCTGGCCGGCGGATAACCGTTCTTTTTTAAAATCAGCTGTTGTCTTCATAAGATCACTTCTTAACGGTAAGACCATCCTTAGTAATAATAACCTTCTTCGCCCGGCGTTCACTATGCCCTAAAGCACCCACATGCTTACCGTTCACTTCCATTTCAAGGTCATTAATATTTTTTCCTGATAATTCAATTGTTTCTTTGGCGGTCCAGCTTTCCATGGCGCCTTTTTTCATTGTCATTTGCAATACAATTTTCCCATCGGCTTTAACTTGCACCCAGCTATCACGGCTGGCACGAATGGCTAATTCGACGGAGTCCTTGTCATTGCTCATGGCCATGACTTTATCAGGAGTTGGCGCTTCTTCTTTTTTAATTTTCTCTTCGCGGTTTAATTCTTCATCAACCGCTTTAACTTTTTCAGGAGCCTTCATTTCTTTCGCAACAGGTTTTTTAACGACTTTCGGCTTAACAACTTTAGCCTGTGGTTTTGACTTCGGCCATTGTTGAACAGCCTTGACTGCGCAACCACCTACCTTTAATAAACCCCAAATACATAAAATCACGACGATAAACTTAAACATGCCCATCAAATTAGCCGGAGTCATCACAGATTTAGCAAAGACCGCAAAAGGATTAGGCTGCGTATCCTTCAATACCATTTTACCAATAGGCACACTTGGCTTTACCGGTTGCTTTTGATCTAATCCATAATGTTCAAACACTTGCGCCACATCTAAGCCTAAAAACTCTGCATAGATTTTAATAAACCCCTTAAAATAAAATGGGGTTAACATGCGTACCGAATAGCCTTCCTCAATAGCCTTTAACGCATCTAAAGGAATCTTGGTAGCCTCATGTACAATATCAAGCGTTAATCCCTTGGCTTGACGGGCTTCTTTTAATAATGAACTTTTAGGCTGTGGGTTGGCTGTCATTGGACTGTACTGGTTCTGTCTTTCCTGTATTCTCAATCAACCACTTTTCACGGTCGATTAATATATCACGTGGTTTACTTCCGGCATAAGCGCCAACAATACCTTGCTGCTCCATCATATCAATTAAACGCGCCGCACGGGAATACCCTAAACGTAAACGACGTTGCAAAATGGTAACAGATGCTTGATTCGTTTCAATGATGACACGTACAGCTTGGTCATACATTTCATCTTTTTCCTCACTGACCCCACCTTGAGCTTGGGTCTGAGGCTTAACAACACTTTCATTATACTCTGGATTTGCTTGTTGTTTAATAAAATCAATGACCCGGCTCATTTCTGCATCTGACACCCAGCAGCATTGACCGCGTGTTGGTTTAGGATCACTGGGACGAGCAAATAATAAATCACCTTTACCTAATAAATCTTCCGCCCCATTGGAATCAAGAACGGTTCGGGAATCAACTTTAGACGCTACTTTAAATGATAAACGTGCAGGGAAATTAGCTTTAATAACACCCGTAATGACATCAACTGATGGACGCTGGGTTGCTAAAATCAAATGAATACCAACAGCCCGCGCTAATTGAGCTAAACGGGCAATAGCGCCTTCGACACTTTTCGCGGACACTTGCATCAAATCTGCCAACTCATCAATAACCACGACGATATACGGCATTTCAAAACCTTTTTCGTGATAGCCTTTGATATTACGCACTTGCTCTTTAGATAAAGCACGGTAACGGCTTTCCATTTCACCCACGACCCAGTTTAATGCTGCTGTGGCCTTCTTCACGTCGGTAATGACAGGGCAAATCAAATGAGGCAAATCATTGTAGAGAACCATTTCAACCATTTTCGGGTCGATCATGATGAACTTTACTTGAGCAGGTGATGCATTAAATAAAATCGACATCACTAAACTATTTAAGCACACTGATTTCCCAGAACCTGTAGTCCCGGCAATTAATAAATGAGGCATATCAGCTAAATCCGCAACTAATGGCTTACCGGATATGTCTTTACCAATCGCCAAGGTCAGCTTTGATTTCGAATCTCTAAATTGTGAGGCAACTAAAAGGTCTTTTAAATACACTGCAGCCGAAGATCCATTAGGAACTTCCACCCCGACGCGATTCTTCCCAGGAATAGGTGCGACAATACGGACAGCAGGTGCACTTAATGCGAGCGCCAAATCATCCGCCAGATTAATAATACTTCCCACTTTAACCCCTGGTGCGGGTTGTAATTCATAACAGGTAATAACCGGACCACGCTCGATATCTGCGACTTTAACATTGACCCCAAAATCAGACAATGTCTCCTCGAGAATGCGTGAACCCTTCATCAAATCTTCTTGAATTTGGCTATTGGTCACAACAGGTGGATCATTTAATAAATCAACCGAAGGTAAATGATATTCACCCACGACCTTAGGCTTAAGATCAGCCGCTTTCGCAGCGGGTTCTTCTTTGACAATATGAATATTAGGCGCTTGAACTTTAGGTTCTTTAATCTCTGCCACAGGCTTAGCTACTTCGGCTTTAACGGGTGCTTGTTTTTCAACGACAACAGGAACGGCAGGTTTTTTTAATTTATCCGAAGGTTTAGGCAAAGGCTTTTCTTCAATTTTCTTACCCATGCCTATCGACGGAAGTTTTGGTTTTGGCAATTGACTTACTTTATCAACAGCACCTTTGGCAGTTTGAAAACTCTTACGCCATAGGGCCATAACCAAACCAGATAATAAAAACTCACCCGTCACCACTAAAGCCAAAGCCCCAATGGTGATTAATAACATAAAGGCACCAAAACGGCTCCAATAGGTAACTAAGAAATCACCAAAACCTAAACCAATAGCCCCACCACGTAAAAAATGATCACGTGGTTCTTCTGAACCGGTGAGGGCTAATAATGTAGCCATGATCACAAATAAAATAACGAGGCTAATTGATTTTAAAATACTGAATTGAATATCACGGTGGACAAACTTATTCCAACTTAAGAATACACCAATGATGACGAGGAAATAGGCACTGTAGCCAAGCCCAAAAAAAAGAATGCCGGCGCAATACGCACCGGCAATTCCTACCCAATTGTGTGTCGGGTTAAATGGCGTTGAAGAAAACCATGGTAAGTCGTGAGGAGTAAAAGACACCAAACTGGCGAGCACAATTAACGTGATAGCCAAGATAATGATGCCTTTAATCTCGTTTAAATGCTCAATCTTCATGAGCCTTTTCTTAAACCGTTTCGGCTTTTTTCTTGCTTAAGTTAAAACGACCCATCTCGTCTTTTTCGACGAGCTTTACCTTAAACTTGTCACCAAGTTTGATTACTTCATTGATGTCTTTGACGAATGTATTCGATAATTCACTGACGTGAACTAAACCTTCACGCCCAGGAATAAATTCAACAAACGCACCGAAATTCATGATGCGTTTAACTGTTGCATCATAAACCATACCAACTTCCGGCTCTTGCGTCAAACCTTTAATCATCCCAACAGCTTTATCTAATTTTTCTTTGTTAGGTGAAGCGACTAAAACGCGTCCGAACTTGCCATCTTCTTCGATATCAATGGATGTAACACCACTTTCTTCGATCATTTTACGGATCATTTTACCACCGGGTCCAATCACTTCCCCGATTTTCTCTTGAGGAATTTGAATGGTGACGATGCGTGGCGCATATTCAGACATTTCTGGACGTGGTTGAGCTATTGCCTTGCTCATGGTTTCTAAAATCTTCACACGTGCTTCACGGGCTTGAATCATGCCTTTTTCTAATAAATCTAACGACAATTTCTTGATCTTTAAATCTAATTGAATCGCAGTAATCCCTTTGAGAGACCCCGCAATTTTATAATCCATATCACCAAAATGATCTTCTAATCCCATGATATCCGTAATCAACACTGCACGGCTTTCATCGGAAATAAGACCAATGGAAATACCAGCGACCATGTCAACAATCGGCACCCCTGCATCCATGAGCGCTAAACAACCTGCGCACACTGACGCCATTGAGGAAGAACCATTCGATTCTAAAACTTCAGAAACGACACGGATGGTATAAGGAAAATCAGCTTTCGCTGGAAGAATATAACGAATGGCTTTGCTGGCTAATGCCCCATGCCCGACTTCACGACGGCCAGGTGCGCGCATTGGTTTGGTTTCACCGACGGAGAATGAAGGGAAATTATAATGCAACATATAAGGCTTATAGGTTGTTGCATCTAAACCTTCCACCATTTGCTCATCTTTCTTTGTCCCTAAAGTCACAACCCCTAATGCTTGGGTTTGACCACGGGTAAATAAGGATGATCCATGGGTGCGTGGTAATACACTGACTTCAGCGTCTAAAGCACGGACTTCTTTTAAGCCGCGGCCATCGGCACGTACACCTTTATTAAACACATTGCCACGAATGACTTCATATTGAAGCGCTTCGAATTGTGCTGTGAAATCACCTTTGCCAATTTCATGCTCGGGTGTATTAAATGAGGCATAAACAGATAAATCAGCTGTTAATTCCGCAAATAAAGCATTCACTGCTTCTTCACGTTGTTGCTTATCTGCAATTGTCGTATAAATATCATTCATACGTC
>JACCDG011429030.1_pt1 | contig 24394 bp, 28 predicted proteins | sample 7442471 | NCBI WGS metagenome assembly JACCDG01 (sample SAMN15323444, study PRJNA562643) | freshwater metagenome | isolation source: river surface water | place: USA:Blue River Watershed | collected 2017-08-17 | reverse complement strand
CTACGTTCGTGATGAGCTGGTCGCCGCCGCCGGACGCGCCTTGGCTGGCGGCCTCGCCGACCGTGGGCGCTACGACCCGCGCGGCCGCGCCGACACCAGGCTGCACGGCCTCGCCGGCGAGCAGCCGCTCGACCGCGGAGCCGCCCGGTACCAGCTTCGGCAGCAGGGCGTTGAGCGCCGTCGACTCCGCGAACGCCTCGCTCGCGCGCCGCTCGATTTCGGCCTCGTCGGTGACGCCTTGCGCACGCAACGCCTCGCGTACCTGCGCGGCGTTCATGCTGCCGGCCTGAACCGCCTGCGAGAGAATCTGCGCCGTCGTGCCGCCGCCGGGGACGACAGCCGGCACCATTTGGCCGGCGACCTCGGAGCCCTCGGTGAGCGCGATGGACGGGTTCCGCAGCAGCAACTCGGCGGTCGGCAGGAAGCCCTGCGCCGCCGCGAGCTCGTCCGCCTGCACGCCGGCCTTCATGCTCACGTCGGCGCGATCGCGGGCCGCTAGCTCGCGCTGCTGCGCGGCGAAGTCGGCGATGAACTCCGGCTGCGGCGCGGCCTCTGGCGCCTGCACGCCGAGCAGGCTCAGAACGTCGCGCGCTAGCCCGGTCGGGCTGCCCGGCAGCATGTCCGCGCCGCGGTTCGCCACGTTCAGCAGGTTCACCGGGGCCTCGGCCATGGCCGCGACACCCGAGCGGACGCCGGCGTGGGCGCGCGAGCCGAGGTCGCCGAACAACTCGGACCAGGTTCGGTCCGCATTCTCGGTCGTGACGGCGCGCGCTTGCGGCGCGTTCGGGTTCAGCGCGTCGGCGGCAGCGAGGCGAGCGGCGCCGGCCTCTTCGCGCGTCGGCACCGTGGCGAGGTCACGCGCGAAGTCATTGGCGCGCCCTAGCAGCGCGTCGACGCCGGTGCGCGCCTTCGGTACCAGCGGCGCGAGGTCGGCCGAGAAGTCCTCGGACGCGCGCGGCGCCGGAACGAGCCCGCCGAGTTCGGCCGCGAACGGGTTCACAGCGTCGGCTCGTCCCCGAACGACAGCCCCCACTCGCGCGCCTTCGCCTTGACCGCCTCCGGGTCGGCACCCTGTTCGAGCGCCGCGGCGATGGCCGCCTGCGCCATCTTCAAGTCCTCAGCGTTGCGGACGACGACGCGGCGCGTGGGCGTTGTGGCGGTCGGCGCCGCCGGTGCGCCGGTGAGTGCACCCATAGCGTCAGCCGGTGCCGGGCCAGCAGCGCCGGGCACGACGACTCCCGGGATGTTGCCGACCAGCGAAAGCAGCATTTCCGCGGTGCCTTGCGGGTTCACGCTGAACGGCGTAGTCGCGCGCGACTTGTCGGCCGCCGCGCCGCGGGCGTCGATGGTCGCCGCTGCCAGCGGGGCAACCTGCTGCTCGCGCGCGCCAGCAAGCTGCGCCGCGGCGTCGTTCTTGCCGACGACCGAGTTGGCGACCGGCTCCACGAACCGCTGCTGCTCGCCGCGGAGCGCGGCCAGCGCGTTGCTCGCGCCTGCCGCAGCATTCGACGCGCCCGCTTTCGCGTTGGTTGCGCCGATGGTGGCCTGCGCCTGCGGCTGCACGAGTACGTTCGTCGGGGCGAGCAACTTGCCGGCCGACACACCGATGAGGCGGTTCAGCGCATCCACGTCGGCACCGGGCCGCTGCGCCTCGGACAGCGCCAGCCCGCGCGCGTCATTCGACTGCTGGTAGCCGGCGCCGCGCTGGTAGCCGGAGAAGTCCTGCCCGAGGCCGCCGAGGATGATGGCCCTGGCGAGTGGATCGTTGGCGAGTAGTTCGGCGGCCGATTTCTGGTTCAGGTTCTTTCGGTTCACAATGTCGGTGCGCGCGGTCTCGCCGAGCACCTTCTGATCGAGCAGCGTCCGGCGCGCCAGCGCCTCTTGATAGCGCGCGCGCTCACGCGCCTCGATGGCGTCGCCGCCGGCGAGTGCCGCGAAGGCGCTGCTGATGCCGTCAGTCCAGGGCATTACCCACCTCCGCCGCCGCCATAGCCACCAGCAATCCCGCCTGCCGCGGCAGACGCCGCGTCGATCCACGGGTTGCGCCGGATGCCTCGCACGCGCAAGTCCGTGAGGAACTGGTCGCCTCGCACGTCGCCGCTCATCGCGTCCAGGTTCATGCCCAGGTCGCCGAACGCATTGCCCTCGCGCTGCCGCTGCCGCGTCGCGCCCTCGATGGTGGCGAGGTTGCCGGCCTGCCCGAGCGCGTACTGCTCGGCGTTCGCGGCCTCGCTGCCGGCGAGTTGGTCATACGCACTCGACAGGCCCGTGGCGCCGAGGCCCTGCCGTGCCTGCGCGCTGCGCTGCCGGATCGCCGTGAGGAACTGCTCGCGCGCCTGCGCGCGGTCCGGCTCGGCCGACGACTTGGCGACCTGCTCGACCGTCTTGTTGACGTTCGCGGTGGCCTTGCGCTGGTTCTCGGCCTGCGTGCGAATGCCCTGCGCGGCGGCGTTGTCTTGCTTCTTCGCGGTCTGCTGCGTGTTGTACGCGCTCGCGGCGGCGGCGGCACCGGCAAGGATGAGGGCGGTGGTAGTCCCGACGGCCATGGCTATAGCTCCTTCGTAAACGACATTTCGGTCCAGCGATAGCCGTATCGCTGGTAAAGGATCGCTGCCGCCGGCGGGCTGTCGGCCAAGTGCATCATCTGGATCATGCGCGCACCACGTTCTCGGCACGCCGGCTCGATCGCTTCCAGCAGCGCCTTGCCGACGCCGGACTTCTGCGCCGACGGATCGACCCACCACATGATTTCGTGCGCTGTCTGGACGCTCGCGTTGAACGGGAACGGCGCCAAGACAAGGCCGGCCATCCCAACGAGCGCGCCGTCATCGCGCTCAGCGACGAGCAGCACGCCGAGCAGCATCAACTCGACCAGTCCAGCCACCGCTTTGCGGCAATACGGCACAATCGCCGCGTAGTGCGTCGTCTCGTAGAACTTCTCGCCCATGTCCAGCAGCGCCGGCATGTCGTCGATGGTGGCGTGGCGAATCCGCACGTCAGCCTCCAATCTGCCTTGGGTCGTAGCCGTAGCCGGACGAAAACGGCCCGTACGCCGCCGGGCCGTACACGCCGAGTTGCTTGTCCTGCTCGCGCCGCGCCTTTTCCTCGCGGCTGCGCTTGTAAATGTCGCCGAACGTCCCGAACGCGTCGCCGATTCCCTGCTGCGTCGCCTCCGACTTCGCAAGGTCGATGTTCGAGCGCATGGACTCGCCGGCCTGCCGCGCCGCGGTCGTCATGTCGAGGCCGGACTGCGCGAGCTGGAACAGGTTGAGCTTCGCCGACTGGTCGGCCTGGCGCAGCGACGCGCCGGCGGCTTGCGCGCGGCGCTCGACCTCGAGCCCGCCCTTGAGGTACGCCTCGCCAAGGTCGCGCCGCTGGTTCGCTTCCGTCGACCCGAACGACTGGCCGGAGCGCGCGAGCGCGAACTTGAGCTGGCGCTGCGCCTTCGCGTTCTGCTTGTCGAGGTCCGTCGACAGGTAGCCGCGCGTCGCGTCAATGAGCTGCGCGATTTCGGCCTCGCGCGCGGGGTCGGAGTAGATGCGCTCGATGGCGCTTTGCGTCTGCGCAACTTGCGCGCGACGCTGATCTTCGGCCCGCTGAGCCTCGCGCTGCGCTCGATTGGAACCGCCGCTCATGCCGCACCTCCCCGCACCCGCGCGTAGAGTACCGCGTCCTCGCCATTCGTGGCGTACTGCGCGAACGTCGCTTCGTGGTGCATCAGCAGCCCGCGCGCGTACCAGTCGCACGCCTCGGTGCGCGACGCGATCGACACCGTTTCGAGGCGGCGCGCGCCGCGCTCCATGAGCTTGTCCATGACCTTGCGGCACGCCTTCGTGATCGAGCGCCAGCGCATCGCCCACCCGCCAGGCGTGCCGATCATCCACGAGTCCCACACGCCAGGCTGGTACTCGTGCCAGCCGCCGGCGACGATCGGCAGGCTGGACGAGTCGTCTTTCAGCGCGAACATCACGCCGGCGCGGTTGAAGAACCCGTGCGCAGCGTCGGCGACGTCCCACTTCGCGCCGTGCAGCAACTCCCACTGCCGACGCTCATCCGGGCGGATGCTCTGGCACAGGTAGAGAAGGTCGCGCATCGTCGGGCTAGGCAGGATCATGGGTTCCCCCTCGATCCGGACACCTCGACGTCAAGGTATGCGAGTTCCCACTGCTCGCTCGGCCCGTAGAGCAGCCGGAAGTCCATGCTGGCGCCGGCAGCGACCACGGGGACGCGGTTGCCGGTCGTGGTGTTCGCCGGCACGTCATATGTGTCGGTCACGGTTCCGGTGCTCGTCTCGAGGTAGCCGACCTCGAGGCTCGGCGAGCCGACGCCAACCAGGTCGATACTGTAGAGCGTCGTCGTGCGGCCAGGCTGGTCGAACGTGAGGTACGGCGTCTGGACGTAGCCAAACAGGAAGCCGCCAAGGTCGCTGAACACCTCGCGATCGACCTCGATCACGCGGTCGGCCTGATCGCGGATGAACAGGCGCCCATCGTCCTGCGTGGTAGCGACGACTTGAATTCCGCCGTTGCCGAGCGAGTAGCGCGACCACGAGCCCATGCGCCCGAGGCGCGAGCTCGTGTACACCAGCACGTCATCGCCCCACGCCATCCAAAGCTGCCCGAGGCCGGGGTAGTAGGTTCCGTGCGGCGTGAACTCGCCTGCGTCGATGTACTCCTGCACCAGCGGGTCGACGGGCGCGCCGACGTCGTTCGTCTCGATGTTGGTCGCGCCAACCGCGACGGACAGCGTGCGGATGCCGGTGTCGCCAGCGACGAAGAACATTTCGTTGCCGACGCTCGTCACGCTGTCCGGGTAGATCACGCCGATGCCGCGCCATTGGTCGAACAGCGCCATTTCCGCCGGGTCCGGGTCGACCGTCCAGAGCTGCCCGTCCGACGCGGTGAACACGGCCATGCGGCCGCGGTACTCGCCGATAGCCGTCACGGCGGCCGACCCGAGCCCCTGCATGCCGCACGGAAGGAACCCGGCGTCGTCGACCGTGGACCAGTCGCGTGGCGCGTTCGTCGCGCAATACTTCACGACGTCGTTGTAGGGGCTGAACACCTTGCTCGCCATCGCGAATGCGATCGCTGAGTGCGGGCAAGCCTCGTCGGTAATTTCCGGCGTTCGCACGGTCCAAGACACGGTGCCGTCGACAGGCGTGGAGCCGAAATCGGGTGGTGCGGAGCCGACAGTGGTCGACCACGCAGGCTCGCTGGCACCGGTCTGATACAGGTTGCGCGCGGTCCAAGTGATCGTGACCGCCTCGACGGCGGTCCATTCAACCGCGTTGTCCGTCACCGGGTCGCCGGCCGCCACAACAACCGACCAGTCCGGTTCCTCGAGCCCGGTGACGCCAGCGACCGTGCAGATAAACCCCCACTCGAGGACGTTCACCGGCTCCATGAAGTCGCCGACCGCTACATCGAGGGCAGGCTGCCATGCTCGAAAAGTGTTCGGCATCGTCAGCGTTCCAGAGTCGGACCGCCGGTGCGCGGGAACGGCGGGTATCCGCCGCCACCGGGCGGGCCGGGATCACCGGCAGGTGGGTCAGGTGGCGTGTCGCTGCCGGGCGGCGTCTGCGTTTCGGTGACGTAGCGGCGCTCGATCACGGTGTCGCCGGCAACGGTCGGCCACGTCGGCTCCTCGTTGCTCGTGCGCGGCGTCGTTCCGGTGCGCGCAGTTGCCTCGTAGATGAAGCCGTTGAACGTGGTCGGCTGCCGGAACTCGTTGGCCGCGATTTCGACGTTCGCCTGCCACGCTGGTTCCGTGCGTTCGGCCGTGTTCTCGTAGTAGTAGCCGTTCGGCGTTGTTGGTTGCCGACGCTCGCCTCGCGCTACCGCTGTCGTCGCCTCCCACGCCAGCGGATCGTCCAGCCAGTAGTGCCTGCGCACGTCGTCGGAGAACGTGGCAACCACGTACAGCCGATTCAGGAACGGGAATACGCTGTTGATCGCCGCGAGCGTGGCAGCGCCATTCGTCGGGTGACGCAGCACGTTCACGACGATGCGCGAGTCGCCGCCGTTGCTGCTGCTCGAATGGTGGAACGTGTGGAACTTGCCGTTGAAGCGGATCATCCCGACCGTGCCGGAAGGGAACGTGCACGCGGCGCGCGCCGTACCGCCCGCGTTGTACGGGTGCGAAAGCCCCGGCCGACCGACGATGCGCCCGCGCTTGTCGACGTAGCCGTTCACCAAGTCCCAGAGGTCATCCGGCGACGGGTTGCCGACCCGGCGCTGCCGGTTCATGCCGACGACCTTCGACAGGATTTGCTTGACCTCGCTCATGCCGGATAGTCCGGCGGAACCGGCTCGGCCGGCGTCGGGCAGTCGGAACGAGAGCGCGGGATATAGCGCTTGCCGACGTGCGTCGCGGCGGTCATGTCGCCGATCGCGAGCTCGAGGTCGCGACCGATACCGCGCGCGTCCATCTTCGGCGCGAGCACCGGCGCGGCGAGCATCGTCGCGAGCAGCTTCACCACCTGGAAGTCGCAGGACGGCGTGGCGTTGTCGGTCACGAAGTCGGTCAGCCCGAGCTGGCCGTCGATCCACACCACGTCGTCGTCGCTGTCCGGGTTCGGCCACACCTCGAAGAATTCGCCCACGCGGAAGCGCTGCGGCGGGCCTGAGTTCGCGTTCGAGAAGTTGCCGGCAGGGATGCCTTCGACGAGCCGCGTCCACTGGTTTCCGGAGACGCCGCCGCGCTGGACCCACGCCTCGAAGTTGCGGCGCAGGTCGACGTCGTACCCGCCGGCGCGCGGCCAGTCGTAGATGCGCTCGCCTTCCTGCATCGCGATGCTGAACCACTTGCGGCGGCGGCTGATTTCGTAGCGCCACCACGCCTGCTCGTTCGCGTCGCTGAGCGCCTGGTTCACGACCTCGACCGCGTTCGCCGGCATCCGCGCCTGCATGTCGGTGAACCACTTCTCCACCTGGTCGTAGTAGAGCTTTGCGTCCTTCCGCTCGTAGTGCGAGCGCGCGTGCGCCGTCGCGAGCAGCTTGACCGGGTGCCAGTCGACCTCGAGTACGTCGTTCGCGTTGCTCGCGGGCGTGAGGTTGTACACCCCGACGTCCATTTCGTAGCGCCGGATGATCGTCTCCTGCGCCATGCGGACGAAGTTCGTCACCACCTGGATGATGTTCGGCGGCCGGCGGCGCGCGCGGTCCGCGAGCCAGCGGTCCGCGGCCTCCATGTACACCTTCGCGTCCGGCTTCTCGTAGTGCGCCTTCGCGAGGCCGGTCGCTAGCGCGAGCACGGGCACGTAGTCGATCGTGGTGACGTCGGTAGTCGCCGTGAACGGCGCGAGCGGCGGCAGCACACCGCCGTCCATTTCGATGCGAGCGTGCAACGTCGCCTGCGCCTCGGCCAGCAGGCCGTCGACGAGCGCCGTGAACCCGGTCGGGTAGTTGCCGCTCGCGACGTAGAAGCCGAGCCGCTGCGCGATCGTGGTGCGCAGCGCGAGCAGCGTGGCCGTCTCGATCTGCGTGATGGCGGACGGGAACCCCGTCTCGGCGATCACCTCGTCGACGAGCTGCCCGACGGTCTTGACGCTCGTCGGCGGCGTCTGGCGGTAGGTGAACCCTAGCTTCGCCAGCACCTCGGCGCGGAGCTGCGACCGCGTGCGCGTGCGGTGCGCGAAGGGTGCGCCATTCGGGATCGAAGGGCCGTTGGTGCCGCCTGCGGTCATCGCTCCCTCCTATGCGCGCAGGCCGGCATTGCGCCGGCCTGCTGTGTTGCGTCGTGCCGCTCGTGTGTTACTTCGCTTCGTCGCTCGCCTCGTCGGGCTCCGGCAGGAGCTCGCCGCCGGCGACCGCTTCCGCGATGGCGGCGTCGAGTGCGCGGAGGCCGCGCGTGCCGGTGCCGAAAACCGTCTCGGCAAACGTCATCGCGTTCTCCTCCTTCGGCGCGCCCCACCGGCGGACCAGGCGGGCCATTTCTTCCTCGGCCGTCGGCACGACGATCGTCTGCTCGAGCAGCGTGTCCTCGTTGACGGACAGCTTCTCGCCGAACGCCTCGCCGGCAACCTCGACCTCCCACGGGCGGAGCCACTGCGGCGCCGCCTCCATGGGATTGCGCTGGATCACGCCCTGCACGAACAGCATCTTGCACTGGCGACCGGCGTGCGAAACCGTCTCTTTCTTCGCTTTCGCCATGGCCGTTACACCGAGTCCGCGAGCAGGTAGGAGTTGAGCGTCGACGCCGAACCGGCGCCGACCGTCACGCCGAACCGCATGTAGTTGTACAGCGTCACCTCGGCCATCTTGCCGGCGCCGGCGGCGCAGGTCAGGAGGTCGACGTAGGTCACGCCGTCGTCGGAACCCTGGACCTTCGAGGTCGCAGCCGTGGCCGCGTTGCCGCTCAGGATCGACAGCGGGCTGATGACCGCCACGACCTTGCGGCCGGGCATGAACGGCGTGGTGAAGCCGGTGAAGTCGACCGCCGTCTGGTTCGCGACGCTGGTGGCATCCACCGCTTCGCCGAGTGCTTGCACCTTCATTGTTGCGCCCTCCTATCGGGCTGATTGGTGAGGCGGCGCCCGAAGGCGCCGCCGACAGGTCACGCGATGGACAGGACGGCGTTCGCGCCGGGGCGGTTCGTCGTCATGGCGCCCTTCCACGTCAGGCCCCAGTAGTGCACGTAGCGGTTGTACGCGCGCGGCGGCTTGCGGGTAATCATGTCGTGGCCCTTGGCTGGCCGCAGCTTGATCGTGTCCGTGTTGAGCATGTAGCAGCGCTTGTCCCAATCGGGCGTGCCGTTGAGGTCCGTCTCGAGCTGGTCGAGGGTCGGGTCGTGCTGGATTTCGACGCCCTTGAAGTACAGCTTGCCCTTGCCGGCATCGAGGCCCGTGGCGCCGCCCGGGGCGACGGCCACCGTGAAGTCGTGCGTGGCCTTGACCTCGGCGCGGTACGCGTCGATGAACTTCGCGCCGGCGAGGATCAGGTTCGGCTTCTTGCCGCCGCGACGGGCGACTTCGCGCCACGCCTTCTCCATTTCGGTCGACAGCAGCCCCGTGGTCGAGGCGATCGACAGCGAGAAGTAGTTGCGCCACAGCGGGACGTTGGCGCGGTTCAGGCCGCCCATCGTGCCCGTCGTCGGGTCGGTCGCGATCAGCAGGTCGAGGCCGGCGATCGCGTTCGTGTCCTGGGTGCCGTCGCGGTGCAGTTCGTAGTCGAACTTCTCCGCGAAGCCTTCCTTGAGCGCCTTCGTGTTCTCCTCGATGAGGTTCACGAACTGCTTCTGCTCGTCGGTCGTCGGCGGCGAGGACTTCGTGTCGTCCGTCAGGACGATGAAGTTCTGCGTCAGCTCGTCTTCGTCGAGGCCGAAGCCGTCGTGCGCCGAGCCCCACGAGAACTGCGCCTGGGTGATCGTGCGGCGACGGTTGAACGTCACGGCATCGGAGCCGGCGTACCACTGGAAGTTCTGGTCGTTCGTCGTGCGCAGCTTCTCGATGATGTACTGCTTCGCGCCCGGGAACGGCTTCTTGTTCGCCTGCAGCGCCTTGAGCAGCGGGCGCTCGGTGTTGTAGAGGTCCTCGGGGTTCTGGCGCATCTCGTGATTCATCGCGAGATAGCCAGCGTAGGAGAGCTGTTCTGCGGTCCAGGCCATTGTCGTTGCTCCGAAGGATTGAAGGGGATGCACACCTTCCGCTTCGGGCACGCCAGTCCCGGCACATCGGCGTTGCCGGTCGCGACTCCGGCTTACTGCTGAGCGGCGAGCGCGGGGACCGTCAGGCCCACTCGCGCTCGCCGTGATTCACGCACTTTTACGGCCGCGTGTCAACAAGTCACCACGGCCGCGCTTGCCGTCAGGCCCACCCCATCCCCCGCTGCATGGCCTCGAGCGTCGACTTCGGCTCGGCCACGACGGCGGCTCCGCCGGCCGGTCCGGCGGCGAGCGGATCGCCGACCGGAGCCTTCGGCGCAGCGGGCGCGGCCGGCGTGTACGGGTGCTTGAGGTACGCGAGTTCGATCGCCTGCGGCAGGAATTCCGGCGCGACGGTGCGTTCGAGTTCCTTGATCTTGTCCGCGATGGCGGGCAGGACCGCGTTGAAGCGCGCCGGGTCTTGCGCGCGCCACGCGGTACCGAGCGCCTGGATCGCGGCGCCGGCCTTCTGCGCGGCCTCGCTCTGCTTCGCCTGCTGCTCGCGCGTCTGCGATACCTGCGTGTCGAGCGTCTTGTTCGCGCGCGCCTGCGCGACCTCGAGCGCCCGCTCGCGCGTGATGCCGCCCGTCTCGACCTCCTCGCGCAGGTCGGCGTGGTCGGCCAGCGGGTCGTAGCTGCCGCCGGGGAGGCCGAGTGCCTTGGACAGGCCGGCCAGTTCCTCGCTGAGCGCCGCGTGCGCGCGCATGAGGCGCGTGCGGTCGCCGCTGTTGACGTCGGCGAGGTAGGCCAGCGACACCTGGTACTGCTGCGGCGTCGCCTTCGTCTGCTCGATCGCGCCGATGAAGCGCTCGAGCTGGTCTTCGGCCTTCGCGAGGTCGGCCGCGGTCGTCTCGAGCGCCTTGGCCTGCTCGTCGAACTTCTCCTTCGCCTTGGCCCACCGCTCCTTCGTCGCGGCCTTGGCATCCTGCGGCAGGTCGCCGAGCTCGTCGCTCGGCTTCTTCGCCGGCGCGGCCGGGTCGGGCTTGGCGGGGTCGGTTGCGGGCTTCTCGGGCGGCTTCGCCGCGGCCGGGTCCGCGACCGGCGACTTGCCGTCGGCTGGCGGGTCCCCTGCGGGCGGCTTGCCGTCGTCCTCGGCATCCTCCGGCGGCACCTCGGCGGCGCCCGCGGCGTCAGCCGGCGGCGGCGTGGGCGGCGCGGCACCCGGCTCGAAAATCTTGCCGATTTCGGCCATCAACTCCGGCGCCGGCTCGGACTCCGGCGGCGGAACGCGTTCGTCTGCGGTGGTCATCGTCTCCGTCTCCCTCGGTTGCTACGCGCTCACGCCGGCCGGCTGGCCGGGTGGCGGGTGTGTCTCGTCGCGCGGCGGCTCGCCAGCCTGTAGCGGCGGCGCCCCGGCGCCCATCGGCGCTCCGGGCATCCCGCCGCCGGCAGCGCCGGTAAGCTGCGCCATGAGCATCTGCTCCGGCGACGGCTTCGGCATGAAGGCGTCAATGTCGGCCGGGTCGTCGAGGCGCTTGAACGTCTCGCGCAGCAGAGCCTCGCGCGGCTTCACCATCCACTCGTTCTGCGGGCCGCCCGCGCGTAGCTGCTCGATTTCCTTCGTGACGCCGGCGATGAGCGGCATGAGCGTCGCCCACGTCTCGCGGTCGCTGCTCGCGCGCGGCTTGCCGGTCGAGCCGGCCTTGACTTCGATGTTGAACATGGTCAGGGCCTCATCCGGGGTCATGTTGACCCACGGATTGCCCGGGCCGAGGTAGCGCAGTGCCTGATCCGGCGTGATGACCTGCAGCGCGACCTCGGCGGTCCACTGCGCGAGCTCGCTGAGCGCGTCGTCGATACAGTCGCGGCGGGCGCCCGTACGTGCACCGAACCCGGACTCCTGGATTTTCGCCTCGGTCGCCGTTTTCTCGACCGCGACGGACCCGCGCTGCGCGTCCTGCGCGCCGCTGACCTGCTCCATGTCGTAGCGGATCGGCGACGGGTCGTACAGCGCCGGGTCCACCATCGGGTACTTCTTCTCGTGGAACGCCTGCGCGAACGGCTCCTTGCTGCTGCGCTTGATCGGGATGTACTCGCCGCGCTCGGCCTCGTTCATCTTCTTGATTTCGCCGTCGGTGAACGCCTCGGCGTCCACCAGCGTGCCGGGGATGCACCGCTCGCGGTGCTCGCGCCAGTTCGAGCGCGTGCTGCTGTACTCCTCCTGCAGGCTTTCGAGCTCCTGCACGTCGGACGTCGGGAAGCGCGCCTGGTCCGACGGGTGGAACATCACGCAGAACAGGTTGTACCAGCGCGAGCCGGTGCGCGGCGCGTACTTCGGGCGACCCCACTTCTCGCTCAGGCCGTCGATCAGCGTGTAGATCACGCCGTCGTCCTTGTGCCAGAGCTCCGTGATGCGCAGGTAGCCGTCCGGCGTCTCGTCCTCGTTGTTCGGCGACCATGTGCCGTTGTCGGTGAACGCCGGCACGGCAGTCGTCGACTCGGCGCCGTCGCGCGGCTTGCGCTTGAACAGCGTCGCGCCTTTGATGTCGGCCTTCGTGAGGCCGAACTTGCCGAGCATCGCCAGCGCTTCGGTGAACGTCTTGTAGAAGTCGACCGCGATCCACGGCGCGTCGAGGTAGTTCTCGATTTCCGTGCACTCGGTCGCGACCACCACGTCCTCGGCGGCCATGACGTCGATCACGAGCCCGGTCGCGATCACGCGTTCCAGCTTCGCTTCCAGCGCCACGAGCTGCGACTTCGCCTGCGCGATGAGCGTCTTGTACGAGTTGCCGCCAGCATCGCATTCCTGCGCCTGCGCCATCAGCGCTTCGTAGCGGGCGACGTTCGACTGCAAATCCTGGATTTCCGCCTGCACGACGGAATCGCGCTCCGTGCGCGTCTGCATGTGCGCGCGCAGCCAGCCGAAGCCGACCGTCATTGCGGCGCGCAGCCAGCGCTTCGCCTTCGACTTCAAGCGCGCGTCTCGCCACAGGCGCGAGACGACAATCTCGATGCTGTTGCCGACCTCGCGATATTTGTCGCGCAGCGGGCCTTGGATGCCCTTCGTCGGCGCTGCGCTGACGTCCGGATTCTTGGCGTACAGGAAAGCGAGCAGCACCTCGACGATGGAGCCGATGAGGTTCGCGCGAACCGCCCACGGCTGCTGCCCTGCCGGCGTCTCGCCGCGCACCATCGCGCGCCACTTCGGCCACTGGTCGCGCTGCTTCTTGTCGTGCTCGCGCGCCGACTTCACGCGTTCGGCGAGTTGCCGCAGCAGCTCCTTGTCCTCGGCGCTGATGCTCGGCTCCTCGCCGTTCGCGAGCGCGATGCCCTGCTGAGCGGCAGCGAGGCCGCCGGCGCTCGGGTCAGGAAACATTGCCCCAGGTGGAACGCTCATTGCGTCAGGTCGCCTTGGTGACTTCGCACTGGTAGACGTCGTTCATGCAAGCCTGCAGGATCGCGCGCAGTTCCTTTTCCATCGCCTCGGCGTGCCCTTCGCAGCGGCACACGGCTTTCTGCAGCGCGGAGAGGTTGTCATTGCTGACGACCGAGCCGTGCTCGAGCACCGACTCGGCAACCGCTGCCGCCTGCGCCATGAGGCCTGCGACACGCTGCGCCACCGGCGGGCTGCAGAGGAGAATCTTTGCTGCACATGCGGCGCCGCCCATGTCACTTCTCCTTGTCGCTGCGAAATTTCGCGTTGATGTAGACGCCTTGCAGCTCGACCGTCGCCTTGAGGGTGTCGACTTCTCGAGATAGAGGCACGTACAGCGCGATCGCGGCAACGCACATGATCGCGCCGACCGCGAACACGATGTACGCGGCCGCGCCGGCAAGCCCAACGTTCACGCTGTTGTGCGAACGGCTCACGGCATTGATCGGCATTTGTTCGAGCCTTTTCACGAGCTCTTCGAGGCGCTGTATTTCGGTCATGTCACGGGTCGTCCGAATGCGCCATTGAGGAAATTGTTCCGTTCTGCGCCTCGATCCATCGCAGGATTCTGCCGAGCGATTGATTGATCGGGCGGAGCTTGCGGTCGAGTATTTCCTCGTTCACGAATTTGGCCTTGCCGGCAAGCAGTAGCTCTATTTCTCGAACGCGCTCATCGGCGCGGTCGACGCGACGCCAAGCGATTCCGGCGAGCGAGGTTGCCAGGATGATGACGACGGAAAAGATTGCGTCGATCATGCTCAGAGTGCTCACGTCGCCCCCTTCGGCTCGACTTTCGTCTCCGTAACACTCGTCTCCATCGTCGTAACGCTTTTCGCGCCGGCGCGCTGGTCGATCATCTTGTTCAGCAGGCTGGTTCCGGTCCACGCAACCATGTAGGTGCCGTAATACCACTCGCTCAGCGAGCCGGCTTCGACGAGGAATACGAATCCCCACGAAGAAATCACGAACGCGCCGCACTGGCCGAACTTCGACATGCTCGCGCGCCCGTTGTCGCCAGTCACGAGGTCGAGCAACGTGAACGTTTTGCTGCGCCGCTGCGCGCTCAGTAGGAACAGCAGCGACACCAGCAGCCAGAACGCGAGCGCCAGCGTGAGGAACGTCGTCTTGCCGACGATGGCGGTCAGCCAGTCCACGACAGCGCCTCCGCGAGACAGCCGCACAGCCGGCGCGACCAGCCGAGGCCGAAGTCAACGCGCGAGTCGTCGTCCAGCATCATGTAGTGCCGCATGCGCTGCGCCGCGAACTCGATGATCGCGCGGCGCGTTCCGGTCGGCGTCAGCGCGGCCAGTCGCTCGCGCGTAGCTGGTCCGATCACGCCGTCACCGGGAACGCCGATCGCGAGTTGCAGCCACCGCTGCGGGCTCGGCGGCGCGTGCTGCACGCACGCGTCGAAGTAGATCAGGTCGAGCCCCGGCGGACAGAACTCCGCACCGAAAGCGGACCAGTAATCGGCGCGGTAGATCGCGGTCGCGTGGTCCTTGTTGATGCTCGCAACCGTCCACGGGAGCGAAGGATCGCGCTTGCGCGCGCGCGCCAGCGTCGCGGCGGTGATGCCGAAGTTGGTCATCCCGCCCGGATCGCGCCGATCGTCGGAGAAGCCTCCCTCGACGTCGAACACGAACGCCAGCGCGCGCGCGAAGCGATCCATCGTCAGTCGCCGGGATACTGGATGCTGGCGCTGCGCACGGCGCCCGGAGCGCCGCGGCCGGCGTCGACCTGCGCGATGAGCGCGGCCACCTGTTCCGCGAGCGCCGGCGCCTTCCACAGCACGCGGCCGTCGCGCGTGCGCATGTCGCCCGCGAAGGCGAACGCGTCCGGGATGCCGTCGCCGTCGATCCACAACTGGCGGCCGGACGGATCGGGCTTGAGGTCGAACGCGGGCCAGCTCGGTACGCCGCCGGCCTGGAAGCCCATGAAGCGCGCCTGGTCGCTGTTGTTGGTCACGCGCGCGCGCTGCTCGGACGTGAGCGTCTGGCCGGCGTCGCGCATGACCCACACGTTCAGGTCTTTGCGACCGGTGCGCGCCACGTACTCGTCCCACGACTTCACGCGGATCGCGCCGTCGGCGCGCGCGGCCGTGATGCCGTTGACGTACTCGAGCGGCGCCGGCGCGGTCGCGGCGAACGCCGCCGTCAGGTCCAGCGAGCCCGGAACGAGGATGCCGGCTGCTTCGCATTCGAGCGCAAGCGCTGCGCACTCGGAGAGCTTGGCGTTCAGCGCGGATTTCAGGGTTTCGAGGTTCATGGGTTACTCCACATGGAAGGAGGACGACTGCGCGATGACCTTGTTGTTCGCGGGACTGGAGCCGCTGACGATGACGCTGATCGCGAACGGTGTCGGGCTGGTGCCGAGCGCAACGTCCTGGCTGATCGGCATGAGGTATACATCGGCCACGGTCGGAGCCAAGCTCGTCGAACTGAGCGCAACGCGCAGCATTCCGCGCACCTTTTCGTCCGCGGTGTTTGCGTGGAGGATCAGATCGACCTCCATGTTGTAGGTGCCGGGCGCCAGCGTGATCGTGCCGAGAATCTGCAGCACCGAGTAGCCGTCGGCGGACACCTGGAATTCGATGTCGTGGTCGCCGTCTCCCGACTCGTTGAACGCCTTTCCCTCGATGTGCGCGCGAACAGCTCCGCCGTTGGCGAACGTGGAGACGGGCGCACTCCACGTCGGATGTAGAGCCGTCAGCCCGTCACCGCTGTCCACGATCACGTCGTCTGTCGTGACGATGGGGCGGGCAAGTTTCTCCCACGCGCCGTCAGCGCGCGCGTAGCGCTCGCCGTCGCCAGGAGCTTCCTCGATGCCGTCGACGAGCGTACCGCTCGCGTTGAGCGTCGTGCCGACGATGGCGAGGTTCGTGCCGACGGTCAGGTGGCGGTAGCCTCCCGCACTCTGGTCGTAGAACAGAACTCGGTCAGCAGCCGGGGCGCCAAGCGCCTCGATCGCCTGCAGGTTCGTCGCGCCGCTCAGGTCGGCGAGCGCGATGGTTGCGGAAAGAACCCAGGTGTTCGGAGCCGTGCGCATCAGATAACCCGTCGTGACGAGCGCGCTGATCGCCGTGAGGTCGGCGTCTAGCGGCTGGTAGGTGGCCGCGAGCGCGAGATTGCTGATCGCGGTAGTGACGTACGCGGTGGTCGCGATCGACGTGTCGTTGTCGCTCGCGCTGCGCGTCGGTGCGCGCGGGTCGCCGGTGAACACCGGGTCCGCCAGCGGCGCCTTCGCGTCGAGTTGCGTCTGCGCGTTGCTCGTGAGGCCCGTCGTGAAGTTGACGTGCGCGGCCGTGAGCGTCGGTAGGTTGAGCGCGTCGAGGAACGTGTTCTGCGCCGACGTGATGTGCACCGAGAAGTCGGCGATGTGCTCGTACAGCAGCCCGATTTGCGCAGGCGTGAGCACCTGGCCGTCGGAGAAGAAGTCGACGAACGGAAGCGTCGACAAATCCTCCTCGCGAACGATGCCCGAGAACGGCGTGAAGTTCGGCGCGTTGATCGTGCACAGGTACTTCGTCGCCGGCGTGCCGCGATCGTTCGGCCACAGCGCGGCGGAAAACACGCCGCTCGTTGTCGTAACCGCCTTCGTGCCGGAAATCTCCTCGCCAGTGGTCGCGTCGAACGCGCTGCACGGCTCCAAGGTGGCCGCGTTGACGAGCGTGAACTGCACCCGCGTTCCGTTGCGAACGGTGCCGCCACCCGGGTCGACGAGCGGGGCCGCGGTGTTGGCTACGGTGCGGGTGGTGGTCATGCGGCGCTCCGGTTATTAGGCCCGCGATCGGCGAGCTTTGCTGCTTAGGGGAGAATTGGCGCGAATTCTAGCGTGCCACCCACAATCGTAGGTTCGAGGTTGTTGCCGCTCACGTCTCCGACCGAAAGCGAGAGGTCGCCGGGATCGCTGAAGCGCCACCAGAATACGGCGTCGGTGAAGTCCGTCCAGTTGAACTTGTCCGCCTGCCTCTGCGCTTTCGAGCGCTGCGCGTTGTAGGCGCGCACCTCGGCGTAGCGGATGCCGTTCGCGAAGCCAGCGCCGTCGGGAACGCCGCCGCCGTTGAGGTCGACGCGGTTGCACTGCAGCGAGTCCTCTACTCCCTTCGTCCGGCCGCCCTGCGCGTACGGCCGCGTTACCTCGTCGAGCGACTCGACCGAGGCCTGCATCAGGCCGCTCGTACCGGTAACGCCGTCGCACGAGAAGGTCAGGAAGCACCAGACTCCGGTGGGCGGATTCGCGACGCTCGAGTCGTCCTCATCAAGCATTTCGCCGCCGGTCGAGCCGACCTGGCTATCGCCGGTCCGCAGGTCGTGAGGCGCCGTGTTCGCGGCGAAGAGCCCCGCTTGCCGCGACGCGGGGAACTGGCACATGAAAACGCGCTCTTCCGAGTTGCGCGCACCGTCGATGTATACGAGCGCTTGGATCTCGAAGTTGATACAGCCGACCCCGCCGAGCGTAAGAGCGCGCTGCGCCCATTGATCGTCCCCGACGAAGCGCGCCGCCATGAAGTCCGCGCGGTTGATTACAACGTGGAGGTCGGAGACGCCTTCGACGTCGCCTGAGTCGGCGAGCGTAACCGTCATCGGGTATTCGGCGAAGATCGTCGGCGTCCCCTGCAGGCGGAGACTCGTCCCGTCGATCGAGAACGCAAGACCGGGTGGCGTGCCGACGGCTCCTACAAAGACATAAGGCGGAGTTCCGCCGGTAATCGCGAGCGACCTGTCGTAAGCCGAGGCGACCTTGCCGGCTCCGAAAATCCCGTCGTCCTCGATGATCGTGGGTCCGTCGCCGGACACGCCATCTTGCATGGGCCTGGACGCAAGCCCAATCGCCGGCGCCTCAGTCAGCGGCCACGCGAGCGGGTCGGTGAGGCTCATTCCGGCTCGACGCCCGTGGTGTTGATCGACACGCCGACGTCGCCGCAGTCGCCGACACCCGCGGCATCCTGGGCCGGGCGCGTCACGCGGTAGTCGCCGACCGCGCGCACGCTGAGCGCGCGCTGCGTGAACGTGAGCGAGTCGAAGATCATCGGCTCGCTGTCGTCGTTCAGGATCAGGACGTGGATGCGCGACTGCGGGCAGACGTCGCCCGTCAGGATCAGTGTGGCCTGCTCGCCGTCGGCGAGCGCGAAGTCGGCGCTCGCGGCGTCTTGGCCGGTCGCGAGGAGTTGCACTGCCGCCATGGCCCAACCCTCCCCCGCGCCGCCGCGGGCTGGCGGCGTTGTAGCACGTTTTCACCCCTTGTGGCGAGCCGGCACACCGGCAGAGCTTGACGTCAGGCGTTGCGGAGCTGCAGGGATGCGCTCATGTGCACATGCGAACTCGTCGCCACCGTCGCCGTGGTCACGACGCCGAGGACGTAGTGCCCGTCAGCCGGCAGCGCGAAGTCGGAGCCGACCGTGGTGTTCATGCTGTCCGCGGCCGGCGTGGTGATCGTCGTCGCGGCGCTGCTCGCGACAGCCGCGCCGATGGTGTAGATGTTGAGCCCCGCGCCGCCGGACGTGCCGGGACGCGTGATCGGGTGCAGCGCGAACGTGAAGTTGCCTGTCGGTGCCACGTCGTTCACGTAGAGCTGAGCCCTGACGCGCAGCTTCGGCGCCAGGCCGTTGACGCTCGGGTAGTCGGCCGCCGCGATGTAGATGGTGTTCAGCGGGTACAGCGTGCCGGTGCCGCTTTTAGCCGCCGGCTGCGACTGCGCGAGCCCGTACGTGCCCGCGACGCGCGCCGCGATGTGGCTCCCCGAGCTGTCCAGGATCGTGCGGTAGCTCGCGTTCGGGACCGCCGCGGCGACGAACGCCGTCGATGCCACCTGTGTGGTGTTCGTCCCCGCCGCAGCCGTCGGAACGGCCGGAGTCCCGGTGAATGTCGGGCTTGCCAGATTGGCAAAGTCGCGCGTCACGAACCTCGTGGTCGCGATCGTGGTGTCGCTGGTACCGGCGGTCTGAGTCGGCGCCGTCGGCGTGCCGGTCAACGCTGGCGAAGCGAGCGGGGCCAGCAGCGCCAATGATGCCACGAGCCCGGTTACTTCCGACTGCAGGTGCGTATGGCTGGCCGTGGCCCACGTCAGCGGCCCGAACCCCTGCAGGGTGTCAGCGTCCAGCCCTGAACCGCCGCCGTCGACCGTCAGTAGCTTCGCCAGCACGTCCGCAGCCGTGTAGCTCGCCGAGGCCAGAGCGCCAGCCAGTGTGCGTGCCGCCGCCGCATCGGCGAGTTCCAGGAACGAGCGACCGAACGCTGTGGTGGTCAGGGCGGCGATGGAAATGAGGTTCGAGTTGAGCGGCTGCAGGTCCGCAAGCGTAGCCGCCAGCCCGGTGACGTCGCTCTGCGCGTGAGAGTGTACGGTCGGCGCCTTGCCGCTGACGTCGACCTCGATGCGCTCGACCTTCTGCTCGCTCGCCTTGCGCTCCTGTGCAGCGATGGCTGGTGGCGTGTCGGCCGCGACCTCTCGGATGATGACCGTCGTCACGTTTCGACGCCTACGTGGCTCTTTGCCGGTGATGCTCATATCCGCCGCCCTCCCGCTGGCTTGTCCTCCGGCTGCGTGCCGTACTCGAGCCATGCCGCGGTGAACGGTACCAGCTCCGGCGGGAGCGGCGTAGGCTCCTCGACGCGCGACCACAGCATTTCCTCGAGGCCGCGACCGATCAGGCCGCACACGTCCACCGCGTCGTCCGGAACGCCGTGGTCAGGGAACGCGAGCAGTTGCGCGAGTAGCCGGTCGCCCCAGGCGCAGCGCGGAATGTGGATGCGTCCGGCCTCGGCCATTTCGCGGAACGACTTGCAGCGCGCGGCCTTGTTGCCCTGCCCGACGGTCGGTAGGTAGGTGATGTTCATGGGCCACTTCTTGTGGACCTGCTGCTCCTCCCAAAACGGACCGATCGCCTTCTTGATGACCCCGGACTCGCTGAACCCGTTGCGGCACTTGTGCAGGCGCGCCATGTCGAGCAGCGCGTTCATTCCAATGTCCGTCGGCTTCTGCGCGTGCCACCAGTCGAGCACCCAAATGTGCCCGTCGGCGTCGAGCCCGAACATGCCATGCTCGGTGTTGTCGCCCTCGTCATCGCCGGTGGCGTAGTCGCTCGAGCTGTACTTGTTCAGCCAGCGCGGGTGCTCGCCGAGCGTGTAGCGCGTGCAATCGTGGTGCTTCTCGGTCGCGACACCCTTCTCGTCGACGAAAGTCGTCGTGCCGCCCTCGAACCACTCCATGCGGAACTGCTTGAGCTCGTCCGCGTCCGGTCGCTGCTGGAACAGCGCGGCCCAGGTGCGCGGGCGCTTGCGGAACTGCACCCAATGCTCGGCGTCGAACCACTCCGGCCACAGCATCGAGCCCGGAATGCCGCCCTTCCCGTCGCCGATCGGCCGCCCGAGCGGGTCATCCGAGCGCTCGCACTCTGCGGGGATATTCAGCACCTCCCACACGCGGCCGTCCGTGCACAGCACCGGCCCGGAGCGGCCGTCGTAGTTGCGGCCGAGCAGCTTGCCGGCGACGTCCTCGTGCGACCATCGGGTTTGCACCAGGATGACGAACCCGCCCGGGATCAGGCGCGTCATCAGGTCGTCGTTCCACGCGTCCCAGGTGGCGCGACGGATGGCTTCGGAGTCGGCGGCTTCGCGGCCCTTGATGGGGTCGTCTACAACGATGCCGTGGCAGTTGTGCGACAGAACCGACGCCGCAAAGAAGTTGCTCGTGCCTTCAATTTCGAGGTCATAGACCGGGACGCTGCCTGCGCGTACTGGCTCAACCACGGAAACGGTGTCGTGGTCGACTTGTGGTGCGTCATGTGGCACGACGCGCAAAGCGTCACGAGGTTCACCGCGCGATTGTTCCGCGGGTTTTCGTCGATGTGGTGCACATGTAGCTTCTTCGCTGACTCGCACGCCACGCAGCGGTTGCGATCGCGCGCTCGAATCACCTTGCGCATTTCGCGAAACCACATCGCGTACGAGCTTCCATCCTTGTATCGCGAGTTCCCTGAGCCGACCATGCGCTCTGCGTGCGCGCGGCTCGCGCAATGCCTGCTGCAATATTCGCGACGGCTTCCGTTTGGCCGAAACGGCGTGCCGCACTGCGCGCAGGGCTTGTCCGGATAAGCGCGCCGCTGCTGACACTCCACGCTGCAGTATCGAGCGTTGCGTTTGTGGCCCCCCTCGCGCACCGGCGTGCCGCACGTCCGGCACTTCTTGCACCACTTCGCGCCCATGCACGCGCGGCTGCAGTACGCGCCTTTGATCCCCTTCCGGTCCAGCTTCGCCCACTCGTAGTTCCGGCGCCGCACTTCCGTTCCGCAAGTCGAACAGGGCCGCGTCGACCACAAGGCAGGCGTCGCCCTGGACCAGTTCCGAGGCCCGCGTATAGCCTTTGCCGGCAACGTAGATCGGATGGTCGGCTGTGCAGACGAATTCTCGGCCTGCGACGGTGCGGACGCGCACGAGGTCGGCACGCAAGGTGCACTGCGTTCCGAGCACCCTTCGGTAGACGGCGCGATCGGTGGCGTGGTCATACGCGAGCACTTCCATTGACGGGTAAACGTGCTCGATGCTAACCGGGCCAGTTTTTCCGCGCAACATTGTCCCTGCAACGAAGCACCGATTACCTGTGATGCCGGACAGCAAGCCGCCAGACATGTACTCCGAGCCGTTGGTCAGCGACCACATTTCCTTGGCGCTGGTGTCCTTACTCAGGCTCGTGCCGAAGCACCCGCGCACGAGCGCCTGCCCGGCCACCTGTCGCGCTTTCGCGCCGTGCTTCGCCGCGAGCGGCGTGGCGTACGACGCCAGAATGATGCGCCGTCGCGCGAAGCGGTGGATGTACCAACTCGGGCCGACGACCGTGCAATAAGACGATTTCGCCGAGCCTGGTGGCGCGAGCATGATGAGCCGCCCGTACCGGCGAAGCATCGTTCGCTGGATCGCTTCGCACATGATCCGGTGGTGGTGCGCCATCGCGGAACCAACCGGCTCGAACACGTTCCCCGGCGTCCACAGCTTCGGCGCCGCGGCCTCCTTCCAGACCGTCTTGCCGTCCGGCCCCTGCTCGGCCGTGTGCGCGCCCCACTCGTCCTCGAGGTCGAGGATTTCGTCGCCTTCCTGTGGCGCGCCCGGAATCTCGATGTTCTCCGCGAAGCCGAGCAGCGAACCCATCATGCGCTCGCGCTTGAGCAGCAGCTCGGCCGCCTGCGCGGAGGTCAGTTGAGCGGCAATGGCGACCACCTCGAGCAGAACGTGACGCGGCCACCGGGCGCGAGCCGCGGCCAGATCGCGGCGGCGAACCAGCGGCGCCCGGCCGGGCCAAGGCGCCGGCGAACGATGATGCGGTCGAACGTGCCGCTCACGAGTTGGCCGATGGAAATGTGGTGGTGCGCGCGGGAGTCGCGGTAGCGCTTGTCGTGGATGACGAGGGTGCGTGGTTCCATGTGGAACGCGCTCACCCCGGCAGCACCCCGTACCGCCCCGCTCCCGGAGGACTCCCGTACCACACGATGCCGCCGTCGACAGCGGGGTACCACCGTATCAGCCCCAACGGCCTCGGCGGCGTGTAGATCGCCCGGGCCAATGCCGCCCGGAGCGCCGTCCGCTGCTCGGCGCGCAGCCAGTCGGCGGCGTCGCGGCCGAGGCGGGTCATCCGCGCACCCGTCGCAGCAGAGTGCGCAGGCGTCGGTTGAACTCGTTGATCTGGTTGCTGAGGTAATCGGCCCTGCGCTCGAGCCAGTCGAGCTCGTCGAGCGGCCAACGGACCATGTTGAGGGCCGGGTCGGCGGGCACGCCATGCAACGCGCTCACGTAGCCAGCCGGCGCGAACGCCTTGTCGATCGTGGCCTGGTGGCGAGCGGCGACGCAGCCGGCGCACTGGCAGCGGTAGCCGTCGGTGCCGCCGCCGTGGCGGGCCGCGTCACGCTCCGCCGGCATCCGTGGCGCTGGCTCCGGGCCGGTCTGCGCCGCGGGCGGCAGCTCGTAGTTGCTCGCCGTCTGGGGCTCCGTAGGCCGCGCCTCGAGCCCCGCATCGACCCGCCGCGACAGCTCGAGCGTCGCCGACCGCATCGTTGCCGGGTCCAGCGCGCATCCTAGCTCCGGGCTCCCGCCGCACGCTGCCCATCGCAGCACCGCCGCGTCCAGCGCCTGCCACCCCACCGCTCGCTCCACCATGTCACACCTCCAACTGGCGCCGTCTCGCGCCCGGTGGTGGTGTTTTAACATCGTGGCTGAGCCCGTGTCTACAGCCGCGGCCGGCTCCGCTCAGTCCTCGGGCTCACCCTTGCGACCGTACCCGGTCCGCCCGCCGAGCCACCGCCCGAACGCTCCCCTGCTCCGCGGCTCACCCGGGGCACCAGAGCTCGGCGCCCGCTGACGGCCAGGCTCCTCGGCCGGCCGCCACGGCACCGGCTCAGCCTGCTCACGCCACGCCGCCAGCCCCTCGGTCGGGCCACCAGCGAACGGGTCCGGGTCCGGGTCCGCTGGCGCGTCCGCCGCGCTCTCGGCAGGTCCGGGCCCCTGCCCGGTTTTAACATCGTGGTTTTCCCGGGTGTTTTGCAGAGCGGTGCGGTCGGGTACTTGATGCGTGCGCGCCAGGTCCGAGCCGCAGCGCCCCTCCTCCCCCCCTACCAGCCGGGCATCGTCCCCGGGCCGACCCGCGAGCGCGAGCCGTCGCAGCTCAGCCATCGGCAGCAACAGCGCCGCCTCGTCGCCAATGGCCCCGTCAGCCGCGCCAGCGGCCGCACGGCCGCTCGCGCCGAACCGGGAGGGGTCGAGTGCGGCCGAAGCCATGCCGCGCGCCTTGAGGCGCACAGCGGCCTTTGCTGCCGCTGGCTCGGCATCGACAACGCGCACGGCTTCGAGCGTGTACTCCTCCGCGCGCGCTGCCATGACGTCGGCATACCGCGACGCGAACCCGGGCACGTCGCGACGCCACGCTTGCAGCGCGGACGGGCTCGGCCACGTCTCAGGCGCTTCCAGCCACAACGAGCGAGGGGTCGCGGCAAGGTCCGCGTCGAGCGCGTCCAGAAGCGCGCGTGCGCGGTCCCACGAGAAGGTGTTGGGCGATGGCGCCGGATGCGAGGGGTCGAGGGCGACGGGGAGCATGGCGGCCTGAGCGTACAACCGTGCCGGCCGCACTGCCAGCGGGCCACGCGACCGCCCACCTGGTCGCCGTGCAGATCGCACGATGTTCTCCATCCGTGCTCGCCTGACGCATTCAAACACCCGTTCGGAATTCAAACGCTTGTTCGTAGGAATAGGAACAGGATCGACATTATGAGCCCCTACACACGCATGCGCGCGTGCGCGCGCGAGAGGGTCATAGAAACCTAGTCATGGTCATGTTCATGGGGTGGGTCGGACCGCTCGCTCCCGCTTTGCTACCGTTCGTCGGATTGTAGGAGTTTCG
>JACCDG011924501.1_pt1 | contig 24400 bp, 23 predicted proteins | sample 7442471 | NCBI WGS metagenome assembly JACCDG01 (sample SAMN15323444, study PRJNA562643) | freshwater metagenome | isolation source: river surface water | place: USA:Blue River Watershed | collected 2017-08-17 | reverse complement strand
GATTAATAAATTCTAATTTCTTTCGGTAATATTGTCTGACACTAAGTCCGTTTCCAGACTCTTTTAGTAATCTATACTCTTCCAGCTTCTCGGGATGGGTTTTTAGATAATTCATAAATTTAATACTATCTGTCCAATTTTTTGTATCCTTATTTACCAAATATATGTCAATTTTCTTTCCATCTTCATGAGTTATGAAATGTGCTCTATTTCCTTCGTAAACTTTTCTCGGCACTCCAAAAAGTTTTGTAAGTTTTTCTATATATTCATCAAACAGCTTCACGTTTATAGGAATATAAGTATCTATTTCGTCTTGTCCCGATATACCAAGACTAGTTGCCCCACTATGAATAAAAGGGGTTGATTCGCCTAAATTTGAAATTATTATTTCTTTCACCTTCTTAAACTTTTCCCGTGCAGTGATATCAAAAGGAATGATTATGATTTGATCAATATCTGATAAATGCTCAATCCATTTTTGTTGTTCTTGAGTAAGCATAATATTGCTGCGGGACTTGGACTCGAACCAAGATACTGGGCTTCAAAGGCCCATGTCCTACCATTAGACGATCCCGCAATAAAACTTACCCAAGCAATATACAAGAAAATGGCTTAATTGTCCAAAAGAATAACCGAAACATTGTTTCAGTATTGCCTATATTGACATATATATATTTATAGTTTACAGTATCAATAGAAAACAACAAAGGACCTCTCTTGAACATTAACTTTGGAAAGAAGATCGGTGACAAGCCAGTCAATATGGTGGTTCGGTTTGGAGCTGAGGATCGGATCGGAAGACTGCACTTCCGCGGAAAAACCGTTCGCCGTGCTGGCAATTTCTTTGCCTGGCACAATATCTTTGAGCTTTTCGAGGATATCGATTTCCTCGATGCGATTTACAGGGATGCTTCCGATGCCTATGCGGAAGCTCATCTCGGGACGAGTAGTTTCACCTACGACTTCCGGTACGATGTTGGTTGGTCTAGCACTGACTACAACGACAAATACAGTCTCTATGATCAGGAGCGCTTCACTCTCAACAGGAGAGCCGAAGCGTGGCGTATCCGATCAGATATGAATAGGATCAAAGCTCCGCGAACATCTCTCGTTACCGTGATCTACGAACTTCGGGATGAAGGCGATGCGATCGCCATCATCATCCACTCTCTCTATCCTGGACCTGATATCGGAGACCTCATCGGAGACGTTTCCGTACGCGAACATTGCGTCTTCTTCAGCTGGGACCACCCCGGTCAGTGAATGACGAACGTATCGAGTCAATGAGACCCCAATACCGTAAAGGTTGCGGGGTCTTATTTATTTATATTTCCTAATTCCAACAAGGAATCCGCCCACCCTTCCCCACTTGACAATTCTATCATTATATGTATAATACTCACTAGTTCCTTGATAATGAAGGCTTGTACACCACACGGTGTCTCAAGGCATGTGCTAGTGATCAAAATGAGGAAATAGAGATCACTACCTTCACAAGATTATCGGGCACTGTTTGGAGGTTCTATGACAAAGAACTTTTACGGCCCAGGCTCGACAGTCGTTGTCGCCACCGCTGCCGACGTCCCCAACGGAGAGTTTTTCTTCGCCCAAAACGGCGAACCGGCCAAGATCTTCTGCCACACCGGTCAGGGTGGCACGGAGTTGGATGTCACGCGTGGCGGCAGGATCGTGATGCGCACCACCGATGACGTGTTCCCGCCCTGCAAGGGCGATGAGGTCGTCCTGATTCGGGAATCCGACTGCATTTCCGACTGGCGATACACCAAGGCCTCGCGCTGGGTGCCGATCAAGCTCTGGCACGAAGTGAAGTGGGCTATCAACGCCCACGAGACCTTCCGGGCGATCGGCTACGACCACCGAGTCAACGGCAAATTCCTGCCGTCGACGGCTCGCGAAGAGATGCTCGTCCAGGGCAAACTCCTCGGAATCGTCAAGATGTACAACCGCGACAGCAACAACGACGAGCTGTCGCCGCACTATGTCTCGACCCTCGCGGGTTGCAAGTACACCCGCAAGATTCGCTGGGAGCGACTGTGCTCCGACGGCAAGTGGGTCGAGTGTGCTGACCCCCGCCCCGTTCACACCCCGCCGAGTTTGATGAACTAAGCCCTCGCTCTCGAGCGTCGGCCTGCACAGACCTCAACATCCGCAAGGAAGTTGGGGTCTGATTTTTTATACAAAATTATTTGGAGATATTTACTTTGTGCAAACCCTCACCGTCGCAAGTTCCAGAGGCAATATTTCTATTCTTGACCTCCCTACCGCATCAGTTGCGCCGATAAGCTCAACCAAGACATCTGGAGTAATAGCTTTGAGCGAGCTGATCTTTTCTATAAAAACAAAATCATCTGGTGAGACATGCTCCTTGATCATATTTTTTGAGGACAGAGAATGTTGAGCGAGCAAAATAAATCTTGCCTTTTCCAATACAAGCATGGCATAGAGACCGACACTGATGCCAGACTTCTCCACATTATTCAAAACAGATAGAGCTTTGTTACAATCTTTCATTAGCAGAGCTTCTATATAATCATTTACCAAAAGCGCTTTTGGAGCACCGGTGATCGCTTCGACTTCTTCCCTAGTTATCTTTTTGTCCGCCGAAGTAGAGATCACTTTTTGCAACATTCCAAGAGCATCTCGAAATGATCCATCTCCAAGAAGTGCAATGAGATCGCCTCCACCCGCATCGATCTCATAGCCCTCCTTCTTTGCAATATCGATAACCATTTTGCGGACAATTTCTCGACTTGGTTTGCGAAAAGAAAATGTCTGACAGCGAGAGATGATAGTATCTGGCACTTTGTCGAGCTCAGTTGTCGCCAAGACGAATATGACATGCTTTGGTGGTTCCTCTAGAGTTTTGAGTAGAGCATTCCAAGCGTCCTTGGACAGCATATGGACTTCATCGATGATATAGACCTTGTATTCAGAAGAGAATGGCAAAACTGAGACATGTTCTCGAAGAGAGCGAATATCATCGATACCACGATTTGAAGCGGCGTCTATCTCGTAAACATCTTCTTCATTTGTACCCACTGCTTTAGCGAAGATTCGAGCAATGGTTGTCTTACCGGTACCTCGAGAACCAGAGAAGAGATAGGCGTGAGCGATATTTTTGTTTGCTATCGCTTCTTTGAGCGGACCGACTATTTGTTCCTGCCCGATCACTTCAGACCATTTGCTCGGACGGTATATGCGGTATAAGACTGACATGAGGTTATAGTAACATTTGTATGTACTTCCTAACAACATTCTCCACCTCCCTCGCACTTTTCGTCCCCATCAACTCTACTCGCAACTCTTTTGCCCCATCCCAACCAGAAACATACGCTTTGAAATGCTTTTTCATTACATCAAAACTTTTAATATTCTTGAAAGCTTTTTCGAAGGCTTTTGCGTGTTCTACCATTACTTTCAAACGAAATTCTGGTTGCATATGTCTGACATCTGCACTGTTTACGCCTGCCATTGTACCAGGATGTGTCACATCCCGGAAAAACCACGGCTTGCCGAATATTCCCCTTCCTATCATCACTCCGTCGCAACCATATTTTTCTATTTTGTCTTTACCATCGACGATTGAGACCACATCCCCATTTCCTATTATTTTGGTCTCTGGACTGATCTCATCTCGCATCCTTACTATGTCCGGCATTATTTCCCAATGCGCGGGCACATCAGACATCTCTTTTCTTGTTCTTAGATGAACAGTGAGCACTGGCAACTTTTGTTCAAGCAGTAACTTGATCCAATCAAGGTCAATTTTGTTATAGCCTATCCTAGTTTTGACTGAAACCGGAATTACCGCCTTCGGATATTTCTTTTTACCTTTTTTATTGAAAGCTTCCGACACACCTTCTCTTGTACTATTTAATATCTCAATTGCCAATTGCGGATTCTTCATGAGCGACGCCCCACCACCTTGTTTCTCTACAGCTTTGTCAGGACAACCCATATTTATATCAACCCCGTCGAAACCTAGTTCAGCAACGAGTCTACCCGCCCCTTTCATTTCATTTTTATGACCAGTGAAAAGTTGAGCAACGATCGGCCTTTCTTTTTCTGTGTAAACAAGATTATGTAAAAGCTTCTTCCTACCTAGAGACATAAGTCCATCAGCCGAGACAAACTCCGTCCAAGTCACATCCGGCTTGCCATATTTTGCAAAAAGTTTACGGAATACTGAATCAGTCACATTGGCCATTGGTGCCAAAACAAAAAAAGGCTTATTGAGTTTTGCCCAAAAATTGGCGTATTTAGCTGTTTTGTTTGGCAAATTTGTTCCTTTGCCAGATTTTGTGAGTATTTTTACCACCGACGTACTTTACATTGAAATTTGAAGAATGTAAATATTACCGTAATCCTTCAACACCTTGGTACGTATTAAGTTTCTAGAGAGTAACAAAATTAATTATGTATATTCCTCGAGGCCGCCCAAATTCTGCAGAATTTGGGCTTAATCCTCGGAATTCTTTGCTAAGAATTCCTGCGGAGCCTCTCAGAATACACATAATTAATTTTGTTACAGGAAATCGTTACAGGAAATCGTGATGCAGATTAAAGACATATGCAACCGTCATTACAGAGGTGTCACCTCTGCACTTTGCCCAACAACTTAACAATATCCGCATCGCGTGCACTACTACCCAAAACCACGACCACATACGGAATCTTATTTATATAAAAAACCGCAACACCAGTTTGCTTGGCCTCTACCGTATAACCATTCTTGCCACCACCGTAGTTCGACCACGACAGGAAATGCGCCGGATTGGTCCAGGTATGTGCGCGTACCACTTTTGATTTTAATTTTGTAATTTCAATAATTTCTGGCTCGTTTTCCATTATCCAAGAATAAATAGTGGCCATATCTTCCGCCGTAGAACGATTGTCTGGAGAGAGGCCCGATGGATCACGAAAAACCGTTCGATAAGCACCTATAGACTGTGCAAATTCATTCATTGCTTCAATGAAACGTTTGCGTCCATAACTTCTAGCCAAGGCCTCGGCCGAATCGTTCGAAGACACCATCAGGAGAGGATAATACAAATCTTCAGCCTTCAGAGTCTCATCCATCCGAAACTGGGCTGTATTGCCATAGACAGATGTTATCTCTTTGGTAATTTTAATTTTTGTACTATCTTTGATAACTTTTTTTGCAATTACTGCCGTCACTAATTTTGTAAGTGATGCGATAGATAGCAACCTTTCCGAATCATGCTCAAATATTACTTTTCCATCTTTGAGATTTTGAATGATATAACCCTTAGCAGAAATTACCCCATCATTTGATTTAGACAGAGATAGAGTAGCGGAAGTAATGAGACCCTCCTCCTCGCTCGCCGTATAGCGAACCAATCTTTTGAGACCAGCGATAGAGGTGCCATCGATCGGTTTTGGCGCTACGCTACTAGCTAGTCCAAAAAGTGTTTTACCTTTGAGATCTGGATACCTTTCGAAGACTTGGGCTATTATGATCTGACCATTAACAAAAAAAGTTACCCCGATAACGACCGCCAGTACTCCACCTACTGCAACAAAAAAGAAATTCTTCATTGTTTTTGTCGATAAAAGACATTTGAGCCAAAACGCACATCGATATATTCAAAATAATTGTTTTGTTCTTGGCTCATTTTATTGTAGAAAAGTATAAGATTTTGCAACTGAATAGATAGGGGACTCTGATTATTGAAATAAATAACAGTATCCTTTGCATACATTTCGTATTCCCCACTATCTTTCACCAAAATAAACTTTGGTTCAAGTTCTGAATCTCTACTCTGATTGTAAAATGTCTGTAAATCGGTAAATTCTGATGAAGAAGTGGCGTATCTGTTCAACAAAACCTCTGTCGTAGTAGATGCAATATCTAGATCAGGAATAAAATAGACGTTGGTATTGCTAGTTGTTGAAGCCAGAGTTGACGGACCAAAAATTTTTCCAGACCAATCCACTAGATAACAATTTGCTGGGTCAGAGTCAATATCTTCTATAAAACTCAGTTCAGGCAGACCAGCGCAGACTTTTGCGGAGACTTGTTTTGGAACAACATCGATCTGCAAACCTCGCAAGCCATTTCTCCTGATAGATATAGACTGTATTTCTGGTGCAATATTCTCAACCGATGCAGACAATCTTGATCTAGGATACAAAAATAGATTTGCTTTTGAAAATAAACCGAGGTACGAACCATTCAAGATTTTATTTGTTCGATCCTTTATATCCATTGCAATATCTGGTCGAGTACCGACAACGGAAATATCTTTTATTTGCAAAACGTTGAGATAAGTAATTCTTGATACAGAAAAGACTATAAGGAAAATATCCAAAATAATCAAAAAGGTTTTTAAGAATATTTGCGCCTTCTTTCGTGTTTCGAAACGTTTGGATTGATTTGCGGTAAGTCTACTATATGCTCTCATTACTCAATCATATCAGATTGATACTATCTTTCCCAAAATATTTGACGAGAACTTCAGGAATCTTGATACTACCATCGGCCTGTTGGTAATTTTCAACGAGAGAGACGAGGATGCGAGGGGTTGGTATTGCAGTAGAATTCAAGGAGTGAGCATAGCGCTGTGTACCATCGGCATCTTTGTACTTGATATTGAGTCTGCGTGTTTGAAAATCATGGAAATAAGATGCGGAGCTAATCTCTCTGTATTTACCCTCTTTTGGAACCCACAGTTCGATGTCATACTTTTTGACTTGACCCTGACCGAGATCACCACCACAGTTAATGACGGTGTGATAAGGAATCTTTAATGACTCGATGAACTCTTCGGTATTACGATTGACCTCTTCGTGATGTTTGACTGAGGTTTCGTGGTTCGCCTCGCAAATGACTACTTGTTCAAATTTGTAAAATTCATGAACTCGAATGAGACCGCGGACGTCTTTGCCGTGAGCACCAGCCTCTCGTCTGTAGCAAGGTGAAAAGCCAAGATATTTTTTTGGTAATTCCGTCGCAGTCAAAACTTCATCACTGTGAAGTCCCATAATAGGAACTTCGGCTGTACCAGCGAGATAATCTCCATCTTGCGTCTTGTAGAGATCTTCTTCACCAGCTGGGAGGTAGCCAGAACCTAGAAAGTTGAGCCGACGAAGAACGATGGGAGGAATGATAGGGTTAAAACCGCGACTTCCAAAAAATTCCAAGGCATAATTCCATATAGCAAAAGAGAGTCGAGCACCATCACCGGTCAGGAAATATCCCCGAAAACCATGAACCTTTGATCCTCGATCGAACTCGGCCATCTTGTGCATAGTCATGAGCTCAACATGATCTTTTGGTTCAAAATCAAACTTTGTTTTCTCACCCCAGACCTTGATCTCTTTGTTGTCGGCATCGCTATCACCATCTGGGACTGACATATCTGGAATATTTGGAACGCGCAACATCAAGTTTTGCCAGTCTTTGAGTATTTCTTTTAGGGACTCCTCGTCCTTTTCGAGATTGGCTTTTACTATCTTCATCTGATCGATAATAACTTGCCTCTCGGCCGGAGAGCCAGCTTTGGCGATCTTGTCACTGGCAGAATTTTGTTCGGCGCGACTTTTCTCGACTGAAGCCATGACAGTACGGCGCTTTTCGTCTATGTTTATAAGCTCTTCGACATTGAAATCGCTATGCTTCTTTTTTGCGGCAAGAGCGATCAACTCCTTATTTTCGCGAATAAATTTGATGTCTAACATAGAAATAAGTTTAGCACAACGAAACCGAGGTGCAACCTCGGCATACCGAGGTTGCACCTCGGTAAAAATCTTCATCATTTTTTGATAATTATTTTATCAGGATTTTATCTCGGTTATGTACAATTGTGGGATGCAAATCACCCGCATAACATTCAATCAATACCCATTACTCCTTCGTCAGATCCACAATCCGCCGAAGTTCCTAGATATAGCTGGTGCTCCCATACCGTCTGATGACCACAAATTTCTCTGTGTAGTAGGCGCACGACAATACACCAAATACGGCGAAGATGTCTGCCGATACCTCATAAAGGGCCTTCGTGGCTATCCGATAGTGATAGTTTCTGGTCTCGCCATCGGTATCGACTCGATAGCTCACGAACAAGCACTAGCAAGTGGGCTTCATACTATATCAATCCCCGGTTCGGGACTAGATAAATCATCCATTTACCCAGCATCTCACTTCAATCTTGCCCAGCGAATTATCGATTCTGGCAACACACTCCTTTCTCCCTTCGAACCAACACAGCAAAGTACCCTTTGGACATTTCCCGCTCGCAATCGTGTGATGGCAGGCATGTCTCATGCCACATTGGTCATAGAGGGTCGAGTTGGTTCAGGTACGCTCATTACTGCAAGACATGCAGTGGAGTTCAATCGTGATGTGATGATTGTTCCCGGATCTATCTTTTCCGAGACATCATACGGACCACATACACTACACCTCGATGGAGCGATTCCTGTTGCAAATCCTAGAGAAATCTTGGTTAATCTAGGTTTGGAAGAACCCGAGGAACCGCCAAAACCAATGAAAAAACGTCCTTGGTATAATTTAGATAAACATAAGCCCATCATCACTAAAAAAACCGATTTACTACCGATGATTACAACCTCGACAAACTCTGACATAAATCATGTACCAGAAAGATTTGATCTATTACCAGAAGAAGAACTGCTTATGAATATTTTGAGAGAATCTCCGCAAACCAATTCATCTCTCATTGAACTGTCAAAATTATCACCTATCAAGCTCAGTATAATTTTATCTCAACTGGAGCTCAAGGAACTGATCAAGAATGATGATGGTTTGATATGTATAAAAAGATATTAGAAATTTTATTCAGCTCTAGTAGCAAACTCTGCAATCACTTTTTTCGAGGCCGCCAGAATTCTGCAGAATTCTGGCTTAATCCTCGGAATTCTTTGCTAAGAATTCCTGCGGAGCCTCTCAAAAAATGATTGCAGAGTTTGCTACTAAATTTTGCAAAAAATAATTATCATGCAATACTTAAGCAACAATATGAAGTTGATCATTGTAGAATCACCGTCAAAAGCAAAAACTATTTCCAAATATCTGGGAGATGGTTTCGTTGTCCGCGCATCAGTGGGACATGTTCGTGACCTACCAAAGTCCAATAAAAAAGCTGTCGATATCGAGGGTGGTTTCATTCCTCATTATGAAATCGTTCCAAAAAAGGAGGAAGTGATCGCCGACATAACCGCCAATGCTAGTAAAGCAGATGAGATAGTTCTAGCAACCGACCCCGACCGTGAAGGCGAAGCTATCGCTTGGCATATTGCCGAGGTGCTAAAGGAACGCCTTGGAACAAAGATTCAAAAAAAGATCAAACGCGCAACCTATCACGAAATTACCAAGGAGGCAGTGCTCGAGGCTTTGGCCAATCCGCGCGAGATAGATGAACATCTCCGTGAAGCGCAGGAGGCGCGCAGAGTGCTCGACAGAATTGTTGGTTATGACCTCTCGGGACTTATTTGGAAAAAAGTTCGCTACGGACTATCAGCTGGCCGAGTCCAATCACCCGCCTTACGCATAATAATGGAGAGAGAAAGAGAAATCCGTGCCTTTGTACCGGAAACATTTTGGGTTATCGAAGGGTTATGGAACACTCCAAGTGCCGAAAAATTAACCCTCACCTGTTCAAAAGAATCTCGAGACAAAAAGGAAGTAGACAAAATAATTGAGATAGCCAAAAAAGACAAGTGGCGCATTGTCGATATCGAAGAAAGCGAACAAAAGCGCGCTCCACGTGCTCCTTTCATCACTTCAACTTTACAACAAACAGCAAGTTCGAGACTTGGATATTCCCCTTCTCGTACTATGGGTATTGCTCAGAAGCTTTATGAGTCTGGATACATAACATACATGCGTACCGACTCGACCAACCTTGGCAAACAGGCTTTGGGACAGATCGCCGGTACTATTGAGAAAAAGTATGGCAAAAATTATTTGCAATTTCATACTTTCAATACAAAAAGTAAAAACGCTCAAGAAGCTCATGAAGCGATCCGCCCTACCCATTTTGACAAAGAAAATGCCGGCCACAATGATGAACAAAAGAAACTCTATCGTCTGATCTGGCAAAGAGCAGTCGCTTCACAGATGACAGATGCTCATATCGCTCGTACAAAGATCATTGCAAATGTTGATAGTAAAAATAGTGATGTCATTCCCGATTTCGAAACTACAGGTTCGAGAGTACTTTTTGACGGTTGGCTCAAAGCAGATCCAGAATCAAATGGAGAGGAGAATTCATTGCCACCCTGCACCAAAGGGGAAATTATTAATTTGGAAAAAATAGACAGCACAGAAAAACAAACTCAACCACCATCCCGATATACCGAAGCTGGTCTTATCAAAGAACTCGAAAAGAGAGGTATCGGTCGACCTTCGACTTATGCTTCCATAACCAAGACAATAGAAGACCGTGGCTATGTTCAAAAAGAAAATAAATCTCTGAAACCAACCGATACTGGCGATGTTGTCTCTTCTTTCTTGGAAGAATACTTCCCTTCATATATCAGTGATTCATTTACTGCCGAGATGGAAGATAAGCTAGACGAAATTGCCAACGGAGCAAGAACTTACAAAAAAACTTTGACCGAATTTTATGGCCCATTCCACAAAGAAGTGAAATCAAAAGATAAACTCGCCAAAGCAACAAACCTTGGTCTCGCAGACAAAAAATTCAAATGTCCAAAATGTAGCACGACTCCAATGGAGATCAAGCTCGGCAAGAATGGTAAGTTTCTTTCCTGTTCTCGCTACCCTGATTGCGATGGTGCACTCACACTCGATGGTACCGAATTCAAAAGTGACACACCTATCGGCAACGATCCTACGACGGGACTACCGATCTTTGTGTTGAATGGAAGATTTGGGCCTTATGTGCAGTTGGGGGTCAAGCCACCGAAGGTAAAGAAGGTTAAGGGAAAAAAGGTAAGAGGTAAAAGGTTAGAGGTAAATAATCCAGGCGAAACGCAAGAGGTAAAAGGTAAAAGCGAAGAGGTTTCAAAAGAAACAATTGCAACGGGAGAAACTCTCGCACCTGCAACGCCGAGCGAACCCGTAGCACCAGTCACACCATTACCCTCAAAACCAAAAATGGCTTCGATACCAAGAGGTGTTGACCCAAGCAAGGTAACTGTCGCCGATGCGCTCAAATATCTCAGTTTGCCACGCTCGCTCGGCACCGATCCAAAGACTGGTCTACCCGTCACAGCGTCCGCAGGCAGATTTGGTCCTTATGTTGCATCTGATATGAACTATCGTTCGATCAAAGTACCAGATAGTGTTTATGACATCACTCTCGAGCGAGCACTCGAAATGTTAGCAATACCAAAGAAACCGAGAGGGTTTCAGAAAAAGAAGGCTTAACGCCGAGGCTGCATCTCGGCTACACCGAAAAGTTTTTGAGTGAGTAGAGCTCCTCGGTATTTTCTTCTATTTCCTCTTTTGAGCGGTCATCAACAGGTTTATCATCCGATACTGAAGCTAACGAACCATTACCAACATTACCAACGTCCGCAATTCCGGCGCTCACATTGCCCCCATCACCTGCACCAACATTCGCAGATTTTGCACTTTCTCCCTTGACCAATTTTTCAAGCAAAGATCTCAGATCTTCTGGACTGAAGAAATCAATAGTAACTTTGCCACCTGTCTTGCCTTTTTCGATCCTAACGCGCGTACCCAAAGTCTCGGTAAAATTCTTTTCCATCTCTATCATCGCTGGATCGAGATATCGATCTTTGTTGCGAATCTTCTCTGTTGCTACACGTCTCGACATCGACTCTGCCTCGCGTACTGAAAGCTTGTTAGCCATTATTTCTTTAAATAAAACCAACTGTTCTTCTGGTCGATCACTGAGCATGAGTAATGGTCGAGTATGCCCTTCGGAAATTTTACCTTCTTCGAGAGCATTGATCATCTCGTCAGGCAACAAAAGTATACGCATCGAGTTTGAGACATATTCGCGACTCTTGCCCACTTTGTCTGCAATCTGCGCTTGTTTGAGTTTGAATTCTTTAGCAAGGCGTTCAAAAGATCTAGCACGCTCTACAGGATTGAGATCTTCTCTTTGGACATTTTCTATAATAGCAATCTCCAGTTTGAGTTGTGGATCTTCTTCTCCATTGCGGATCAAGACAGGTACCGCTTGGAGACCAGCGAGCTTGGATGCTCGGAGACGTCGCTCTCCGGAAATAAGCTCATACTCGACCGACATGCCACTACCTTCATGAAAAACTTCCTTGCGAGTGACTACAAGAGGTTGCAAAACGCCGTACATACGGATAGATTCGGACAGGGCTTTGAGTGCAATCTCGTCAAACTCCTTTCTTGGTTGATATGGATTGGGATTAATTTTGCCAACTTCTATCCAAAAGATGGCATTACTATCATAAGGTGTATTCATATTCACATTATATACGAAATTGACTTATAGCAATAGTAATATAAACTGTTAAATACCAAACGTATGCCGGGATGGCGGAATTGGTAGACGCACACGACTCAAAATCGTGCGGAGTAATCCATGGGAGTTCGATTCTCCCTCCCGGCACCAGAGATCTGTACCCTAATATGTGGCAAATCTGCAGGTGTTGCGGGTTCTGCAGATGTCAGACATATGCAGATTTAAAATGATGTATAATTACACCATGCTCCCTCAGACCTACAAATTCAGCGAAACTCCAGAGAATGAGTATTTTGAGCCGAGCACTCTTGCCCACAACGTCCCTTTTACTCAGGCCAACTTTTATGGTGATTGGCAAAAGTTTTTCAATAGGAAAATTAGACGGTTCATGGTTACTGACGGAGAAAAAACTGTCGCCTATTTTCAAATAATCAAATACCCTCTCGCTTTGGGTAAATATTATCTATACATCCCCTATGGTCCAGTTACCAAAGATTTTTCAAAAGCTTTTCTAAAACATCTGAAAAAAGAATTAAAAATTATTGCAAAACAAGAACATGCAGTTTTTGTGCGTCTCGATTTTGTACCTACAGTTTCGGACAGCGCCACAAAAAAACTGATCCGCAAATACTTTCACAAAGCTCCACGATATTCATATCATTCATCATATTTCCAACCGCGCGCCGAGTGGTTCCTCAAGCTCGACAAGAGTGAAGATGAGCTCTATGAAGCAATGCATGAGAACAATCGATACTCAATCCGACTTGCCGATCGCAAAGAAATCAAGACTGAAGTAGTCGCTTCTGATTTTATTAAATTCCTCGAGCCCTTTTATGAATTGATGACGATCACAGCAGATAGAAATGACTTTAGCTTGCACCCAAAAGAGTACTACGAAGCAATATTTTTGAATCTCACTGGTAGAAATTCTTATCTAACCGTAACTAGATTTGGCGACAAAATTCTGGCGATCGACGTCATAATTGTATATGGAGGAGTGGCAAACTATGTTTTTGCTTGTTCTAGCAATGAAGAGCGCAATCGTGCACCGTCATATGGCGCTATCTGGACTGCGATCAAGAATGCAAAGGCATTGGGTTGTGAATATTTTAATTTTGGTGGCATAACAAGCCCAGAACATCCCAACAAGAGTTGGGAGGGTCTAACAAATTTCAAGATGAAATTTGGTGGTGAAAAAGTCATCCATTCTGATTTCTATGATTTGGTGGTCAATCATTTGTTTTATCATTTGTACAATTTGCGTAAGTTTTTCAAAAGTTTTTGAATACTAATAGAAGAAGCGCGCAGTGACATTTTCATTTTATGAAGTACGAAGCAATTGTTTGAGCGATCAAAAATTGTTAGTTTTTTGGTCATGGTTGCTGATGACCGAATGACCAAAAAACATTACAATTTTTAGATTGCGAGTCTGCGAGTACTGAATAAAATGAAAATGTCACTGCTCGCTTCCAAATGTGTTATATTAAAAAAATGAAAACAGAGACGAAAATCCCAATATTAGTAATAGTCGGCCCCACCGCCTCTGGTAAAACTGGCTTTGCTATAAAACTCGCCAAGGAACGCAATGGTGAAGTGATTTCTGCTGATTCTAGACAAGTATACAAAGGATTGGACATCGGTACTGGCAAAGTAACAGTGACCGATATGGATGGAGTAAAACATCACCTTCTCGATGTGGCCGATCCCAAGAAAGTCTTCTCTGTTAGCGATTTCCAGAAATTGGGCAAGGAAGCTATTACAGACATTCATAATAGAGGCAAGCTTCCGATCGTTGCCGGAGGAACAGGCTTTTATATCCAAGCGCTTGTAGATGGACTAATCTTGCCGGAAGTACCACCAGACAAAGTACTTCGAAAGCGTTTGGAAAAAATGCCATTACCAAAACTTCTATCACTACTCAAGAAGCTAGACAAAAAAAGATTCGAGACAATTGATAAGAGCAATCCTGTCCGAATCATCCGTGCTATTGAAATAGCAAGAGCACTTGGCCAAGTCCCAACACTAAAATCAAAGACGAATTATGAACCAAAAATTATTGGTATTTCTATCGAACCAGAAAGACTAAAAAAGAATATTCACGATCGATTAATTGCCCGCTTTGAAATGGGCATGATCGATGAAGTACGCAATCTACACAAGAATGGTCTTTCTTGGAAAAGAATGGAAGCGCTCGGTCTCGAGTATCGATACATTGCCCGATACTTACAAGGAAAACTTTCTGAACCAGAAATGTTGAGACAACTCGAAACCGCTATCAATCAGTATGCAAAGAGACAGATGACTTGGTTTAGGAGAGATAAAAGGGTGGAGTGGACAAAAATTAGTTAAATAGAAGTTACGATCAAAGTTTATAAGTTTTGCGGGCGATCGAGGAATCGAACCTCGGACAGCGGTTTTGGAGACCGCAGTTATACCACTTAACTAATCGCCCATAATATTGCTTCTACAAACCGTAAACTCTTTTTCCAATGAAAAAGAGGGTCACTTTATACTACCCTCTTTTCCCATATTTCGCAAAATTATTTCTTGGCCTCCTTGAATACGACGTGCTTGCGGAGCTTTGCGCTGTATTTCTTGAGTTCAATCTTCTTTTCTACGGTTTTCTTGTTCTTGCGTGTCCAATAAACCTCACCGGTTGACTTGTTTTTAAGTTGTATAAGTTTGTCTTGTGACATGATTGTAATATCGTAATGAGTACATAATATACCCTATAAGCAAAAATCCCGCAAGGTGCTCCGAAGAGCATCTTGCGGGACGCGTATGAGGTCTTGCCTCATCGACTAGATCTGAGACCTAGCCTCTGGGACTGGGATCGGCTTCCCAATCCCTCACCTGATCGCCATAGTCGACGACGATCTGGAAGGTAACACCGAGTTCGAGAAAGAGCTTGTACTCCGTCCAGAACTTCGACTCCTTGCCGTCAGACAAGGACTTCACGGTCACCGACACGGGGTAAATCCGACTATCCGTACCCCAAACCGGCACCGAGAAATCGACTTCGTTGACCTTACCCTCACCGACCACCTCGAGCAGAGGGGCCCGTCCGAAGATCTGCCCGTCGCTGAGATAGAACTGGACATCCTTCATCCAGTTTCCATCCGCCGGCGAAGTTACCGTACTCACGTCCGACGATCCGAGTTGGCGCATGAACACCTGAACCCGTTCGGGGGAAAGAACTTCTCCCGATGTGAAATCGATCACGCGGATCGAGCCACCCGAGTCGGTCACCGAAAGGTAGCCGTCGCCGATCAGATTTGACGGGAAGTTTCGAATGACTGACCCTCCGTCACCATTCTGCTCGACATAGAATTCCTTCGCGGATCGGCCCTTGTTGTCGAGAGTGAGCCACTTGGCTTGCGGACCAAGCTCGGCAGGAAACACGACATCGAATCTGTCGTTGATCCAAACCCACGGCCGAACAGTCGAAACCAATTGACCGGCCTTGCCTTCCTCGACATCCATCCAACCAACCCCTCTCATGAGAGAGCTACCGGCTTGATCGAGAAGGGTGATGTTCATCTTAGCATCGTACCTGCCTTTTTCGACAGGCAAGAGTTCCACCGAAAAACTCGTGGATGCGATCGCTTCCGACAAGGTCCCGAAGGACCCGTCGAATTTGTAGCCGGCACCTGCGAGCTGGTCGTGGAACAAGAAGTATCGGCTCCAACTGTCCGGGGACACCACCGATTTTCCTTCGATGGTAATCAGGACGTAGTCGACTTTCTGGAGTAGGTACTGGGTCACCGCCTGGCGACCCTTAACCACGATGCCGATCGGAACCTTGGGATTGATCTCCTCAAAGGCCGCGACCGCGCCGAGACCGACGAAAGCGAACATCAACGACAGAAGCAAACGAACGAACGATTTCATATTTTTCTCTTACTTTTTTCCAGCTAGTTTTTTGTTTTCCAGCATCGACTACCGATTCGTACTTCCACCGTCACCCAGACGAGGGCTGACAGAAAACGTGACTTTACGCCCAACCGTCGCACCCGCCACCACCTGCGTAGTGACGTCAGTCGCGTGAACCGCGGCACTGCCTTTCGAAGCATTCTCCGAATACAACAGCCACGCGGAAATCACCAGTGCAATAACCATGATCAGCGCCACCGGCGTGCTGATTCCCAATTTTGCTTTCATGAGACTCATACCACACCTCTCTTTGTTCACCCCTCAAATTCCACACACCATCCTGCACAAGCAGAACGGACGCCAACCTTGCGGTATGGCCCTTTATGTGGCTCTCAAAGAATGAAATAGGCCATTTGTATTGGCCTGACTGTCCAATACCCTATCATACTATGTACCTGCTGTCAAGTGTCATTTAGAGCTCATAAACGCTAATATATACCAATGAAAAACCTCCTAACTTGGCTATCAAAAAGTAGGTTTCCATACAAACCGCTCATAAACATCGAAATATCTCGATCCAGACTACTTCACAACGCTTCAGAGTTCATAAAGATAGCCCCAAACAACAAGATCATCCCCGCTCTAAAAAGCAACGCTTATGGACATGGCATATTGCAAGTTGCCTCAATATTGGAAACTGCCAAGAGAGATGACAAGAACCTCGAGCTGGCTATCCCCTTCTTTGCTGTCGATTCATATTTTGAAGCGATCAATTTGAGATCAAATAATTTCAAAACACCACTCCTCATCATCGGATACACTCACCCAGAGGATATCATCAATTCCAATCTAAGAGATATATCTTTTGTCATCACAAGTATCCAGACTTTGAAGGATATAAGTAAGGCAAAAAAATCTATCAGGATTCATATCAAAATCGACACTGGTATGCACCGACAAGGCATATTGCCAAATGAGATAAATGAAGTTTTTTCTATTTTAAAATCAAATCAAAATATTATCCTCGAAGGACTTTGTTCTCACCTCGCTGATGCTGATGGTAAGGAACTAGACTTTAATCAAAGACAGATGGAAGTATGGGATAATATTGTCAAAAAGTTTGAACAAAATCGTGGAAAAATAAAATATGTCCATCTCAGCAATACCCACGGTCACAAATATACCGTCAAAATTTCTGCAAATATCTCACGACTTGGCATCGGTCTCTATGGTTTGACAGAAGACCTTGATAACATTGTAAACCTATCACCCGTTCTACAAATGAAAACTGAGATCACAAGCATGAAACAAATTTCCAAAGGCCAGTCTGTTGGATATAACCATACTTTTACTGCAAGTACGAACATGAAAATAGCAACCATTCCAGTCGGATACTATGAAGGTCTAGATCGCAGACTTTCAAATGTTGGTTTTGTTAAGCATGGCCCAAGTGGCAAATTTTGCCAGATACTGGGAAGAACAAGTATGAACATTTCTACTATCGATATTTCAGACATATCAGATGCAAAAATTTCAGATGAGATAATTGTAGTCAGCAATGAGCAAGCTGATAAAAATTCAATTTGTAATATGGCAAAAATTGCAAACACTATCCCCTACGAGATAGCAATCCATATTCCGGAGCATATCAAAAGAATCATTGTGGATTAATAAAAAAACTTGACCCCGTCGTGCGGGGTCGAAGGTTGCAAACTACAAGCAATCAGCCGATGCAGTTGTGTATATATACATCTCGAAGATCAAAGATGATTGATTCAAAGAAGTCACCACAATATTCACAAAGTGGCTGATCTGAATAGAGATAGTCCAATAAATCATGAGCCACGATAACAGCTATTTGGCCGTTTGCAGACCAATCAAACCTACACAGGATACTAAACATTCGCGATTTCGGAGCAATATCAACTAGAATAATAGTTTGTCCTGGTTCCAAGTCCCATGGTTGCAAGCTGAAATGTTGTGGTTCTGAAACACGAGGCGTTAGTCTTATACCTTGTCTCATTGTTCCTCCGGTATAATCTTATATTTATATTAAATTACTGTCAAAAAGTGCCTTGCTCCACGCACAAATAAAAAACCGCATCCGCGGTTTTTTATTTGGTGCGTAGGGAGGGATTTGAACCCCCGTAGCCCATAGGGCGATGGATTTACAGTCCATTGCAATTGACCGCTCTGCCACCTACGCTTTCAACTAGCTAGATGATTGTAGTATTTTTTTATACTTTTGGCAACGAATAAAGTGACGCGCTCTCGAATCAGACTCGAACTACACGATCACCTTCACCCTACAAAGATCCTTGATCTCAACTATAACTTGCTCTAGAGAAGTACTTGCTTTGACCAGATATTTGCTTGCTCCTAGAGATTTTGCTTTGTCTATATCGGTAACCTTACTCAAATTTGACAGTACCATCTTTGGTACATTTTTTATGCTATCAACCGCCCTCAAAGCCTCCAGAATCTCGAAGCCATTCATGCCAGGCAATATTAGATCAATAATAATGACATCCGGCTTCATCGTCTTTATAGCTTGAAGAGCACCCTCACCATCTTTGACATGGGTCAGATCGAAGCCTGAGGAGATAATTTTCTTTTCTAGAATATTGCCTATCAACCGATCATCCTCTATCCAAAGAATCTTTTTCTTTTGACTAAGCTTCTTGTCTGTATTGACTGTCTCGACCTCGAGCATTCCATAACCGAAATAGTCATTAACTTTTTGAACAATATCAATAGATTTGGAATTTAGGGAAATAATGACTTCGGCAACACTATTGGGTGGAATATTCCTCATGTTGATTGCAACACCTTGCATAGACAAAAGGAAAACTGGGATCTTTGTGAGTAATGGCTCAGACTGTTTTTTTGCCAAAACTGTATATCCATCGATATCTGGGAGAGAAATATCTAGCAGAATCAAATGAGGTAAAACATCGTATATGCCTTTGAGACCCTCTTCGCCATTTTTGTATAAAAAGACGTTGGTATATTGATCCTTCTTTAGAAGTTCTACTATACCTTGACCAACCGATGGGTCACCTTCTATTACAACTATTTTTTGAGTCTTATCCATATTTTCAGCTATGACACTATTCTATCACATTATTAAAAGCAATATCATATTTATACACTACTTCCTTTTTGCCCTATTAGCCTTATTTTCAAAAGCAATAATCTCATCACGGATAAGGGCAGCCGTCTCAAAATCAAGAATTTTGACCGCTTCTGCCATCTGCTCCTCTTTTACTTTGCGAAATTTTACTAGATCAGTTATCAATTCCCCATCAATTCTCATAAGCTCACTTACAGCTTTGTCGTGCTCACTTCTCAAATGATCTGTAATGTCATGAATGTTCTTTTTTATAGTAGTCGGTGTGATACCGTTTTTTTCATTATACTCGACTTGGATTTTTCTCCTTCTATCAGTCTCCTGGATTGCTCTATCGATCGAACCAGTAATATTGTCAGCATAAAGGATGACTCTACCTGCGGAGTTTCTAGCGGCGCGACCAATAGTTTGGATCAGTGATGTCTCCGATCGCAAAAACCCTTCTTTATCTGCATCCAAAATACCTATAAGAGAAACCTCTGGCAGATCTAGACCCTCTCGAAGTAGATTGACCCCCACCAAACAATCATATTTGCCTTTGCGAAAATCAGTCAAAATCGTAATCCTATCAATTGTTTTTATATCACTATGTAAATATTCTGCCTTCATTCCTTTTTCTTTTAGAAATTCCGACAGGTCCTCTGCCATCTTTTTGGTCAAAGTTGTTGCCAAAACCCTATCACCTTTTTTTATAGCCTTTTCTGCTTCATCAATAAAATCAAAAATTTGTCCTAGATATTTGCCATTTTCTTTGATTGGTTTAATATCCACAACCGGATCAACAAGACCAGTCGGACGGATCACCTGCTCTACAATCTGTTTGCTATTTTCGTATTCGTAGTCACTAGGGGTAGCAGATGTAAAAACCATTTGACCTACTCTTGTCAAAAATTCATCAAATTTGAGTGGACGATTGTCCTTTGCGGATGGCAAACGGAAGCCGTGTTCGACTAGGGTTTCCTTGCGTGAAGCATCGCCAGCAAACATCCCACGAAGTTGAGGAATAGCTACATGCGACTCATCGATAACTGTCAGAAAATCAGGGCTACCATCAGCTTTATGTGGAAAATATGAGAGTAATGTATCAGGCGCGTCACCGGGCATTTTGCCAGAAAAATGTCTGGAATAATTCTCAATGCCGTTTGTATAACCAATCTCTTTTATCATTGCAAGATCGTAACGCACGCGTCTTTTCAACCTTTCTGCTTCTAGCATCTTTCCGTCTTTTTCTAATACTTTGAGTCGATCGGCCAATTCGGCTTGGATAGTTTTTACCGCTCTCTCGCTTTGTTCGCTACTACTTATGAAATGCTTGGCTGGGAATATATACAGATGTCTCTCATCTGCAGACATGGGTGTCACCTCTGTATTACGAACGGCTCTAGATACAGGATCAAGCTCTACTATTGCCCCGATCTTGCCACCGTCAAATTCGATACGATATATTGTTTTTTCATTGACCGGCATCACTTCGAGATTGTTGCCTAGCGCGCGAAATTGGCCAGACTTAAGATCGGCATTTGTACGTACAAAATGTATATCGATCAATCTTCTGATCAGCTCCGAGCGAGAAAGTTCCATTCCTTCTGAAATTTTCAAATTTACTTTTTCATACTCTTCTGGACTACCCAAACCGTAAATACAAGAAACTGATGCTACAATGATCACGTCTTTGCGAGTGAGCAAAGCTTGAGTCGAAGCGTGACGCAATCTCTCGATCTCCTCGTTTATCATTGCCTCTTTTTCGATGTATGTGTCTGTAACTGGCATGTATGCCTCGGGCTGATAGTAGTCATAATACGATACGAAATAATGAACAGCATTATGAGGAAAAAATTCCTTGTACTCCTGAGCAAGCTGAGCTGCGAGAGTTTTGTTATGAGCAATGACAAGAGTTGGTTTTCCTATTTCGGCTATGACATTTGCCATTGTGAACGTCTTACCAGAACCAGTCACACCCAAGAGAGTCTGTTTGTCATAAGATTTCCTCAGACCCTCAACCAGACTTTTTATAGCTGTCGGCTGATCTCCTGCAGGCAAAAAGGCGTTGTTTATTTGAAATAATTTGCCAGAAGGGCTCTTTTGTTTGGTCATTGTATTGCAATTTATAGCACAGATTTGGTAATCTGGCACGGTTCGTACGCCTTCTACCGTGAAGCATATTTCGAAACATTCGCCACCATACCTGCGATAGATAGGGTGAGAATAAGAGCAGTACCACCATGACTTACAAACAACAACGGTAGACCCGAAAGCGGGAGCAAACCGAGCATCGCCGAAATATTCATAAATGACTCTGAAACAATCAGAACTCCAATACCCATTACCAATAGACCTGCAAAGACATCAGGTGATCGATTTCCAATTCTAAAAATACTAATCAAAAATAAAACATAGAGAGAGATCAAAATAAATCCACCCAGAAATCCGAATTCCTCGGCAGCGACAGCAAAAATAGAGTCATCGGTCGGTTGGGGCAAGTAACCAAATTTTTGAATACTCTGTCCGAATCCCCTACCAACAATTTCTCCAGAACCGATGGCTATGAGGGACTGATTGATCTGATAACCAGAACCTTGTGTATCCGCACCCCTATTTATATATGTCTTGAGTCGATCTAATGCATATGGTCTAACAGCAATAACTCCAGCAACGAGAATAAAAAGCATCAAAATCAATAGTAAGATCTGTCGAAATTTCATTCCAGCAACGTACATCATAACTAGTCCTGTGCCGATGATGATAACCAACGTATCTGTATCTCTTTGACTCAAAAGAAGTGTGCTCAAAACAACAACGATCGCCACAAACGGCATCAATCCATATTTTATTGTTGCAATTTTATCTTTTACTGCATAAGCCCAGGCCGAGAGATAAATAATAAAAGCAATCTTCAAAAGTTCGGATGGCTGAAATGTAAAGAATCCCAATGAAAGCCATCTTGAGGCTCCGTTGTAATGAAAAGTGATGCTTGGAATAAAAAGAAGCAGATTGACCACAACTGCTCCAATCAAAATAAATAAAGCAGATTTACGAAGCCAGACATACGGGACTTTTGAAAAAACAATAAAACCAACTACACCCAAAATTAGACTTATACCTTGCTTAGTTGCAACTGTGCCAAAACTAGCACCATTTTGGGCGAGCAGACCAAGAGATGCTGAGAGAAAAATAATAAAGCCAACCAACGTCAAAATTGTGACCGATATTAGAAAAAAACGATCTATTTTTTTTGATTGCTGTAACATTAATTTTATTATTGACTTGATTCGGTCTTTTTGAAATTTTCTATTTCTTCTCGTACTTGAATGTACTCTGGTAAATCTGTAACTTTGCCAACACCAAGATGTGACAATAACGCTAATGTTGGTTTGTATAGAAATATCCTAGCATCTCCCGGATTTTCGACTCGATCTATCAACCCTCGTACCAATAAGTTGCGAATAATGAATTGCGAATTGACTCCTCGAATATAATCAATCTCTGATCGTGAAATAGGTCCTTGATAAAGGATGATAGACAATGTCTCCAATCCAGCTTTTCCTAGGTCGCGACCAATCTCCTCTTTTGTAATTTCTTCTATGAGTGATGAATATTCTTTTGCTGTACCCAACATAACTTCGTTTTCATCGCGAACCAAAGTAAGTCCACTACCCTTTAGTTTTGCCTCCAATTCATCTAGCCCAACACCGATCTCCTTTTGATCAGTCTTCAATAGTTCTGCCAACTTTTTGATGCTGACCGGCTCAGCTTTCCAAAACAACAAAGCTTCTATTTTTGGAGATAGATTCATAGGGTTATTATACACCATTATTTCATACAGAGGTGTCACCTCTGTGTTACCTCCCATTCACCTTCCTCATGGTACTCGGTCCAAAGTAACCAGTACCCTTAGTAAGTCCATATGGTGTAAGTATGTCTTTTGCATAGTATTCTTGGTATTTGATGAGGGCTTTGTATGTAGCAGGTCCAAAGTAGGTGGATTCGTTACCTTTGGAGCCAATACCGGTAGAGGTAACAGTAAAACCGTTGTCATTTAGGAAGATTTGGAGGTATTTCACATCTGTGCCGGTTGAGCCGAGTTTGAGTACTCTAGTAAAGACATGTGATTGTGGTAAACGCGAGGTTGTGGTGAAAGAAGAAGCAGGAACACATGGTTTTGTGATTATCTGTGACTGTGGAGCAAGTTTGTATTTGTTTAGGGCATCTCTTGTAAGTGGTCCGTAATATCCTGTGTTGTAGCCTTGTTGGAGGTAGCCTGCTTGGATGAGGAGATTTTGGAGTTGGAGAACTGAAGCATTTCGAGTACCGTATGCAAGATTAGTGAGATTGGTTGGTATAGATAGTTTGGTAACTGTGGTTGTGCTTGGAGTACATAGTGTAGGGAGTGGTTTCTGAGGAACAGTTGGAGTGAATGTACCTACAGATGAGCCTCCACCGGAGGATGAGTTACCGCCGCTACCAGCCGAACTTCCCCCTCCAGGAGATGAACCACCTCCCCCTCCCGTTGTACCACCTCCCGTTGCAGGGGTTGATGGTGTTGGTGTGGGATTTAGGGGTGTAGGTGTAGGAACTGATGGATTAGCTGGTGTTGGAGTGGGTGTAGGAGTTGGTGTAGATGGTATGGTGTTTGAGATTGTGATGGTGATAGGGTTTGAGGTATTAGTGTTACCTGCAACATCTGTAGCTACAGCAGTAAGGGTATGATTACCGTTTGTTACTCCTATGGTATTCCAGGTACCAGAGTATGGAGCTGTGGTTAGTGGTTGTCCTAGGTTTAGGTTATCTAGCTTGAATTGGACTGTTAGTATTCCACTTGTGGTTTGACCTTGGATGGTTGGATCTGAAGCAATGGAAGAGAGTGTGACTGTGTTTGATATGGTTGTGTTGTTATTGGGTGAGGTGATGGAGATTGTAGGTGCTGTGGTGTCAGGGAGTGAGGGGATGGGGGTGGGGGTGG
>JACCDG010231105.1_pt1 | contig 24402 bp, 24 predicted proteins | sample 7442471 | NCBI WGS metagenome assembly JACCDG01 (sample SAMN15323444, study PRJNA562643) | freshwater metagenome | isolation source: river surface water | place: USA:Blue River Watershed | collected 2017-08-17 | reverse complement strand
TGTTCCGCGCGCGCTACCAGTTGAACCTACGCCACCAAGTCTTTGACCAGCCTTGACTGCAACTCCTGGCTGTATTGCTTTGTGGATCGATCGTAAATGAGATCCGTAGTATCGAACTCCATCTACTCCGATGAGTGAAACAGAGAGACCGCCACGAGTTATTCCGGCATTTACTTTGCCCGACCACGTATCAACACGGCTTACTTCATCAATTACTCCATCAATGGGAGCAACAAATGCACAGCCAGATTTCGCCAAAATATCTGTCGCCGGATAGTCGTGGTGTGCACGCGCATAGTTCACTTCACAACCAGCGACAGGAAATACATATACGGGTGCTGCTTGAGCGGTCACTGGAAGTAAAGAAGAAACAGTGAGTACCGCTGCAGTCAAAAAACGAAATTTCATGTATTTAGGTTAACGCCGACCTATCGAGTTTTGCCGTAACTGCCATATGTGGAACTGTGAGCGCCCACACAACAACTAAAGCCATCCAGAAGAAGTCATCATTAAACTGATTGTCTACAACTGCCAAGATTCCTGCGACGAGGAAGGTTCCAGCGAGTGCTGGTAGACCAGGTATTACAGCACGAGTGAATGCGCTTCTGGCATCTCCACTTGCATATGCTCGTTGCGATGAGTCGAGTGTCAGAGTGAGTCGAGCGGTATGTCGCATGGCATGCCAACATCCGAAGTAAACAGCAAATGCAATCAACGGCGGTGCGATCAGTGCCAATGCGAGTAAGAGCGCGACATCAAGTGACTCGCGTTTGCGGTGCAGCAAGAAGAGCGCCACGATTGCAAAGAGTGCAAAGCCGCTGACTCCATAGAGAATCTCTTGATCAAGACCTTGATGCCAATCAATAAGTGCTGGGTTTACTTGAGCGAGTGCATCTGTACTTGCGCTATTTACTAACGGAATCAACACCGGAGTAGCTCCTGCAGCGACGGCATAGATGGTTCTAGGCAGCGCCCTTTTTGACCCTCCTCGCCGATCCATCTCATTGATAAATGCAGCGTCCCCGATTCCAAAATGAGTTGCGCTCATAAGCAATACAAAGATGAATCCAACGACGTTAAATTCTAGAATCGCAATTACCGCTACGACAGCTACGAGAACGTAGATGGCGATAAACAGTGCCATCACTAATGGCTTTGACTTCGGAAGAGTTACCAGGTGATCCAGTGCGCCATGCGGAATTCCGATTGCTAGCGCCATCACTGCTATGACAACCTGCCAGTGAATAGAAGTTTCTCCTAGAAATTGGGAGAAGATCAGAGAAAGGGTGATTGCCAGAATTACCGCAATGGAAGAGAAGGTACGTACTTGTGAGAAGAGCCGATATTCAAGATCGCGCATGACGCACCCCCTATCGACAACCATACCAAAGGGCTCTGTGAGAAGATCGGGTGTGGAGAAATTCGGTTACATGGCGATGCTCGCCTTCACAGTTTGCGGTTCTTTTTGGCTCGAGATCGTTCTCAAGACTGGTGTGTTGCGTCGATGGAAGCGCGCACTCATCAGCATTCTGCCCATCAGCACTCTCTTCTTGATTTGGGATGCTTACGCGATCGCCCAAGGACATTGGTTCTTTAATCGCGATCGCATGTTAGGTATATACGGCCCATTTGATATTCCGCTTGAAGAGTTTCTCTTCTTCATCATCGTCCCGATGGCAGCGATCTTAACTATCGAAGGTGTAACAACAGTTAAGCCTCATCTGCGTGAAAAAGAATTCGGAAAGGATGAGAAGTGACCTATAACGACATCGCAATCGCCGCCGTTTTCGCCGCCGTAGTAGTTGATCTCTTTGTCTTTAAGAATTCATTACTCACTCGTTTAGCTTTCTGGCTTTCATACTCAATCATCTTGCCATTCCAATTGATGACTAACTGGTGGCTTACTCACCTGCGCGATGATGGAAAAGCGATCGTGATGTATGACCCTGACACGATTGTCGGCACCCGTATTGCCAGCGCTCCCGTAGAGGATCTCCTCTTTGGCTTTGCTCTCATCTTGTCCGTGATGGGGCTCTGGGAGTTCTGGGGCAGGCGTGGATTCCAGCGCGAGAAGATTTCGCCTCGTAAGAAGTAGCCAGTGGTAGCCATTTGGCCAAAATTGGTGCATAAATTCCCTTGAATATCTCGGTGATCCCTTAGAGAGTTGTCATGAGGGATCAGGCCTCGCAACCAAATTTAGGATCGCGGGGAATGTTCAGATGAAAACACGAATTGTCATTGCTTTAGTGATTGCAGCCTTTCTGGCCCCCACTCTCTCGCACGCAGCAGATTCCGTTGATGAACAGTTCCAAAGCCTTGCTATGCCGGGTGCGAATTCTCTTGGGTTTCAAGCAAATGAGAGTAACTTTTCGAAGACTGAAGTTTCTTCTTGGTTTAACTTCACAACAAGTGATGGAACCCCTACAGGAAAAGTCACCAACATTGCTATTTGCAACACGGGTAAAGAGCCTGGATGTGAATTCTCTGTATATGCCATGTATCGAGCCGTCCTACCAGCTTGTAGTGATGCAGCAGATACAAATTGCCTCTCAGAGATTACGGCTGTTGACTCGACTGGAAAATCACTGAAGGTAAATACTCTCTCGACTTTTCCTACCCTTCGATATGAAGATTTCGCGGGTGATCTGACCCAGGGTGTGCCACGTGGAAGTGGTGCAGTGCTGGTTTCAATTCCAGAAGCCCCGCACGCTGGTGGCGATAACTACTTGATGAAGTTAACTGTCACATCAAATAGAACCCCTCAATCAAGCGGGGTATATGGAGTTCCATCTATCTCGGCTTCAATGATGGCTGTCAAAATTGTCGAAGGAAAATTTCAAGGCAATCGCACCGAGACAAATACAGCTTCATACTTGAGAGCCTCGGGTATCAGTGTGAGAGGATTTACTGACCTGGCACCAGGGGAACAACCCGATCCGCGTTATCAAGCGTGCATCATGAGTTCGACCAAAGAGTGCGCACTCCCCTACGGTCTTCCACAAGATATCTCCTTCGGATTCTCTGCTCGTTTCTCTTTCTACCTGACAGGTTGGCTCCATGGACGTATGCGCGATGCCTCAATCAAATTAGAGAAGAAATCCGACAAGGAAAGTTTGCTCACAGTCAGTGCTCGCCCGATTAAAGTTCCGGTTTTGGATGTTGTAAAGAGCGTTGATGACTTACCTGATTCACTCCTCACCCACTTTGCTTCACTAGACTGGGCTGGAGAAACTCTGCGTTATCCGCTTGCCACAAGCGTTCAGGGAACTCGCGTGGATGCGAGTGAGAAAACTCGTACCGGCCTTAAGAATCTCTCTTTTAAATTCATCAACACTCGATTTGATTCTTACTCCATGAAGGACTTCTTGCAGTGGCTTCCAATTGCAGGAGATAAGGCTGCTGCACTGCCAACTCAGTGGCGTGTATCCACGATGACCGACCGAGGTTCAGGTGTAGTTCAAGAATGCCTCAATCAGACCAATACTCTCGCCGGCCTTGTGACAACAAATGCCACCATGTATCTCGATGGCCCTCCAACTTATGATCCATCTCAAGGCTCCCTAGATTACAAAGTCGCTTCAACTCACTATGAAGCCGATGGCAAAACAGAATTTAAAGGCAGCTACGAACTCTTGATGTCATCATCTGTTGCGCGCTGTATTTACAAATTTACAAGCGCACCCGTAAAGGCTTCTGTGACCGTGACATCAGAAAACGGTGAGCCAAATGTTGCCACGGTAGTTGTCAACGAAAAGAATAATTGGCTGACACTTGGTGCTTACAATTTCACATTCTCAAGCCCAACCGTTTCAGTCAAACTCACCCAGGATGCACCGGCGGTGGTTACTCCACCAAAGCCTGTCATTAAGAAGATAACCTGCGTGAAGGGCAAGGTGACTAAGAAGATCGTGGCTACCAAGTGTCCTGCCGGCTATAAGAAGAAGGCTTAGCCCTTACCTACTCTGAGTGTGCAATAGACTTCTGCCCGTACCCAGTACTGCTGGGGCGGTAGCTCAGTTGGTTAGAGCCCCGAACTCATAATTCGGTCGTCGTCGGTTCGAGCCCGACCCGCCCCACATCATCAATAAATTGAGCACACGCTATGCTCTCGTAGTGAGGCTCAAAAGAAAAAATAGAGTCATTGCCTCACTATTAATTCTTCCTTACGTGGTCTTCATGTTTTTTTGTGGAATTATTCCTGTGGTTTATGGGATTTTCGAAGTGCGCTATCCCTCACGGATAAATAGGGATGGCGGGTTTGATACATTCTTATTTGTCCTTCAGGATTTTCGAGTAGTACCAGCGATATTCAACGTCTTGTTCTTAATCGCAATATTTGTTCCTTTAATGATCATCACCGTTTTATCAGTCTCATTGTTACTTGATTCGGTAAATTTCAAGTACGACAGAGCAACGCGCTTAGTATTTCTTATTCCGAGTTTGATTCCTGTAGCAGTTGCGGTCCTCTTTTGGGCTTCAGTGGTTGGTTATGATGTTGTGTGGGACCAGTCCAACATTCGATGGATGATCGGTGCTATTTCATTCTCCACGGGAATTGGAAGTTGGATAATCATCCAACATGGATCGCTCCGCTCTATCTCTCAAGAGATCCTTGAAGCAGGAGTCATCGATGGGTGCAATCGATTCCAATTAGCCTGGCGATTGAAGCTACCGTTAATCAGCCGATACGTGGCTTATATGGTGATACTCCTGATTGTTGGTGCTCTACAAATATTTAATGAGCCAAATTTATTGATGTATACCAACATGACCACAGATTGGTCGCCCAGCCAAATTGCGTTCACATACGCCTTCAAAACTGCAAATTTTTCTGGCGGAGTGGCGTTATCTCTGATCATGCTTGTCCCCAGTGTGATTTTGGCTCTCCTCTTTGTACTAAATACCGATTTCATGAAGAAGAGTAAGAATTCATGGAACTAGGAAGCCAACGGCGTAATAGTCGTCTTATCAAGCTCACGCTTCTTGTTATGGCGTTCTGGGCTTCCTTCCCAGTGTTATGGATTTTGCGAGATGTAGGCAGAGTAATCTTCGCGCCAATTATCTATTCCGATAACGGAATCTTTTTCACCCTACTGAAAAATACTTCAATTTTCGTCGGATCCGCGCTAATTATCTCTGTAGTCTGCTGCATCACTGCAGGATTCGTCCTGGCCGTCTTAGACGTGCCATTTCGCCGATTCCTGCTATTCGCCACTCTAGTAACGATGCTCATTCCAATAACTGCGCTGGCGATGCCGCTCTATGTGATGGTTGATGCACTTGGCCTCAATGGCTCTCTGCTCGGTTTAATTCTCGCATCCTCCTTCTTTCCATTCGGAGCCTTTCTCTCTTATCTTTATTTCACATCAGTACTTCCGCAAGACCTAGTGAGTATGGGACGAATTGATGGCCTGGGAGATTTTGGACTCTATCGCTATCTTGGAATCCCACTTTCAAAGTCACTTATTTCAGTAGTGACATTCTTCTGTTTCGTAAGTCTGTGGAATAGCTACCATCTGCCGAACGTACTTCTCGCTGACCCATCAAAATCAATCCTGTCCATTGGAATCGAAGCGTTCTATGGTCTAGATACGGCGCTCATTGCTATCGTGATGGTAATTCCCTCGGTCTTACTTTTTCTCGCAGCTAACAAAACGATTGCTCGTGGGATCTTCAGCGGCGCAGTAAAGGAATAATGGCCAGCCTGAGTTTTGAATTCTCACTTCACATGAAATTCTCACACTTCAGCGCTATTGTCACATCATGCGAATCAAAGCACTTGTCCTGCTCACCGCTCTCCTGGTTTCGGGCTGCTCATCTAATTCAACAGAAACTTCTGCTCCAAAAATGATGCAATTAACTCCCCCAACATCATGTGAGCAAAAACTTGTCGTCCAAGCATTTGCCGATCAAGTTGAGGGTTCGCGTTACGTCCCAACTGAATGGCAACCATCTCCCGGTACTGATCTTTTTGATGTTTACGAAGTCGGAGGAATTGCTTGCACCTATGGCATCCAAGTTGCCGAAGTCGGCGGAACAGTAATGTGGGCATCGAATATAGATAATCTCTGGGACACCAAGAAAGCCCAATGGCTCGAACAAGGCCAAGTTGAAATTGATCTTCCCGGTCTCAACGAGACTGATGCAGTGATTCTCAAAGAAGGCTCCACCAGCGCCGATGAAATGCATGTGTGGGCGATTAATCTCCTGATTAATGATGTCTGGATTCAGGTGGGGGCGAGTTTCCTTCAAACCGTTGATGAGGCGCTTCCGATTATCGAGGCAGCGATTGAATCGATGGTTAAGGAATAGTCCTGGTTAGAGCCCGACCTGCCCGACTTACTTCTTCTTCCAACCGGATGGGCACTTAGTACTGGTGAAAGTCTTTGTTGATTTACCTTTCACGCACGTTATCTTCTTGATTGCGGGTTTGGCAGGAGTCACAACCTGCGTCTTCTCTTGAGTGAGTTTTACTTTGATAGTTGGAGACGAAAACGTGAATCCGGATGCGCTAAGTCGTAGCCAACCATCCTTTTCGTTAACTACAGTCGTTGCAATCGAACTCAAACCTGATTCATTCAGAATCGAGATAGATGCCGAAATTGGCGCATTTGTGAAGTTATAGAGACATCTGGCCACTGAGCTCTTTAAGAGCAAGTTATATGACCCCTTAAAGACATCTCCCTTGGGTGTCAGGTGAGGGGAGGCAACTTTGTAATCCAATGTATTCGTTGCTGAGTTAAGAGTTGGCGGGCCATCGATGTAGAGCGTTGAATTTGTAGTTACGACTCCATTGAGCGTTGAGGCTTCACGCAGACAAGGATTCATCTGCTGCATATTTCCATTCATAGTCCTAACCGCCCATACCGTTGGGAGCGCCGCCGCTTTATCTTGCGCATATGGCATCCAAGCCAACATATTCTTCATCTCGGTCTCATCAAAATTTTCTCCACCATGACGGGTGATGGATTTCTGAGTATCTGTGGCTAAATCTTCGTTACTTGCACCACCTGGTCCCGTAAACCAACTGGAAATTCGAGCATAAGATCTCTCTGCCAGTAGCGACTTTAATTCGGGAGTGATTTCGCTGTACTTCTTCCACACCTGGAACACAGGAACTTTCGTGGGTTGTGCTCTCATTGTTATGAGAGAACCCCCTGTGGGCGTTGATTGATAAGAAACTGTTGGATTCTCAACTCGACCGTGGAGCCAACCTGTCATTGAATATTGGAAGCGAACCTTCATTCCGAAAGTGACATCCTCTGGTAATGGATATGGGGCAGCACATTGAGTTGATGAGTTACTCACACAACCACGAGTTGTATCTGATGGGCCAAACCGAGAAACTTCATCGTAGAAACAACCCGCACCTTCTACTTTTTTAGTCGCATCGAATCTAAAGGATTTACCGGGCTCTAATGGAGTGCGAAGATATCCGCAAGCACCTGAGCTATTTAGGTAACTTTGATTCACGACATCGACGGCAAAAACTCCTGCCTGAAAGCCGCGGTACCAGAATTTCTCGGTTGCGTTCCCCTTCGCTGATCGGACCCCAGTGAGCTGGCCTCTAAATATGTATGTGTTTCCTTTTTCGTGTGGAGCATCCGGGATGCGAACCAAAATTGGTTGCACTCCATCAGGTAATCCAACTTTCTCATCTGCTACAAAGTCAGTTGGTCCCGTAAGTGGAAATCTTCCAATTTTCTCCACTTTGAGAGCCTGACCATTTTTTTCAGCATAAAGGTCTTCGATACACGTCAATGTTGTGGCACTTTCGCACATTGGAAGAAGTGCTAAGAATTGTTGCATGATTCGTAAATCACACTCAGGAGCCCCAGTAGATGAACAGACAACCACATCAGTGGGCGCTTCCTCATTATTCTTCCAACCAACCCTGTCTCCCACCCATGTGCTAATAAAAGTTGATGTGGATTGGGTTGATTCTGCTAATTCATTTACATAGTAGCCACGCATTTGTTGTTCTGTTGGCGCTGGTACTTGGAATTGTTCATCTGAAATCGTATTTGCACCGGCTTCTGCCAGAGAAAGCTGCATAACTAGTGTCATGACAAGAGAAACGGTGACAAACTTTGAAGCCCTCATAACATCTCCTTGGAAACTTGAGTCATAGTACTTCCAGCCCCAACTAGTGAAAAGAGTTCTCTGAGGCCTTGATCATCCAATAGTGAATTTGGACTGGTCATGGAATAATCACGCCAATGAAATCCCTACGTCGATTGTTCTCGCGCAATGAGAGCCGCGCTTCATCCTTCTTTGGATTTAGACATGCACATGGCATTGGAATCCGAAGCAAGTACTACGTTATGCCACTTTCTCGCGGAGCATCTGGATTTACTCGCGCCCTCGCCGAAGATGCATCGATGACACTCATCGAGAATAAAGCCGAATCAAGTGATCCCACAGCAATCGCTGTGATCGCCGAAAAATTCTTGCCCCAACTTGCCCAGCATCGACATACAGCAGGAATCTTGATAATTGCAGTCGGCGATGAACCCACACCGGTTCAGGATATTGCCGCAAGGATTCAAGCGCTAGGCACACCGTGCGAGTACCTAGTGATCACTGATTTTCCGGATATGGAGATGGCAACAAATCTGGCTCTAGGAACAGCGCAAGAGTTAAAAACGATGGCGCTATCAGGGATAGATCTCATCGAACAGGGTGATCTCACTATTGTCTATCAAGAAGAACCAGCATGCTTGGCTGAACTCGTAGCCAACTTGCAGAAGAAAAAGTTTGCTCTGCGCATTCATCAGATGAGCCCAACGGATAAAGGCGAAATGGCGGCGCTAGCGATGGAAGGCTCACATGCGATCCTCTCATTCGAGGCGGCAGATCAGTATCCATCTGGATCGTTAGTTACACCAGTGATCAATGTGGCCAGTGATTCGGAATTCCATCGGGCAATATCCACCGAATTTGATCTCAACCATGACAGCTCTGTCGAAGAAATCGTGCAGAAAGTTCAGGATGTCTTCGGAATGATCCCGACTATCAGTGAGTCACTTGGTATCTATGAGCCTCTCTTTGAAAGTAATCTGCCATCACTTAATGACGTTGCCGATGCCGAGGAAATTTGTCTTATTCCTGCCAACCCTGTCCTTATCACTTTCTTGATTGATCTTGTCTCAAACCAGACGGGATTCTTCTTGAAGGATCGGGAGAGTTTTGACCATCAGGAAATTGCTGCGAAACAGATTCTTCTAATCGGTACAGGTGGCGCTGGTGATGAAGACCTTCTGGTGAATGACTCAAGAATAAGAAAGATGAACGCTTCTGAATTCGGATCTTTCCACGGGTTAGCTACTGCAATTCTTGCACTGCGATAAAACTTCTAACAAAGACAAACCCCCCGTGCCTTCGCACGAGGGGTTTGTCTAAGCAGTATTACTTGTTATCCACGCTTATTCTCGTAGTACTTACGGTTAGCAACGGCTGCTGCCTTTGCAACTGTATTGAGTCTCTCGACGATGACCTTTGCAGCACCTTCAGGAGTCTGTGACCCTGTGAGGCACTTCTGGAACTCAGGAAGACATGTCAGATCACGCCAAGCTGTAAGGCCTGGGAATGTGTATGTCTTTGGCAAAGTTCCAAGGCTTGAAACCGCAGTATCGAACTGGCGGTTGTCGGCAATGAACTTATCCTTCGCCGCGTCGGTTGAGGTTGGGAAGTAACCTGTCGCCTTAAGGAATATTGTCTGGGCAGCTGGGCTACCTAGGAATGAAGCATATTCAAAGGCTGCATCTGGGTTCTTCGAGTGTAGGAAGACACCATTTGCAAGAGGCGCTTGGAAGCCAAGTTGATCCTTTGGACCCTTTGGTCGCGCAGCAGTTTGTACTTCGGATCCATACTTTAGATTCTTGCCGACATCAATAAAGCTTCCGCCATGGTGCATGACCATCGCTGCTTTGCCGGTGTAGAAGTTGCTAAAGATCTGGGCATATCCATCTGTCGCAACAGTTGGAACAACTGCCTTATCTTTAACAGCCAAGTTAACCCAGAAACGCATCGCTTCAACTGCAGCATCAAGCGACAAAGTTGCCTTAAATGAAGGTGAGATGAGTGAACCGTTGTACGCATGGAGGACGTTGACGATAAATCCACCGCCACCTGATCCACCGCGCATTGCAAATCCGTACTGACCCTTGCTTGGGTTGGTACATGCAATTGCAGCAGCACGGAACTCTTCGAGAGTTGTTGGCTCTTTCTTAATTCCTGCAGCCTCAAAGAAGTCTTTGCGGTAATACATCCAGTCAATGAATGTAAAGAATGGAACGCCGTAGACCTTGCGGTTTGCCGTGAATGCTTTGGTATCTCCTGCAACAGAAGCGGCACCTGGCCACTGCTTATTATAGGTTGTGATATCGCGCAATCCACCAATGCGTTGCATGTCGGTGAAGCGGCTGACATCGATCATTACAGCATCTGGACCACTCTTTGCTGTTGTCGATGCGATGTACTTAGCCATCCAGTCATCGTTGGTAACTGTCTGAATATCAGCTTCAATTGCTGGAGAAGCTTTCTTGAATGCCTCAGTTGTCTCAGCAAATGCTGCGCGCTCTGGAGCACCAGTGAAGTGGTTCCAGTACGTCATCTTGCCGGTGCCCTTTTTATTGACACGAGCGGCAAATGCGGAGGTTGTAGAAGATCCCACTGAAGCAACTGCACCAGCGATGGCGCTGATCTTAAAGAGTGTTCTGCGGGAAAGATTGCCGATAAAGTCCTGCATATATATCAACTTTCTAAGCGTGGCCCCACCCGTTGTAAGGCTTAGAGTGAGGTTAGTAACACGCTCAATGAACGTCAAGCAAATTTGGGGGAAAATATAGGATTTTTCAAGAAACCTATAGGATCGAAAGTTTGGGAAAAGGTCAGTCCTTGAGGCTTCCAGCGGTTATGCCAGCGACCATCTTGCGTCCCACGAGGGCGAAGCCGATGACAACGGGCATAAGGCTCAGCATAGATGTGGCTGTGAGAGCCTCCCACGGAAGCTGGAACTCTCCGATCATCTCGCGCAAGCCGACCGGCCAAGTTCTGGTGCGGTCGGAAGAGGTTAGAAGCATGGCAAAGAGCACGTCGTTCCAGGCGGTGATCGCAGTTAACGTTCCCGTTGCGGCAAGGCCAGGCAGAACTAACGGAATCGAAATGCGCCACATTGCACCCATACGTGAACAGCCATCAATGCGAGCTGCATTTTCAAGATCAGGTGGCAAGGAATCAAAGAAACCCTTCATCAGCCAGATCGTTGCCGGCAAAGTAAAGGTTGTATACGCAAGTGTTAATCCGATGTAGCTATCGAGCAGACCTAATCTATTCATAAAGAGGTACATAGGGATCAGTAGCAAGACTCCGGGCACTAAGCGAATTGCAAGATAAACCAAGAGCACGCCTTGGCGCCCACGGAATTTACTTCTTGATAGGGCGTAGCCTGCGAATGTACCTAGGCTCAAACTTATAATCACGGTCAGCGTGCTGACGATAAGACTATTTTTCATCAGCATTGGGAAATTGGTATCTCGCCAAACTCCAAGGTAAGCGTCAAAACTTAGATTAGAGAGACCGATTTTTGTTGGAAACTTATTGATATCCACATTCGTCCGCAGCGATGTATAGAAAGTCCAAACGATAGGAAGAATTGCAAATAGGGCCAAAAATCCAATACCAAAATTAACAAGGTGATATGAAATCGGACGTTTCTTCTTCTTGGTGGTAGACATCAATCTTCCTTTCCAAAACGAGCAAAGCGGATATAGACCATGGCAAAGCCAGCGATTGCAGCCAACACGGCTACGGATATGGCTGCTGAGTAACCAAAGTCATAACTCAAGAAAGCAACTTGGAAGGCAAGAAGCGGCAGCACTGTTGTGGCATCTCCTGGCCCACCATTGGTCATCAGCAAGACCAAGGTAGGTGAGTTAATCAGGTGAATCACGCCCAGAATTGATGAAACTACAATCACTGGAGAAATTAGCGGAAGAACCACATATCTAAAATGTTGCCAACTATTTGCGCCATCAACTGCAGTCGACTCTCGCATATCCTTCGGAATTCCTTGAATCGCCGCAAGTAAGAAGAGCATAAAGAATGGATAGGAAGCCCAAAGGTCCACAAAGAGAACGGCGTAGATCGCAAGTTCAGGGTTACTCCATAGACCAGCTGGCCCAAAGGAGATGCCAATGCCGTCCAACATTTTGATCAAAACACCTGAATTCTGATCAAGAATAAAGCGCCACATGTACGCAGTAACAACTGGAGGCGTAAACCAAGGCAGAACGACTAGCACTCTGATGAGACCGATGTATTTACGATCTTGGCTTAATAGCATCGCTGCACCAAGGCCAACTGCAAGTTGTGTAATCAAACCAACGACCATGAAGATCAGAGTATTTTTAGCTGCGAGCAGAAAGAGTGAGTCTCGGAACATCTGCCTGAAGTTTTCGAGACCAATAAATGTTGAATCAGGCCCTTCAAGTAAAACTGTTCTGGTAAAGCTTAAGTACAGACCTCGATAGAGTGGGTAGAAGATAAAGGCAATAACCAAGACGAGGCTTGGAGCAAGCAAGATCCAAGCGAAGTATTTACCTTCAAGAATTGATTTGAATCCGCGCAGCGGTGCACCAACAACCGTCTTTGTGCTCATGCGGTAAAGGTAGGTGCGACCTGAGGGAGTGTCAATGGACTTGCGGAAAAAAATATAGGATTTTTTTGCCAAAATATAGGATCAGGGTTCGATCCAAGCCCGCCCTAGATGAGGTTAGGCGGCTTTATTGAGAGTTTAAATGCCTTGAGGGCGGCAGGAATTTCGCGGGTCCATGTGACCAAATCATCGTGGGCATCGTTAATAAACTTTTCATCCTTTAACTTATGTAAGAAGGTATGCAGATCTTTATACACGTCAAAGGGGTCACAGACCACGATTGGCTTCTGATGGTATCCAAGGTGCCTAGCCACCCAGATCTCCATGAACTCTTCCATCGTTCCGAGCCCGCCAGGCAAAACAAGGAATCCGTTAGAAAGATCTTCTAGCATCGCTTTGCGTGATCGCATCGATTCAGTAATAAACAATTCGGTAGCTTCTTCATCAGCGAATTCTTTGCCTACAAGCCTCTGTGGAATCACTCCAAAAGTCTTTCCACCAACACTTCGCGCACCTCGAGAAACAGAGCCCATCATGGAGAGCGTTCCCCCACCCCAGGCAACATCCCAGCCTTGTTCAGCAATTGCTTTGCCTACCTCGAAGGCAAAATCAACATACTTGGCATCAATTTTTGTCGAGGCTGAACAGAACACGGCGATACGCATGGGTCAATAGTGCCATGAAAAGTTTGCCTCGGTAAGATCAAACAATGAAAGAGATCTCCTGGAGTAACGGTGTTTGGCTCAATCCACCGGTGAGTACCTTGCAAGAAAACGATCAACTTAAAGTTACTACCGTTCACGAAAGTGATTTTTGGAGGAATACTTCCTACGGATTTGTTCATGATTCAGGTCATGCGCTACTCACTGATTTTCCTGCGCATTCCTCAATGGAAGTAACTTTTGTTCTAGATTACTCAGGACAATTTGATCAGGCTGGAATTATTGTTTATAGCGATAGTCAACACTGGATAAAAGCTGGAGTAGAGAGTGCAGATGGTTCACCTCAGGTTGGCGCTGTAGTCACATCAATTAACTCTGATTGGTCGTTAGCGCCAGTACCGCAATGGATGGGGAGAGAAGTAACTGTCCGTGCAAGTCGAACAACAGATGCGCTCACCATTCGTGCGCGATGCGGTCAAGATGATTTACTCATTCGACTTGCACCCATTGATCCAACACTTTCATGGAGAGGTGGCCCTCATTGCGCTAGCCCAGTGAGTACCTCACTGGATGTCACATTTACGCATTGGACTCATGGCGAAGCGGATTTAACACTTCATTAAAAATCTTAGTGCGATAAATCCCCAAAGATTCTAACTGGATCACCAGGCAGTGAATCATCAAAAGGGAAAAAGGGACGTTGCATCTGCCGATAGGTGAGTGATTTACAGGTAGCAGGAGTGGGTCCTGGAGAATCAATCACATAGAAATGGTCTGCAATTGGACTATATGTCATAAAGTAATTCATAGGATTCTTTACAACTATCAGCTGATAATCTGCTGGATCTAATCCCACTGAACGATATTGTTCATCGCGCCACTCATATGTTGGAAAAGTTGCAATGACGATATCTACTGCACCCACTCGAACAACAGCAGTTGCGCCCATATGTCCACCAGCACCATCCCAGACTCCACCCTGATAAATGAAGTTTCCGTCGGTTATATTTAAAACATGACCATTAATTTTTACTGGTGGTCCCCACTTTTTATCTATCTCTGCCCCTATGGATAATTCAACTTTCGATCCAATGCCCGCAGCAATCGCTGAAGCCGCTGCACTGGGTGACACAACTGGATAGATAGCCTTTATATTCGGGTCAATTTCTAATAAGGAGCGAAGTACTGCAACACAATCCCCGGCTGATCCACCACCGCAGGTGTCAGCCACTTCCGTAAGGACAGATCTGCTGGAACCTTTTTTGATTGCATCACGAATTGCGGCATCAGGTTTCCAAACTTCGGGTTCGAATTCTTGACGACGATCCCAATACTCCTGCGCAAGCTCTCGCGCCATCGTGGCAGCGCCATCCGGATCACCATCGGTGACGATAAGCGCACCACTACCCATCTCGGGACGGTCGATATAAGGATGCACTAAGAAAACGCTGCTAGAGAGGCACTTTCCTGCGTGCTCCCAACTCTTCGCTTTTCTCATCAAATCAAAAAATGGTCCAGGCCTCTCAGTAGAAGCATTTATTGCACTCGTGAGGACCGGAACGCGCGCCATGACTTGCACCGGAGATACTTCTTTCTTAAGTGTTCTGACCATGAGGTCAGCTGCTCGAGCACCAGTCGTGAATGAGTCCATGTGTGGGTACGTTTCCCAACCAAACAATGCAGTCGATAAAGCAACCATCTGCTCAGTGATATGTGCATGTAGATCAAGAGTAACCATAATTGGAATCTCATTACCGACTACTTTGCGTACTGATTCCAAAAGTTCACCTTCTATATCAGCCACGCTAACCGACACGGCTGCTCCATGAAGCAGTAATAAAACTCCATCAAGATGTCCAGCATTTTTTGTAAGTTCAATTATCTCGTCATGGAATTTGTTGAAGCACTGGTCCGTGAGCGCTCCTCCGGGAATTGTTGATGTAAAAAGTAACGGCACTGGGACAAAATCAGGATGCTTAGCTAGCTCACTGAGTGTTCCCCCGACAACACCATCAGTTCGTTCTAGCATCTGCGGGCCACGTAGTAATTCAACTCGCTCAAAGTCATCTTCAGTTATAAGTGCGCTTGTAAAGTCATTGCATTCGGTCAAAATTCCAGCGATAGCAATCCTTTTCACTTTACAACTCCTTGGCTCGGGAAATTCTCATCATGCTATACCTGAGATCCAGCACGATTCAATCCCCCTGAAGTAGATGAATTAAAAAAATTCCCTTCTGTCTGGCTCAGGTTCAGGCGGATTTAACACTTCATTGGTTCCAGAGTTACAGTGGGTAGGTGAGCACACGAACCTGGAAGGCCCGCGATGCAAAGAAATGCATCATCATTCCGAGCGAGCTAGATAACAAATATTCTCGCGGAGTATTGGGTGTCATTAGCGGTTCAGCGAAATATCCTGGTGCAGCTGTACTCAGCACTGCCAGCGCATCTGCAACTGGCCTAGGAATGATCCGTTTTCATAGCAACTCAGGACTTGCTCATCTTGTACTTCATTCAAATCCAGAAGTCGTTGTTCAGCCAGGGGCTGTGACTGCATGGCTTGCTGGATCTGGAATTGATGGAAAGCGCTATAGCGATATCACCACATGGTTGCGTCATCGTTGGTTCACACTTCTACCGAAACAGAGCGTTCCCACAGTTCTAGATGCTGGTGCGCTTCATCTCGCAGGAAAGTTAAACCAACCCACTTTGATTACTCCACATGCAGGAGAACTTGCCCAGCTACTGACTCAGCGTGGAGTAACTGTTACATCTGAGGCGATTGAAGGTAATCCAAAGAAATGGGCCGTTGTTGCTTCGGAGAGACTTAGCGTTGTTGTCCTGCTTAAAGGTTCTCATACAGTCGTTGCAGATGGTGGCTCAATTATTGAACTTCCAGTTTCAACACCTTGGTTAGCAACAGCTGGAACAGGTGATGTGCTTGCCGGAATTGTCGGCGCTCTTGTCGCCACAAATTACATAGAGATTCTCAACGATAGAACTCGGTTGAGTGAAGTTGCTGCTAGCGCTGCATATATTCACAATTCTGCAGCACTCCTTGCCTCTAGGGATGCCCCAACCTCAGCCTCTCTAGTAATTGAGATGATTCCTGAGGCAATTAGAAAGATCTTGTAGATCGATAGCCCTTCTCGCTTAACGAGTCAAATAGCGATACCTTGATTCATGCTCGCTACTGCATTACCTCGAGTAATGATCGCTAGCGATGATGCATTTGAGTTAGCAACAATGAGCGCGGCGCTTCGACTTCATGGGGTGAATGTTGTCGGAGAAGCAAGTAATCAATTAATCGCAGAAAATACATTTAGATCTCTGCAACCAGAAGTACTAATCATTGATTTAATCTTTGCCAGTACCGGCGCAGTTGGAATCATTGATGAGCTGAGGAAGGTAAACCCAAAGCTTGGCGTTGTTCTAGTGACGGCTTGCCCAGATCTTCGACTTATGGGTGTCTCTGAAAAAACCCTTCCATGCGGGGTTCAAATTGTTCTCAAGAGATCTGTTGCTGACTTGGCAGTCTTGAGTTTTGCACTCACACAATCTCTAGAATCTTCTTCTATGAATTCAAGTGCTCAGTGGGTCAGGGCACATGCCTCGCTCCATGAAAATGCATTTCTCACTGTTTTAAGCGACTTCACTGATATTCAAGTCGCAACTTTGCGTCTAGTCGCACAAGGATTGAGTAATTCGGAGATTGCTAAAGTCAGATTTGTGAGCGAAAAGTCAGTAGAACAAATTGTTGCTCGTATCGCTCAACATTTAAAGGTAACTCCTGATCGAAGTAAAAACCTTCGCGTTGTAATCACCGGCGAGTACTTCAAATGGATCGGCGCTCCTCGACACATATAGTCAGATTGCTCTTGCTAGAGTTGGCGCATGGATACCACCCTCACCTTGGAGGAGCTTCGTCAACGCTGGAATGACGTTCTTGATTTGGTCGAACGTCAGGATCGCATTACGTGGATGGCATTCTTTGATGCACGACTGGCCGCATTTAATGGCAAGGTCCTTACCCTCGATTACTCCGACAGCGGCAAATTTGGCGGTTCGCATCAATTCCCCGAGACTCGTGAACGCCAACTCAATCTTTTGAAGGCCTCAGTTAAAGATGTGTGTGGCGTTGAGATCGAAATAGAACAAAAGCAATGAAGAAAACGCTCATTGGAATCTCATTAGCGCTCATCGCTGGCTTGCTTTATGCAACACCGACATATGCTGCCGGAATCAATTTAACGATGGCACTCAATCAGACACCAGGGAGATCTGAACCAGTAGTAACTTTATTTGGCCAATTAAAGCCAGCGAAGAAGTCAATCCCCATCACGGTTCAGATTTACCTCAAAGGAAAATGGCAAGACACTCGCTTTGTTAGTAAGACTGCTGCCGTTGGAACATGGCGAGTAGTGGCAGTTGCTACCGCTCTCAATGCAAAGGTGAAGTATCGCGCGAAGGCAAATGTCGCAGGCAGAGTTGTTTACTCGACAACGCGCGAGATTGTGATTAAACCAATTCCTGAGATGTCTGATGGTGCTTCATTTAGAGTCGAACCACTTGGTCCTGGCGGACGAATACATGGCTCTGATGTCAGCAGATGGCAGCATCCCAACGATGAACCAATCGATTTCGTAAAGAAGTACAAAGCTGGGCTGCGCTTTGTAATGATTAAGGCTTCAGATACTCGTGATGAGGCCGACGCGCTTGCACTTAAGTATGTGATTATGGATAGAAGCGCTGCACAGGCTGCAGGTATTTATACAGGTTTCTATCACTACGCGGTTACACCTGACTCTAAAGATCCTGCAGTTATTCAACAAGATGCAGCAGCTCAAGCCCAGAAAGTTCTTTGGCGATTGGCAGCCCTGGGCGGATATAACGAAATGGATCTCCCCTACGCGTTGGATCTAGAAAATAACTGCGTACGTTATGACAACAATGGCTGTGCAAAATATGCGAGTAGGCAAGCGGTAACTTTATGGGCGAAGACATTCCTTAGAATTGTTAAGGAGAAGACTGGACGCACACCAATTCTTTACTCTTATCCAGCTTTCCTCGAGAACGCCATGGTCCGAGATGAAGAGCTTGCAACGTATCCACTGTGGCTCGCTCAGTATGGAATCGATCCTGCTGATCCGCTTGGCCAACCAGGGCTTAAGCCAGGTGGTTGTTATGTGCACTCTTGGACTTCTGCCAACTGTTCGTCTCAATGGATTATTTGGCAGTACTCGTCGTGCGGAATTGCTCCTAAATATGGCGTTCCTGGAAATAGACTCGATTTAAATGTCTTCCGCGGAACTCAAGATGATTTCCTATCGCTAGCAACCGGCACGTGGAAACCATCTGAGAGTGATTTCATGCCGAAGAACGAGTCAACAACCGTCGTGATTAAGTCAGTAAATGCAACATCAACTGATAAAAATGCAATTGTAAAAATTGAAGTGTTTAGGCCGACGGGGCTTCCCGTGGTAACTGGAACTGTTCGCTTCTATCCAGATCCAAAAAATCGCCCAGAGAACATGTTGCAGCAGACCGTTGTCCGCTCAACTAGTGGCGCATGGACACTGACAATTAAGGGACTTCCTGCAGGTACTTGGCCTGGCGAAATTGGCTTTGTGGATACAACTGGCACACATGCAAAGGTTCGTACCCCTCTTGAATTTGTCATTACTCAGGGACCAACACCTTCACCAACTCCATCACCTACACAGAAGCCGATTGCACCAAAACCTGCAGTAGATAGCTGTGCCAAGCAGATTAAGAATTAAGGGGTGACAGAGTAAAGGACGGGTACAGTAGTGCCATTATGAGCCAGACCAAAAATCTCGATGCGGGTGTAGTTCGCAGCGATCTGCCGATGTCAGATGGTCGCACTATTCGCTACTACGACAGCACAGATCGTGTGCGAGAAGCAAAAGATTTACGGCCAGTAGAAGAGCAACCTGGCATTGGTGAATTACGACTTGATCCACTTCTCAATGAGTGGGTTGTTATGGCGGCTCATCGACAGGGTCGAGTGTTCCTGCCACCAAAAGAATTGTGTCCTCTCTGTCCTACTCGTTCTGATCTTTTAAGTGAGATTCCAGATAGCGACTACGAAGTTGTTGTATTCGATAACCGCTCCCCATCGTTGCGTGCTCCAGAGGGTGATTGGGCGCTACCTGACTTAGTTGGAACTGATACAGATCCAGGAACTGCTGCTGGAAAGTGTGAAGTCGTCTGCTTTACCGATAATCACGGTGGCTCTTTTGGTGAACTCTCGCAACGACAGGTGCGCACGTTGATGGAAGCCTGGCGTGATCGCGTAAGGGAGCTTTCAACGCACAGTTACATCCGCCATATTGCGCCATTTGAAAATCGTGGCGAAGAAGTGGGCGTTACCTTATTCCACCCACACGGCCAGATTTATGCATATTCATATTTGCCGCCTCGGGTGATCAAAATGCTCGAAGTTGCACAGGCACATTTTGAAACCACCGGTCGAGTTCTCTGTGATGATGTTGTGGCTCGCGAGTTACGCGACGAGGTTCGCATCATCGCTCGCAACGAGCATTGGGTGGCTTTCGTTCCATATGCAGCGCGTTATCCATTTGAAATACATGTTGCTCCGCTGATACCCGTTCCTGATTTGGCCACACTCACAGCCGAGCAAGCCGATGCTTTCCCAGCAATCTCGATTGAAGTCATGCGCAGACTTGATGGAGTCTTTGGAATCGCAATGGCCTATATCGCGACGTGGCATCAAGCACCCGTTCGCGAAGGAAGAGATCTTCTTCGTCTTCATTGGCAGATCACAAGTGTGCGCCGTGCTCCAGGAAAGTTGAAGTATTTAGCCGGAAGTGAATCGGCGATGGGGGCATTCATTATGGATCTCAAGCCAGAGCAATCAGCTGGTCAATTGCGTGATGTTGTTCTTTAAATGTCGGAGTGGTTATCTCCTGATGTGATTGCATCAGCTCCTGGTCGAGTAAATCTCATCGGTGAGCATATTGATTACAGCCAAGGGTTTGTGCTTCCTTTTGCAATTTCCTATCGCACCACGGCCTCGCTACGCCGACGTGATGACCAAGTAATTCGCGTACGTTCTAAACAGCGTTTAGATGATGTAGTCACATCTTCTATCTCTGAGTTAGCTCCAGGATCTCAAGGTGGTTGGGAGCGTTACGTTTTAGGAGTTATCTGGTCACTTGGCATCAAAGAAGGTGTTGATATTGAAATAGATGGCGATGTTCCACTTGGAGCAGGGCTTTCTTCTTCTGCAGCACTTGAGTGCGCAGTTGCCATTGGACTCAGCGAAATGTTTTCACTAGGTCTGAGCAAAAAGGAACTTGCGCTCCTTACTCAGAAAGCTGAGAATCAATACGTAGGAGTGCCGTGCGGGATCATGGATCAATCTGTCTCATTGATGGCAGAGGCTGGTGCAGCGCTGTTACTCGATTGTCGTGATCTTTCAACCACGCTTGTTCCATTTGATTTGGGTGCATCTGGTCTTGAGTTACTGATTATTGATACCCAAGCACATCACGCGCTCGTCGATGGTGAATATGCTAAACGTCGCCAGGCATGTGAAAGCGCTTGCACAAAACTTCAGATTGCATCCCTTCGGGATCTAGATCTAGCGACACTGATCGCAGATAGAGACTCACTCAATGATGAAGAGTTTAAGCGAGTTCATCATGCAGTATCTGAGATGGCAAGAACGCTGGAAGCAGTCGTTGTCCTGCGGCAGAAAGATTTCGTTGCACTCGGCAGATTGATCACTCAATCCCACGTATCTCTGCGTGATGACTATGAAATCTCTTGTGCTGAACTCAATTGCGCCGTAGATGTGGCTCTTGCCCATGGTGCACTCGGTGCGCGCATGGTTGGCGGAGGATTTGGTGGAAGTGCAATAGCTCTGGCTGGGCAAAGTCAGATCGAAGAGATTAAGGGTGCGATCGCAGAAGCATTTAAATCAGCTTCATTTAGAGAGCCACGATTCTTTACTTCGCTCCCATCAGAGGGTGCGAAGGTGATTAAGCGACTGGATCGATAGAAATTACTGTAACGCCGCCGATTGATGAGAGAACATCAACAAGATCAGTGGGATCAGTTCCAGGCACTGCAACGAGAATGTCGTCGTAGCCAACTCCATCACTTGATTCCAAAACGCTCAGACTTCGAATATCGCATCCTGCTGCACCGATAGCAGATGCAATTGTTCCAAGCGAACCAGGACGATCTGGTAGAGAAATCTTTAATTGATAGAGCGCCATAGATGCACTCTACATGGATGGAGCAGTGCCGAGTGTGACTTTAAATGACTTGCTGCCACCACCATTAGGAAGATCAACAACCACTGTGATGGTTGATCCTGGGGCATACGAGCGAATCTTTACGATAGCTGCAACTTCATCAGGAATTTTGACTCCATCAATGGTTCGGATTACTGAGCCCACTGGAATTCCAGCCTTGTCGGCACCCTCTCCAGGACTGAGGCGAAGAATGCGTGCGCCAACTCCTGTGAATTCTGTATCAAAGAAGACTCCAAGAAGTGGTCGCGTTGATTTTCCAGTTGCAATAATCTCTTCGATCACTCGCTTTGCTTCGTTGATTGGAATTGAAAATCCAAGACCAATGGATCCGCTTGTTCCTCCAGATGAGAGCGTTGCGATTGCTGAATTGACACCGATGATGCGCCCCTGCGAATCAACGAGTGCACCACCAGAGTTTCCAGGATTAATTGCCGCATCCGTCTGGATTGCATTTACATATGACTGGCTGCCTTCATCACCTGTTGTTACGGGGCGATTGAGCGCAGAGACGATGCCGCTTGTTACGGTGCTAGCAAGTCCAAGAGGTGAGCCAATAGCAAGAACAGGATCGCCAACACTTACTTTGGATGAATCACCGATAGCAATCGTTGGAAGATTTCCAGTCTTGATTGCAAGCACCGCGAGGTCATACATTGGATCGCGTCCAACGATAGTTGCATTTACCTCATCGCCATTTGTAAATTCTACCTTTATGGTTCCGGAGGTAGCTGCAGATTCAATAACATGGTTATTGGTAATGATGTAACTCGTGCTCGCATTGCTCTTGTATATAGAGCCTGAACCTGTGCCACTACCACCTTGTGCAGTTACTGAAATTGAAACTACGGTTGGGGTTACTAGAGCAGAGATCGCCTTGGTGTTCATACCGTTACTGCCAATTTGAACCAGAGTTCGATTGGATGAACAGGTACCTGTCGATGAGAGGAAGAGGGCTCCAGTTCGCTTATCAGCACAGGCAGTAATTACTGAGGACGGTCCCGTGGTCGCCGCCGTTGCGACGCCACCGGCAACAATTGCTCCGGCGACAAATGCGCTGATGATCTTCGCTGGGCTCTTTATTCTCATCTGGTTCATACTCACCATCTTGTGTCTCGATGCTGAAATTTCTCTGTGTTTTTTCTGAGCGACCCTAGTGGGTCTTGCTCCCTCACTTGGATTCGAACCAAGAACCTGCCGATTAACAGTCGGCTGCTCTGCCGTTGAGCTATGAGGGAATAGTGCAGAGCGCAGACTCTACCGCACCTATGCGGATGGGGAAAAATCGAAGTATTTAGAGCGAGCCTATAGCCAAATCGTGAAGTCCGCGACGGGTGGTTTCAAGGGCAACGAGGGAGGCAAAGGCGGCGTTGTACTCGTCAGGATTTTCTACTGGATTAAGGCGTTGCAGATTTGATTTGAGGTCTGCGATCGCACGACTAATTCCCACTTCTCGCAATCGCGCAACGATTGATTCAATGTATCGCGCTGAAACTTCACCATCTGAACGAATTGGCTCGACTGTTAATTCCGTAAAAATAGTCTTCATTCGTTCATCAGAAATTTCATCAATTTGAATAGTAGATGATGCATGCGCATCAATTACGCGCTTCATCTCAAGATATGCAGGGTGTGTAAATGCGGCCTCTTCAATCTCTGACCACGTCGTTACCAAATCGGGCATTTGCAAACGTGCTTTCAATACTTCACGTTCAAGTAATAAACGTGGCTCCTGTGGATGTGGACGCCACGATTGATCGACCTGATCTGCCTCGGTTTCTACTGAAGCCGCTGGTGCGGAACGACGTGCACCTTGAGAGACAGCAGAGGTAACAATTTCAACTTCAATTCCTAGCCAGCCTGCCAACAGACGAGAATATTCGGGGCGTAAAGATTTATCGCGAATCTGTGCAACCAGTGGCGCTGTTGCATTGAGTGCATTCACTCGCCCTTCAGCGGTCGTTAAGTTATGCAGTTTAAGTTCGGTACGAATCGCAAATTCAAAGAGTGGGACGCGCTTTGCAATGAGATCACGTAGGGCAAGGTCTCCCTTGATCTGACGTAAATCGCAAGGATCTAAACCATCCGGTTCAACGGCAACAAAGGTCTGCGTAACAAACTTCTGATCCTCGCTGAAAGCACGCATCGCAGCTTTCTGGCCTGCCGCATCACCGTCAAAGGTAAAGATCACTTCGCCGCGGAAAGCATCATCATCCATAAGCAAACGGCGAATAATGCGAATGTGCTCTGCGCCGAATGCGGTTCCACACGTTGCAACCGCTGTTGTGATTCCTGCCAAGTGCGCTGCCATCACATCCGTATAGCCTTCAACAATGACTACCTGGCGCTTCTTTGCAATCTCTTTCTTCGCCATATCGAGCCCATAGAGAACTTGGCTCTTTTTATAAATAGGCGTCTCTGATGTGTTGAGATATTTAGGGCCTTGATCTTCTTCATCGCTAGCTAACTTACGAGCACCAAAACCAACAACATCACCTGAAATGTCTCGAATCGGCCACGTTAATCGGTTTCTAAATTTATCTATCGGCCCGCGTTCACCCATCTTGGATAGCCCCGCAAGTTCAAGCTCTTCAATGGTGTAGCCGGCTGCTCGGAGATGTTTGGTGAGTGCATCCCAAGAGTCAGGTGCGTAGCCAACTCCAAAAGTCTGGCACGCGCTCTTATCGAATCCACGTTTAGTGAGTAAATCTCGACCATGCGCAGCATCTGGTGAAGTGTTGAGTTGTTCTTGGAAGAATGTTGCGGCGAGTGCATTTGCTGC
>JACCDG011929700.1_pt1 | contig 24439 bp, 29 predicted proteins | sample 7442471 | NCBI WGS metagenome assembly JACCDG01 (sample SAMN15323444, study PRJNA562643) | freshwater metagenome | isolation source: river surface water | place: USA:Blue River Watershed | collected 2017-08-17 | reverse complement strand
CCTGCTGCAGGACCTTCAAATGTATTGATGGTATTTGGATCAAGTTTAACCCAAGGTGACCAAAGCTCCCATTTGTGAAAATCATTCACATGTTCAAATATAACAGTGGCTGGCGCTGGAATAGTCGCTGTGCGTGTAATGCTAAAATCATCAGGCCGTGTTGCTACAATCACACTTAGAACAATCACGCTCAAAACAATCACGATTAAAACATTTTTCCACATATATTTATTCTCCTTACATCATATTTTCTAGAAATTGTATCTGATTCATCAACACCTTCAAGAAAATAAAAAATGATATATAAATGGAACAGGCCCAGTTATTTTATCTTAGGCGAAGGAGAGAAAATTTGGATTTAAAAATCTCAAACGAAATCCGAGATCTTCTTTGGTGGAAACGCCGCACGTAAAGCATTGAGCACAGCTACTACATCAATAATCTCTTGGCCAATAGCACCCGCAACGGGAGATAAATGACCACTGGCCGCTAATAACATGCCCATGATTGAAAACGCCATACCACCAATTGCACTTTGTAAAGCAATCGCACGCATGCGATTACTGATATGCATTAATTCATCCACTTTCGTCAATGAACTTTCCATAATCACGGCACCCGCTGCTTCGGCCGTAATATCACTGTTTTGACCAAAAGCAATACCGACTGTTGCCGCCGTCAATGCGGGGGCATCATTAATACCATCACCTAAGTATATCGTTGGAGCTAAACGTGTTTCTTGACGCACAATATCAATTTTTTCTTCAGGGCTCTTTGAGGCATAAATTATATCAATACCAACTTTATCTGCTAAATATTTGACTTCACTTTCACGATCACCGGACACAATCATCACCCTATTAATTTGGTGACGTGGACTTAAATGCTGAATAAATGATTTCCCTTCCACACGTGGCTCATCATGAAAACGAATATGGGCCGCTAACATATTATCGACAACTAACACGCACTCTAAACCACTCGATTGAACAATATCTTTAAACCAATGGGCCTTACCCTCTTTAACCAACTTCGCTCGACTTGTAATGATAATCGCATGCCCATCAACAGTGCCATGTAAGCCCTGACCTGCGGCTTCACTAATTTCTTTGGCTTCAATCAGTGAAACCCCTTCCTTTCGCGCGGCCTCAACAATGGCATGAGCTAAAGGATGCTTGGAATATTGCTCGACACTCGCGGCATAGGTTAATGCTTTGGCTTTAGCAATATTATTAAAACAATTCACTTCGGTAACGACAGGACGTCCGTACGTCAATGTCCCTGTCTTATCTAAAATAATAGTACGGCAATGATCAAGTTGTTCAAGAATGGCTGGATTTTTGATAATAATTCCACGACGGGCACTTAATGAAATTGATCCTATAACCGCAACTGGAATTGCAATTAATAAAGGACATGGTGTGGCAATAACAAGGACTGCTAAGAATCGCATTGGGTCATGGCTAAGGACCCCTGCGACAATACCCACACCAAGTGCAAAAGGTGTGTAGAATGCCCCTAATTGATCTCCCAATCGCTGCAGGCGTGGACGCTTTTCCTCGGCGGCTTTCATCACTTCCATAATCTTGGCATAGCGTGAATCAACCGCGCGTTTGCTCGCCCGAATCGTTAATGATGCTTCCCCATTGATTGCCCCCGAAAGAACTACTGATCCTGCTACCTTCGATATAATAAATGGTTCACCGGTTAAATACGATTCATCCATGGTGCCATGACCATCAACAACAATGCCATCAACAGGACAAATCTCATGAGGAAAAATAACGAGTTCATCATCAATATGAATGTCATCAATTGTAATATCAATGATATCACCCGCGCGTTTGCGATGCGCCTTATTAGGCATGCGCTTGGCCAATGCCGCTAATACCGATGAAGCCCGTTGCACAGCAAAAAGCTCTAATGCTTCCCCACCAGATAACATCAATACAACCAATGCCCCTGCTAAATATTCTCCTAATAATACCGAAGCGATAATGGATATGCCCGCTAGTAGATCCGATCCAAATTGACGCTTAGAAATTTTGATTAATAATCCCCAGACGAGCGGAGCCCCTCCCAGCGCAAGAGTAATCCATAATGGCCAATTGGCAATCTCAGGAGAGAGACCAACAACAAAACGAAGAATGACATATACCGTAATTCCCGTAATGGCTAATGCCGCAATAAGAATTTCTTTATTGAATTTCATGAGGACTTTTTAACGTTAATGGGAAAGGCTGGCTACTTGGCATCATCCACTTCATGAATAATTTTGATAAATTTAGGCTTATGCAAAAGCTTCTTAGATTTTTCTTTCCCGATAATCTTACTTTCCTTTTCCCAGGCTATTTCATCGGCTTTTTTAACAATTCCAATTAAATGCCCTCTTTTCTCAATTTTATAAAGTTCTCGGCAATGACTACACTGAATATCCCATAGATGTTCAAAACCTTCTTTCCCCTTATCCGCCGTGCGATACGATACATTCATTGTGCCTTTGCCACATATGCATACAGATTCGCTTAAAGAGTTCTCAGTGTTGCCCATTATATTAGCCTCCTCTTCACTTGTGATAAATCTTCCCTGCTTATTATAAAATGTGTCCCAAGTATAACAATACTACTAAGGTATAAGATATGTGAAATTTATTTAAACTATGAAGCACTTGTTCATTAGTAATCCTGTAAGAACCACTGCTATGTCTTTAAACAACTTTATTTTGCTCTTGCCCCTCTTCAAAAGCACTTATATTATTAAGCGTTATGTCCGCAATATTAGCCAATGCCTCTCGGGTGAAAAATGCTTGATGACCTGTGATGAGTACATTGGAAAATGTTAAAAGCCTGGCAAATACATCATCTTGAATAATCTGACCGGAAAGGTCCTCAAAGAACATGTCTGATTCTTCTTCATAGACATCTAAGCCTAAGAAACCAATACGCCCAGATTTAAGCCCTTCAATGACGCTTGGCGTATCAATAAGCCCTCCTCGACTCGTATTGATCAACATGACATCTTGCTTCATTAACGCTATAGCCTTCTCATTAATCAAATGATGTGTTTCTTTGGTCAAAGGAATGTGTAAAGTAATAATATCGCTCGACTTATACAACTCTTCTAAACTGACGTATTTAACACCTAAGGCTAAACAATCATTATTCTGATAAGGATCATACGCCAAAATCTCTGCCCCAAATCCATTCATAATACGCGCAACGATTGTCCCGATCTTCCCTGTACCAATAATGCCCACTGTTCGACGATAAATCTCAAAACCAAGTAAACCATCCAAAGAGAAATTTCCGTCATGAATGCGATTACTTGCTTTGTTAATTTTTCGATCTAAACTTAACATTAATGCAATGGCATGCTCTGCCACACCATGAGGGGCGTACGCGGGAACACGCACCACAACGAGGTTCAACTCAGTCGCAGCCTGCAAATCCACGTTATTAAATCCAGCACAGCGCAATGCAATTAACTTGATGCCATTACGTGCTAACAATGTTAATACTTCTTTATCCAAGCAATCATTCACAAATACACACACAGCATCAAAACCAATCGATAACTGACAGGTATCTCGATTTAAATGGGCTTCAAAGAAGGTGATGTCATGATTATAAAGCGCATTAGCCTTCGTAAAGAATTGCTTGTCATATGGCTTTGCATTAAAAAAAGCTATCTTCATTCTTACTCTCCTTACACACATTCATTAAATCACCAATGACTAAAGAATACGCATCAAATCCTGTTGAAACTTACGGTAATCGTCGACATTATCAATATTATAAATACCTCGAATCACCGCGTTTTGATCAACAATGACGACGCTATTCTCATCAATAGAGGGAGAGAAAGAGAATATCTTAGATACCGTGAGTAAGTCCCCCGTCACAATATAGTGAAAAGGAATGACAGGTTTAAGCGTTGAATTGTCTGAGGGGAGAATAGTAAGAATATTTAAATGTCTTTTACCTGATGTGGTCAATTGCTCAACAATGGCTAACCGTTTCGCCACATCCATGGCTTTATCATCATGTCGCGCCGTGTGAACTGCCCACACGCGGCTTTTCATGCGCGGTACATCTAGATAATCACCTTCAGTAGTATTGAGTTTAAATTGAGGGAATCCCCCAAATGCCACAGCACCAAAATTCCTATTCTTGTCTCGTTCCAATAAGACAAAAGCAATCATAGCAGCCATGACTAAGACGAGAATCCAAATAATGGCATCAACTTTAAGTGATTTTCTTGTGTTCATTTTTCTGCAATCTAACAATATTAAATGCGACAAGGGCTGCAATAATTAAAGGAAGAATTCCCATTACGGACAAAGACCAAAATGATTGCCAAAATTCCTGCTGTGGGCCAGAGACGGCACAGGCAGGACAAGCAAAAGTAATTTGCTCACTTAATAACACAATGCTAAGTGCCAACCCTAATGTTTTGATATTAAGATCTCCACAAATACGCCGCATCATAAAGCATAAATAATAAGAAATAAATAGCGACGGGGATTGGCGCAAAAAAAGCTAATTTTAATGCCCATCCTTCATGACGTAAATTCATGTACACCAATGCCACCAGCAATGCTTTTGACGCCATGAGCGTTAATAATCCGCCCGTACGCCACGCCCCTAATCCTGCCTGAGAATAGAGCATCAGTTCCAATGCCGTAAAGACAAAGAGCCACAATGCCACAAACACATAATTTGCTTTATTTTTCATATCATCTCCCTCAACATTTAAAGTAAATAAACAACCGTAAATACCAGCATCCACATTAAATCCACAAAATGCCAAAACAATGTTAATACTTCCACACGCAAATGATTTGTCTGATTAAAACGCCCCTTGATCGCCATTACTAACACATAGCAAATAAAAATAATTCCTGTTAATACATGCAAGCCATGAAAACCTGTTGCCCCAAAGAAGCATCCACTATAAATACTCGTTGATGGCCTAAAATAATCACCGGCCATCCCTGCTGCCATTAACTTATGTTTAATCTCTTCCGTTCCAACGATAAAATTGTAGTATTCAAAGATCTGTATGCTTAAGAACAATACCCCTAACAGTAAAGTCCATAAAAGCTGACGGATAAATTTCTTTTGATCGCCTGACTTCACAGCTTCTAATGCCATCATCATCGTGTAACTACTTAATAACAAAGCGAACGTATTAAATGCCGTTAAGGGAATATTCAATACTTGACCTGGCGCAGGCCATGGAGCCCCATGCTGACGTAAATACGCAGCCGCAATTAACACCGCTACAAAACTTAATCCATCAATAATAAGAAATAACCAAATTCCTAATTTTCCGAAAGACGCATTGTTAAATGCTTTGTCCTGCCCTACACATACCTCGCTCATATCTTCTCCTTTGAGTCTCTGCTTACGGCCACGATGATGAATAATTTCAAGCAGCCTTAAATTCTATTGAACAATAAAAATCAACATAAACATAATGAGCCAAACAATACACAAGAAGTCCCAGAAATACTTTACCCCCAGACTAATGGATGTCCCTTGCCACTGATCAAATTTAATTCCCATGATGGCTAATGCCACAAGAGCACCGATAATATGCACGGCATGAAAACCGGTTAACACAAAAAAGAAACTTCCCGCAATACTGCTTTGCCAATGTAAGCCGGTTGCCATGACCAAATGCCATAAATAAAATTGGCCGATTAAAAAAATAACCCCCAACCCTAAAGCATTCCAGACCCAGGCTATAGGCTTGTGAATATGTTTCTTAAAAGCAATCATCAAGCACACTGAACTTAAGACAATGATCACCGTATTTAGATCAGCAACCACCTTAACAGGAACTGTTAGGTAATTCCCTAACCATGCTGTAGCGCGCAAGCGATACACCATGTAGCCCCAGACAAGGGTAAAGAAAATCAATGCCCATGAGCTCAATGCAATCATCACCCCAATGGAGAATGTCGTACGTTGACGTAAGTCTGGGGCCGATGTACTCAGGCTCATTAACTCAAATCCTCTGTTTGTGATGCCCAATCTTTCCCTTTAATTTTTGGATTGCTGTATTCATGTGGGCCACATTTCACCACAGGTTCAACGGCAAAATTCCCATGAGGTATTGGATAGTCCACAGTCCATTCCAATGTTCCTGCTTCCCAAGGATTCTTCGGTGCTTTAGGTCCACGGATTAATGAAATGAAAAAATTGAGTACAAATATTCCCTGGGCCGCGCCAAGTATAAATGCCGCTGTACTGATTTGACGATTCATCGGCATCAATGGCTTAATAAAATCATACGTACTTGGATCAAATAATCGACGGTGTTGACCCGCATATCCGACGCCAAGCATGTTAAAGAATGCATAGTTTAACGCAAGGAACGTAATCCAAAAATGCACCTTGCCCCAGAACGGATTCATTTGTCGTCCAAACATTTTAGGAAACCAAAAATATGTCCCGGCAAAAGACCCCATTAATACACTCGCAGCCAAGGTGTAATGAAAATGTCCAACTAAGAACATGGAATCGTGCAAGTACATATCTGAGGTGATAACCCCTAAATAAAGACCTGTCAATCCACCTAAACCAAAAACAAACACAACAGACATGGTAAATAGCATTGGTGGATCAAAACGTAATGACCCCTTCCACATGGTGCCAAGCCAATTTAAAAAGAATATTGATGTTGGCAAACTAATAAGTAGGGTTAAGAACATAAATGACTTACCTAATAATGGGCTCATGCCCGCCACATACATGTGATGGCCCCAGACAAGCGCGCTTAATACTGTGATGACACTCATGCAAATCACGGTGATCTTATAACCAAAGGCAGGTTTGCGTGAAAATGTTGCCAGCAAATCTGAAACAACGCCCCAGACGGGCAGGATCAAAATATACACTTCAGGGTGCCCAAATAACCAAAACACATGCTGGTACAATAAAGGATCTCCACCCTTAACTGTCGCTTTGCTTCCCGCCACAAAAAACTGTGTGCCCAATACATTGTCCAATAATAAGAATATCAACCCTGCGGCAATAATCGGAACAAAGATGGCATTGAGTATAGCGGATAACCAAATGCCCCACACCGTCAATGGCATGCGCATATAGGTCATCCCTGGAGCCCGCAATCGAATAACCGTTGTCACATAATTAATCGCCCCCATAATGACCGCAGTCCCCATTAAAATGAGTGACAGACACCATAATGCTTGGCCCCATCCTGGAATTCCTCCGACGGGTGTACTCAGTGGAGGGTATGATGTCCATCCAGCTGCTGCTGATCCACCGGGCCCATAATGAGATAGAAGTAATACTAGCCCTGACACAAAGAAAATCCAAAACGACAACATATTCACAATTGGAAAAGCCATATCCCTCGCACCAATTTGAAGAGGAATAATAAAATTCGCAAAAGCACCTGTCAGCAATGGTGTCACAGCCCAAAATATCATGACTGTTCCATGCATTGTTAATACCTGGTTATAGGTATCGGGTGTTAAAATCCCGCCATTTTCAGGAAATAACAATTTACCGACGATAGGAATTTCTGTTTCTGGATAAGCGATTTGCCAGCGAATAAGCATGGCTTGTAGGCCACCCCACAATAAGAAGAAAATCCCAAAAAATAAATACTGTTTGGCGATCGTCTTATGATCAGTCGAAAAAATGTATTTTGTTAAAAATGATTGGCGATGCTCAGACATTGCTTAATTCTCCTTCACTCTTGATTGCCATTTCCAACCCCAATCTTTAGAGGCTCCCCCTGTAGAACTATCTGTATCAGCCCAGGGATCATCTGCCGAGGTGGCTTGGGCCGTTTGTTCATTTAACCATGCGTCAAAATCAGCTTTCGACATAACCGTTAAATTCCCACGCATTTTATAATGCCCATTTCCACATAAAGCCGAACAGGCAATTTCATATTTTCCCGTCTTAATTGCTTGAAACCAAAATGTTGTCACTTTACCCGGCACAGCATCCTGTTTAATACGCAACTGGGGAACATAAAAAGCATGCACCACATCAAGCGGGGACATTTGCACAATAACAGGTGTATCAATAGGTACATGCATTTGACTTAATGGTGCAATGATGTCATCACTGGTTGCAAATTCTCCATCAGGCCCGGCATAGCGGATATTCCATGCAAATTGCTGTGGCATGAGTTCGATCTTCACAACATCCTTCCCCTGAGGAAAATTCCAGAACACCTCTTTTAAATCTCGAAATGACATATGCTCAATGACCGCGTCAATTGAGAAGAATACGGTCATACCCAAAAGAATTGTCGCAATCACATAAACTTTCTTATTCCCTGTTTCGTAGACGGCTTGATGGCCAGGTCGGCTACGGTAGCGAATAATAAAATAAATAATTGCCGCAAGAACAAGTCCAAAGAAAATCACAAGCACTTTATCAATGTACACAATGACATCATCGATCAAATGACCATGCAACGAGATATCTTCAGGAAATGAAGATCCCCAGATCCCTGCATGGGCCGTTGAAATAGCTCCTAGGAATAGAAGCACAGCAAATCCTAAAAATTTAAAACAATCCAACATACACATCCTTTCTCACCATGAATCTTAATAGGTATAGCGGCTCTTACGATAATTACCATGCCGTGCTAGCGTTGCCTGCTCATCCATTACTTCTGAATCTTGAGCGGGAACGTCATAACAGGTCACAACAGGCATTCCTTTAAAATAAATCTTTGCTCTTTCAATCTGATGACGAGTCAATGGATTTTCTCCAGATGGACGAATCGGGGTGTTTAATTGTATTTCATGGGGATTTAGAAAATAAGCCAACGTGCTTAACTCTTTTAAATGCTCAATATTGTCTTTCACCAACATCATTTGTAAGGCAAATTTTCCTTTATAACGCTCGCGAAAATTTCCCAACCCTTTAAGCAATTGGTCATAATCAATGCCGCAGACCCCATCAATGCAATTAAGCATGTCTTGATTCACCGCGTCTAATTTCGCTAACACAAAATCTGCTTCCATCAAATTATCCTGCACATCATCACGATGCAATAAAGATGAATTGGTAATGACCGCGATTTTTTCTTTACGGACTGATTTCACCGCACGGATCATGTCGCCTAGATTGGAAGCCAATGTAGGTTCTCCACGGCCAGAAAATGTAATATAGTCAATAAACATGGACGGAATTCGCTTAATCTCATTTAACAAATCTGAAACAGCAACATACTCTTGACGTTGATGGGTAAGATTCACCGTATTGCCTAGCTGGCAATAATTGCAATTCATATTACAGACTTTGCGTTGACTTGAGATCGGATCCACTCCCAATGATCGTCCTAAACGCCATGAATAAACTGGCCCATAAATATACTTAAACGGTGTTATCATGTTCGTCTCCTATTGTTTAACCATCATTGATAACGAGAATAAGAAACTCGCTACTACCAATAATCCCATCACCCACCTGTATTGATGCATCACAGGCACATAATATACCTTTCTCATACACCCTCCTTAATATAGTATAATCACATGCTGTTATACGTAATTAGAGCAAAAAAATAAATTATCTAACTAAATCAGCAATACTTGTCTTTTTTAAAAATGCATAATATGTCATTCGCACAACTTTCCATCGATCATGAACAGCGCATGGGGTAACATCGGAACACTTCTTCATACCTAAAGCGCATTCTGACCAAAAACTCACATTCTCAATAGGCTCAACAACTTCATAGAGTGATATATTTTTGGGATCACGTCCTAATCTAAATCCCCCACCTAAACCCTTTTGAGAAATAACCACTTTATGCGCACACAAAGACTGTAGCATTTTTCCAAGATAATTCTGTGGAGCACGAATCTTCTGGGCAATAGATTTTGTTCCTTCATATTGACCTTCAGGCAATCGTGCTAACTCAACTAATGCATTGATAACTTGTGTACTCGTTTTACTAATCATATTCGCATGTGATTATATTATTTTGATTAATTTTGTCAACCCCAATACTCTTTATTTTAATAACTTAATAACAAACCAAATGAAAATACCGGTTAACACAAGGTTTAACGCTAAACTTAATAGGGCCAAACTTGTAATATAACCACCAAAACCATATCCAATCCCAATTAATAATACCGCTGCCCCTACTTCTCCACGAGGAAACATCGCGATACTTAAGGCCAATCGTTCTTTCAATGGCACTTCCTTGCGGTAACAGAATAACGGGAAACATTTACCAATATTGGACAATACGGTAAGCGCCACCACATGGCCAATAGTTACACCCAAAGGAATATTGCCTAATGACACTTTCGGCAACGAAAGACCAACTAAGAAAATGAAGAAACCTTTAATAAATGTATCAAGCCAAGGTAATTTGGGCGTCGTATTATTCTGCTGGTGATGGCCTGGCATGTGTATCAAGCACCCTAACATAAAGGCGGGGACAAGGACTTCTAAATGCACATGGGTTGTTTGTTGAATAAAAAATAGGCCGCCCGCCAAACAAATCGCATACCCCAACATCGGGAGTTCACCAACGGGCCAAGGAATGGTATTTTGCCAACGAAATGAGGCGAACAAGAAAACAATAATGAATACAACGACCAAAATTGTCTCAAGATGAAATCCATTAATAATAATTTGAAGCGGTGTTAATAAAAGAATGGTCACTAAATCGTCTAGTACAGCAAGCGTACGTGCTTTCTTAAAGACCCATGTCGCACTTAAACCTGCAGCCATGAGCATCGCAAATAATACACCCGCTGATGTTGGCGCAGCGGCAAGACCAGAAAGTAATGCAGGCTGCCAGGAGCTATGGATAAATACAAAATAGTAGGCGCAACAGAACAACGCCGGCAATACGGCAGCTGTAAACGCCACAACAGCATCCCATCCATAACTACTTATTTTTCGTTTATCGACAGAGAACTCAAGACCCACTTCAATCATGATGTAGGCTAAACACGTCGAGGTAATCAAGCCAATGATTGCCTGATAACTAGAAAAATCAAATATTTGGCCTGCAAGCATGCCGACAATTAAGAGTACGGAAAAAATGATGACCATTTCTTATGCCTCGGTATCTAATTTTTTAATTCGCGCATCAGTGAATCACTATCAAGCGCTTTGGTATACATAGTTAACTCACCACTCGTTGTTCGTGGCCATTGATCCTTAGGTCTATCCGCGTAGATCTCAAGCCCATTGCCATCAGGATCGCGCAAATAAATCGCTTCACTTACCCCATGATCACTGGCCCCATCAATAGGCCAATTGTGATCTAAGAGACGTTGAACAGCGCGGGCTAGTTCTCGACGATTAGGCATTAAAATTGCGGCATGAAATAAACCTGTATGATGTAGAGGCGGTGCAGTGCCCCCTTTGCTCTCCCAGGTATTAAGGCCAATGTGATGATGATAACCACCGGCAGACAAGAATGCCGCACTTGACCCATAGCGTGTGATGACGCTAAACCCCAACACTTCCGTATAAAATGTAATGGATCGCTCAAGGTCAGACACTTTTAAATGCACGTGACCGATGGATGCCCCAGGATGAATAGGCTCAGGCATGTCTATTGTCTCACTTAATTTTCAAGCACAGCATTCATGGTAATTGTCGCATTCAATAAACGTGAAATCGGGCAACCGGCTTTGGCAGCCGCCGCGGCTTTGTCAAAAGCGGCTTGATCACTACCGGGGACTTTAGCTTTCACCTCTAACAAAACTTCCGTCACTGTCCATCCTTGGTCTAATTTATCCATCGTCACCGTCGCTGATGTAGCAATCTTTTCGGCTGTTAAACCGGCATTACCTAACTGGGCTGATAAAGCCATGGAAAAACAACCTGCATGAGCGGCTGCAATTAATTCTTCTGGATTTGTGCCTACCCCACTTTCAAAACGTGTCAAAAATGAATACTGCGTATTGGATAAAGCCCCACTTTCTGTTGAAATACTTCCCTTACCTGCTTTTAAATCACCATTCCATACGGCTGAGGCTTTACGTTTCATCCTAGTCTCCTTTGTTTACATCCATTATCTGCCGTGTATTTACGCATACACTAATATAATTTCTAACCTGTTGCATCGTAAATATTTTTACTAAGGTTTATATTAATTCCGCTGATTTAAAGACCACCTAAATAATCTTTTTTACCAAGTTCTACACCATTATGACGCAAAATAGCATACGCTATGGAAATATGAAAATATAAATTTGGTAAAACAAAGTTTAATAAATACGGTTGACCTTGGAATGCTAATTCTTGTCCACCCACTTTAAGTGTGATCTGACGTTGCTCACTGCCATCAATATCCTTGGCACTAAAATTCTTGATAAAATTAAGCGTTGTGGCGATGCGCGCTTGTAATTCGGCAAATGTTTTTTCTGTATCTGGGTAACTTGGGATTTCTGCGCCGGCTAAGCGGGCCGCTGCACCTTTGATCCCGTCGGTAGCAATCTGAATTTGGCGTGATAAGGGAAACATATCTGGCGCCAAACGCGCATTAATAAAAACTTCGGGATCAATTTTCTTAGCCAAGGCATGCGCCTCAGCCTTTTTTAAAATAGCTGATAAATTCGTGAGGTTACGGACAAAAACAGGGATTGAAGCTTGATACATGGATAATGACATAGCGTGCTCTCCTTTTAGTTAAGTTCGGTGTGCGTGATAATTTATTTCTTACTAAGCTTTCCCCACTTTAAATTTCTTACCCTTAATCTTAGTCGCATTTAAACACATCGTCGCATGCGCTATCTTTGAGGCCGCAATAGCGACATAGCTATTCACTTCAAGAATATGTATCTTACCAATTTCATCGGCCTTTAAACCTGCTTCTTTTGTCAATGCACCGACAATATCACCAGGACGTATATTGTCTTTGCGTCCTCCACTAATATAAAGTGTGGCCATGGTAGAAGCGAAGCTAACGGGTTTGGCATGAGGCAATTCATCAAGTCCCATGATTGGAAATTCTGTTTTTAAATACATCTCAATCGCTTTTAAAATGCCTTGCTCTTTTGGCCCATATAAATTGACAGCCAATCCTTCCTGCCCTGCCCGACCCGTACGGCCAATGCGATGAATATATAATTCTGGGTCCGACGGTAAATCATAGTTGATAATAAGGCTTACATCTTTGACATCCAAACCACGTGAGGCTAAATCAGTGGCCACTAAAATGCGGCAGGTTTTGTTATCAAACTTAATTAAGATTAACGTGCGATCTTGCTGCTCTAGATCCGAATGAATTTGCATGGTTTCAATTTTCTTGGTGCGTAACCACCCAGAAATCTTATTACATGTTTCTCGGCTATTGCAAAAGATAATGGATGATTCGGGACTGTACACATTTAAAATGCGTAATAATGCATCACTCTTCTCACCATCGATCTTAATAAATTCTTGTTTAATCGTGCTGGTTTGATGTTGGGAATCAATGGTCACCTGAGCAGCATCTTCTTGTAAACTTGCACTTAATGTTTTAATCCCATGAGGAAATGTTGCGGAGAATAACATGGTTTGACGTGTCACAGGTGTGTGCGCGGCAATGGCATTAATTTCTTCGACGGTGCCCATTTCAAGCAAACGGTCTGCTTCATCTAATACTAAAACCTTCAAACTTGAAACTAACAACACTCGCGTTTCCAATAATTTGGTAATACGCCCAGGAGTTCCAACGACAATATGCGCCCCTTGCCTTAAAGACTTGATCTTATGGCGCTCTTCAGAACCACCCGTCAATGTAATGACTTTGATATTGCTGGTAAAACGCGCTAAGCGACGCACTTCATTGGCCACTTGCTCAGCTAATTCACGTGTGGGCACCAATACCAGCGCTTGAGGCATGGGATCGGTTAAATCTAATTTGGTAAGAATACCCAAAGCAAAAGCAGCAGTCTTCCCACTACCAGTATTCGCTTGCCCGATAAAATCACGCTTGCTTAAAATAAATGGCAAGCCTTGCGCTTGAATAGGCGTCATTTCTAAATAGCCTAATGACGCCAAATTATCACAGATCGCCTTGCTTAAACCGACACTCTTAAAATCTTTAGATCTATCAACCACGAGGTCCTTCTTTCTTTACGCTAAACAACTATGGCTTTTAAATACAATTCATGGATAGCCTTTGTGTGTTAAATGGAATGAACGACATCATAACTTAACCAGCTCGTATGTACAACAAAACCCTTTTGCCGTCTGGCCAAAGGGTCTTATGCGTCATTCATCTTTATTAGAACATCATTACATATATCCTTCCTTACGTAACGTCTCAAGACCTCCTCCATCTTCTTGATCCTGAGCCCGCCCAGAACGTTCAGCAATATTTTTAAACTTTCCCTGCCTTAGTTCTGCAATAATATCTCCCACATTTTTTGCCTTTGAATAAACTGGAAATGTACAAGGCAAACAACCTAATGATCTAAACCTTTCTCCTTTACCTTTATCAAAATATAAATCAGTAATAGGTATTTGCTCTCGCTCGATATATTCCCATATGTTGAGCTCTGTCCAGTCTAATAATGGATGGACTCGAATATGTGTACCTGGTACAAAATCTGTTTTAAATTGATTCCACAGCTCGGGAGGTTGATCTCCAATTTCCCAATCATTATTCCGATCTCGTGGGGAAAAATATCTTTCTTTAGAACGGGACCCTTCTTCATCCGCACGAACCCCCACAATAACCCCTTGATATGGGTTGCGATCTTTATCTTCTTCATAGACTCCTGTTGCGTGATTCAACCTCCAACGAGGCCATTCTCCTGATAAAGTGCGTTTTAATGCTTCCGATTTTAAAGCCCTGCAGCAATCAATTCGACTTAATTTCCCGTCGGGGAAAGTCTGCTTGTCTTTAATCGCCTTAATATTCTGACCCACGATCATCATAATCTTGTACTTCTTGGCAAGATCATCCCGATAGGAAATCATTTCTGGAATTTCAAAACTTTCATCAATGTGAACCAATGGAAAGGGAACATGACCAAAGAACGCTTTGCGCGTTAACCACCATAATACCGTCGAGTCTTTGCCAATAGACCACAATAAGACTAAACTTTTAAATTCACGGTAGGCTTCACGTATAATGAAAACACTTTGCGCTTCTAAATGATCCAATTTATCCATATTAAGTCTCTTTAAAAAAATTTCAAAATTAGGGCGTAATACAACGGCAAACCAATGGCAATGTTCAAAGGGAACGTTACTCCCAAAGACATTGGTAAATAAATGCTTGGATTAGACTCTTTGAGTGATATACGCATAGCTGCTGGCACAGCAATATAAGATGCGCTAGCACATAGGACAGTAAATAAGAACGCATTACCTTTTGTAAAACCAAAAGCATGTGCAATTACAAGACCAAGGGCAGCATTTACCAGCGGAACAATGATTGCAAATGTCATTAACCATAATCCTGACTGCTTAAAATCATTTAAACGTTGTGCTGCAACAATTCCCATATCTAATAGAAATATAACCAGCGCACCTTTAAAAATATCATGTGTAAACGGCTTTAATGCCGTAGCCCCCTGCTCACCACACAACATCCCAATAATGAGACTACCAAAAATAAGAAAAACGGGCCCACTAAAGAATGCTTCGTGCAATATCGTCTTGAGGCTAACTGTATGATTCGATTTATCTAATGAGAAATACTTAGCTAGCAATATACCCATCACAATCGCAGGAGATTCCATGAGAGCCAAAGATGCCACCATGTGTCCACCAAATTCAACCCCATTATTCTTCAAGAAATCAGTGGCTGTGATAAAGGTAACTGCGCTTACGGATCCATAGGTAGCAGCAATGGCACCAGCATTCGAAGGCCCCATTCTTTTCTTTAAAATAAAGAATATATAAATAGGTACCAGCGCTGATAAAGCAATGGATACTAATAAGGTTGTGGCGACCTCTTGACTAATTCCACTTTTAGATATTTCAACACCACCTTTAAACCCAATACACAAAAGCAAGTATAACGACAACATTTTTGGAATAGGATCGGGGATCTTTAAATCAGACTTGAAAACAATTGTCAACATACCCAGAAAAAAGAACAAAATAGGAGGGTTAAGAATATTTGATTTTATTAAGGCAATGTCCATGGGTGACTTCTCCTGACGGTTGATTTGAAATATTCATATTTAAAAAACGGTAGAATATAAAGCATCCCAAATCATTTGTAAAATAGATAATTCATATATATTTCATTTATATTTTCTATGTTATGGCGTCAACGTATTATCATTGAATTATAAAGAGCATTGAATTAGTATCATCAACATATGGGAAACGATACTATTGCTCTAGCGGCGCGCATCATTAATCAAGGCGGCTTAGTCGCCTTTCCTACTGAAACCGTGTACGGACTTGGCGCCAATGCACTTAACCAACTTGCCGTTGCTAAAATATTCGAAGCCAAGAAAAGACCCTTCTTCGATCCTTTAATTGTTCATATTGCCGATACACACAGCCTTAAAGACTTAACCGTAAACGTTTCACCTATGGCAACAAAACTCATTCAACATTTTTGGCCAGGTCCTTTAACTTTAATTTTTAAAAAGACCAACATTGTGCCAGATTTAGTGACAGCAGGCTTTGACACTGTTGCTATTCGAATACCAAAACATCCTCTTGCTCTTGAACTCATCAGAAAAGCCAATTGCCCAATTGCGGCGCCAAGCGCAAATCTTTTTGGCCATCTAAGCCCTACACAAGCAAGTCACGTTAAGAAATATTTAGGCGATTCTGTTGATATGATCTTGGATGGTGGAAAATGCTCTAAGGGATTAGAATCCACCATAATCGATACGACTCAAGATCCACCTCTTATTCTTCGACATGGTTCTTTACCCATTGAAGAACTACAGGCCGTTGTGCACACTGTTCAAATACAAGACTTAAAAGAAAGGCCCGTAACTCCAGGAAGTCTACCGACGCACTATGCCCCCCGAACAAAACTGGTGCTATTAAAAGAGCATGAACATTTTCCTATGCCAGAACCAGGGACGGGATATTTAACATACGGCGCCTTAGAACCAATGCTTAAAAATTGGAAAGATGTTAGATCACTATCTATGTCAGGAAATCTGGTGGAGGCTGCCGCAAACCTATTTAATTATCTTCACGAGCTTGACGACCTCAAACTCAACATCATTTATGTAAAACCCCTCCCCTTAACAGGGCTTGGATCTGCCATCATGGATCGATTAGTAAAGGCCGCAAACACCTTCAACAATGATAGAGATATCGGTCCACGTTAAATGTGTTGATCTTAGGATTATATTAGACATTTCTAAAGTAGATAATTATCATACTATCCATCTATTAAGACTATGATCCCATTTAACTACCACCACCTCTATTATTTCTATGTGATTGCCCATGAAGGCTCTATTGCCAAAGCCACTAAGGTATTACATCTAGCCCAACCTACGTTAAGCGCACAGCTTAAACAATTTGAACGTTTTTTAAAGACAGACCTATTCATTCGAGAAAATAAGCGATTAATTCTGACTGATGAGGGCCGGCAAGTATTATCTTACGCTAAGACTATATTTGATATTGGGCAGGAAATGAGAAGCAGAGTTGTTGATTTAACCCCAGAAGGAAGGATACGCATTCATATTGGCATTACCAATTTTGTGCCTAAGACAGTTGTTGATGTATTATTAGATTACCTCCTTAAGATAGAGCCCTCCGTCTATATTCATCTTAAAAAAGACAGCATGGATTCGCTCATTTCACAGCTTAATGACCATCATCTTGATTTTATCCTGACCGATACACCATTTGAAACAACCTTACCGGGATCAATCGATAATAAATTCATCGGCAAGATTCCAATTGCGTTTTGCGCGCATCCTAAATTAGCTAAGAAAATTAAGAAATTTCCTCAAGATCTCAATAATCAACCCATGCTCTTACCTGCCGCACCTCGTCAGGTGTCGTACGCACTTAAAGAATATTTTTACGAGAATAATATTAATCCACGATACGTGGGAGAAATAGAAGATCTTGAAACTGTTCGACGATTGGCTTTGCGTGGTTATGGGATTGCACCTATCAATATCCTTACGATTCAAGGAGCCCCATCGCAACAAAAACTCTGTATCTTAAATACGCACGCTCAATGCAGGATCTATGAAAGTATTTACATCATTACAAAAAAACGCAAGATGCCCCATCGCTTAGTCACTGCGGTATTACACTCATTCTTATTAGAGGACTATTTAATTCTTCCCAAACGTCGCTCATCACACCTTTAAGCGTCTTATTGTTCTTTCTTCCTAAGCAGCAAACGCGCTTTGTCTTTTTTACTCATCCTTAAACCTTTTACAGGCGCCTTCCCTTTAATCTCAGGTAATGAATCACCTGTTAATTCAAAACCTTTTACTGATTCACGCGGCAACCTTAAGCGCACTCTTTTTTCAATAAGTCTAAATTGGTGTTGATCTTCATGTCCAACAAATGTAACGGCCGTTCCAGTGGCCCCTGCCCGCGCCGTACGTCCAATGCGGTGAATATAATCGTCGGGGGAACGGGGCAAATCATAATTAACCACATAGGGCAATTGATCAATATCAATACCACGTGCGGCTAAATCAGTTGCGACCAAGACATTAATACGCTTATTCTTAAAATCATTTAATACCGACGTACGCTGCGCTTGCGTCAATCCGCCATGAAAAACTTGGGTCGTAATATTCGCTTTATTCAATTTAACCATCAGGATATCAGCACCCCTGACTGTGGCGACAAAAACCAAAACATGCTGCCAATTCTCAGTTTGAATCAAATGCCGAAGCAATGGGCCACGGTTCGTGCGATTGACTTCAATGATGCGTTGATCAATGCGATCGACCGTTGGTGAATTATCTTCACAGGCAATGGACATCGCTTTTGGCATAAAGCGTGTGGCCAAAGCCTTGACCTTATCATCAATGGTCGCTGAGAATAATAAGTTCTGACGCTTATGCGGCAATAAATTTAAAACAGCTTCCAATTCTTTAGTGAAACCCAAATCAAACATCTTATCTGCTTCATCAATCACCAAGAATTGCAATGACGCAAAGTTCACTTTCTGACGCTGCGCCACATCTAATAAACGTCCGGGTGTCGCTACAACAATATCAGCCCCATGCATAAGTCCACGCAATTGCACATCAATGTTCATGCCGCCCACGATGGTAACCGCACGTAAGGGCTTGGTTAAATGTCGTCCATAAATCTTAATAGAACTATGCACCTGCATCGCTAATTCGCGTGTAGGAACAATAATAAGTGCTTTAATCGTTCTGAGCTTTACCTCGGGCTCTTGCTGTAAAATCTGTAAAATGGGCAAGGCATAACTGGCTGTCTTTCCGGTTCCGGTCTTAGCTTGGGCAATAATATCTTTACCCTGCAAAATAGACGGAATGGATTTGGCCTGAATGTCGGTAGGCTCTTTATATCCAGCATAGGAAATGGCCTGGATTAAGTCGTCGGATAGTCCTAGTTCATCGAATGTCATAGGAGGACATGATAACTGAACTAGCTCGGATATACAATAAAACCCTTTTACCGATGGGTAAAAGGGTTTTGGTAACCTTGCCACTAAAACCAATTACTTCTTCTTTGCTACTTTGGTTTTTTTGATTTTATTTTTTGGATTTTTATCGCCCATATTATCCTCCTTCACTTAATCGACAGCTTTTTAAAGAGATCTGCCTGGTTGTTGCTCGTGTTGAGTGGGATCGGGACTTTGACCGTATGTTCTTATCACCATGATAAAATTTCTTACGGTACCGATAGTCTATTCTGATTGATTTTCATGCCAAAGGCAAGCACGGTTCTATATACAATGAAAGAGTTCTATATGCCTAAATCAAGTTGTGATGAAAATACCATTAATAAAAAAAGAAGGACGGATAAACTTACGCCGCTTCGTTTTTTAACTGCTTTATTTAATAATTAAATACATTACCTAGGTGGTATTGATCATCGCCTCTGCATGCATTTAATGCGGAAACTATTTTCTGTTGAATATTTACTGATACGCGATGACCTGTGCGGGCTTTCTGTACTTGCTTAAATGTGAGTTGCTGTGTCGATTGCTTCACAAGCATTTCATTATCCAAACCGAGTGATTTTAAAATAGCGTCTAACGGTTGAGGTCCGACATCCATAACTAGAAGAGCCCCTTATAAGGCTCACTGCCTCCATTAATTGCTTTAATAAAGGCTGGGAATTTACGAGGAGGAACTGTCATTTCTGTGACCTTGTCATTCGTTACATCTTCAAATATCATCGTCATCCCTCTTTTACCTTCATCATCAGTAAAATGCTTGATATACACACTAAAATGCGACCCCAAATAATCCCATTCAATTAATTCCTGTAATTTAGACATAGATCATTCCTTCATAAAAGATGACACGCGCTTGTTGGTGTTAAGTGCCGACGAACTTTATTCGATTATAATGCATTCAGTTTAAAAAACCTACTAATTCGTAGGTAGGACCATTCTTTAAAATCTGTAATCTCATCCATACTTAAGGTATGTAGTGTTATCGAACACTTGTGCAATCCCACGTGTTTATGTTAGGCTAAGCAATGCCCCCTATTATTAATATCCATAATCTCAACAAAATCTACACAAGCAATTTCAAGGCCTTAAACTCTATTAATTTGAGTATTAATAAAGGTGAAATATTTGCCTTATTAGGACCTAATGGCGCTGGTAAAACAACTCTGATTAATACCATTTGTGGCATTGTACGCCCCTCAAATGGACAAATTACCGTCGATGGCCATGATATCATTACTGATTTTCGCGCAGCACGCGCCTCAATTGGTTTAGTCCCTCAAGAATTATCGACGGACGCCTTTGAAACAGTATGGCATACCGTTAATTTTAGCCGTGGGTTATTTGGCAAAGCTCCCAATCATGGCTATATTGAACATATTATCCGTCAACTTTCCTTATGGGATAAAAAAGATAATAAAATCATGACACTTTCCGGTGGGATGAAACGGCGCGTCATGATTGCGAAAGCTTTATCCCATGAACCTACCGTCTTATTCTTAGATGAGCCAACTGCTGGTGTAGATGTGTCGCTACGCAAAGACATGTGGGCTATTGTGCGCACCTTGCAGCAATCAGGTGTCACCATTATTTTAACTACCCATTACTTAGAAGAAGCGGAAGAAATGGCCGATCGCATTGGAATTATTAATAAAGGTGAAATTATCGTTACTGATACTAAAACAGATCTGATGAAAAAACTTGGACGTAAAACATTAATTATAGATCTGCATCAACCATTAAACACAATTCCAGCATCCTTATCGCATTGGGATCTAGATCTAAGTTCGACGAGAACCCAATTAAATTATCATTACAGCACAACAGTGTCTGATACCAAAGTTGGTGAACTTTTGGCTGAAATAGTCAGAGCTGGGATTACGTATAAAGACTTACATACGAATCAAAGCTCCTTAGAAGAAATTTTTATTGAACTGGTGAAATAACGATGAATACACACGCGATTATTGCGATTTATTATTTTGAAATGTCCCGCTGGTTTCGTACCATTGGTCAAAGTATTGCTGCTCCGGTTATTTCAACGAGCTTATACTTTGTTGTCTTTGGATCAGCGATTGGCTCACGCATTGCTGAAATTGATGGGGTCAGCTATGGGTCTTTTATTGTACCGGGTTTAATCATGCTTGCTGTTGTGACTGAAAGCATTTCTAATGCTTCTTTTGGGATTTACTTTCCTAAATTTACCGGCACAATTTATGAATTGCTCTCTGCGCCCATCGATTATATCGAAACCATCATGGGATATGTAGGGGCCGCGTCGACAAAATCAATTCTACTTGGATTGTTAATCTTAGTGACCGCGAATTTTTTTGTCCCTGTACACATAGAACATCCTTTTCTTATGCTACTCTTTCTTTTCTTAACATCCGTAACATTTAGCTTATTTGGTTTTATTATTGGAATTTGGGCAGATGGGTTTGAAAAATTACAGATCATTCCAACGCTGATCATGACGCCTTTGGCTTTCTTAGGTGGCAGTTTTTATTCCATTAAAATGTTGCCCGTATTCTGGCAAAAAGTTTCGATGCTCAATCCCATTGTGTATTTAATCAGTGGCTTTCGTTATAGCTTTTATGAAGCCTCTGATGTCAATTTGACCGTCAGCCTTATCATGATCTTCCTCTTCTTAATCATTGCCTTGTGTGTCGCCCGCTGGATGCTTAGAACTGGCTACCGCATCAAAAACTAAATGTGTACCAGCTACCAAATAATTGGTAGCTGGTACACATTCTTTAAAACTTCACCCCCAGTGAAGTTGTCCACATGCCATGATCTAATTCCTGATGCACGCCGCCTAAATGTTGCACGGCAGGGAAAAGATAGGCAAACTCAACTGATACATTATCATGGCTCACACTTAATTGCGGTCCAACAAGCATGGTATAACCACCGCTATCTTTAATAGGACCATCTTCAGTATTCTGTTTCTTTTCTAACTGATTATTTAACATGACACCAGTGCGAAGATTGAAATTCTTAGGCAGCTCAAACGTATTGCCCGCATTAAATGTGACTGATAATAAATCCCCCGCACGAAAATGCTGTTTGCCTTCTGTACGATGAATATAAATCGCACTCGCTGACACATCCATGCTGCCTGGATGCAATGCCCCACTTAATCCACCAATATAATCTAATGAACCTGTTCCTGGTTGTAATTCGGGCTCCATTAATCCACCAAATGAATTACGTTCACCGGTTTCACCTGTGGGAAGTTTAAAGCCTGCAATAATCCCGAAGGATTTTTTTTCATCATGAATGAAACGATAATCACCGGTTAAGACAATATCCCCTAACCCGCGTGACACTTGGTTTTCACCCATATGAGGGTGTGAATCAATTTCAATATAATGCTTTGTCACATAAGGAATGTCGACGTCAATGCTCAGGCGTTCAATCACATCAACACTTAACATGGTATGAATAATTTCTTCATTTTGTTTATTGTGCATATGCTTGCCATCGTGATGAAGCTCATGCAAGGCCCTGGCGTCAGATTCTTTCCAATCTTGATGCTCATACATCACTTTGGCCCTTACCCGCTGTTGTTGATTCACATCTAATTTATCTTTTTTACCGATATGTGTAATAGCGCATGATTCACACGCCTGGGCAGGTTGTGCTGATAAGACGGCATAGAAAATAATACATACTGAAAGAATAAAACGCATAGTTTCTCCTTTAAATGAAATGATTAAATAATACCTAGGGAAGAAAAAACTATGCTTTGGGGATATGTTCTATTGAGTTGAGGAAAGGATTACGGGCGACGAGTAATGTCGTCTGTGTGAAAGGATATTTATTGAAGATATCCATGATAGAGAGTTGATGTGCTACATAATAATGACCTGCTCCACCACTTGACGCATTCGCTTCTTTATTATGTTCAGAACTGGCTTTCAACCCAAACCCAGCGATGGGGTTATTTTTCACCTTAGCTTTAGTGTGCGTACACAAACAAATAGCACGCTGTCCATTACACGCCATTTTTTCTTGAGAAGGTTTGATGAAGAACCCAAGCGGTAAAATCCAGATGAAAAATAAAATTGCAATCAGTGAAGGCAGGCAATGAGACATTCATCATTTTTAACATCAAAAATAAAGCCTGTCACGATTGTTTTATTTTTTAAATAAGGGGCCGTACGCTTTTGTATAACCCGTCATAGCAATAATATGTAAAACCACCATCGCGGCAGGAAGCGCTGCATTTTCGATACCTGGTGTTAAATAGGCATGAAATAATAAAATATGTAATGTAATCGGCGCTAAGACAACTAAAGCAAAAGGTGCTGCTAAACCTGTTAAAAGTAAAATCCCTCCGACGACCTCAGTGGATTTAAGAAGCGGAAAGAAATACCCTGTGCCCATCATGCCCTTCATAAAGGCGCCTGCTGCTTCGGGCATTGTTGGCTGGGGCATTTGCAGAAAACCTAAGAACATGGCTAATCCCATGCCTCCAAAAACAGCATAAATCAATCCTAAGATAATACGTGCCCCACATTGAATATTAGCGATCATAATTATTCCTTTCAACAGTTAATCAATTCTTGGAACTATTGTATCAATGTTATTTGAATTAAGATTGCCTCTCTTTGAGTAATTATATTAACGTTTCTTAAAAAAGAAGACAACTCTAAAACACACCGCACGATTAGCAGGCTAACTTCTTAATTGTCTCGATAAGAGTATTGGTATTATCACCTTTATTAAAATAGGCTATCGCGCCAACGTCTTTCATGGCCTGGGCCATTTCATCTTCAGCTTGTACGGAAAGACCAATGATTTTAATATGTGGGTTACGGCTATGTAAAATTTGAGTTGCCTCGACGCCATTCATGACCGG
>JACCDG011569782.1_pt1 | contig 24451 bp, 17 predicted proteins | sample 7442471 | NCBI WGS metagenome assembly JACCDG01 (sample SAMN15323444, study PRJNA562643) | freshwater metagenome | isolation source: river surface water | place: USA:Blue River Watershed | collected 2017-08-17 | reverse complement strand
TGTAGGAAATGCTGTGAAATATGGCAGTAAAAATGGTAAAATCATTCTTTCCGCAAAATCCATTAATGGCGAAATTGAAATTTCCGTAAAAGACGAAGGCATGGGAATTTCAGAAGAACACCATCATCGTTTGTTTGAACGATTTTACTCCGTGGATAAATCTAGAAGCAGGGAATTTGGAGGTTCTGGTCTTGGGCTATCAATTGTTAAGCATATTGCGCTAGCCCATAATGGACATGTCAGCGTCGAAAGCGCTCCTGGAAAAGGGTCAAAATTCTCTATTTTTATCCCAAAGGTATAGTAAGAATTTATTTATATTTCAGGTCGGTCTACAAAAATGGTGCCCTCTCGCGGAATTGAACCACGGACACAGGGATTTTCAGTCCCTTGCTCTACCAACTGAGCTAAGAGGGCGTGCCATTTTAGGTTTTTAAAAACTAAGGGTTTTTACCAAAAAGGTCAATTTAATTCTATTAATAAATTTAAAGATTTTGTAAACTCAAATGGGTGAAGGTTAAAATCATAAAAAAAAGCATCCCTTGGGGTCATGGAAAAACTAATGCCTTTTGTTTCTTACCGGAACACAAAGGCTCCTCCGTAGCCATTTTCTCCCATGGTTACACTTCCCATAAGGGTGCACTCCTGCCCTGGGCAGTAAAATTATCACAAATTGGAATCGCAACGATTCTTTTTGACTTGCCAGGTCATTACCTGGGAACTTTTTCTGAAGTGCTAAACTTTGAGGACTTCTCCAAAAATGCTCACCTTCTCTTCAATCACGCACTAAATTCCTTTAGGGAAGAACTAAACTTCAGACAAGAGTTCAAGGTAATTTTAGGCGGGCATTCTTTAGGGGCCCTATTATCCCTAAAAGCTGCTAATTCTTTTAATCAATACAAAACACTCCTTCTTTGTGTGGGGCATGGATTCTCTCAACCAGGAGAATCTATAGTATTTGATTCACCCTTTTTTAAGGATACTATGCACTTTAGGGAACAGCTAGTAAGCCCTGCCTTGAGTCCAACAAATATTTTTCCCTGGATCCAAAATGAACAACAACTGCTCTCGCTAAATAACCAAAAAATTATATTGATCGGTGGAAGAGACGACCTTGTTGTATCTGAAAAAAGTATTATAAATTTAAAAAATCATCTTGAGGAAAAGGGTAATCCGGTATTTCTCGAGATGGCCAATAGACTTCCCCATAATATGCCAGAAATGGCTTCTTCCTTAATTAAAAGATTGATTAAGGAACATGGTTTTTCCTAATCTTTCTTAGAAATTATCTCAATTGCCCCGGTTGGACAGGCACGAACGCATTCCATATCCAATGCACAATTTTTTACATTTTCCTTAACAATATAAGTGGCCCTAGAAGAATCTGGTTTTACTGCCCAAATATCATGAGGACAAATGCTAATACAGTTTTGGCAGGAGGCACACACATGAGTATCTAAATTAATAGTTTTTATACCATCCGAGACTGATTCAAGGGTATCGGATGAGCCCAAAATCTTAGGTACAGTTTTTATAATTTCAACCTGGACCGAGTTGGCAGTTCCCCCAGAGAAGAAAGGGCCATCTCCTCGAGAAATTACAATTTTATCCCCATTTTTAAGATTTAGGGATTTTCTAACCAAATCGACCACAAAATCTTTTAAGGAATTATTGTCCTCCCCAAACTCCTTAACATGGAAGGGCGTAACGCCCCAATAAAGACAAATCCTTCTAACGGTTTTAATATCATTGGTTACACCAATGATGGGTACTAGCGGCCTAAATCGAGAAATTTTCAAACAAGAATGACCCGATTGAGTCATTGAAAGAATTCTCACAGCTCCAACTTTTTCTGCAACTGAGGCAGCAGCCTGAGACAATGCAGTGTTAAGATTAGATAGATCTATATTTTCAAAAGAGCGTTTAAAATTAGAATTTGCCTCAGCATCTTCGATAATTTTTGCCATCATCTTAACAGATTCAATGGGGTATTTTCCTGACGCCGTTTCGCCACTTAACATTACTGCGTCCGTACCATCAAAAATGGCATTAGCAACATCAGAAGCTTCCGCTCTTGTCGGGGAAGGACTATTTATCATTGACTCCAGCATTTGGGTGGCAGTAATCACTGGTTTTCCAATTTCATTACATTTTTTGATGATCCTTTTTTGAATTGATGGAACAAGGTGATCACCAACTTCAACGGCCAAATCCCCCCTCGCAATCATAATCACATCGCAGGCGCTTAAGATCTCATCCAAATTTTCCACAGCTTGTGGTTTTTCTATTTTTGCAACTACTGGAATATTTATTTTTAATGAATGAAGGAGGGCCTTAAGATCCTTAATATCTTTTTTTTCCCTAACAAAGGACAAGGCAACATAATCAATTCCTTCACTTAAAGCGAAAAGTAGATCTTCTTTGTCCTTTTTTGTAAAAGAGGGCGCACTAACATGACAATCAGGAAGGTTAATGCCCTTGTTGGACTTTAAAATACCTCCTGTTTCAATATGAATTTTAAGAACCTCTCTATCCTTTTTTATTGCCTTGGCAACTATCTTTCCATCATCAAACAGGACCCTGGCACCTTCGTGACTATCTTTGACCAGATTTTCATACATTGTGGGGATAAATTTATTGGCGTATTCAGGATACTTATCCTGCAGCTTAGCCAGCCCTATAACCCATTCCTCCCCTGATTTTAACTCCAATTCATTTTTTAATTTATCCACTCTTATTTTAGGACCTTGTAGATCCAAAAGAATGGACACCTCCCGATTCAAACCCATAGAGGCTTTTCGAATATTTGAAATCACCTGCTTGTGATTTTCATAGGTACCATGACTCATATTTACGCGAACGACATTTACACCTGCTTTGATTAATTCGGTGATTATGTTCTCATCGGAAGAAGAAGGACCTAAGGTTGCAATAATTTTAGCTTTTCTCATTTTTTATCCGTATTTTTTTATTTTGAGTGAGCTCTTCATCAATAAGAGTTTTGAAAAGTTCTATATTATGAGCACCATTGATTATTTTGCCATTGATAAAAAAAGTTGGAGTGGATTTTACCCCTAATTTTATGGCTTCATTTATTTCATCCTCAATCTTGGAGCTATATTTACGAGAGCCTAAACATTTTGAAAATTTTTCACTATCTAACCCTATTTCTTTTGAGATATTTTTTAATTGTTCTTCAGATCCTATTGTTTGATCTTGAAAAATTTTATAGTAAAACTTCCAAAAGTTGCTATTGCTTTGTTCATTTGCACAAAGGGCTCCCTCGGCCAAAACTTTTGCTTTACTATGAAATGGAAGAGGAAAATCTTTGTGAACTATTTTAACTTTATCTCCGTAAGAGTTCCCTATTTCCTTTATAATCTCCGAGCCCTTTTTTGAAAATGGGCACTGATAATCAGTATAGGCAACAATTGTAACCTTCGCCTCTTTTCCTCCCATAAAGGGAGAATCGCCGACCTTTACATCAAAAAATGGTCGTTGAGGCTTTTTAAAATAGACTTCTACTTTATATTTTGATGTTTCTTGATCTAACCACTTTTCAAGAGCTTTTTTCTTTAGATTTTCTTTTAGAAATACTTTGATTCGAGGAAGTAATTCTGGATTTATCTGATCCTGGGCGATTCCCCGACTTTTCATAAAATCAGCTATATCTGATTTAGTAGGTTCAATGTCTTTGGCGATATACTTTTCAAAAAACTCATCATTGGTAAGTCCAACCTTTTGAGGATGAAGTTTCATAAATTTCTCAAGCAAAATGACTTTAAGTCGGTCCATCTTTAAATTATAAATTTTTTCTTCCAATTCAAATACTTCTACTTCAATTCCTTGTTCCAATTCTTTGTTATAAATTGGGTCCTTTCCAATTTTTGCTACTACCTCATTTGAGATTCCTACCGGTGGAGCTACAAATGAGAGGCTATTACTATAAGTTTTGGGACTTGGTGAACAGGAATAAATTATAAGGACTACCAATAGAAAGTTTATTTTCATTCATATCTCCGTCAACGAAAAAAGGAATTCTCACCATCCTAGGATATGACTAGCTGGACAATTCCTCAATAAACTTTTTGTATGGTGGAAAGCTTTTCATAAGAAAATCATGCTTGCCCAACCCTACTAGTCTGCCATTATCGATAACCAAAATTTTATCGGCCTTTATGACGGTTTCTATTCTATGCGCTACAATCATCACCAAGGATTGCTTTTGAATTAGAAAAATTACTTCCCTGAGTGCCAGCTCGAGATCCGAATCAAGTGCGGAAGAAATTTCATCTAAAAGAACAATGGTCTTTTTTAAATAACATGCTCTGATTGAAGAAAGTAATTGTTTTTGCCCTGGTGAAAGTATTTGTGGATTTATCTTATCATCAGCCTTTAAATTCCATTTTTTTAAGTAATTAATATTTTCACATATCCATTCCCAAAATAAGGCGAAATCCTTCGGAGTCTCCCGCTCAAGCGTTATATTAAAGCTAAGGCTTTCTGAAAATACATGGGAGTCTTGTGAGACCATCCCCACTTGTTCTCGATATTTGTTGATTTCTTTGATTCCTGAACCTGGAAATGAGACATATTCTTCTTTATTAGGGCCCATAATTGATAATTTAGCTTTTTGGGGTATCAAATTGGCCGAGATAATATTTAACAAGGTAGATTTTCCACTTCCTGAAAATCCTACAATACCAATAACCTCCCCCTTTAATGCTTCCAAATGAATATCACGTAAAGAAAATTGTTTTCTGTCTTTGTCCCGAGAGTAATAAAACTCCTCAATATCCACTTTGAGGGAGGAAAGTGAGATCTGTTGAATTTTGTTTTCGTTAATCTCATTTTGAACGGCTCCTAAATCCTGAGTAAATTCCATTATCCTAGATAATCCGGTTAATGCCCTTTGAATATTTGTAATCTTACCTGCGACACCTTTTATTGGACTGATAGATCTTTGAATTAACTCTACTAAAGCCAAAATAATGGCCCCTTCTGTAATTCTTGAATAAGGAAATATAAAAACAATCAACGCAAGAAATAATGGATAAATCGACTCAGCTAACGAGTAATAAATCGCATCCCAATTATTGGCAACGAGCTGTTTATCCAAAAAATCATTACAGGAAGACTGTCCTTTTTTAATTCCATAATTGTGGCTTGGGGTAAAATAAATTTGATCAAACCCCCCAACAAGATTTGAAACAGTTTGGGAAACCTGCCCCTTTGACTTCCTAACCGAGTGAAAAACATCCCTCATGAATTTCCCGCCCCAAATCAAAAGAATCGTAACAACTATTTCAGAGAAACCAAGAAAGATTCCCGAAAATTTATTGATACTTATAAAACTAAAGAGAAAGGAAAAAACAAAGAAAATATCGATTAAAATTCCAAATGCACCGGAGGTCACCAATTCTCTAAGCGCCTGGGTATCACTCATTATTCTGGCTATAACTTCACCTAAAGGATATTCATCTTTTAACTTTTCATCCGTTTTCGCTTCGTAATGGAGAAGCCATGTCTTGTAAACTTTAAAACGCACATGACTAGATAGGTTTTTAATATAGCTATTAATACCCAATTGATATCCTACTCTGACTACATAAATACCAACATAAACTCCTAGAAAATCTACAATTAAAGAAAGGTAGGCCTGATAATCCGAATAATTTTTGGGAAACTTCAAAAGCATCTGAGGTACTAGATAACCAAGGTAGGATGTCAATAAAAGACAGGCCATCATTATTATGTAACTTAAAATGGCTCCCTTAAATAGGAAAATACTAGACCATTTGTTTTTCGAAATACTCATATGATTTACTTTTTTCTTTAAAAAGATTTACTGTTTCGCCTGATTCAATAATACCACCATATCTATCTACGAAATATAAAAAGTCACAGTTTTTGACAGTTGAATATCTGTGGGTGGTTAACAAAAATGTTTTAAATTTCAAACTTTCTAGGTTTCTTAATTTGATAATTATTTCTTTTTCTAAAATAAGATCCACCGAGGAAAAGGGATCATCCCATAAGTAAAAATCGCAATTAGAAAGAAGACTTCTTATTAAACAAAGTCTCTTTGCCTGACCACCTGACAATCTTTTTCCGTTTTCCCCAACCCGAAGATTAAGTATATCCGAAGGTTCTTCTGCCAAAAAATCCAATGAAAATAATTCCAATAATTCCAGAGCAAAATTACGTTCAAGCTGTGTAGGATTTTTTCCAAGAAAAAGATTGGCCTCTACCGTATCGTTATAAATATAGGGATTTTGCCCTACATAAGATAATTTCTTATTTTGCAGTTTCAAAATTGTGGCAATCTGTAAAAGCAACTCCGATTTTCCACATCCTGTTCTTCCAATTAAAACGGTCCATTTACCTTTCAAAAAACTAAAATAAAGCCGAGTTCCCCAAAAACCAACATCAAAAAGACCATCCGTTTGATTTTTTTCCTTTAATTCCCTTTCCAAAGAAGATTCTATTTTTAAATCAGACAATAACTCTTTTATTCTGTTCCAAGAGGCGATACTTGATGAAAAGACCACCCCTACCCAAGCCAAAAACATCAAAGGCTCAAGAAATAAAAATATAAAACCAGAAAATAAAATAAGGGAAGAAGCCCCTAAGTCTTCCACCTTTATAAAATAAGCACCCAACAAAAATGAAAGGGCCAAGCCTAGTGGAATCAGGGGAATGGTATAAGAAACAGCATTTCCTGCCTTATATGAGAAAAAAAGTTCCTTCAAAGACTTTTCCTGAAATATCTCTAAGAAGGTTTTTTCCGCATGGAAATTTTTAATTGTTTTTTTCCCCGTATAGGTTTCCATTATAAAGTTTTGAACTTCACCCTGCAGATCGGCAGATTTTCTAAAGTAATGTCTGGTCTTAGATACCACTACAGAAAAAATAATCGAGCACACTAACATCGGTATTAATGCGATAATTAAATACTTGCTGAAAATATATATTTTGGGGATAAAAATTACTACTGCAATAAAAATATTTCCCAATTGCAAAAAAGCGAAGCCAAGCAAAGTTCGGATTTCCTCAACATCAGTATATAGAATCTGAAATAATTGACCCGGCTGATATTTTTTGTACCTAGATGGATGCGCAGATTCAATTCTTCCTAAAATCTCTAGCCTCATATCCTTTTCTACAATTCTCGGAGGATAGAAGAATAAAATTCTAGATAAGCTTCTAAAAACTATTATTCCAACGGCCAGAAAAAAATATTTTGAGGTATGAATCTGATCGACACCAGAATTAACCAAATCGGCCAGTTCTTTGGCGTAAAAAGGTAGGAAGCTTCCCAAATAATGGGTCAGAATTAGGCTTATAATGGCAAATAAATACCAAGGGAAATACAAAATAAATTGATGTTTAATAAGGGCAAAAAGCCCTTTTTCAAGCTCTAATTTCACCAATCAACTATACTGCATCAGGAAAAATGGTGGCAAGTTATAAGTTTTTTTGGACAACCCGCTCTAAGTGAAACTATATTCCCTTTAAATATTAATAGGGAATATAAATGGAAAATAAAATTTTAGAACTGGTTAAGGAATCCCCGAGATTAGTAAAAGCACACGAAAAGTTAAAATGGATTGGCCTTTTTTCTAAAGATGCAGAGATTGAAGATCCTGTAGGTTCAAAGGTATACAAAAAATCTGAGTTAGCCAATTTTTGGGAAGCTTTTATCGCTCCTAATGATATCACTTTTCATTCAAATTTCGACGTGATCTGTGAAAACACTGTGGCTAGGGATGTAAATATTCATACCAAACTTCCTAGTGGTCATGAAGTTTGGGTACCTGCTCACTTGTTTTACACGGTAAAGCAAGAAGAAAATAAGCTCTCAGTCATTTCGATGTATGCACACTGGGACCTATCAAAAATGGTCTTTGAATTTTTAAAAATGAAGGGAAGTATAATGGCAATGTCCGCGCTCTCACTTCGAATTTTAAAAAGCCTTGGGCTTCCAGGTATTTGGGGTTTTACCAAAGCCTTTTTGTGGGGGATTAAGGGTAGTGGAGATAAAATCATCCGAGGTGGTAATCTTTCAAAACATTTTGTAAATAATCCAGTTATTAATTTCAACCTCAACGATCTCTCTAATCTGAAAATAATAAACACTCACTCATCTGGCTACCACACCAGTTTCTCATTTGAAATGAATGGAAAGAAGGGAATCGGAGATTTTAAATTTTGCCCATTTTCTAAAAAAATTTCTTGGGGAAAACTTTATCTGCCCTAAAAAATATAAGGAAAAATAATTTTTCTTTCTTTGGGATAATTCTCAAACTTTTTTTGATACCACTTATGGGTTGCGATTGCCCTCGGAAATAAATTGGCAAAACTAATTAGAAAAATAAAGAGCCCTCCTGGGGACCAGGTAGCAAGGGCAAATCCAAACCAAGCAATTAATTCCCCTAAATAACTTGGGTTGCTTACATAGTTAAAGCCTCCCCCAACAGGAATCTTATAAATCTTTTTACCGGAATTTAACTCTTCAGTGGTTCTTAAGTTTCTAACTATATGGTCAGACTTAATATTTAAATAAAATCCAAAATAATAAAGTGTTATTCCAATCAAAAACCTTGGGTCTAAAAACCAACTATTGCCAAAATGATTACCTATGGATGAAATAAATGTGGCATTTAAATAGCCGTGTAAAAACGTCACGAGCCATCCCATGGTGACCACGGAAATAGAGAAGTTACTCTTAGACCCTTTAGGCGCTCTAATTAAGTAAGGGAAAATAAACCCTCTGTTTAAATAATGTCCGGTCCAAACAAATAAAAAGAATAATGGCACGAGATTAAATGCATTTGGACCCTTGAAATAAAAATAATAAAAAGTTAAAGGGGCGGGCAGCTCCATTAAAAACCAACCAAGTCTTGGGCCAATATTTATTCCCATTTTATCGGAGCTAAATTTTCCAAAAGGGGAGTCCACAAAGATCGAGGCAAAGGCCACAAATACAACTAAGGAATAGGCCAAAATCAAAGCCATCTTAAAATATGAATCAGAATAATTAAAAAACTCCATTGATCCTCACTATATTTCTGTTAACGCTAAAAAAGCCTTATTACATCATTTTATACAACGCGTAAATGCTTTTCTGATTTCATTCTCAATTCCACTCCATTCTTCAATCTATTCGATAGGTTTGACAACCGAATCTATAGTTTCTATATTCCATAACATTCAACTTTTTGGACCGTAGCTCAGCGGGAGAGCACTACCTTGACACGGTAGGGGTCGAGAGTTCAATCCTCTCCGGTCCAACCACTTTGTATCTTATCAACTAAACCTAATTTTAAATTAAGATTGTTGGATCTATATATCTATTCAATAAATATTTTTTCTTTTTTAAATAAATTAGATCATTTAACTCAAATTAAATTTGTTTATAAACAAAAAAATTTAATCACTTTATTTAATTTTTTTTCTCCTCACCGATAAAATAAGTACTATAATTTTAATAACTAACTATTAATGAGGAATTTGATTATGAACAAAATTTTAACTTTCCGTAAATTGGTAGCCTTTTTTACGGCACTCCTTTTTACCGTAAATTCGTATGCGGTAAATTTTTGGATGCCTGCAACGATTTTTATCAGTCCTACTGGGGCCATCTCCCACACGTTTCCTATTCCAACGTCCAGTAACCCGGGACAAGCTTTTGGAAGTACCTCTGTGGGACTAGCGGGTTTTTTCCCTGTTCCCATCGCTGGAATAACTAAATTTAAAAGAATTTATGCCTTGGAGGGAAGAACAGCAGGACCAGGGGAAATGGTACAGGCCGATGGAATTTTCGTAGCTGCCAATAACCCATCTGGTTATCGTGTGATTGAAAAACAAGACGTAACCTTGGGGATAAATCTAACCGCAGTTGTAGGGTTAGTATCAGGTTGGATGGGACTTGGATTTGCCGGCGGTGTTACAACCACTTATGGAAAGGGCTACCTCGCAAATAGATGGGCCCCTACTCTACAAGATGCTAATAAACTTATGAACGTTCAGGTCCCAACGACTTTGGCAATGGCCAGGGATTACTGGAAAGCTGGCGATTCGCTTACTACTACAAAATCTGGAAGCATTTCCTTTAATGCTGGTTTGGGTGTAATGGGTGGCGCTTTGGCCGCAGTTGGAATTGGCGGATCCCTAAACTCAACTTGGAACACAGGCATCGCTTTTATGGAGCCAGCGGTCAAAGGTGGAGCTCCCCTAGTTAAAGTCGTTTATTCAAAAGAAAAAGGAAGCAAAATTGGGGTTAATGTAGGAAATATCGTCGGAGGTTTTAGCCTGGACAAGGCCATAGGCAAAAGTGAATCATTTGAATATATCTTTGACCTGGCAAATTCACAAACTTCAGATCTAGTTGTGGAGAGCTACCTTAAAGGAAGCAAGGTTTCTAACAAATTCAAAGGTGTGACAATTCTTCAAGCCTACCAAGAAGCTTTAGGTGGAAATTTAATTTTTGCCGACCTTTTGGCCAATATGAAAACCAAAGGAGTTACCAAAGTATCTGAAGCTCAGAAAAAAAATAAATCAACCACATTATCAGGATCAACAACTTTACCATGGCTTTTTACTGCTTCATTTAATATTGGAAAATCCTTTACCGGTGGCCGAACTAAAGTTTTTGGAGATGAACAACTTCTTGAAGAACTAATTGGTGTTTACTCAAAACAATCGGCTACAGAAGGGATTATCAGTAATGATATGAAAAGAATCAGTACATTTGCTGGTAATTTCCAACAGGTATCTCCGCTTAACGAACTTGATGGACAAATTCAAAGAAGATATTCAGGAAGCTATAAGTACTATTTTGTTCAAAATAATGTAAAAGCTGACAAATTTGAAGAAGAGCTCAGGAAGCTACGTTACAAAGTCGGTTTTATGAAAGAATTAAAGGGAGTTCCGGTACCTAAGGGAGATATTGGAACACTTGAAATCGATTTAGATGTTACCCTTTCCAACGTAGCAACTGATGAATTAATGAAATTGGCCAAGCAGTTCCCAGAAGATGTTTTTGTTAAAGAATCTCAAGACTATGTTGATGGCTTTTTTAAAGGTGTAAATGATGCCAAAGAGGAGATCTGCGAGTCTTATAGAGTTCGAGTTCTTCAAGAATGTATCTTTACCACAAAACGCCAAAGTGCTGCTGCCATGAAGACTGCCTACAAGGCACTTCAAGATATGAGCAAGTTTAGATCTGATATGAACTTTAAAGCTTTTGTGCAAGCCTATGCAGATTTTGGTAAAGGATTTATCGAAAACCGTTTCACCATGAAAACTTTCCTTAGAATGCTTCGAAATGAATTCAATCCCGGTGCTACAGGTGAAGCAAAGTTTGGTAAGGAAAAAAGGGCCATGGTGGATGGAAAAATGTCCAGAATTCCTTATGAAATTACCCTAAACATAAGGGGAACAAATCTAGCCCCCTATAAACAAGTTCTCTACACTTATAAATAGAGAAAATTAAAGGGAGGAGATAATCTCCTCCCACTTTTTTAAAAGGGGGCCAAAAGGCTCCTTTTTTCTTATCTTAATTTTTTCCAAAAATGATTATTTCTGCTATGCTGACCCACTAAAATTATTTTCAAAGGGGCATAATAAATGTCTTTTACTATTCACCCAAAGGCCATTGAGGCGTTAAAATCTTTTAAAATGCCTGAAAAAATAGGCTTTGGCACTTGTATGAGCCCAATAATGATGCAAAGCACATATAGTAACGGATATTGGGGGGAGCTCCAAATGCTTCCTTTTGGTCCGATTTCCATGCTTCCAACGGCCAAGGTCTTACACTATGGCCAAGAAATATTTGAGGGGCTTAAAGCATATAAAGTAGATAATTCTGGACCCTTTTTATTTCGCCATAGGGAAAATTTTTTAAGATTTAATAGTTCCGCCGAACGAATGGCAATTCCAGAGCTTCCCGAAAAAATCTTTATGGACGCTGTTGAGGGAATTACGTCCTACGCTGCAAACACCATCCCCACAAAATCAGGAACCTCCCTTTATATAAGACCTTTTGTTATAGCTACCGAAGAAAGCCTAGGTATTAGACCCTCACTTGAATATAAATTTTTGGTGGTGGCCTCCCCTTCTGAATCCTATTTTGTAAATTCCAATATTAATGTTTTTATTGAAAGAAACCTTTCAAGGGCCGTAAAAGGCGGAACAGGAAGGGCCAAGACTGGTGGAAACTACGCTGCCAGCTTGTTTACCACTCTAAAGGCTCAAAAATTAGGCTTCACAAATACCTTATGGCTTGATGCTGAAACTCATTCCAATATCGAGGAAATGAGTGGAATGAATTTTTTTGCAGTTATAGACAATAAATTAGTCACACCCAAACTTACTGATACCATTCTTGAAGGAATAACCAGAAAATCAATTCTTGAATTGGCAAAAATTGAAGGGATTCCCTGCAGTGAAGAAACCATTTCAATTAATAGTTTTGTTGGTGCTATTAAGGAAAACCGATGTAGCGAGGCTTTTGCCTGCGGTACCGCCAGTATAATTGCTCCGATAGCCTCCTTAGGTGAAGAAGATGGTACAACCTACGAATTGCCTCTTCCAAATGGAAAAATATCTCAGAAGCTAAGAGACCTTATCCTCTCCATTCAAGAAGGAAGAAGAGAAGGTCCAAAAGGTTGGGTTAAAAAAATTGAATCTGCTGTTTTTTAAAGATTAGGGAAAAATTCCAAAGCTATTACGGCAATGATGGTTGGACCTAAAGCTCCGAGAAATAATTTAATTGGGTTAATCCCATCTGGACCAAATTTAGATTTTAAAATTCCAAAGCCCGCCGGGTTTGGAGCATTGGCAATTACGGTAAGCCCTCCACCTGCTACTGCTCCAGCAACCAGGTAGTATTTTTTTGCCTCACTAAGATCTGGGACCAATGATCCTAAATACGTTAAGGCAGCATTATCCGTAATCGCAGTTAAACCAGTTGCACCGAAGAATAAAGTAACCTCTCCCAATTGATTAAGTAATGGGGTAATCCACCAAGATTGCATACTTCCTAAGGTGACCAATCCACCAAGAAAAAATCCGACCATTAGAGATTCGACTAACTTTAATTTATCCTGATACTCCTTAGTGACCTTGGTAAACCCCAAGAAAAATAGAAAAACACCCATAAAAATCACCATATGATGCGCCATAAAAACCACTGAGGCCAAAAATAAGACGGATATAAGAGTCATCCACCAAGTTGGGGCCATATAAGCCTGGTGTTTTTGCTTGATTTCGAGAGGACCTTGAAGCTCTTTTCTAAAAAAATAGGCTGTTAACAAAGTAGAAAAGGTTATCGCAAATCCTGACTTCCACCCATAATGTGTCAGCATATGGGAAATTCCCCAGCTCCATTTCGTGGCAACCATTAAAACGGGTGGCGCTGCAAAGTGGGTAAAGGTGCCCCCAATAGAAACATTTACAAATAATAATCCTATGGTGGCATATTTAAATTTTTGAGACATTTGGGGATTACTGAAGAAATAATCTAATAAAATAAGCGCTGTAACCGTCATGGCCGCTGGTTCAGTTATAAAAGAACCTAAAATTGGACCGATAATTAAAGCTGCACAATAATAGGCCATCCTCGCAGGTAAAAATCTTATAATTTTGGAAAAAAACATTATAACTTTTTCTGCCAAAACTATTATTGGCCTTGAACCGGCCATAACCATAATTACGAAAACAAATGCCGGTTCGGTAAAATTTTGGCTTTCCAAATATTTAACGGCTCCATTTATTCCTTGATCAACTGAAAAAATTGCCAGGAAAACTGCGGCCCACATTCCAAATACTGCTTCTACTTCCCCAAAAAAGAGAAAAAATTCATGGGGCACTGAACCGACTGGGTACTTCATTGCATGATGGTGAAATTTTGATACAAAAAAAGTATGAAGAACTGCTAATACAAAAATAACCGTTGCTGTCACTTCCATGTGAGTTGGTTGCATTTTCCTTCCTTAGTTATATTTAGCCATCTTTTCCAATTGAATTTACTGGGCAAGCGTCAAGTTGTTCCTGGCAAAGCTCTATTTCAGCTGCAGAAGTTGGTTGCTTTTTAACGTAAGCGTTCCCACTTTCATCCTCTGCAAAAAAATCAGGGGCTCCTGTGTAACAGACGTTGCAAGCAATGCACCCTTCTCCCCCATCATCATCAGGGTCAGTACAATACCATGCGCCTGCAATATTTTGCTTATGTTTCATTTTCGGATTTGCCATAAATTGCTCCTAAAAATTAAAATTTTATGAAGTGCCTTATATAATAAAAGTATCTATTTTTCCATTAAGACTTCTTGTTTAAATTGTAGACTAAACATGGCCCATAGCAAGAAGGAATATTGATTTTTAAAGAACTTTTTGGCAATATGCCAAAAAATAAACAGAAGGTTCAAATATGTTCAATGATCCTATAAAAAAGGCCAAAGAATGGGCCCAAAACTCCTACTTTGATTTAGAATCTAGAAATGAACTTCAGGACCTTTTTAAAAAAAACGATCTAAAAGAAATTACCGAAAGATTTCACTCGGATTTAGAGTTTGGTACTGGTGGATTACGTAGCATTATTGGATTTGGATCAAATAGAATCAATAAATACACCATAAGGAAAGCAACTCAGGCCCTGGCCAATGAAGTACTAAAGCAAAATCTTTCAAATCCCAAAGTGGTAATTTCCTACGATAGTAGAAGATTTTCATATGAATTTGCCCAAGAAACCGCCTCCGTTTTGGCGGGGAATAATATCAAGGCCTATTTATTTAAAAAATTAAATCCAGTTGCCCTACTTAGCTTTGCAGTTAGGTCTTATAAGGCGAGCGCCGGCGTAATGATAACCGCAAGCCACAACCCCCCCATTTATAATGGATATAAGGTTTACGGGGATGATGGGTGCCAGGTGACCCCTCCAACAGATAAGAATATAATTTCAAACTACCAGATGATTGATAATTTCAATCAAGTAAAATTGATTTCCTTTGAAGAAGGACTTCAAAAAGGTCTTATTGATTGGGTATCAGAGGAAGTAGAGAAACAATACTTTGAAAAAATAAAATCAACGAGTGTGCTTTCAAAGCTTTGCTCCGAAAAAGGAAGCTCCCTTAAAATCGTATACACACCTATCCACGGCACAGGTTTAATTCCGTGCGAACGGGCCCTAACGGAAAGGGGTTTTACAAATCTGTTAATTGTAAAAGAGCAGAGTGAACCTGATTCGGAATTTAGCACGGTAAAAAATCCTAATCCTGAAGACCCCAAGGCACTATCCATGGCAGTTGAATTGATGAAAAAAAACCATGCCGATATTGTTTTTGGGACTGACCCAGATACCGATCGACTAGGTGTTGCCATTTTAAAAAATGGGGAAGTATTTTATCCAAATGGCAATCAAATCGGCCTTTTAATGCTTTATTTTATTCTTTCAAACTCCAAACTTCCCAAAAATCCATATATCATAAAAACTATTGTTACGTCTGAGTTGCTAAGCGAAGTTGCAAACTCTTTTAAGGTAACAACATATAACACCCTTACAGGTTTTAAATGGATCTGTAGAAAATTAAAAGACTTAGATGAAGCAGGTTTTATTTTTGGGACAGAAGAATCATTTGGTTATCTAAATCATCCCTTTGTTCGGGACAAAGATGGTGTAAGTTCAGTTGCTCTAATGGCGGAAGTTGCCCTTTGGTATAAAACAAGAGGCATGGATCTAGTTGATGGCCTAGATGAAATTTATGCAAAATATGGTTTCTCCCACGAATCTCTTCTGTCCTTAGATTACTTAGGAAAAGAAGGCTCTGAAAAAATAAATCGGATTATGGATTTTTTTAGAGCAAATCCAACACTAAAATTTTTGGATGAAGAAATTGAAATGGTCGAAGATTACCAGACCGGAACCGTTAAAAATTTAAATAATAATTCTACTGAAGTCCTTAAACTACCTAAAAGCAATGTTCTAGGTTTAAACTTCAAATCAAAAAACAAAATTTATTTACGTCCCTCTGGCACTGAACCAAAGATTAAATTTTATTTAATGATTGTTGAAACCGAGGGCACCTTGGATCAAAAAAAGAACAAAGCCTTTGATCGAACGAAAAAACTCACAAACTTATTAAAAGAACTTTCCGATAAGGCTTAAGATGAAAGAAAAAAAAAGTGATTTAGTGATTGTACTCGTTAGTGGAGGTATGGATTCCCTTGCCACGGCCGCAATTGCCAATAGTGAATATTCACAAATGGCTTTTCTTCATCTGAATTATGGGCAAAAGACGGAAAAAAAAGAACTGGAATGCTTTGAGAAAATTTGTGATTTTTATAAAATTAAAAAAGAGCTACGAAAAATAATAGATATTTCCTTCCTATCTCAAATTGGAGGTAGCTCTCTCACCGATAAAAACATTGAAGTAAAAAAATACAAAGGCGATGACCAAGAGATTCCAGATTCCTACGTTCCCTTTAGAAATACCCATATCGTCTCCATGGCCGTTTCTTGGGCGGAAGTAATTGGTGCAAAAAAAATCTTTATAGGGGCGGTTTTCGAGGACTCCTCCGGATATCCTGATTGTAGACCTTCCTATTACAAGGCCCTAAACGAATTAATTAAACAAGGCACTAAAAATGGGGATATAGAAGTTGTAACTCCAGTTATTTTCATGAAAAAAGACGAAATCGTCAAAAAAACTTTAGAACTTGGAGCTCCGATAGAATCAACCTGGTCTTGCTACAAAAGAAGCGATAAGGCCTGTGGTGAATGTGATTCTTGCGCACTCAGGTTAAGAGGCTTTGAGAAGGCCGGTCTAGAAGATCCAATAGAATATGTTGTTCGACCTAAATATTCTTAATATTTTTTATAAGTTCTTCCACGTTACTACATCTTGTTTTTTTCAAATACTTGTCAATCCCGGATTTAAAATCCTCAAGAATCGAAGGACCTTGAAAAATAAAAGAAGAATAAATTTGAACTACTTTTCCACCCATTTTCCAAAAATCTAGAAGATCCTCAAAACAGGATATTCCGCCAACACCTATAACCTGAATATCTGGAGTCTCTTTAGTTCTTTCTAGAATAAATTTTCTCATACTCCTTGATTTACTAAAACACAGTTTTCCAGATACGCCGCCGTCACCAAGCTTTTCAATTATGGTTGTATTGGTGGCTATGATCCCTTCTAGTTGATATTCTTTTACTAATTCAATTATGGGTCCAACATCTTCAAAGGCCAAATCTGGAGAAATTTTTAAATAAAGGGGTTTGGGATGTAGCGATCTTACTTTATTGAGAGAATTAAAAATAATTTTCAAACTGTCCGCCCGCTGTAAATCCCGAAGGCCTGGAGTATTTGGGGAACTTACATTAATTACCAAGTAATCTGCCACAGGCCAGAATTTTTCATAAAGATATAGATAATCTTCAAAGGCTTTTTCCTCTGGTGTTGATTTGTTTTTCCCCAAATTAACCCCAAGTATTCTTCCATAATTTCTTGATGATCTAATATTTTCCAATACCTGATTTGAACCTAAATTATTAAATCCCATTTTATTCCGTAGAGATTCTTCCTTAATGTAGCGAAACATTCTAGGTTTGGGATTACCATCTTGGGGCTTTGGGGTGATCGTCCCGACCTCTATGGCACCAAATAATGTTCTTGTAAAAAAATCTAATGCCACTGAATTCTTATCTAAACCCGCAGCAAGTCCAACCGGAAAGGGCCATGTTAATTTTCCAACCTGGACCTTATGTTCATTTGATAGGCCATTCTGTTCGTTTATCAATGAAAAGAATAAGGGATATTTAGATAATAAATTAAGTGTTATATCGTGAACCGTTTCCGGATCAAGCGCAAATGCTATTTTTTTAAAGGCATTATAAAAATAGTCCATTTTTTCCCCAAAAAGACAGGATCTTCTTATTTAATAGTACTCAACCAAATCACCCTCATGGATAGTTCCACCTGATAGTAAATTTGCCAATGCCCCATCTTCTCCAAAGAAATCTACAACTTCAATAGTGGCCTTGACTATCCCATTTGTTAGCCCCAGTTGGGCCCCTGACTGAGGATCAAATATTTCATTGCCTGAAGTTACAACGCTTAGAGTGTCCCCTATTTTTAGACCTGTAAGTCGCCCAGAATTAAGATAAATACTTTGCCCCTCAACTTTGGCCACCCGTCCTTGCCAATTTAGCCTGTCTGCTAATGCCACAATTTTGGGAACAGCTTTATCTATCGCCCTTGAGAGACTTTTATTTAAATTTTGACCACGAAATTCTGCATATTCCTTATCTTCACTACTGAATTTACGAAAGGTTGAAGCATCTTCAAAACCCTTAAACTTTTCATTTAGAACTTCACGATTGGCAAAAACATCAAATACCCTGATTTCAAGCTCCGCTTGTGTGTCCATATTGGTATAAGACAAAACACCGATTTCGTTTCCTTTTTCTTTTATATTTGCTTCTGCCACTCTCCCGTAAACGACTAAATAAATACCCATACTCTTTGCCATAACGTTTATTTGTTCGAGTTTGGCACCGCCCGATGTATAGATTTCCTTAGAGGTTCCAAAAGAATTTTCAATGTTTGGGTTTAATATAAAACGATTACTTTGATCTAATTCAAAGATTAATTTCTCGGTTGTTGCCTGACTTAGCTTTTCGCCCTCGTAGGGGGTCTCATTGGATATATCTAGAACTAAAATTTTCTTTTTAATTCCCTGAAAGGAAGATCTTTCCGTGGTCTTTTCAAATTCCCCCGTTGGAGACCTTTTTACGACCTCTCCTGAACAAGAAAAGAGCAAAACTAGAAGGAGGGCTAAAACTGGCTTCATGCTAATTCCCCTTTATAATATTTTTATAAAACTGTTCTTTTTTTTCTTTCATTTCCTTCACCCTGACTGGATTCATCTAAATTTCTCTGATCATCCAAAGTCTTGATTGCAAAGGTAAAATCACCATCATTTTCTTCAAAAATTATCTTTCTTCCATCTACCAGTTTTTCCTTTTCAATTTCAATTAAGAATTTTTTTAACTGATCCTGATTCCCATTAAATTCAATTTCTAAAATTCCTTCATTGGCCTTTAGTGAATGAAGTCTGGAGTTTAATTGAAAAGGAACCCCCTTAGACTTTAAGGTTTCCTGAAGTCCAAAAAGATCTTCTACTGTCTTAATATTATTTACTTTTAAGTAAGCGACATTTGAATTTCTCTGATTTTCAATTATGTCTCTTTTTATCTTACCAAATTCTTCAAGTGGCATTCTATAAATAGAAGTAGCAATTGAAGAACTCAATTGTTGAGGATTATCTGTTAAAAAGCTGGATCGTTTTTTGCCGATATCTGAAAAATCAACAATCTTATTATTTTTTACATCAACCAATACATAGTTCAGATCAAACTCAATCTGGATTTTTTTCAGCAAAATCTTTTCGGAAATTTTCTTCATTTTAACTTTTACCAAAAGTAAAAAACCATCCTCCAAATTAGAAAAACTACTCTTTTCTATTAATTCAAAAAAACCCTTATCCCTACGGGACCCTTCAAAAATACGCCTAAGATCTTTTTGAGAGTCCTCATCCAATACCACTATCTGGTTAATTTGATCTTTAAGCCCACCTTCCAAAAATTTTATCCAATGTTCTGAAACTGCGGTTGAAAAATCTTTCATAGCTTCAACCCCGGTATCCGACCAAGACATATTTGATAATGTAAATAGTGGCAACAAATACAAGTTAAATCCCTTGATTATTTTTTTTGGAGAAGCATAACTGAAATATATTTGGTTAAGAAGATTATCGTCTACTTGAGCAACAATACTTATATACCTGGCCTTCGGCATATTTGGGGCACGAGTCATTGAATTTATAGAGTAGGATTTAATAACCCGATTTAATCCCCCAAATTGCGCCTTCCTTTCCAGCTTTTTAATCCGGATTTCCTTTTCCAATTTTTCAAGGGTTTCAGGAGATTTGGGTGCGGTTTCCAGGTAATTATTTCTTAGGTCTTTTTCGATATTTTTAAAAAAATTTTCAAACTTTTGATTATTTTTTTCCCAAAATAGATCTGAATTTAAACCCTGTTTTTTTAGATATTTTGTAATTACATCCTGAAAGGAGTTAAAAAGCAGTTGCTCCTTGATAAAAGGAAGTGAGTCACCCTCTTCCGAAATAAACCTACCTTCACCATCAATCTTTAAATCAAACTCTCCAGCAGCTGAGAAATTGCAAAAAAAACATAATATAATAAAAAACCTGACCAGCATTTAATTTTTCTCTCCAGTGTATCCTATTTTTAATTTTACACTACTTGTCTTGAAAACGTCATTAATTTTAAGGGCGAATTGAGGTGAGGGATTAACAAAAAAGTCCTTTCCAAGTGACATTCTGGCAATTCCATCTTCCGATTCAAGAAATAGAATCAGGGGCTTAGTTCCTGGATTTAGTAGTATTAAATCCTTAATTTCTTTTAATTTCTCGGGTCCTAATTCCTTAAGGTTTGCCCTAACTTCGATTGCAGTAACCCTTTCCTCACTAACCTCTTTTATCCTTTTAATTACCCTTGGAAAAAACTTTTTGGGGTTTTCCTTAAGATTAACGTTACCCTCCATTACAACAATTTCCTCTTTTTCAAAAAACCTTTGGAATTCCTGAAATACTTTGGGAAAAACAATGCACTCAATTTTGCCACTTTTATCCTCTAGCGTGGCCGAGCACATCTTTTCACCCTTTTTAGTAAGCATTTTTCTACCCACGGTAAGAAGTCCGGCCAGAGTTAAGTCCTTTTTAGTTCCATCAGACCAGCTTTTTTTACCCTCTGTAGGAGCTTTTATAAAATCTTTTTCTGTAAGCGCCAAAACCTCAACAACCTTTTTAGTAGAAATATTGTCAATCAGGTTTTCATAACCATCTAGTGGATGGCCGGAAAAATATATTCCCATAAGGTTCTTTTCAAAATCCAACTTTTCCCTAAATTCAAAATCTTTTAATTTTTTAATTCCAAATAAATTTTCCTTCTCTAATGGCTCTTCCTTATTAAGGGAATCGACCAAATCAAAAATATTTCCTTGCCCGGCCTTTCTTTCTTCCGCCTTTTTATGTCCAAAAGTCATAAAGGTCTCTAGGTTTGAAAGGAGTGTGTTTCGATTTTGCACTTCACAATTATCGAAAGCGCCACATTTTATCAATGACTCCAGGGCCCGTTTATTAACAACCCTTAGATCACATCTATTGCAAAAATCAAGGAAGCCCTTGAAAGGGCCATTTTTACTCCGCTCTCTCTCAATTTCCAAAGCAGCTGGCTGGCCAACATTTTTTATGGCCCCCAAAGCAAATCTTATTTTTTCACCAAAAATATCAAATAAATATTTAGACTCGTTTATATCCGGAGGTAGGATTTCCTTCCCTTGTTTTATAAAGTCATAAATATAAACAGTAACCTTATCTATGTTATCAAGCTCAGAACTTAAAAGACCTGCGAAAAAACATGCTGGATAATAATATTTTAAAAATGCCGTTTGATAAGCAATGAAAGCGTAGGCTACTGCATGGCTTTTATTAAATCCATAAGCCGCGAATTTTTCCATTAAATCAAATAGTTCTTTTGCTTTCTGTCCGTCAAAACCGTTACTAGTGGCACCTTTAGAAAAAATATCCTTATGTTGGGCCATCTCTTCGGGTAACTTTTTACCCATAGCTCTTCTTAACATGTCGGCTTGGCCGAGTGTGTACCCACCAATGATTCTGGCAATGTTCATTACCTGTTCTTGGTAAACAATAACGCCCAAAGTGTCTTTTAACACAGGTTCAAGCTCTGGAAATGGAAAATGAACTTTTTTCCGTCCATTTTTAATTTCTACAAATTCATCAACCATTCCTGATTCCATTGGACCAGGTCGGTAAAGTGCATTGATCGCAGTTATATCTTCTATGGAATCTGGCTTAATCCTTTTACATAAATCGATCATTCCAGAAGATTCAAGCTGGAATACCCCGATAGTTTCACCCTTGGAAATAAAATCAAACACATTTTTGTCATCTAAATCAATATTTTCTATATCAAAATTTGAATCATAATTCTTTCTTATCAATTCACTTGCCTGAGCAATGACCGTTAAAGTTTTCAAGCCCAAAAAGTCAAATTTTACCAATCCTATCTTTTCTGAGTACTTCTTATCATATTGAATCACCTGCTCATTATTGGAACCTGAAAATAAAGGACAGTACTCTACCAGTGGCCTGTTAGTTATTATAACTCCGGCAGCATGAATAGAGGCATGCCGACTGATTCCCTCTAACCTCTGAGATACTTCAATTATTTTTTTTATCTTTGGATCTGAATCTTGAAGCTCTTGAAATTTAGGTTCAGTTTTTAATGCTTTTTCCAAAGTAATACCCAATTCTTCGGGAACCAACTTTGCAAGCATGTCAGCTTCGGAGTAAGGAAGATCCATAACCCGACTGACATCTCGGAGTGCAGCTTTTGCCAGCATTTTTCCAAATGTTACGATCTGACCCACTCTTTCTTTGCCATAGAGTTCTGTTACATGTTCGATAACCTCAGCTCTTCTTAATTGACAAAAATCGATATCAAAATCCGGCAAACTTATTCTTTCAGGATTAATAAATCTTTCAAATAGAAGATTGTATTGGATTGGATTAATATCCGTAATTCGAAGAGCATATGCAACAATAGATCCTGCCCCAGATCCTCGACCAGGCCCTACTGGTATTTTTCTTTCTTTGGCCCATCCAATAAATTCAGCTACGATAAGAAAATAACCAGCAAATCCCATGTTGCTGATCATTTCAAGTTCTTCCTCCATTCTTTTTAAATATTGAGGTTTGATCTGTGATTCCCAAATATCACTATTTCGAATTTTAATAAAATGAGGCCCTTGAAATCTTTTTTCAAGCCCCTCTCTTGTCAGCCGGCTGAAATAAACAATCTGGGTTTCAGAAGTTTTTATACCAAAATCAGGAAGATGATAAACCGGATTTCCCTTTTCATCAGTCCAATTAAGTTTAAGATTGCATTTATCGGCAATCTTGAGAGTATTCTCCAACGCTTGAGGTATTCCAGAAAAAAGCGCTTCCATTTCCTGTGGGGATTTTAAATAATATTCCTGGGTTTTAAATTTAAGTCTCTCTTCATCTTTAAAGGTTTTTTTACCCTGAACACACATAAGAATATCTTGTGCTAGGAAATCTTCTTTCTTTAAATAATGGACATCGTTGGTGGCAACCAATGAAATGTTCTTATTTTTTGCAAAATCAATAATCTTTGTATTTACTTTTTTTTCTTCTGGTATGCCATGGTCTTGAATTTCTAAATAGAAATCTTCGCCAAAAACTCCATAGAGCTCTAAAATGGCTTCAGTCGCCTTTTCATTTTCCCCAATTAAAAATTTCTGACCCGCATCCCCTTTAATACATGCAGAGAGGCAGATTAGTCCATCTCGACATTCTTTTATTAACTCGATATCTGCTCGAGGTTTGTAGTGAAATCCTTCCAAATATGATTGGGAAATAATTTTACATAAGTTTTTATAACCGGCTTCATTTTTGCATAATAAAACCAGATGCACTATTTCATGACGAATTTCAAGCTCATCCTGAGAAGAAACTAGAGGTTTAGAGTTGTTAATTGGCCTTTCAAATCTACTGCCTGATGTAAAATATACTTCACATCCCAAAATGGGTTTTATATTGGCCTTTTTTGCTTTCTCATAAAATTCTATGGCACCAAACATATTTCCATGGTCGGTTAAGGCCACAGCTGACTGATTATACTCCTTGGCCTTTTTAACTAAATTATCAATTGTCAGAGTGCTATCAAGAAGAGAGTATTCTGAGTGAACATGTAAATGTACAAAGCTTTGAGACATATCTGGCCCATTATAAGGCCATTCTTCCTAATAATCAGGACGCTTAATGCAACTATTTTTTTGGATTTAGGCTAGGTGTTAATTTAGGCCACTTTACCTTGATCATCCTCATCTTCCTCATCAGGAGGAGGTTGATTTTCCGGTTCAAGTTCTTCTGGGTCCACGGTTTTTAAGAAAAAGTACATAGGTGAATGCCATCCAGACAAATACCAAGCAATAACTATCATCAACATATGGGCCGGTAATCTGAAAAGGATTAGCTGAGGAGCAATCTCTGGAAAAAGTTCTCTATTCCCAAGCATATGAAATACCGCGGGCAAATAAGCTATTAGAAAAAAAACCATTACCTTTGACGCAATAGACTTAAGCTCAGGCACCATCATTCCTATGGCCAATAGGAGCTCAAAAAAACCCGTGATTAAAACTACTTGAGTTGGGTATGGGATATAAGGCGGAATCATTTTTACAAAAAATTCCGTATCCAGAAAATGAGCTAATCCCTGAGAACAAAATACTAATAACAAAAATCCCCTAAGAATAAAATCTAATGC
>JACCDG011155776.1_pt1 | contig 24458 bp, 52 predicted proteins | sample 7442471 | NCBI WGS metagenome assembly JACCDG01 (sample SAMN15323444, study PRJNA562643) | freshwater metagenome | isolation source: river surface water | place: USA:Blue River Watershed | collected 2017-08-17 | reverse complement strand
GTTTAAAACCCGTACTGGTGCTAACATCGGTTTGGCAAAATTGCCGTTTAGTGCTTCGTTTGACATTCTATCTTTAATTTAAACATTTGTAATTCTAATGAAGTTTTGTGTTCGGCAACTTCGCCAAGCCGAGAACCGTTAGCAGAAAGCACTACAAACCTGCTTCGATAGTAGCGTTTGTCAATTCTGCATTGTAATTAGCGTTGTATGGGTCTGAAACTTCATATATTGCAAGCCGACACATCAACGCATTTAACTTAGGGTCGTTTAGTTCAGAAGCTCTTTCGCCAACCTCCGCAAGTATTCTTCCAAAGATTGCCAATGGTTTTGATAAAACTGCTGTTTCATTATTCCCAATAATCTCCTTTAAAAGTTGTGGAGTATTAACTCTCCATTGAACTTTTCTTGAACCCGTGCCTTCTGCTAACACAGGTTTTGCGTCATTGGGGGCTTTTGTTTTTCTGTTTATCATTTGTTTTAAATTTAAAGTTTATTACTACTATTGAGCTTTAGTGCTGGAAATCCCCAACGAACGCAAAGCCCGAAAACGTTAGTGGCAATACTCCGAAGCCCTACGAACAGCGACATCGTAATATTGTTTTTCCTTTTCTATTCCAATTGATTTGCGATTTAGTTTAATGCAAGCCAAGTTTGTTGTTCCACCAAAAGCACTCTCCAACTTTAGGCTGCTCAAAAAACTCCCCTTCAAAAGTTTCACCTTCTTGAATGTTATTTGGATGAATAGCATCATCTATTTCTTTTATTTTGGTAAGTTTAATTCTCATAATATAGAGGTTATTGTTTTATTACTTCATTCGCATCTAACCCAATTTGGTTGATTCTGCTTTTTGTGACATTTACCAATCTATTAGTCACTGTGTATTCGTTGTAGTGAGGGCGGCACTCCTTTATCACAACTGTTGATTTTTTCACATCTACAGCTATGCCACAGATACAGCCAAACTTATATGAACCCTTAATAAAATCGCCTATTTCAATTTCGCCTGACATTTTTTAGATTTTCGTGATAACAAACACAAATATACACAAGCAATGCGAAAATCCAAACATTTTGTCAACTATTTTTAAAATATTTCTTAAACTCAATGCTGTATTGAATTGCATTTTGTTTCCAGCTAGGCAAAATCTCTTGTTTTTGACAAAAAAGCGTTAATTTTGGGGTACTAAACCATTAATCATGTCAACGTATAGAATTATAAAGGACACTACGGTAACATTTAAAGCTAATGTACCGCCATTTGACGAAATCTCAAAAACATTTACCGAAGGTGCTACCATCGAAGGATACATAAGCAAGCCAATGAGTTCATGGGCTCAAAGGTTAACAAAAGAAGAATCAGATGCACTGCCGAACGTTATCATAACAACCACTAATGGCACTATGCCAGCCGACGGTATGATAGGCATAATAAACGTAGAAATACCCGCCGATTCTGTACAGGAGATAAAAGCAAAAAGATTAGGGGGCATAAAGCCATCCGTGAGCCTTAAAGATTTAACTAAGCCCGTAAGAAAAGCACTTACCCCTTACGCCGCTACAGCCGAAAAGAAATACGTATTTACCTCTGACCTTACAGCCGTGATACCAAAGACAGACATGTTAGGCGGCGGAACGATACGTACATTCTACGCAGGTGAGGTATACGATGGTACAGTAGTCAAAGAAGGGATAAAGATAAAGTTATCGCCAAAAGAAGGGGATGTGGTTATCATAGACCCTAAATTTATCGTCGAGCAGGTAGCAGAAACAACACCTACAGAAAAGATGCCAGAGAGCATTGTTGACACAGCAAAGAAAACAGCGTCAGCAAACCCCATCTTATTCGCAGCCTTGCTAATCGGCGGTATTTTACTGTTAAAACGATTGTAACATGACCGACCCACGCAATGCAGCCATTTATGTAACGACAGCAGAGGCTACCCCAGTATTAGTAGGGCAGCCAGTAGTAGCCGCCGAAGTCAACGGCAAGAAATACTATACATATAGGCAAGTAGCCGTCCTCCCAAAAGGAACGGAAGTGACCGTAGCACAGATGACTACCATGCAGTTTAAAAACAGCACACAGATGGTTGCTATTTTATCCACAGGAGAATTTATCATAGCACAAAACACCTTAGCAAGAAAGATAGGTACAGAGAGCGAGCCTCAAAACATAACGGTATCTAGTAGTAGCAAACCGCCATCAACAAAAAAAATAAGTGTTGCTCCTATCATTCTACTAGCAGTAGGAATTTTATTACTCAAAAAATTAAGCAAAAAAAATGACTAGAAAACAACGATTAGCTGTATGGTTAGCAATTTCGATAATCTTATTATCGGCTATCATATACAGCTTCAAACACGACATACTAACGCCGATGATAAACGCTATTATTTTTTGTATAGTGGGTGTCGTTGGTTTGTATTGCTTCACTAATTTATTTATGGTGAAAACGCCAGAAGATTCAGAACAAATCAAAAATCATGACACCGAATGATATACATAATTTCATTGGCATTTACACTTTGCTTTGTCTGCTACAGCAAGTGGCAGTTCGTCCAAGACAGAGGTGGCGTTAAAGACAAATGGCATCCGTACGGAATGGCTATGCGAGTTATCGCTGTGGCATCACCGTTCGTTATGTCGTTCTTCCCTGCATCATGGCAAGACTACCTGTTAGCAGGCGGAGTAAATATTTTAGCATGGGATTTGCTGATAAATAAGATTGCTTTAAATGCACGTTGGTTGCACGTTGGAACAAGAGCTACACTCGATGTAAAGCTAGGCAAAAAAAAGTGGTGGTTATATTCGTTTTTTGTTTTAATTTGTGCAGGAATTAAAATACTAACGTAATGGCGGATGTTCAAAAGATGATGTATCGAGGCTACGAAATAATTTCCCGAAACGGGCATTTTTTTGTTGCTCATAAAGGGCAAGAGTTTTCAGTTAGCTTCACGGATATAAAGGATGCAAAAAACTATATTGACTTGTTGTAGCATCTTATTTGTCGATTTAATTTTGGAGTGTGGTGTCCATGCTCGGTAGTCTTGTCTTAAAAAGGCAAGGCTATTTTTTTATATGGTAAAAAGTCTTACATTTGACAAACCAAGTTATCTCCCATATATGGATAGCAAACAAAGAAACCAGTACATATCTGATAATTGGCTCACCAAAACGCAAGAAGAAATATCCAAATATTTAGGGATAAATAGTAGAGCGGTAAGGGCTAGAGCCAAAAAGCTAAAACTCCCAAACAAAGCACTTTATATAATTGAGCAAAGAAAGGGTGTTCATACAGCATTAAACCAAGAGTGTGAAAACATAGGAATCCCAAAGGAGGATGTGAATCATTATTGGTATAAAGGCGAACATTTCTCGATTCATGTGAAAAACGCATTGTCGGACTTAGAAAGTGCAAGGCAATCTTTAATAAATGAGGTTGCTAATTATGCCCCAAAATACAAGGAAATAAAAAGAGCCAAACATAAAGATAAGTCGCTATTTGTTATATCTCCATCAGACCCACACTTCGGTAAATATGCAAGTAAAGAAGAAACGGGAGAACATTACAACATAAAAATAGCATCCCAAAGATATAAAGAAGGGTTTGAGGGGTTGTTGCAAAAAGGGTTAGTTTATAACCATGAAAAAATACTTATAATCGGTGGTAATGATGTTGTGCATACCGACAACCCATTTAGCACAACTACAAGTGGAACTAGGCAAGATACTGATGGTATGTGGTACGAATCGTTTAATGCTGCTAAGTGGGCTAATATTGATATGATTGAAAAAGCATCACAAATAGCAGACGTACATTTTATACATTGCCCATCTAATCATGATTACGCAACGGGGTTCTTTTTAGCGAAATTATTAGAAGCGTGGTTTAGAAATAACAAAAACGTAACGTTTGATGCTTCGCCTAGCCACAGGAAGTACGTTCAATACGGAGTTAATCTAATCGGTGCAACACATGGTGACGGCGCAAAGGAAATCGATTTGCCAATACTAATGACAAGGGAAGCTAAAAAGGCATGGAGTGAAAGCGACTATGCTTACTGGTACGTAAACCATGTGCATCACAAAGATAAAAAAGCTGCAAATGGTAAAAAGGGTGTCCAAATAGAAAAAGATGGCAAAGGGGTATCTGTAATTAATACAGGATTAGATATGACAGCAAAAGACTTTTTCCATGTTGAATATTTAAGAAGTATTAGTACCGCCGATTCGTGGCATCACCGCAACGCTTACCAGCACAGCTTTTCAGCGATGGAAGGTTTTATACACCACCCACAATACGGACAAATTAGTAGGCTTACACATCTTTTTGCAGTATAAAATATTTTTATGGACAATACAGACAAACGCTACAAGTTAGACCATAAACTAAAAGTAAAAAGCGAAGATTTAATCTTCCACCTGCACGAGTATGATTTGGATTTAATTAGCAACCATATTTATTTAACGGGAGTCGACAGAGGTTATGAAATAAATGGTATAGCTGAAAATGGTATTGATTATGTATTAGCAACAAGATTTATAAAAAACATAAACCTCTGCATGAGAGCAAACGAAGGTAAACCGATAGTAGTGAATATGAAATCTTGCGGCGGTGATTGGATGGAGGGTATGGCTATTTATGATGCCATTAAAAGCTGCCCCAGCAAGGTAACAATCCTTAATTACACCCACGCAAGGAGTATGACTAGTATTATATTCCAGTCAGCAGATAAGCGTGTAATGATGCCACACAGCCATTTTATGTTTCATGATGGATTTTATGCAGATGAAGGAACAGTAAAGCAAGTTAAATCGGGTTTGGAATTTTATAGCAAAGCAGAAAATGTAATGCTTAATATCTACGCTGAAAGAATGAATGAAAAAGGCGAATTTAAAGGCAAACCATTATCAAAAATAAAAACATGGCTAAGGGATAGAATGGATAAAAAAGAAGATGTGTTTTTAACAGCAGAAGAAACTATACACTACGGACTTGCAGATGAAATATTTAATTACGATTGGAGTGGGTTAAGCAAGTACTAATTAATAAAAAATAATTGCCAGTACAAAAAAGGTATTATATTTGCAATGTAAAAGGGAGTGCTATTAACACTCATCTTATAAATCCACCCCTGTACTAACACCCCTGAAAGCGTCCAGTATATATTTGCTGGGTACACGGACGGATTATGGCAAATGAACCATTATAAAAAAGCATCTTTAGTAAGGTGCTTTTTTATTTTGTTATTTAAGTACAAAGCACTAACTTAGCAATAAGGGAAAGCATAGATGGTAGGTAGTTTAAACCTGATTTTTTGGTTCAAATTATAACGCCATTTCTTAGACGCTCCTACTAATTTCGATATGTATAATTTCTTAGCCGCTTCTAGTAAAAGTGGCTATTTTTTTTGCATTGATTAGATTGGTTAATTGCCGAGTGATTTAAGGTGATTATGGTTAGTTCACAAAATGATAATGTTCACGAATCGTGTTCACTAATAGTGGTACTTTTATTTCGAAACATTTTGCGGAAAGGGAGAGATTCGAACTCCCACGACTGTTACATCATCACCGTTTTCAAGACGGATAAGTACACCAAATACGCCCTTCCATTTTTTGCGGAGAACAAAGGAATCGAACCTTCACTGCTTTTACACAGGACACCTTAGCAGGGTGCTGCAACAAACCAATGTTTGCCTATTCTCCATTTGTGGGAGCAGATAGAATCGAACTACCTACCCATACGGGTTAACAGATTTACAGTCTGTCGCCTACCAATCGAGCAATACTCCCAAAATGTGCGCAAGGTGGGATTCGAACCCACATGATTTAGATTTTAAGTCTAACACGGATTGCCATTTTCGTCACGAGCGCATCTGTACGGGTGAAAGGATTCGAACCTTCATGTAACGGTGTCTAAAGCCGTTGTGTAATGCCATTTCCACCACACCCGCAAAATAAAAAACCCCGAATAAATCGGGGCTAAAGTATTTTTAATATACACATACGATTATCCCCAATTATCATCATGATAACTCAACGATAATAGTAGATATGTATTTTGTTTTTTCATTTGAAACACGAAATTATAAAACTGTTGTTAATTATGCAAATTTATTTTGGGTGAAAGGATTCGAACCCCGATAGCGGATTCACAGTCCACCAAGCAATCCAGTTGCTACAACTTCACAGTTTCCATTGGTAGAATCGAACTACCATATTCGAGTTCAAAGCCCGACACATTAGCCGTTATGTTAAATGGAAGTATTATATTATCTCCTTTTCTTTCTACCATTACCTATATTTAATGCTCTGTATGTAGGAGTAAGTGAATGACAATTAGGACACAGTAATTTTAAGTTTTCTAAATTATTATTTTCACTCACACCGTCTATATGCTCTAATTCAATAGGGACTTTGTTTGTAATAGGATGTGTTTTATTCCACCCGCACTCCATACACTTTTCTCCATGCTTATGTATTAGGTAAGCCTTTAATGTTCTTTCAGTATGCACTCCAATACCTAATTCTATTTGTAAATGCTTCTCTTTCTTTTTATATTGATGCTGGCAATATTTAGAACAAAATAATCTACCTTTCTCTGTACCTCTTAAAGATTTATTACACTCTAAACAATTAGATGCTTTGCTTTGTCGTAATTTATTATTAAATGTAACTGCACATGATTTACTACAAAATTTATTTCTTTTATCCTTTCCGATTAAATCGGAATTACAGTTTTTACAATTCATAATACAAGTTACAAAATATGAGGTAAATTTCAGCATCGAACTGAATACTCAACTTTACAAGAGTCGTGTTTTAGCCATATAAACTAATCTACCGTTTATGTGGTACAGGTTGGTTGCGACCCAACTCCTTCGGTTTTTCAGACCGATGCTTCTACCAAGTTAGCTTCTGCACCATTAGAGAGTAGAACGAGAATCGAACTCGTGTTATTTAGGTTTTGCAGACCTAAGCCAATGCCAACATTAGCTATCTACTCATTTTGCACGTATCTAAGGAATCGAACCTTATCGTAGAGTTTTGGAGGCTCTTTAGCTGCCTTAGCCTGACACGCATTTTGTAGAGTAAACAAGGTTCGAACTTGCATCTTCTTCATCCCAAATGAAGTGGCTTACCAATTAGCCAATTACTCTAAATAAAAAACCCTTTCATTTCTGAAAGGGCTGCTATATTTTTACTAATAAGTTTAACCTAAGTCGGTATCACATACAGAAAATAACAGCCCTTTTGTAAAGGGTGTCTGCCAAGTCGGTGTATGTGTACATTTATTATTCACAATGCAAAGTAAATAAATAAAATTGAAATTAAAAAATATTTGTGGACAATGTTGGATTAGAACCGACGCAAACCTTATAAGGGGCATTCACCTTATGAGAGTGTGGAGCTACCAACTGCTCTATGTCGCAATAAATATTCTAAAGCCTTTTTAATTAATTCGGGCTTATCTTTAAAAGAACCAAGCCCCCTATTACATTGGTTGCATAATAACTGCCTAACTTTTAATGATTCATGACAATGGTCTACTACAAGAGTTAATGAGCTTTCACAAATAGCACATTTGCCTTTTTGTTCATCAAACATTCTATTGTAATCAATTTCTGTTAAGCCATATTTCCTTAATGTTTTATTTCTTCTATTGTCATAATTATGATACTTTCTTGATGCTAATCTCCATTTATACCTTATTCTTTCTATGTTTTTAGATTTATACGATTTATTGTATTCATCTACACATTTTTTGCATCGTGACTTTAATTTACCATTATCGGTACTAAATTCAGAAATAGCTTTATCCGATTTGCATTTAGAACATATTTTACTTTCCATATTACAAATATAGCAAATTATATATTATGATATATCATAAGCGTTTTAGGTTAGATTCGAACTGCCGTAAATTGGATATAAGCCAACCACTCTGCCATTGAGATAACAGATTTTTTTAAGCTCCCACTGATGGTGGTATCGAACCATCTTCCACGAGTTAAAAGCTCGTTACTTTATCTTTAAGCTAAGAGGGAATAAAAAAAATCTCTCGAAGTTTTTACGCTTGAGAGATTCTTTAAGTTTGAAATATATTTGTTACACTATAACATCAAATAATACAGAATCCGACAAGCGTTTAGCATTTCTGCTATCACGAGCCTCGACCATAATATTTACTTTGAATTTCCCAAATATTATTTTAACTATTTTAAATCTCTACTATTTTTTTGCGGCGATTAAGAACCGCATTCACCGCATTGGCTACATTAAAAACCGCTTCATCATCTGTTTTAAATCAATCGGGTTAGGCTTATTTGATTTAGCAATCTTAGAGACTGCATCTTGAACGATTAAACCTTGCACCAGAGGGAATCTTTGCCATTCTTTTTGTTCGGCTTCAGTCAAATCTCGTCTGTTTGGATTTGCAACACTGCTAGTTTCCATGTGCTTGTCAAAGTAGGTCTCTTTTGCTTTCTCGTAGCAAGAAGCTAGAAACCGAGCAAACCCCTCTAGCTCTTTGATATAATCAGCATCGGAGATAATAGCGGGAGTGTCATTTAGCTTATCCGCCTCTCTTTTTGATGCAGCACAAGATTTTGAGCAACATAACCCCCACCCACGCTTGACGTTTCTATTGTCAGCGTTATATTCTTTTTTGCAAAAATCACATAGTCTGTTCATCGCTTTCTTTTTTATTGCCAATGTTTCTTTTTGAGCGGTAGCGTTCAATAATACTGCGAATAAGCATCTCTATTGCGACATACGCTATGGTAGCAAGACCTAGTGCAAGGGTGAATATAAACGAGAATATGATAAAGAATTTGTCTCGCTCTCCTTGTTGAATAGCATTCCCTTTTTCATCCGTAGTTGCATTCAAGTCAATGCAGAGGTAGTAGCCTGCCATCAGTGTGTTGACGTAGAAGTAGGCATTTAGTAAGAAGGTTTCTGTCTGTGTCATGGTTTTATTTTTTATTTATGATTCCGCCTTGTGCTAGCAAAAAAGCATCGTAGGCATTGTTAATTCTAATTTTGTGTTGCTCTGGTGTAATAAGTTCTTTTTTTAAATCTTTGTCAATTTTTTCGTATAGCTTATCGAATTTCTCTGCTAGGTGTATTGTTAGCACCTGCTTGGTCTCTGGTTTCTTTGACTGCCGTATACGCTTACGTATTTTCTTTAGCTCCGTGATATTCTTGTTGTATGATTTTGTGGCTCTCTTTTTTCTTCTCTTCTTGGCTATAAGCCCTTTTATACGCTGTAGTATTACGTTCTGGTACTTGGTTTCGGTTTTTTTATTTTCTCTGTTTTTTGGTATCTCAAACTCCGTTACAGTGGTATCCGCTTGCGGCTCATTACCTATTACTAGCACGAAGTCTATGTAGTAGTATTCGGGAGTCCCATCGTTCGGTTTCCCATCACGAAGTTTTTTATAGCCCATGAAATCCATTGTGCTAGGGAGCTCACCGTTCTCCATTGCGCTACGTATGTTTTCTATGATAGCACGTACACCGTTACGCTGGTAGTTATAGTTTCGGGTATTGAATATCCTTGTTTCTCCAAACTGACCTGCACTAACTTTGATGAATATACAATTTGGTAATACTGTCTGTATGTATTCATCAATACCAAAAACATCGATATTAGGTAGGATGGAAGGATGTATGTAGTTTACATCACATAGTTCATTAGGCGGGATTTTATTAAGTTCAGTAAAAAGGCTGTTCTTAACTTGCTTTATTCGTATTCTACTAGGCGAAATACCCTTATAGTTCGGAAATATTTTTTCCGAAATCAGCTTACGTCTATCTTTTAAAGAGAGCTTCCTATTCTCTGGGAGTAGATTATTTATTTTGGTGAACTCCCTAAGAATACGATTGTAGACGACTACGCTGCTAGATTTATTCCGCTTTCTACCCATTAATTAGCCGCTACACTTTTGGATTTTAACCAATTTTTTATAGCAGCTCTTTCAAATAGAACTTTCCTGCCAAACACTTTTATGAATGGGATTCCTTTTGTGGATGTAAGGTGGTATATGTGTGACTTACTTATCGTAAGCATGGACGATAATTCATCTACCGTGAGATATTCCGAATCATCTTTTTTTACTGGGGTTACTCGTGGCTTTTTACTAAAAGCGGGTTTCTGTGTGGGTTTCTTAATTTTTTTCTTTAACATCATTTGTACTTTTTTTTTAATTTTTGTGAAGGGAAACAAATATAGGTATTTATTAGCAATGAAAAACAAATCTTAGTCTACCTATTGACGTTGATTATCGGTTTTTTTATTCCAAAGACCTTTATGTAACAAGGCTGTTAGTTACGATGGGGTATGGACTACGCAACAAAAATATTTTTATTTTTTTTTTGTTTATGTGTCTACAGACCTTTCCAACCGACAGCGTTTATAGCCCCTTTATCATTGGTAGCGTATCGGTCTTTAGCAGATGAGGTATATTCAAAGTTGCTAGCTTCTACGCACCGCACGAACCGCCTGCTTACCGTGTATGTTATTTGATTATCATTCTCATCCATGCTAAACAGAAGCCGCTTGCCTCTTATGACAGCACTTGCTTTATCATCAGCACGAACGCTAACCGTTTGCTCATAGCAGCTAACACCATCGCTCCAGTCGGCGATAAACTCAATAATGTATTCCATGTTTTTTGTTTTTAAAAATTTGATTCACTAATATTAGCAATGGCGACAAAGCCTTTTTGAAGCTCTTTCTCTATTAAGAGATAGTTAGCTTCAATCATGGCTAAAACGGCATCAAAAAATAATAAATCTCTAAATTTGGTGCAGTTCGTTCTGTGCTCATTCAGTTGTTGAACCAATTGCTGCATAGCTGTTTTGTTACTCATCTTTAAAAATTTACTTGTGTTTTAAAAAACAGGGTTATAGTCATTGTCTTTGCACTCTAAAGCATGGATAAAAGGGCTGTTGTCAATGTATCCAACGATTGTTCTGCATCGCAAGCACCTAAACGATTCCCAGTGTTCGGGGTAGTCAGTTTTATTACCACTCCCTATATAGCTAGTCTCTCCGCATTTAGGGCAAAAATCTCCGTGAGGAGAGAACGTTACTCGCTCAAACATTGTTTTTATTGGCTCGCCAACAACGGTCTCGGATAACATCTTTCTTAACACTTTTCTAGTTGGCTTTCTGTCGAGTACTTTCTTCTTTATTTTTCTTGGAATCCTACCGCCATCGTAGTACCATTCGTTTAATTTTTTAGTCATAACTTTTTATTTGCAACATATTTAAAAAATTGGCACTCTAGGGTTATTTAAAACGTCAAACATTTCAGGAGTCATATCATCACCGCATACCGTTTTCAAATCGTTCCCAATCGCTGCAATCTGCGACCATAATAAATAAGCCACCTCTTCTCGTGTGAATGTTTCAGAGTTGTTATTCCAACAAATATCGCCATCGTCAGGCGGTATAAAATTTTTACCAATCCTTTTAGAAAATATATCTATCATCTTTTTCATCGTTATTCATTTATTAGTTAAAAAATAATATTTATTACCTAATAAGCTCTCCGTGCATGATAACAAAGTACAGCTTATTCGGCTCTGCACCCCATTCAGGATTACCAGTTCTTATTTCAATTCCTTTATGCTCGAATTTTAATATTCTTTCTGTATTGTCATTTGATGGATAACCTAAAGTCATTACATTACAAGTAAAATCTTTTTGCCTCATGCTACCTTTATTTAAGACTAATTTATGCTCATTTAACTTTAATGGGTATTTGTTCATATCCCAAGAAAATTCACAAGTAAGGCGTTTAATCCAATACGAATTTATCTCTCGATAATCTTCTGTTTTTATACCTGCCTTTGTCATATCAAACCACTTCTTTTTTAGTGATAGCCGAAGAGCACTAGGTTGTGAATGAGTTTGCTCACTTATATGTGGCACTTCATTTTTATTCATCTTCCTGCTTTTTAATGGATTCAAATTTAGCTTTGATGCCATATTCTGTTACGGTTAATCCTTCTAAATATTCTTTAGATTTTTTGCGGAACGCTTGCTCTAAAAAAGGTTTAAGTGTTTGCCAACTAACTTCGCTTATAGACCCAGACTCTAGCTCATTCATGTTAGCGTTTGGGTTTAGTTTTACTTTTATTTTCATCTGTTTTATTTTTAAGTTAATGAAGATTTTGCGGGTGGTACTATTTATTTTTATCTTTCAAAAAAGCATTAAACAATTCTTCATCTGATAATTGACTTTCCATAATCCAAAACTGATTTTTTCTTTCTAGTGTATCGAAGGTTCTAATCCAAGCTGCAAATTCAATAGCTTGCCCTTTTGCGATTTGGCAACAACTAACTACAAATGGGTTATCGTCTAGTCTCATATCATTATTGATATTTAATGCCTTTTTAAAATCTTTATAAATTTTTGTTTCTTGTAATTCTGTTTTCATTATATGTTTTTTAATGAGTACTAATCCGTTTTTGCGGTTAGTCAATATTTTTGTCCATCCATTGTTCGGCACTTAATTTATCTACAACGCCATCTGAAATAGCTTTTACAAGCAGCTCCTTAAAGTCCTTTCTACTGAATAAAGCCCTTTTGTGTCCTTTCGTTTCAACACAAGCAACTTCATATTCCTTATCGCCTTCATCTCCGCCTGCAATATTCCATCTGGCGTTTTTGCCATAATCAATGATACACTTTAAAAAATCGCTTGTTACATCGTGTTTATGCAGCATTGTTATCCCGTCTTTACTAGGGATAGTAACAACGATATTTTTAGTGATTGCAGTTACGGCTAATCTTGTTTTTTCTAAATCTACTTTTGGCATTACGCTTTATTTTAAGATTATAAAGGGGTTTATTTATTAAGGTTATTCATTAATGCTTGGTGTTCATCAATATAATCTTCTAGTAGGTTCTCGAAAAATGAAACTAAGTTTATCGAGGAGTGACCAGAAGAATAAATAAAAGCTCCGTGTTCATTTTTCACGAATGTGTCAGGCTCGTGACCGTCCATCCATTCCTTAACATACCTTTTTATATTATCCGTTTTATATTGTAGCATCCCTTGTTCTATTTGGTCTGATATTCTATTTTCGTCGTATGACATAGTGGGTTTTTTAGTTTTTACCGTTGTCAGTACGTGCAATTTTTGCACTAACTGGATTTACACTCAATCTCTTTAAATTATTTTATTAGTGTTATCTAATGGGTGGATAATTGGGCTGTCTGAAGATTTTAAATTTTCTTTGTCAGCTTTTTGTACACAATCCTTAAAAACATTAATAAGATGAGTTTTAGCTATCTCCATTAACCCTAATAACTCAACTACTGAAAATCCTTTATTATTTCGCTTTATTGTAGATGTACCATCTGTGTAGGTGATAACTTCAATTGTATATTTTTTGTGTAATTTTACTTCTTTTTTCATTTTATGTTTTTTATTTGTTAGTCAATTTTATTGGCATCTTGAAGACCAAGATAATTTACGTTTACGAAAGCCGCCTTTACATTTATGAGGACTGGGCACATCAAAATTATTCCTCCCACATAAATCACAAGTGTATTTTACTTTACATTCGGAAGGAAACTTTTCACCAGCCCATAAAATAGGCTTTTTAGCTGCTTCTTGTATTTTATTTAATTTCCATTTTATATCTTTCAAGGTTTCGCCTCCAATAGTTATTGGTTTAGATGTGTACCCTTCAGGCACTTCGTCTTTGTAATATACTTCGTGCAACTGAAAATATACTTCCCCGTTAGTTTCGTGTGCTAATACCCTGTAATTAAAATTCATAATCTTTATTTTTTATCAATAGTTTCAAAATAGAATTTTACTTCAATGCCTGTTTCAATAACCAATCCGTAACGCTTTGCAATTTTATACTGGACAGAATATTTATTTAATGATTCCACAAACTGCTTAATACGGGTTCTAAAATCTTCTAGCGAATCGCTATGCTTGTTAATGTTACAAGAGGCGCAAGCTGGATTTTGGTTATCGGTATGTAATCTTTCGGGGTGCATCATTGTATTGATTTTTTCCCAATCATTTTTTTGCTCGTTCCAAATACGCTTACCATTTTCATCTGTTTTATATTCCCAACCTCTGCGTATAGGTTCTATCTCGTCAACGTGCCAACCTTTCTCTAAGTCGCAGCCACAATAAGCACACTTGCCGTTGTACTTGTCAAAAATTAATTGTCTATCCTTTTTTTTCATGCCGTTTGTTTATATCAATAATCGGGGTCTCCACTAACATACAAATCTTCTTTATAACTTTTAAAATTACCACATGCTTCTTTTGCTTTTTTTATTTGGTCTTTGGAGAGCAGGCAACCTAGACATCTATTAAGGCTGTCTTCGTGCTGGGTTTCATGTGTCGTTTCTTTGTCGCAAACCTCACAATGTTTTATATCAAATTTATAATTATTCATGGGTTATTATTTATAGTCTATGCCTAAACTTTTACACTCCTCTATTGCTTCCGATAGTGCTTGGTCTATATCCTCATCAAAAATACCGTATGTTTTACAGCCTCTTCTTTTTGCTGCTCTAACACCATCCAGTGTTCGTATAGCACTCTCTATTCTCATTTCAGAATCGTAGTGTATTTCATCGCATCCGCTACAATACCACCCGCCATCAACTTTAGTGAACTTTACATCATGGCTATTACAAATCCCGCAGTATGACATACTTTTAAGTTTTTAATTGTTAATAAATGTTTTTGAGTTATAATGAATCTTAAATGAACTTTCCGACACCAACTACTCGCCACCACGTTTTCTATACCCATAGGGATAGCATACCTTGCATTTTTTATTTGAGCATCCGTTACCTTGATTGCCATGCAATAATTCATCCCTATATCTTAAAGCGAAGGCAGTAAGTTCTTTCCTCATTTCGCTTACTTTTTTCTTGCTGATAACAATACAATCTATTGTCGCTTCAACCCATTCATCGCTTGTTATTAAATCCCATCTATCCATAGTATTTAATTTTTAATAATTCTTGTTTTATCCGTTGCCTCATAAAGTCCACCTACATATTTGCAACATCCATTTTTACCGTTTTTAGGAGTATAGTCTTCGCAATGCCTACCACACTCCCCTCTTTCGCCAACTTCTCCTACTGCTCTACAAAAAAAGTATTCATTATCTTTTGTAGGCTTCGCTTCAAATAATACCAGCTCACTTAACTTCTCGAATTTAAGAATATCTAACCAATAGCTTAAAGGGTAGCAGATTTCTGCATCGTCTTTCCTAAAATATAACTTTGACATAATATTTTATTTTTTATGGTTTAAAATAGAAATGCTTAAACACTCTAAATTATTAAAGTTTAACCAAAATGGATTCCAACAACCAATAATAACCTCAACTCTATTTGTCTTTTCAATAACTTGCACAACCTTAACTATCCGACCATCCCTTTTGTATTTGTAAAGTTCTCCAATTTTTGGTGTCATAAATTAAATATTTCGCTAAATCAATTGCGTAATTCTATTTGCGATTTTAGGTTTTTTATTTCTAGTTCAGTCATTTTTAATGATTTTTATTAACCCACTCTACTGCATCTGCCCATGCTTCGGACTCTGTTTTAAAAACCCTGATAGTCGTCGGTCTAGCATTGGACACCATATAACAATGGATAATGCAGCCCATTTTTTAGCATACGCATCAGGAAACTTGCCAATGACAATCCGTTTGTTTCTTTTTTCAATAATCTCATTCATTTCTATCTCTGTTGGATTTCTTTGGCTATCACATGAGGTACATTTCATCTTTGTGCATTCAACTGGGTGGGTGGTAATTGCCTTCCAGTCATGCTCCCCATCATTTAAGCAGTCGGCTTTCTGTGGTTCATAATTAAATGATATAGATGTTTCAAATACAAAATTCTTGCCGCACTTGCCGCAGCTCATCTCGTGCTTAACACCTTCTTCGTATCCAAACCCATCGTCGTGACAAATATCTAATTCAGCATCACAGTATGGACATTCTAAATCGTGGTAACTCATGATTTTTTAATTTTAATCGTTAATATTTCTTCCACATTGACAAACCCAATCTGATTTAATCAATCCGTCTTTCTGTTTGGATAAAACTTGCTCGTACACATGCTTGCCATTGCAGACAAACTGCCCTTTATTAATAGAGGGCAAATCAAGAGCCTTCTTAACAAAAGATTTTTCAGCAACTAAATCTTGCTTAATAGTAGTTGTAGAGATATTTTTTGCCTCTTCGGGTGTAATAAAACCAACTGTACTCCCCATTGACTTAGCTAACCTTTCGGCTAGGAATAATCTATCTACATGGGGGTCTACTACCACTATTATACCAAATGAGTTTTTATCGCTCGTCATTCTGCTTTAGTTTGATTTTGACGCTCTAAAATTAAGTATTTTTTTATCTCTTGTTTACACTGCTTATCGCACCAATCGTTTACCCAGTTCTTCGCCGTTTCTGTATGCTTATGTGCTTTAACGTGCCTAAACTCCACAAACGCCCCTGTATAATTTGGGTGTGATGGCTGGATGCTTCTTTTCTTTATCCGACGTATGATTTTAGACATCATCTTCTGCGTACTATCACCGTTCTTTCCTGCCTTAGCGTTCACATTATCCCTGTTGATGATTATCTTCTCTACAGCGCAATTAGAAGCCTCTAGTACATGCAGCGCATTAACAATAGCCTTACGCTCTGCATCGGTGCTATTATTGCATTTATCTTTAAATAAACCACTACCTCGCAAAAATAAAGAGCCTGATTTAATCCAGTAAGCGAAGCTGCCTACCTTTTGTCGGGGTAAGAATCCAGCATCGGTATTTATGGTGCAAACTTTCATTTTTTATTCGCCAAATATTTTTATTGTTTTTGCTCTTATCTCTGCCGCATCCTTTAAAGAGAATTGACCTAGCTTTGTTTTGTACGAGTTAACGGCAAGGAAAATAGTGTATGCTACATTAGGTGGGGTGTTTAAATTCACCATACCGAATATACTACTAAGCTCTTCGCCTATTTTTTCTGCTACCTTCTGTTGTTTGGTAACAGGGAACTGGCTATTCTCAATATCTCTTAAATAAGCTGCTAGTTCTAGTTGTTTTCTTTTTACAGCCATGTTTTTTAACATCACTATATCGTGCTTCGATTTGCTTACTTCATTTATGAAATCTGCAAATAATGGTGTAGCGTCGGGAGTTGTTTTCTTTTTTACCATTGGTTTTTTATTTTTTTTGGTTGTTCCTCGTTAAGAACCTCTTTTAAGAGTAAAAAGGGGGTTAATGTAAGGAGAATAACTAAATTATTGCCCATCGTTTTTTCCACTTCAAGCTCTTTGACTTAAATAGCATGTGCCTTGTTAGCTCAACTAAAAGAACATAATTCAATACACAAATAATTGCGATAATTATAATCATATTTATTTTTTTTATTTTTTATGGTTTAATTGCAATATACATACCGAGTGCTTCATATATTATTTCCCCCTCCTTTAAGTTTTTCTCAACCTGATTTTTTATATTACTCCACTCCATAAGATTTTTATAATTATACTTCGTGTTGTTAATTAAATTTATTTGGAGTAGCAAACTCCTTTCAAATGCTGTTAAATCATTTTTCATAATTAAATATTTTGAGATTTAATTGGTTTGCACCAATGAGTGATATTTTTAAGTGTGGCACTATCAACTTCTGTCCCGCTATAACAATACCTCCACGCAGCCGAATTAAATGATATATAATCAACCCCGTACTTATGAGAAACTAAAATAAACTGCTCTAATGGCATCTTTTGTTTATCAATCGGAATCCAATCAACGTTATGCAATTTCATGTTTTTTATTTTTTATCTATGTCAAATACTGTTGGTTGCTTATATTTCGGCTCTTCTATAACCACCTCTTTTACTTTTTTATCAGGGATGGCATCCGTTACCTTTGGCGGCTTTTTACCGTTTATTTTTATGTACACCTCGATAGCTTTCTCTTTCTGGTCTTGCACTGTCCATGTACCGTAGCTAACATCACGACCATGTTTATTTTTTGTTGTTTTGTTGATGCAGGGAACGTTTAGTCCTTCTCTTCTTAAATCGGATATCCGTTGCCCTAAATTAATCACTCCAGTTCTGTATGCTAGCTGATGGAATGATAAAGGCGATTTGCTTCTGATTAATTCGTAAAGAATTTCAGATACTTGTTTTGTTGGTTTCGGGAGTCGCATTTTTTTATTTATTTAAGGTTAGTGAATTAATGGTTCGCATAAAAAGTTTTAGGCATAATCAGCACCTTATCATCGATTATTGCTGGTTGTGATTGCGGTGTTGCCGTTACGCCTATTTTCACAAAAGGGTCTTTCGTTGCGTTGATAGCCTTTAGTAGTATCTTTGCATCTAAGCAAAAATCATTAGCTACAATACTATCAACATCAACTCCTGCGGATATCGGGATGTTGAATTTTAACTTAGTGTCACTTGTGTCGTGAGCATCATTTCTAGTACTTATTTTAATAACAGCGTTTTTTACTGATAGTATCAAATCTCTATTTGAGCCATTTACCGTAGAAGCTACTTTCAAGCAAGCGGTTAGTTTTTTTCTGCTAACAAAAAAGAACGTATCGATTGGTTTTATCACCGACTCGTATGTAGGGTATTTGGCATCTATTAACAAAGAGCGAATAATTATTTTGTTTTCAAACACAAATTCTATTGTGCTGCGTTTATCATCTACTCTAATGGTGCAGTCTGATAGATATTTGTTTTTGATTAACAATGAACACACGTATGGTTCGATTATAATATCAATTGCTGATTTAGGTTTATTTGATATACTATAGTTGTTGAAGTACAAAGAGTGCCCATCTGTTGCCGCTATTTTCAGGTGGGCATTGTTTTCATCACTGCGTAGGTTGATGCCTGTCATAGAAGGTCGAAGGTCATCTTTAGATACAAAGGGGATGGCGGCATTTAATACAGAAGTAAACTGCTTCATTTCATCTTCAGGAACAATCATAGATAATGTTTGCTCGGAGAGTGAAATTTCTTTAGGTAGTGGGTAATCAAGCGCATTAAATTCAACGGATATAGTATACTCGCCTAAGCTACGTATAGTTAAACTTTTTGGTGTTATTGATAGAGTAATTTTGTCTTCTGTATTATCGTTATCAATAATACATTTAAGGGATGAGAAATCTACACATATAGGCTGGCTGTTCGCATCCGAATCATCTTTCTCTATAGGGACATACTGCTTAACGAATGTTTCTAGGTTATTACATTCTACACATAGGTGTTCACCATCTACGTATATTTTAATGGCATTAAGGATGGGAAGAACGAATGTCTTTTTTACTAGTGGTGCTATTAGTTTCAAGCAGTCCGATAATTGTTTTCTGTTAATTAGCATGATTGTATCTTTTAAAATAGTATTTGTTGGGTGTACATTTTTTTGTTTGTACGAACGACGTTATTAATTTTCTTTTTCTCTCCGCCTACGGTTATCTCCCTGCGTATTTTTACCCATCCTTCTTGCTGTAGGATATACAGGTTCTTTATGACCGATATTGAGCTTTCATGAGCGAATATTTTTATAAGCCCAGATAGCTCGCATTTTTTATGCTGCTCTAAACTGGCTAATATCCGTTGTTTTAATTCTGTCATTTTTTATTTGTTAGTTTATGTGGGTGCATAACCCACAATTACCCACTTCGCAATAGTATATTTGTTCGTTACTTATTGGGTTTTAATGCTTTATTTTTAAGTGCAGCAATACAACTGTTAGGCACAATTTAGAAGTTCCGATAAACTTCCTTACCGTGTTCAACTAATTTGTTATCCCAAGGTCTCCAAGGTGATTTAGCCATGTACGTTTCAAATACCCTACATTTATAAGTTACCTTATCACATTTAGATTTTGCTGATTCAAGTGTTTTTGCAGTATCTGACATGAAATCGCCATGTTCGTTGTGTAATGTAAATTTTGCCATAATAAAATAAACTGTGCCTAACAGCGTATATGCAAGATACGCCATGAAGCGATTTATAAATAATTAAGTTCATCGTTTGGCGTACCTCGCATATACGCAAAACGTTATATGCTATGTTGTGCGACACTCCTCCAAATCAGTAGCGACAATGACAGCATCCCAAATTTCGTGTAACATTGAAAAATTTAAGGTTGTTAAGTTTTGAAATTCAAACGAACCATTTTCTCTAAACACACAAATAAACCTAAAAGACTTTCTGAAATCTTCAACAATATCTCCTTCAAATATTTCAATTCCGTTTTTATCTTTTAATCCAGTAAATTGACCAACTGTATCAGGTTTTACTTTTACCCCATCCAAAGGGTCGCAATGCTTTACATAAGCCAAGTTTATTTTATTTGGCAATATGTATATGCTCCCACTTTTATGACCTACTCCGTGAATTAAATCGCCACATACCCAATCATTTGATTTTACGCAACGACCTCTAAATTTTATTTCTCTTTTCATAATTTAATTGCGTCTATATGCACAGCCCAAGCAATTTAGCATGAGACAACTTTACATTTAATATTTCTCTATCAGATACATCCCATTCATTAAGCATATAGTGATTTGCCCCTGTAATATCACAATACTTTTTCCATCCACAAGTATTCTTGATTGTCGCCAATGTTACAGGGACTTCTTCTTCCTTAGATTCTATATTTTCTAAGTAATCAGAAATTTGAGTCGCAATGCTTTTGTTCATATCTTTCGCCACTTCTAACAATTGCCGCAATTGAACATTATCGTAAATTGTCGGGTCTAATTCCCAAGTTATGATATTTGTCATATTTTTAATATATACTTTTATTTTCTCTACGCACCAGCTCTTTCTCAAACTCATAAATATTTGGCGGCAAATATTCATAATGCTTTGCTCCGTTATTCAATCGGTAATATGCCTTTTCTTCGTCTTTTTCATGATAAACAATCACATGCAATGTGCCGAATGATTTCCCAATCATAATATTCCTGTGAACCTCCACCCGCTCAATAGGGACATTCAAAATATCGCTCGCTTTCTTTGTAAACACTTTGTTACTAATTCGCAAAGCGGCAGAGTAATTAATTTCTGCATCTTTCAATTTATCATGTAGTTGCGATTCTGTTGTCATACTTTTTATCTTTTAGTCATTATTAATAAAATTGATGTTTTGTTTTTAATTTTATTTTCTACATATATGATACAACCTCAAATTTGAAAACCATATTAAAATTGCTAATCTTACAGCAGCCATAACTAACACTATCTGAAATCAGGTATTCAACTTTACCATCTTTTTCAAACCTAAAATCGTAAGGGTAAAAATTAGTTCTTCTTTTCATTCTGACATCTAATTCTGTTGTTTCTGTATCGAATGATTTAACCCAGTCATAGTAATCTGCCATAGATGTTATATTTTTTGGCATTTTAATTTCAGTGCGCATGGTTTGATAATTTATATGTAACAATATTTTTTACGCTCATTACTCCAATATACTTTCTTTTCTATTTTTACGAGTGTAGCCTTTCTTCTCAAAAGAATCGACCCACTTTAATTTTCTTAATGAATTTCCTACGCCGCACGGCTGCCATCTATAGAATCCATTGACAGTAAACGGTGTCGTCCGCACTAAATCGGTGAACCAAGTACAATCGAGAACGGTAAATGGTAATTTGCTTTCGTTATAGTATTTAACGCCCATGCTTCTTAGCTTCTGCAATGGCGATACTACCTTTTGCTCAATCTCACAATGGTGTATGAAGAACAGTGTAACTAAAATATCGGTACAAACACGCTCTAAATTACTTTGGCTATGCCTTCCGTTTTCATCTGGGAAAACTCCGACAAACTTTAAATCATTACTAAGGATACCAAAGCTAACAATACCAACCCTATCAAATCCAACAACAACCATTTTAACAAATCCGTCGGTAGGGTTTAGCAAGTACAAATAAAATCCATTGGGTTCAAAAATAACTCCACAGTCGCATCTATCATTCTGTAAATGCTTCATCGTATCCATAATCTTAGGGCTAGCCTTTTGTACGGCATTTCTGAATGGAGCAGTAAGAACATATTGATTACTTGACTGCTTATATAAATCCATTGCAGTAGCTCTAACGCTATCAATATTTTGTTCGCCTAGTATTCCACTAAACAAATACCCTGCCTTAATGTTAGACACAACACCTGTTTCTAAATCAGCAAAAGCCTCGTATGTATTTTTGTTTAACCTCATTTCAATTTTTTAACTAAATGCAAAAGAAATTTCTTGCGTTGAGCATTACCTGCATCATCGATAGAACAACTCCACCAATAATGCCAAACAGCAGAGCTCTTGATATACGATTTATTCCAGTAGAACCGAGAGAACATGTTAGGCTTTCTTAATCTAAAATCATCTAACAGTAGGTTAGCTTCCTCATGGGTAAGCAACCCGATAAAACCACACTCTAAAATCTTTTTACAGATGCCATACCCGTATATTCTATCGAAGTTATCATGAACTATTTTATATAGTACATGAAGCGGTCTAACTGAATTGGTGCTGCTATGTGAGCATGATGCCGAACAATAATCGGCATCTTTAATGAACGAAGCGTTAAAGCTCATGTTTTTTCGTTTTAGATGGATAACAGATACAAATATACACAAGCAAAACGTAATTCCAAATTTATTTTTACTTTTTTTTAAAAAAAATAGGCTCTAACTTGGGCGAGCGTGTAAGAATCAAGCCTATATTAACTATTGGGCAAAAAGTTGTACCTTAGCAACATGAAAACAGGGTATAAAATAGCGATTATCTCTGGCATAACGGCTGCTGCTGTCATGCTAATAACGTACAGGGTAAGGGCGGCTTCCATCGCCCGCTCGTGGGTAGGCATAAGCGAGAAGGGGGCTAACGAATCCTTTTCTTCTACTGCATTTCAGAATATGATGAAGAGTATCGGATGGAAATCAGGAGAGGAATGGTGCATGTACTTCGCTAAAGCCGTGCATTACGACACGTTTAAGAAGGATAGGGCGCATATAAGCAAGATATTGGATGGCAGCACCCAACGCTCTTTTATGTCTGCAAAAAACGACACTACAGGCACGTACAAAGTAATTACATCAGGAAGACCGAAGATAGGGGATATTGCTATATGGCAAAAAACGACAGACCCTTCTAAGGGACATGCAGGGGTAGTGATTAAATCAGGGAGTGACAGCTTTACTACCGTAGAGGGGAACACTAATTTAGCGGGCTCTGCTTCGGGAGAAAAGGTGTTAGTGAAAGAGCGACCTCTGACATACGACAAAGCGATACCAAACAGCACCCTTAAACTAAGAGGGTTTATCAGAAAAAGGATGGACTGGTTCTAAATAAAAACTCCCGCTACTTTCGCAGCGAGAGCCTTTATTTAACCTTAAAAAAACCGAGTTGAATTATTTGAATTTTAGTGACAAAGAGTTTTCATCGTAGTATAGTAGTGCTGCTTCAGTATCAGTAAAATTTCGTCTTATGTAACCTAGCAATCCGCCTTTACCTACAGTTACATTTCTTTTTAGACTCTCTACGCCATCGCCTTCTCTAACACCGCTAAGAGTAGTATTGCCTTCCAGTGTAACTATCCTGTTGTTATTAACAACTTCCTTAACTACGCCAGTGTGACCGCCTTTATCGTATCTATAAACGAATACATCACCCACTTGTGGGGTATCGGTAGTTACTACGATATAGCGTTTATCTCCTTTTGCGTTAAGGGCTTTCACGGTATTAAAATTACCCACCGCACTGCCTGTAAAATGCTTAGAAACAAAATCAGCATCAAACGAATAAAACATCATTAAATACAGTTTTATGTAATAAGCACACCACGCTTCGCCGCCTTTCCATCCAACCTTTTTCATCATATCCTGAAACGCCTTATCCTCAAAACCTCTATTCTCTAGTATACGGAATCCCTTTTTTGTTTTTTGCCTTAACTGTACTTCTTTTTGAGATGCTAGATTAGTGCCCGTAAAAAAGGATGTTATGTTGCCCAGTATGCTCCCTAGCGGAGTAGGGTCTGTTATAACGGCTGTTGTTGGATTTGCTCTTCCTGTTGACATGGTTATTAATTTAGTTGAATACAGGATATTCTGTTGTTAGCTGCTCTAATCGCTTAGATAATATATCCGCTTCTTTTTTACGCTTGATATTGTTAATAACAAGGTATATCATTACGCCTGATACTAATGCAGATGCAGCAATAATTATGATAGTATTTTTCTTTGTCATCGATAGACTTTTGACAAATATACAACTTTATTTTTAATCTGCAAACATTTTTCAAAGTATTTTTCATTTATTTTTAAAATAGTTTCTAACTTACTGATAATCAACACAAAAAAATAAGGCGAACGCATAACAAAGTATTGGCAAAAAAGCGGGTTTAGTGCTTCGTATGAACAT
>JACCDG010187356.1_pt1 | contig 24467 bp, 17 predicted proteins | sample 7442471 | NCBI WGS metagenome assembly JACCDG01 (sample SAMN15323444, study PRJNA562643) | freshwater metagenome | isolation source: river surface water | place: USA:Blue River Watershed | collected 2017-08-17 | reverse complement strand
GAGCAACATCAACTGCGACTTGAACTGAGGCAGCAAGGCGGGCCTTCTCAGAAGGGCCGCTAGGTGTGCTCCCCTTTGGGGAGCTTAAGGCAAAACCACGTTCTACGAACGTGGTTTGTTTACTTTCGGCACCCATAGCTTGCAGAGGGCAATCTGCATAAAAAAACAACGCCCCGGTTTGCGCCGGGGCGTTGTTTTGGAATGAATGTGGCATCAGTCCCAAGTCGGGTTCGACTGGATCAATTCAGCAGTGAGATCAGCCGGTAAGGGTTTGCCAAAATAATAACCCTGCGCATAGTCGCAGCCATATTCGCGCAGCAGTGCGACGTGTTCTTCGGTTTCCACACATTCGGCAATCACCGTCATGCCCAGATTGTGCGCCAGCAAGATGATGGTGCGGACAATTTCGCGACCATCACGGCTTTCCGTCATGCGGCTGACAAACGAACCGTCGATTTTCAGCGTATCACTGGGGAAGCGATGCAGATAACTCAATGAGGAATAACCGGTGCCGAAGTCATCCATCAACACCTTGATGTTCTTGGCACGCAGGCGCGAAAGAATCTCGCTGGCGATCTCCGGGTTTTCCATCAACATGGTTTCGGTAATTTCCAGCTTCAGGCTCGGCGCGTTCAGGCCCGTCTCGGCAATAATCTGCTCGATTTCCTCCACCAGCCCCGGTTGGCCCAACTGTTTTCCGGAAAGATTCACGCTTACCGGAATCGGCGCATAACCCGGCTGGCGCTGCTGCCATTCAACAATCTGGCGACACGCCATCTCCAGCACCTGACGGCCGATCTGATTGATCAGGCCAAGCTCTTCCGCCAGCGGAATAAACTCGATCGGTGACACCATGCGCCCGCTCGGATGCATCCAGCGGATCAGAGCTTCGAAACTGGCCAGACGGCCACAACGCAAATCGACAATCGGCTGATAATACAGGATGAACTCGCGGCGCTCAGTGGCACGCCGCAGATCGTGCTCCAGTTGCAGCGTGGTCACCGCGCTGGCATGCATATCGCGGTTGAACACCTCGAACTTGGTCACGCCTTTTTTCTTGGCGCGATGCATCGCCGTATCGGCGTCACGCAACATGTCTTCCGGGGCACGGTAATCGGTGGAGTTGAACACGATGCCGATACAACAGCCGGGAAAAAACTCGTGCCCACCCAGCCCCAGGGGTTTGGCAATCACACTCTGCAATGTTTCGGCAAAACGGGTGACCTCCGACGGCTCGCGCACATCGTCCATCAGAATCGCAAATTCGTCGCCGGCAAAACGCGCAGCAGCATCACCGGGACGCAGAATGGCACGCAAACGTTCGGCGACTTCGATCAGGTATTGATCACCAATACGATGGCCGAAACTGTCGTTCACAAAACGGAAACGCTCCAGATTGATGAACAACACAGCAGACAGATAGCTGGCATTACGCTGCCGGTGTTCCAGCGAAAAACCCAGCAGGTCAGTAAACAATGCACGGTTTGGCAAACCGGTCAGGCCATCATGAAACGCATCGTGCAGCAGTTGTTCTTCAGTGCGTTTACGTTCGGTCACATCGGTCTGCGAACCGGCCATGCGATACGCACGGCCGTTTTCATCGTAAAGCGCCAAGCCCCGCGTCAACATCCAGCGATAGCTGCCATCCTTGATCTTGACCCGGTGCTCCAGTTCGAAATGCGGAGTCAGTCGCTTGAAATAGGTGATCAGCCGCGCCCGGAACTGCTCGCGCTCGTCCGGGTGCAGACGGTCATACCACTCATTCGGGCTGCTACTGATTTCGTCCTCGCCGTAGCCAATCATGGCTTTCCAGCGCGGCGAATAATAGACAAAATGGTCGCGGATATTCCAGTCCCACAAGCCATCATTGGCGGCCTGCATTGCCAGTTTGTAACGCTCTTCGCTGATGCGGAGCGCTTCTTCTGCCGACCGTTTCTCGCGGCGCAACTGAGATTCGCGCAATTCACGCTCAACCACCCCAGGCAAGCGGGGCAAATTGGTTTTCAGAACAAAATCGCTGACGCCCTTTTTCATCAGCGCCACGGCAGATTCTTCGCCAATGGTGCCAGTCACGATGATGAACGGACACACCAAGCCGACCTCGCGGAATATCTCCAACGCGGCCTCGCCTGAAAAACGCGGCATGGTGAAGTCGGAAATCACCACATCCCATTGCTGCTGCAAAGCAGTACGCATGGCGTCGGCAGTATCCACGCGCACATGCTCGACCTGCTGCCCGCTACGTTTCAGCTGCAACAATAAAAGTAATGCGTCGTCTTCCGAATCTTCGACCAGCAGCACCCGTAGAGGGGACAAAATCAGCTCCAGTGCGCGGGTAAAGGTTCGTTCAACACCAGCCAATACAGGCCAACCTGGCGTACGGCATCGATAAACTGGTTGAAATCGACCGGCTTGCGGATATAGCTGTTGGCACCGTAGCTATAGCTACGCACCAGATCATCCTCTTCCTTCGAGGTGGTCATCACCACAACCGGAATCAGCCTGGTATGTTCGTTGGCACGCAAAGCCTTGAGCACTTCCAGGCCGTCCATCTTCGGCAGTTTCAGATCCAGCAGGATCAGCGAAGGCTGCTGGGTCAGATCCCGCCCCTGGTAGGCGCCGCGACCAAACAGGAAATCCAGCGCCTCGACCCCGTCGCGCGCGACGTTGACCTCGTTGGTAATGTTGTTTTTCTTGAATGCCCGCAATGCAAGCATCTCGTCGTCCGGATTATCCTCGACGAGCAGAATGGTTGAGGTTCTCATTGATTGGCCTCCGGGGCCGGCTGTCATTTGAATTCCATATCTAGTCAATAGCACACAAACGTCCAATTTTCTCTGCTTGTTTTTCTCTTGTGCAGCCGCAAAACATCACGACTGCAGGCTCTTGCTGACGATTTCGAATACATCGCTCGACAGTTTCGGGCGATCCATCAATGCCAGCAACTGCTCCCGCATCAATGCCTGGCGTGCCGGATCAAAACGCCGCCAGCGGTTGAAGGCAGAAGCCATTCTTGCGGCAAGCTGTGGATTCAATTCATCAAGTACTGCCACCTGTTCGGCAATGAAGCGATAGCCTTCGCCATCGGCGGCATGGAAACGTAGCTGATTGCCGTGTGCAAACATGCCCAGCAATGCCCGTACCTTGTTCGGATTACGTATCTGGAAAGCCGGATGGCTGACCAGGGATTTCACATCATCCAGCGTGCCGGGCAAAGTGGCACTGGCACGCAGCGCCAGCCATTTGTCGACCACCAGCGGTTCGTTTTTCCAGCGCTCGAAAAATGCATCCAGCGTTGGCGAACGCTCCGGGCAGGCGTAATGCGTCAACGCACTCAAGGCAGCCAGGCTATCGGTCATATTGTCTGCCGCATTGGCCTGCTGCACACACCACTGCCGCGCTTCCGGGCTTTCGATCAGCAACAGGTAGGCAAGGCAGGTATTCTTCAATGCTCGCAACCCGGCCGAAGCCGCATCGTAACGATAGGCGCCCGGCTTCTGGCAGGCCTGATGCACCGCCACCAGATCGGCCTGCAGCGCACTGGCCAGCTCGTGACGAATAAACTCGCGCACGACGTGGATTGCATCCGGATCAATCTGCGCCATCTGTTCGGCAACATAGACCTCCGTCGGCAAGGTCAGCGCCTGCGCAATCAGCGCGGCATCCAGCTCGCCATCGGTCAGCGTGCGGCGCATTGATTCGACAAACCCTTGCGGCAGGTGCAAGGCGCTACCCTGACGATAGTCGTCGATCAAACGCAGCATGATGCGCAACGCCAACGTCTGCCCTGCTTCCCAACGATTAAACGAATCGCTGTCATGCGCCATCAGGAACATCAGGTGCTCGTCGCTCAAGTCCACTTCCAGCTTGACCGGGGCGGAGAAACCGCGCAACAGCGACGGCACCGGTGCCTGCGGCAGGTTAATGAACTCGAATTGCTGTTCACGCTGCGTCAGCCGCAATACGCGTGATGTGCCCTGGGGCTGCTCTTCACCCGCCAGCTGCAGTGGCATATCGTTACCATCCGCATCCAGCAAGCCCAGCTCCAGCGGGATCAGGAAAGGCTGCTTCTGCGCCATATCCGGCGTTACCGGACAGGATTGGCGCAAGTTCAGCGTATAGCACTGGCGGGCGGCATCGTACATGCCCGAAGCCTGAACCAGCGGGGTGCCAGCCTGGCTGTACCACAGTGCAAACTGGCTCAGATCTGCCTCGTTGGCATCAGCCATGGCAAAACGGAAGTCGTCACAGGTGACCGCCTGGCCGTCATGACGGCGGAAATACAGATCCATGCCCTTGCGAAAGCCGGCGCGGCCAAACAACGTCTGGTACATACGCACCACTTCGGCGCCCTTTTCATACACCGTGACCGTGTAGAAATTATTGATCTCGATATAAGACGCTGGACGCACTGGATGCGCCATCGGACCGGCATCTTCCGGAAACTGCAGATTACGCAGGGTGCGCACCTGTTCGATACGCTGCACCGCGCGACTGGTCATATCCGCCGAAAACTCCTGATCGCGGAACACGGTCAGGCCCTCTTTCAGCGACAACTGGAACCAGTCACGACAGGTCACGCGGTTGCCGGTCCAGTTATGGAAATATTCGTGGGCGATCACGGCTTCAATGCCTTCGTAATCAACATCGGTGGCAGTTTCCGGCTTGGCCAGCACGTATTTGGTATTAAATACGTTGAGCCCCTTGTTCTCCATCGCCCCCATATTGAAATCGCCAACGGCAACGATCATGTAGATATCCAGATCGTATTCCAGGCCATAAACGTCCTCGTCCCATTTCATTGCTTTTTTCAGCGAACTCATGGCGTGGGCGCATTTATCCAGATTGCCCGGTTCAACGTAGATTTCCAGCTTTACCGGTTTGCCGGAATGGGTTTTGAATTGATCCTCCAGCTTGACCAGCTTGCCGGCCACCAGCGCAAACAGGTAGGAGGGTTTGCGGAAAGGATCGACCCATTTCACCCAGTGACGCTGCTTGTCGACACTGCCCTGCCCCACCAGATTGCCATTCGACAACAACACCGGAAACTTCTGCTTGTCAGCAACAATAGTCGTGGTGTAACGCGCCATCACGTCCGGACGGTCGAGGAAATAGGTGATCTTGCGGAAGCCTTCCGCCTCGCACTGAGTGAACAGATTGCCGTTCGATGCATACAGCCCCATCAGCGAAGTGTTCAGCTGTGGCTGCAGACGGGTGACAATTTCGACAATGCAGCTTTCCGGAAGCGCCGGCAAGGACAGGCAACTGTCATCCAGCAGATATTGCGCCGACGTCAGCGGCTCGCCATCCAGCTTTACCTGCAGTAGCTCCAATGCCTGGCCATGCAGCACCAGCGGCGTTTCCGGCTGCGCCATTTCATGGCGTTTGATCACCAGCCGCGAGTGCACCTCGGTGAATTCATTGTGTATTTCAAAACGCAGATCCACCCGGTCGATCAAATAAGGCGCCGGGCTGTAATCATGCAGAAAAATGGTGGAAGGCGTACTGGTGGACATTATTCGGATTTCACTAAGTTATCGGGCCGCCCCAACCAGCCCTGACGCAGCGCTAGTTGTCCGGCATCGGCCTGGTCTGCCAGTCGCAGCGCCACGGTATCGGCTGCGGCGGGCTTGAGGGTCAGCTTGAACGTCATCAATTCATCGCGGCGGAAGGCATGCACCAGCAAGGTGTCGCCTGCCGCCCGGCTTTCAATCATTTTATCGAGGTTGGCCGGCGTCACCCGCAGCCCGTCGAGTGCGATCAGCACATCGTTGGCGGCCAGCCCGGCGGCTTGTGCGGCGCCGCCGTCCAGCACGTGGGTCAGCTTCACGACACCCGCATCGCTGGTGCTGCGCACGCCCAATACCGGGCGTTGCGCCAGCCTGCTCAATTCATCACAAAGATATTTGCCGCCTTTGTCGGCCGCCGATTCTGCGGGGCGCAATTGCAGCTCGATGGCAAACGCAGCCAAGGCATCGGCCAGCGGCAACTCTTCGGTGCTACGCAGCAAGCGGTCGAACAAGGATTGCAAGGGCAGACCGGTGATTTGACCGGCAATCTGCTCCCACTCGGTCTCGCTCACTCCGCGAGGTGAATCGAGGTAGTGTTGCCAAAGGCCGTACATGACATCATCCAGCGACTTGCGGCCGCGTGTTTGCCGGCGAATCTGCAAATCCAGCAACAGCGCGGCCAAGGCACCTTTGGTGTAATAACTCACCAGGCTGTTGGGCGAGTTTTCGTCCTGCCGGTAATACTTGCTCCAGGCATCGAGGCTGGATTCTTCCAGCGTCTGCTTCAACCGCCCGGCTCCACGCTGGACACCAGTCATGGTTTGCGCCAGCAGCTTCAGATAATCGTCGATGCCGATCAGGCCACAACGTAGCAGAAACAGATCGTCGTAATAGGAGGTGATGCCCTCGAAAGCCCACAACAAACGCGTGTAGTTTTCCCGGCTCAGTTCATATGGCACAAATGCCGCCGGCTTGATCCGCTTGACGTTCCAGGTATGGAAATATTCGTGGCTGACCAGTCCGAGAAACGTCCGATAAGCATCACTGATCCCGCTTTGCCCTTTGCGCGGCAGGTCATCACGGCTGCAGATCAGCGCGGTAGATGCCCGGTGTTCCAGGCCACCATAACCATCCCCCACCGCCAACACCAGAAATACATAGCGCTCGAACGGCGCCTTGCCACCAAAAAAATCAATCTGCGCTGCGCAGATTTTCTTCATATCCCTGGCCAGACGCTTCAGATCGGCACTGTGGCGACCAGCGATCACCAGCTCATGCGCTACGCCGTTGGCCTTGAATTCAATCTGGTCAAAATGGCCGATTTCTACCGGGTGATCGATCAATTCATCGTAATCGTCAGCGATATAGGTGCCGAAGCCATGTTTTGGCGCATCCAGCCGTGGCAATGCCGTGGCCACGCGCCAGCCCTTGCAGTCATCTGCTTTGGGAGGAAGGATATCCACGATGCAGGCGCGAGAGCCCTGCCCCGCCACCTGCAGAAAAACGCTGGTGCCGTTGAAAAACAGACGCTGGCTATCAAAATAGGCGCCACGCACCGACAGATCGAAGGCGTAGACCTCGTAGCGGATCAATAATTCGCCCTGAACCGGCGCACATAACCAGGTCGCCTTGTCGATTTTTTCCACGGCAACAGGCTGGCCGTTGCACTCGGCCTTGAGCCAGACAATGTGGCGGGCAAATTCGCGGATCAGGTAACTACCGGGAATCCACGCCGGCAAGGACAGCTGCTGACCCTTTGCATCTGGCCGGGGTATCCGGCAGCTGACATGCAACAGATGGGCGTTGGCGTTAACCGGGTCGAGCTGATAGTGAATGGCTTTGGACTTCTTCATCGGACACATAAACCGCAACAGATGTTACGGCGGCAACAAACAAGGGTTTCAGTATAGGCGCAATTCAGCAGAACGCGTTACCGGCAAGCGCCAGCAAGCCTTGCAAGGCAGCAGCAACCGTCTGTTGCCGCACCGCCTGACGATCTCCGGCAAACACAAAGCGGCTGGCAGTGACTTCGCCATCGGCTTTTGCCCAGGCAATCCAGACCGTGCCCACCGGCTTTTCGGCAGAGCCGCCATCCGGGCCGGCAATGCCGCTCACCGCCACGGCCAGATCGGCGGCACAACACTGCAGCGCACCAAGAGCCATCTGTTTCGCCACCGGCTCACTGACAGCACCAAATTGAAGCAGCGACTCGGCGCTCACGCCGAGCAAAGCCTGTTTGGCGCGATTGCTGTAGCTGATCACGCCGCCATCAAACCAGGCCGAACTACCGGGAACCGCAGTAATTGCCGCACCGATACCACCACCGGTGCAGGATTCCGCCGTAGCCAGCACCCAGCCACGCGCCAGCAGGGCTTGCCCCAGTTGCTGTGCCAACAGATAAAGATCAGCCACGGCTGGCCTGACGATAGAGGTCGATCAGGCCAGCGGTCGAACAATCATGCCCGGCTGCCGGTTGCTCGCCCGCCAGCAAGGGCTGAATGGCTTTTGCCAGCTGCTTGCCATATTCCACACCCCACTGATCGAATGAATTCAGCCCCCAGATGATGCCTTGTACAAACACCTTGTGTTCATACATGGCAATCAGGGCGCCCAGTGTTTTCGGTGTCAGCTGCTCCAGCAGAATGGTGTTGGACGGTTGATTGCCGGGAAACAGCTTGTGTGGCAGCAGCGAATACAAGGCCGGGCCGCTCAGGCCCTGCGCCTCCAGCTCGGCTTTGGCTTCGGCGCGCGATTTACCACGCATCAGCGCCTCGGCCTGGGCAAACATATTGGCGATCAGGGTTTCGTGGTGCTGCCCAACCGGGAAATGGCTGCGCAGCGGCGCGATGAAGTCCACCGGAATCAAGCGCGTACCCTGATGCAGCAACTGGAAGAACGCGTGCTGACAGTTGACACCGGTTTCGCCCCAGATCACCGGGCCCGTATCGAAATCCAGCGTATGGCCATCGCGCGTCACACGCTTGCCGTTGGACTCCATGTCCAGCTGCTGCAGATGCGCCGGCAGGCGCGCCAGGCTTTGATCGTAAGGAATCACCGCATGCGAATGGGCACCGAAGCAGGTGTTGTACCACACGCCAAGCAAGGCCAGGATTACCGGAATATTCTGTTCGAACGGCTGCTCGAAGAAATGGCAATCCATTTCGTGCGCGCCTTGCAGCAAGGCCTCGAAATGGTCCATGCCCACCGCCACTGCGATGGCCAGGCCTACTGCCGACCACAGCGAATAACGCCCGCCCACCCAGTCCCAGAAGCCGAACATATTGGCAGTATCGATACCAAACGCGCTCACCGCCTGGGTGTTGGTCGAAACCGCAACAAAATGTTTCGCCACCGCAGCCGGGTCCTGCAGATGCGAGAGCAGCCAATCCTTGGCGCTATTGGCATTGAGCAGGGTTTCCGGCGTGGTGAACGACTTGGAGGTGACGATAAACAGCGTGCGTTTCGGGTCCAGCCGTTCGAGATTACCGAACAGATGTGCGCCATCCACGTTGGAGACAAAATGCGGCGTGATCTTGCCCGCATACGGCCGCAAGGCACGCGCCACCAGCATCGGCCCGAGATCGGAGCCGCCAATGCCGATATTCACCACATCGGTAATGGTTTCACCGGTGTAGCCACGCCACTCGCCGCTGCGCACGCGCTCAACAAAACCACGCATTTGCGCCAGCACCACATTCACTTCCGGCATGACATCAACACCGTCCACCAGCACCGGGGTATTCGAGCGATTGCGCAAGGCGGTGTGCAGCACCGCGCGATTTTCGCTGAGATTGATCTTGTCACCGCTGCGCATGCGCTGCATCCAGCCGGCCAGATCGACGCTTTGCGCCAGATCGACCAGCAGGCGCATGGTTTCATCAGTCACCCGGTGTTTCGAATAATCAAGAAACAGCTCGCCGCAGCGTAGCGAATAACGTTCAAAACGCTGCGGGTCGATGGCAAACAGATCGCGCATATGCACGTCGGCCATCTTTTGCTGATGGCGCCACAACGCCAGCCAGGAGCCAGCCTGCGGTGATTTGAAAATATCTTTCATTACTCTTTTTCAGCTTTAAACGACAGCTATATTGCCTGCTGCAAATCCACGATGGCGCGCAGACAGTGCCGAAGTTCCTGGTGAGTGAGCAAACCTGGAACTCGAGCCTCCCGCGTCAGCGGGAATGCCGCGCCGATCAGGCACCGGGCAGTTATAGCTTGATGAAGTGCTCGCGGTAATATTTCAGCTCTTCAATCGATTCATAAATATCGGCCAGCGCTTCGTGCTTGCCGTGTTTCTTCAGGCCCTTGGCAATCTCCGGCTTCCAGCGTTTCACCAGCTCCTTGAGGGTGCTGACATCGAGATTGCGATAATGAAAATAGGATTCCAGGCGTGGCATCCAGCGCGCCAGGAAACGGCGATCCTGGCAGATGGAATTGCCACACATCGGGCTCACGCCGGATGGAACATATTCCTGCAGAAAGCTGATCATCTGTGCTTCCACCTGCGCATCGCTCAACACCGATGCCTTGACCCGGTCGATCAGGCCGGAACGGCCATGGGTGCTCTTGTTCCAGTCGTCCATCGCATCCAGAATCGCATTGTCCTGGTGCACCACCAGCACCGGGCCTTCAGCCACGGTGTTCAGCTCGCTGTCGGTAATCACCACGGCCACCTCCAGCACGTGATCCGACTCCGGCACCAGGCCGGTCATTTCCATATCGATCCAGATGAGGCGGTTTTGATCTTGTGCCATAATCGAAATCCTTGTCCATAAGGCCCGATTTAAATCAGGCCGTTAATTTTCTCACAGTTCGCATTACATCGTCATGAGCAATGCGCCCTGTCTTCGCCTATGCAAACTTCTCTGTTTACCCAGTTATTTGTAGCCTGTGTCGTGCTGACTACCAGCCTGCGCGTATGGCTGGCAGTGCGCCAGATCCGCCATGTTGCCGCCAATCGTGCCCAGGTTCCAGCAAGCTTTGCCGCCAGCATCAGCCTGGAGGCACATCACAAGGCGGCAGACTATACCATTGCCCGTGGCCGGCTTGGCTTGCTGGATACCGCCATTGACACGGTTTTGCTGCTTTTTTTCACATTGGGCGGTGGCTTGCAGTGGCTCGATAGCCTCTGTCGCAGCCAGATCAGCGATCCCTTGTGGCAAGGCGTGGCGCTGGTGATGGCGCTGAGCGTGCTCACATCGATCATCGGCCTGCCAATGTCGCTATATCGCACTTTTGTGCTGGAAGTGCGATTCGGCTTCAACCAGACCACGCTCGCCACCTTTATTGGCGATATGCTGAAACAGGCATTACTCGGTGCGCTGCTTGGCATCCCGCTGCTGTGGGCCGTATTGTGGCTGATGGCGCAAATGGGCCAAAACTGGTGGATGTATGTCGCCGCCCTGTGGATTGGCTTTAACCTGCTGCTGCTGGCGATCTACCCGACGTTTATCGCGCCGCTGTTCAACACGTTTTCGCCGCTGGAAGCGAGCCCGACACGCGAACGTATCGAAGCCTTGCTGACGCGTTGCGGCTTTGCCAGCAACGGGCTGTTCGTGATGGATGGCTCGAAGCGCAGCAGTCACGGCAACGCCTATTTCACCGGCTTTGGCAAAAGTAAACGCATCGTGTTTTTCGATACGCTGCTGAAGCAACTGGAGCCGGGCGAAATCGAAGCCGTGCTGGCACATGAGCTGGGCCATTTCAAACACAAACACGTATTGAAGCGCATTGTCTGGACTTTTGCCGCCAGCACTGCCCTGTTATGGCTGCTGGCACAATTGATGCTACAGCCATGGTTCTTTCAGGGGCTGGGCATCAGTCAACCTGGCACCGCCATGGCGCTGCTGCTGTTCATGTTTGTGCTGCCGGTGTTCCTGTTTCCGCTGACACCGCTATCGAGCCTGTATTCCCGCAAACACGAGTTTGAAGCGGATGCCTATGCCGCCAGCCAGGCCAGCGCCAGCGATCTGGTCAGCGCACTGGTCAAGCTGTATCGCGATAACGCCTCAACCCTGACACCCGACCCGCTGCATTCGGCTTTTTATGATTCCCATCCGCCGGCTGCGATTCGCATCCAGCACCTGCAAGGAGCCTCAGCATGAACCAGAGCTGCGATCTGAAAACCCGCCACTGCCAGGCTTGCGAAGGTGGCGTGCCGGCCTTGAGCAGCACCGAAACCCAGGCGCTTTTAGCACAACTGCAAGACTGGCAACTGGACAACGGTCAGCTGATGAAGCGTTATCGTTTCAAGGATCATTACCAGACCATGGCGTTTGTGAATGCACTGGCATGGATTTCACATCGTGAAGACCACCACCCGGATCTGCATGTGGGCTGGGGTGATTGTGTGGTGCGCTACAGCACCCATGCGATCAAGGGCTTGTCGGAAAATGACTTCATCTGCGCCGCCAAAGTCGACGCCCTGTTTGATATCTGATGGCTAAACACACTCCCATTGAAACCGGTCTGGTTACCGCCAGTCACGGGCGCTCTTTCCGCGTGGAAATGAGCGATGGCGAAATTGTCGAAGCCAGCGCCCGCGGCAAACGCACTGATATTGTCTGTGGCGACCACGTCAAAGTACGGCGACTGAATGCCGAGCAGGCGGTAATTGAAGGCACCGACACCCGACGCAGCCTGCTCTATCGGCAGGACGACTGGCGCACCAAGCTGGTGGCAGCCAATGTGACACAGGTGATCATCGTGCTGGCAGCCTTCCCCAGCTACAGCGACGAGTTTCTCGGCCGCTGCCTGCTGGCCTGCGAAGCGGAAAATATCGAACCGCTGATTGTGCTCAACAAATGTGATCTGCCCCAGGCCGAGGCGGCCAACCAGGCATTGGCGCTGTATCAGCAGCTTGGCTACCGGCAGCTGTGCCTGAGCGCCACCGACAGCGTCGAACCGCTGCGCGCATACCTGCAAGGCCATACCAATGTGCTGATCGGCCAGTCGGGCATGGGCAAATCCACCATCATCAATGCGCTGCTGCCCGATGTGCAGACCCGTATTGGCGATATCTCCCTGGCACTGGATTCGGGCAAACACACCACCACCCACGCCACCCTCTATCACCTGAATGCCGAAAGCCACATCATCGACTCGCCGGGGATGCAGGAATTTGGCTTGAAGCAGATCGACGCAGCCGATCTGGCGCACCATTTTCCGGAAATGCGCCCGTATATTGGCGAATGCCGCTTTGCCAATTGCCGGCACTTGTCCGAGCCGAATTGCGCGATCAAAGCCGCGCTGGCGGATGGCAGGATTGCCGCCAGCAGGTATGCGCTGTTCGAGCGGGTGATGGGTATCAGAAACGCTACCTGAGCAGCAGTTCAATACCTGACCATCCCTGCAAGGCGCATCCATATTGCCCTGCAGCCCGGCCTGCAAGCCAGTGGCAGCGCGCCTTGCAGGCCAGCAACATACAAACGCCCCGGCATTCATGCGGCAAACGCCATAACCTTGTGGCCAACACCACGCATACGGCAAGATAGCTTCATCCTCCACCCTGGCGCCCGCCGCCACATCCAGCCCGGGATCACGATGAAAATTCCGCGTTTATCCATGATCACGCTCGGCGTTGCCGACCTGCAAAAAGCCACCTCGTTCTACGCACAGGTTCTGGGTACAGAACCCAACACCTGTTATGGCGGCGTCACCTTTGTGCAAATGCCGGGCGTTTGGCTGGCGCTGTATCCACTGGGCGAACTGGCCAAGGACATTGGCCCGGACTTTCCTGCGCAGCACAGCGGCTTTGGCGGCATCACACTGGCACACAACGCACGCAGTGCCGAAGATGTCCGGGCTGTGCTGGCGCAGGCAGAAGCAGCCGGAGCCCGCATTCTCAAACCGGCGCAGGATACTTTCTGGGGCGGCTACAGCGGCTATTTTGCCGATCCGGACGGGCATGTATGGGAAGTGGCCTGGGGTCCGGGCTTCAGCTTTTCCGAACACGGCGATCTGCAGTTCAGCAACAACGCGGACGAATGAGCAGATTCCGCCTCCATCTTGAAAGGAACACACCATGTCCCGAGTCATCGACGCTGATGGCGTTGCCCTGGTCAAACAGTTCGAAGGCTTGTATACCCAGGCCTATCGTTGCCCCGCAGGCGTGTGGACGATTGGTTATGGCCATACGGATGGCGTGACGCCAGGCATGGTCATCAGCGAAAAACAGGCAGAGAAATACCTCAAGGATGATCTGGCCGCAGCCGGTGAGCAGGTCAGCCGGCTGGTAAAAGTGCCGCTCAACAATCATCAGTTTGCCGCACTCGCCAGCTTCGTATTCAACGTCGGCACCGGCAATCTGGCGGGCAGCACCCTGTTGCGACGCCTGAATGGCGGCGATTATCAATGTGTGCCGAGCGAACTGGCAAAATGGGTGAAGGCCACCGATCCACGCACCAGCCAGCGCATCAGCCTGCCGGGCTTGGTCAAGCGCCGCGCCGCTGAAGGGGTGTTATGGCTCAAGCGCGACGACAATGATGCCTTTGCCAGCAGCACCGACATGCCGCAGAGCGTGCAAGCCGACGACGACCGGCAGATTTACAGCGTGACCGCACGCGAAGGCTTACGTTTGCGCGCCGGCGCGGGGGTGCAATTTGACGTTTTGCAGCTGGTGCCGTTTGGCACACGTGTCTATGTGCAACGCGAAAAGGATAATTGGGCGGCAGTTGATCTGCAGGGCGATGGCGGTGTGGACGGCTGGATGAGCCTCGACTTCCTCAAGCTGATTTCTCACTGAAATCAATCACAAAGCATTCGCACCCAGGCAAAACTAGAGTATTATCTCTAGTCAAGTGAGATAAATAGCTCACATCGGCGGCATGACATTTGGGCATGCCGTTTTTGCCCCGCGAACTACAAAAGGAAGCGCTGATTTATTCGGCGAGCGGGATGAAGCGCAAGCAAACCGGCGCTCAGAGCTTTGCATGGTCATTCCACTAGGCGGCAAGCCGCCAAGTGGCTGGTCAGCTCTGCATGGCCATTCCACTAGGCGGCAAGCCGCCAAGTGGCTGGTCAGCCTTGCATGGCCATTCCACTAGGCGGCAAGCCGCCAAGTGGCTGGTCAAGCGAGACATATCATGAAGATAGGCGAGCTTTCGAGCACCGCGCGAGTGCAACCGAGCTTGGCAAGCAAAGCTTGCTTAGCGAATTGCCTGCCTGTGGTACGCCGCAATTCGCCCGCGCAGGCAATAAATCAGCGCTTCCCTAACTGCCAAACAGACGATGCGCCGCCAAAGCCAGCCCGGTGCCGACGCTGCCAAAGCGATCACCTTCCACCAATGTGGCATTCGGCACCTGGCTGCGAATCGCCTGCATCAAGGTTGGCACGCCACTGGCACCACCGGTGACAAACAAAGTGGAAATCGCATCTGCAGTCACGCCCGCCTCGGCACACAACACCGCCACCGTATTGGCAATACGGCTGACTGCATCACCAACCGCCGACTCGAACTGTTGCAGCGACAGCATTTTATCCAGCCCGGCTTCAAGCATATCCAGCTGCAGCAGCCCCTGCCCCTCTACACAACAACCGATCTTGGCCGCCTCCACCGAAATCGCCAGCATGTGGCCAGCGCGCTCATCAACCACCCGCAGCAAACGGCTGAAGGCGGTTCGGTCTTCAGCTTCAGCCCATACATCGTCCAGTTCGCTGCGCAGCTTGCGCTCGTAAAGGAAGTTGATGGTGTGCCAGGTAGAAAGCAGGTGGTAATAATTGGCAGGCACTTCAATCGACTTACCGCGCAGCTTGCCCCCCATACCGAGCAAGGGCATGACTTCACGCAGGCTCAGCAGCCGGTCGAAATCCGTACCCCCCAGATGCACACCGGCATTGGCAAGAATATCGTCGCGGCGATCGGTAAGATGATGGCGTGCAGGCGACAGGCGGATCAGCGAAAAATCGGAGGTACCACCACCAATGTCGACAATCAGCACCAGTTCTTCCCGATTCACCTGCTGCTCATAGTCAAATGCCGCAGCGATGGGCTCTGGCAAGAACGCCAGATCGGTAAATCCCGCCGCCTGCGCAATCTCCGCCAGCGTATTTTGGGCTTTTTGATCAGCCTGCAGATCATCGTCAATGAAATGCACCGGGCGGCCGAACACCGCATGACGCAGCGGTGAGCCAGCGGCAAATTCGGCGCGCTGTTTCAGTTCACCGATAAAGGTGGCAAGAATCTGCCGGAATGGCACACGCCGGCTCTGGATTTCGGTGTCGGCATCCATCAACGCGGTGCCCAGCACACTTTTCAGCGAACGCAACAGCCGTCCCTCGGTGCCGCTCACATATTCGCTGATGGCGGCCCGGCCAAAATGCACCAGATCCGACTCGAAGTCATAGAACAAGACACTGGGAAACGTGGCCTTGCCATCTTCCAGCGGCAACAGACACGGCCGGTTGGCAACAAAGTTGCCGCAGGTGGAGTTGGATGTACCGAAATCGATACCACAAATGGACATGGATAATCCTGTTGCAAAGCGGGCGGCGATTGTAACCGATTCATCGTGGCAAACCGAACCGCAACGGCAAATGGCAGCGTTGCTGGCGCAATTGGCCGGCCAGCCATTTGTCATAGCACAATTGTAGCCAGTTTGCCCTCGCAGCCCTGGATCAATGACGCACGACACCCACTGGCTGGCGGCACAGGGGCTGCAACAAGCGGCGCCGCCTATCCCCGCAGGAAGTCGTCATGGTCGGCGACACCTGTGATGCAGATGTTGCAGGACCGATAAATGCGGGATTGCAGGCCATTTGGCTACGCAGAAATAATGCACCGTCAGACGAATGGATCAGCAATCTGAATCAAGTAATGGCAAGAATTAGCGGAGAGAAATACCCCGACCAGGAATATGCCCATTGTCCATGCCCCGCAGCGCAAGTATATTCGGCTATCAATAATGAAGACCGGCGCCCAGCCCGCGTCATTGCTTGCTCTCGCAAATACAGGTTCCAGGCATGGACAAAAAACAACTCAGCGAACGAGACATCTGCACCAAATTTATCACCCCGGCGATTGCTGCGGCTGGCTGGCATACTCAAAGCCAGATGCGCGAAGAGGTCAATCTGACTGCCGGCAGGGTAATTGTGCGAGGACAAAAAGCTGCACGCGACAAAAGCAGCATCCGCCGTGCAGACTACGTGCTGTATTTCAAACCGGGCATACCGCTGGCAGTAGTTGAAGCCAAAGACAACAAACATTCTGTCCGTGATGGCATCCAGCAGGCGCTGGACTATGCCGCGATGCTTGATGTGCCGTTTGCCTTTTCCAGTAATGGCGACGGTTTCGTTTTTCATGACAAGACCCTCGCCAGTGGCCAGCTGGAAACCGAACTAACGCTTGATCAGTTCCCCGCGCCAGAACTGTTATGGCAACGGTACTTGGCCTGGAAAGGCATCACGCCGGAATCCCAGCCGGTTTACGAGCAGGATTACCACAACACCGGCAAATTCCCACGTTATTACCAGACCACCGCCGTCAACCGTGCGATAGAAGCCATTGCCAAAGGCCAGGATCGCGTGCTGCTGGTAATGGCCACCGGCACTGGCAAAACCTATACCGCGTTCCAGATCATCTGGCGCTTCTGGAAATCGCACCCCAACAGCCGCATCCTGTTTCTCGCTGACCGCAATATTCTGGTCGACCAGACCAAGAGCAACGATTTCAAGCCGTTTGGCGGGGCGATGACCAAGATCGAAAACCGCAGCGTCGACAAGTCATATGAGATTTACCTGTCGCTGTATCAGGCCGTCACCGGCACCGAAGAAGAAAAAAACATCTACAAGCAGTTCAGCCCGGATTTCTTCGACCTGATCGTCATCGACGAATGCCATCGTGGCAGCGCCGCCGAAGACTCGGCCTGGCGCGCGATTCTCGATTATTTCAGCGGCGCGATTCATCTGGGTTTGACAGCCACGCCGAAAGAAACCGAAGAAGTTTCCAACATCAGCTACTTCGGCGAGCCGGTTTACACCTACTCGCTGAAACAGGGCATCGAAGACGGCTTTCTTGCGCCCTATAAGGTCATTCGCGTCGATCTCGACAAAGACCTCGGCTGGCGTCCGCAAACCGGCAAGGTAGATGCCAACGGCCAGATCGTGGAAGACCGCATCTACAACCAGAGCGACATGAACAAAACGCTGGTACTCACCCAGCGCGACACCACCGTCGCCCGCCGCATCAGCGATTTTCTCAAGGCCACCGACCGCATGGCCAAGACCATCGTTTTTTGCGAAGACATCGACCACGCCGCCCGCATGCGCCAGGCGCTGATCAATGCCAACGCCGATCTGGCCGCGAAAAACACGAAATACGTGATGCAGATTACCGGCGACAATCAGGAAGGCAAGCTGGAGCTGGACAACTTCATCGACCCGGAAAAGCCCTACCCGGTAATTGCCGTCACCAGTCGGCTGATGACTACCGGCGTCGATGCCAAAACCTGCAAGCTGGTGGTGCTCGACCGCACCATCAACAGCATGACCGAGTTCAAGCAGATCATCGGCCGTGGTACTCGCATCGACGAAGACTACGGCAAGCTGTGGTTCTCGATTCTCGATTTCAAGAAAGCCACCGAACTGTTTGCCGACCCGGCATTCGACGGCGAACCGGTCGTGGTCTATTCACCGGAACCCGATGCCCCCATCGTGCCGCCCGACGAAACGGATGATCCCACCAGCACCGGCCAGCCCGACACGACCGGCGTCGATGGCGACACATCCGAAACCGGCGGCCACCGCATTAAATACGTGATCAACGATGTGCCGGTATACGTCGTCAACGAACGGGTGCAGTATTACGGCCCGGACGGCAAGCTGATTACCGAATCGCTACGCGACTACACCCGCATTCAGCTTGGCAAGCGTTACGCCTCACTCGACGACTTCCTGCAGCAATGGAACGACGCCGACCGCAAAGCCGCCATCATTGCCGAACTCGAAGCGCAGGGCATCCTGTTCGACGAACTGGCAAAAGAAACCGGCAAAGCGCTCGACCCGTTCGATCTGGTCTGCCATATTGCCTTCGGCCAGAAACCGCTCACCCGCCGCGAACGCGCCGAGCAGGTGAAGAAACGCGATTATTTCGGTAAATACGCCGGCACTGCACGTAAAGTGCTGGAACTGCTGCTGGACAAATACGCCGATGCCGGCATCAGCGAAATCGAATCACTGGAAGTGCTCAAGCTGCAACCGTTTGACCGCTTCGGCTCGGTGCCGCAAATCATCAAGGAATTCGGCGGCAAACCGCAATATCTAGCCGCGCTGCACGAGCTGGAACGCGGCCTGTATCAATAAGAGCCTATCCCAGTAGACGCCCAACTTGCCAGCTCGCAGTCGGGCGGTGCTCGGAATCCTCATGTATTCAAATACATTCCGGTTCCTGTGCGCCGGCCTCCAGCGATCTGGACGGCGCTACATCGTCTACTGAGATCGGCTCTAAGCCCAACCTCGCCCAGCCACATCGGAGCAAGCCGGCCAATAAACCGGAAAAATTCGGAAAAAATTATCACGCTACAGCATGGACAATTATGCCTGTAATGCTTGATAGCAAATGATGTATCATAAAAACAAGCCAGCAAAAAACCCGGAAAATTAACCGGCAAAAAAATGGACACATCCAGCACCCCAATCACCCGTTACACCCAGCCGCACCAGTTTGAGCCGCTGTTGCCGCAAAGCCGGCTGGAGCCGCTGCGTGAGCAATCGCGTGCGGTGATCGAGCAATCCTGGCGCCTGAGCGCCGCTGCCCACCCCGACACCATCGCCAGCCTGCGCGAGCTGGTGCGGGAGATGAACTCCTACTACTCCAACCGTATCGAAGGCCAGCACACCCACCCGCAACATATTGGCCAAGCCTTGCGACGGGATTTTTCCAGCAAGCCCGACGTGGCCCGGCTGCAACGCCTGGCGCTGGCGCACATCGAGGCAGAGCGCGAGCTGGAAGCCACTCTCGACAAAACCTCGTCACCGCTGTCGGCAGCCTTCATCCAGCAGGCACACGCCGCGCTGTATGGCCGGCTGGCGCCAGACGACCGGCTTGGTGCCGACGGCCAGCCGATCGAGCCGGGGCAATGGCGCACGTTGCAGGTGGCCGTTGGCCGCCACGAACCACCACCACCCGAGGCACTACCCGCCTTTCTGCAACGCTTTGATCAGGTGTATGCCCGCCCCGGCCTGCTGGAAGATCAGCTATTGATTGCCGCCGCAGCGCATCAGCGCATGGCCTGGATTCACCCTTTTGTGGATGGCAACGGCCGCGCCTGCCGGCTGCAAACCCACTGTGCACTATGGCCACTCAGCGGTGGTCTGTGGTCGGTCAGTCGCGGGCTGGCACGCCAGCGCGACGACTACTACACCCTGCTCGATGCGGCCGACTCGCCAAGGCAGGGCGATCTGGACGGTCGCGGCAATCTCAGCGAAAAAGCCCTGCGCCACGGGTGCGAATGGTTTATCGGCGTCTGCGCCGATCAGGTGCGCTTCATGGCGCGCATATTCGACCTCGATGGCATGAAAACCCGCATCCAGGCCCTGATTGCCTTCCGTTCTGCGCACGACAAACGCATTCGCCCCGAAGCCGCGCTGCCGCTGTACCACCTGTTTCTGGCCGGCCCCACGCCACGCGGCGAATTTTTACAAATGACCGGGCTCGGCGAGCGCACCGCCCGCAGCCTGTTGTCACACCTGATCGAAACCGGGCTGGTTACCAGCACCGGCCACGTGGCCCCGGTGCGTTTTGCCTTTCCGCTCGATGCCTTGCAGTTTCTGCTGCCCGAGTTATACCCCGAAGCCGCTACCCAGGCAGATTGATTGAAAACGGACACCCCATGACCATCAGCACCACCCTCATCAAATCCATTCAGGACATCATGCGCCAGGATGCCGGCGTCGATGGCGACGCGCAGCGGCTGTCGCAGATTAGCTGGCTGTTGTTCCTGAAGATATTCGACGATCAGGAAGCCGAGCTGGAGATCATGCGCGACGATTATCGGTCGCCCATCCCCGAAGACCTGCGCTGGCGCAACTGGGCGGCGGATGCCGAAGGCATCACCGGTGACGAACTGCTGAATTTCGTCAACAACCGCCTGTTCGGCTCGCTGAAAAACCTGCAGGCCGATGCCGTGCGCGACCCGCGTGCCTTCGTGGTGCAATCGGTGTTTGAAGACGCCTTCAACTACATGAAATCCGGCCAGTTGCTGCGGCAGGTGATCAACAAGATCAACGAAATCGACTTCAACAACCAGCAGGAACGCCACCTGTTCAACGATCTCTACGAAAAAATCCTCAAAGACCTGCAAAGCGCCGGCAATGCCGGTGAGTTCTACACGCCGCGCGCTGTCACCCAGTTCATGGTCGATCAGCTCAACCCGCAACTCGGCGAGCGTATTCTCGACCCGGCCTGTGGCACTGGCGGCTTTCTTGCCTGCACGCTGGAACACCTGCGCAGCCAGATCAAAACCGTAGACGACCACCAGACCTGGCAAGCCAGCGTACAAGGCGTGGAGAAAAAACAGCTACCGCACCTGCTGTGCGTCACCAACATGCTGCTGCACGGCATTGAAGTGCCGCATCAGATTCGCCACGACAACACCCTCGCCCGCCCGCTGCGCGACTACCGCCCCGGCGAACGGGTGGATGTAATTCTCACCAACCCGCCGTTTGGGGGCACCGAAGAGCCGGGCATCGAAGCCAACTTCCCAGCCGACATCCGCACCAAAGAGACTGCCGACCTGTTTCTGGTGCTGATCATGCATCTGCTGAAAGACGGTGGCCGCGCCGCCGTGGTGCTGCCAGACGGCACGCTGTTTGGCGAAGGCGCCAAAACCCGCATCAAGGAACGCCTGCTCACCGAATGCAACCTGCACACCATCGTGCGCCTGCCCAACGGCGTGTTCAGCCCCTACACCGGCATCAAGACCAACCTGCTGTTTTTCACCAAAGGCACCCCCACCCAGCAGGTGTGGTATTACGAACACCCCTACCCGGCCGGCTACAAGAGTTATTCCAAAACCAAGCCGATCCGCATTGAAGAATTCGCCACCGAAAAAGCCTGGTGGGGCAACGAGGCCGACGGCTTTGCCAGCCGCGTGGAAACCGAATTCGCCTGGAAAGTCGACATCGACACCATCCGCGAGCGCAACTTCAATCTCGACATCAAAAACCCTCACCACCCAGACGAAGACAGCCACGACCCGGCCGAACTGCTGGCGCATTACCAAAGCCTGCAGGCGCAAATTCAAACCACCCGCGATCAACTGAAAGCCATCCTCGCCGCGGCGCTGGAGGGCAAGGCATGAGCGAGCTGATCATCTACAGCCCGGACAACGGCCAGGGCGTACAGGTAAGGCTGGAAGGCGACACCGTCTGGCTCACCCAGGAACAAATGGCCACGCTGTTCGGCCGCGAACGCTCGGTGATCACCAAACACCTGCGCAACATTTTCAAGGAACAGGAACTGGACGAGCAGTCAGTATGTGCAAATTTTGCACATACTGCCGCCGATGGAAAAACCTATCAGGTCAGCCAATACAACCTCGACGTCATCATTTCCGTCGGCTACCGCGTCAACTCAAGGCAAGGCGTACGTTTTCGCCAATGGGCCACCCGCATCCTGCGCGAGCACCTCACCCAAGGCTACACACTCGACCGCCAGCGTTTCGAGCGCAACGCAGCCGAGTTGGAAGCCGCCCTGCTGCTGGTGCAAAAAGCCGCGCGGCAGCCCGAGATCGATGCCGCAACCGGGCGCGGCCTGGCCGACATTGTGGCCCGTTACACGCAAACCTTTCTCTGGCTGCAACGTTACGACGAAGGGCTATTGGCCGATCCGGCAACCCAGCCCGGTGGCGTGCTGTCCACGCCGGATCAGGCCCGCGCCGCGCTGGCCACGCTCAAATCCAGCCTGATCGCGCGCGGCGAAGCCACGCCGCTGTTTGCCCAGGAACGCGACGACGGGCTCGCCGCCCTGCTCGGCAATCTACAGCAAACCGTGTTTGGGGAAGCCGCCTACCCCAGCGTCGAAGCCAAGGCCGCGCATCTATTGTATTTCGTTATCAAAAACCACCCGTTTGCCGATGGCAACAAACGCAGCGGCGCCTTTCTGTTTGTCGATTTTTTGCACCGCAACCAGCGCCTGCTGCAGCCGGATGGCACCCCGGTAATCAACGACATCGGACTAGCTGCACTGGCGCTGCTGGTTGCCGAATCCGCCCCGGCTCAAAAAGACATCCTCATCCGGCTGATCATGAACATGCTGGCGCAAGGAGCCACACCATGGAATTGATCCAGCAATTCAACCTGCTCGCCAGCAGCCTTGGCGGTGTTGCCAAGCTGCGCGAGCTGATCCTCAGCCTGGCCGTGCGTGGCAAGCTGGTGCCGCAAAACCCGGCCGACGAACCGGCCAGCATGTTGCTGCAGAAAATTCGCGCGGAAAAGGAACGGCTGATTGCCGAGGGCAAGATCAAGAAGGACAAACCGCTGTCGCCGATCAGCGATAAGGAAAAGCCGTTTGAATTGCCGGAAGGGTGGGTGTGGTCTTCGCTTTCCGAATTAGGCGTCATTAACCCGAGAAATGATGCTCCTGACGATTTGATTGCCTCATTCGTGCAAATGAGTTCTATACCCGCTCGACTTGGTGAGCCCCATCAAATTGAAGATCGACCATGGCATAACATCAAATCGGGTTTTACTCATTTTGCAGAGAATGACGTAGGCGTCGCCAAAATCACACCCTGCTTCGAAAACGGAAAATCCACGGTATTTCGGGGACTGACCAATAAAATTGGAGCAGGAACAACGGAATTGCATATTGTCCGGCCTTTAGCAGGAGTGAGTCCTGACTACGTACTGCTATTTCTAAAAACGCCGGAATTTTTGGAATCTGGCGAAAAAGTAATGACCGGCTCTGCCGGCCAAAAGCGGCTACCTCGACAATATTTTGAAACACGCGCGTTACCGCTCCCCCCCCTCCCCGAACAATCCCGCATCGTCGCCAAAGTCGATGAACTGATGGCGCTGTGCGACCGGCTGGAGGCCGAGCAGGGACAGGCGGCGCGGACACAGGGGCATTGGGTGGCAGCGGCGCTGGCGCAACTGGCTAGCAGCGCCGACGCCGACGAATTCGCCCGCCACTGGCAACACCTCGCCCAGCACTTCGACACCCTGTTCACCACCCCGGACAGCATCACCCAGCTCGAAGCCACCCTGCTGCAACTCGCAGTACGCGGCAAACTCGTCCCGCAAGACCCCAACGACGAACCCGCCAGCACCCTGCTACAAAAAATCCGCACCGAAAAAGACCGGCTTATAGCCGAAGGCAAAATAAAAAAAGACAAACCCCTGCCGCCGATCAGCGACGAAGAAAAACCGTTTGAGTTGCCAGAGGGGTGGGCATATGCAAGAACATACCAGATTGGGGAAAGCCGCCTCGGGAAAATGCTTGATCAGGCAAAAAACTCTGGCTCTGCCCATCCATATCTTCGAAACACAAATGTTCAATGGAATCGCTTTGAACTCGGTGACATCAAGGAAATTTTTCTCGAAAATCACGAATTAGATGAATATAGGCTTCGTAATGGTGATCTTCTTGTGTGTGAAGGAGGAGAGCCCGGTAGATGCGCAATCTGGCGCGATGAGATAAGCGATATGTATTTTCAAAAAGCGCTACATCGTATCCGCTTTTTTGGAAACGTCTTGCCTGAATATTTTGCGATATGCCTCGAAATAGATGCAAAAACGGGAAGACTTGATCAGTTTTTTACTGGCGCGACAATTAAGCATTTTGCGGGGCAAGAACTGAATCGCTATTTTGTTCCGCTTCCTCCTGTAGCGGAACAATCCCGCATCGTCGCCAAACTCGAAGCACTGTTCGTTCTCACGGCCGGGCTGAAAACGCAACTGGCCAAGGCTCTGCATACACAGACGTTGCTTGCCGGGGCGCTGATCGAACAGGAGGCACAATG
>JACCDG010798488.1_pt1 | contig 24472 bp, 16 predicted proteins | sample 7442471 | NCBI WGS metagenome assembly JACCDG01 (sample SAMN15323444, study PRJNA562643) | freshwater metagenome | isolation source: river surface water | place: USA:Blue River Watershed | collected 2017-08-17 | reverse complement strand
GCAACGCAAAGGGTGTTGTGGTTGAGGGAGAAGTCGAGTCCGGGCCAGAGTTTGACCAGGTCTACAGAATCGCGGAAGATTCTCTGACTGCAGTACGCCGCTGGTGAACTAACGGTGCATGCGAGGTAGTATTTCGCCTTTTCGAGGGCCGTGAGCGTGATGACATCGCCTTTGCCGGTGTAAATGGGCTTAGAACCAAAAGAGTCCTTGTAGACCGCCCAACTATTGGAAACAAACATGCCATTGTTGTTGGATTTGATTTGGGCTTTGAAGGAGTTGCAGGGCCCCGGGTAGGTGATGATTTTAGACGAAATGGATTTTTGATTGTATACCACGATGCCTCTGCTGCTCACCTGGATGTCATCGCAGGGTGAGGTTGAAAGTCTGACATTGAGTGTACGATAGGTGCTAAAATCTGCGCCAAGGGGTAGTTTGATGAATAGCTTGATTTTGGGCAAGTATTTCACGGAATAGTCCACCGTGTAGCGATAGTATTTGGGATTGAGGGAGCCATCGATTTTGACATAAATGGTGTCGAGGTAGCCCGTGTCGCTCATGGTGATGTTGATGGTGGCCGAATCCCCTTCGCAAATATCGACCCGCGAGGGCACTTCGAAATTGGGGATGTCCCTGATCGATTGCTTTGTGTCGTCAAAACTAAATATCATAGATAATACCGTGATACTGCCTTTGAATTGCCAATTGCCGGAAGCGTCCTTGGAGTACCAGGATGTTCTAAATACAAGGGGTGCGCCTTCGTAATAATAAGGGGCTGTAGGCTTGGAGTTGCTAAAGAAAGTAATGGCGCCAGTAATGGGATCGCAATGAAAACCAATGGGCTTGTTCTTGTTATTGGGTTTGGGTGTACAAGCGTTGCCTCCGGTTGGGCAATAGCAAGTGAATGGATATTTGTACGAAAAGTTTGATGCCAACATAACGCTTGTTCCCCAAATGTCGGTCTCCATCGGAACCAATTCTGTACAAACGGAATCCTTGGGATTGTATACAATGCCAGGGTTGCTATATATGGCTTGATTACGAGTAAATACTGTTTGGTTTAAGTTGTTAAACGAGATGCTTTTATCACCTTTTACCATCGTCTTGGTATTGATTTCGGCAGACCAAGCGTGATAAGGTTCGTAGATGAGGTTGGATGTGTAGGCCATGGCCGTTTTATCGGCCGTCTGCGTAAAAATCCTTACAATTGGTTGTGCTTTGATTAAACTATCGAATGGTTTTTTACTAATGTCTAGGGTGTATTGATATACGAGCTCGAGATATTTTCCTTGGGGGGGACCGAAGGGGTATGTACTGCTGTTTGTTTTGCATTTGTGTTGGGGGTATTGGAAGTTTTTGTAGGTGGGGTAAACCTCATTTTTGGTATTTCCAATGAAGATATACAGCTTTAAACCTTGAGTATCCTTATATGAAAAGGTTACTGCTTGCCATTTTTGACGATGTATCGTAAATGTGACTTTAGAATTATCAGTAACTTCATATTCTGTATAACCCCCTATGCTGAAGCTCTGTGCATCAATAAATAAGAAAATAAGATTTGTCAACAAGAAAAATAAGTACTTTCGATTATTTTTAGTCATGGCAAGGGTGGTTTGAATTGTTAAAATACGAATATATAAATTTATTTATCGAAAGGGATTGATAAAAATGTATCAATTTTCCCATGACTACTCCTTGTAAATCAAACAATAGCAATTAAGGTATCAATGGTATTCCAAAGCGAAAAAATAAACGTTTATTGAGCCAATGAAAAAAATCAAGGCAATTTGATTAGTTTCACATACGCCTGTTGACCCGCTTCATCCATTAGCCTCGCGGTATACACCCCTGCAGGCCAGGATTCAATGGCTATACCAACCCCGCGTTCATTCGATTGCAAATGTGTTTGGTACACGATATCGCCTTTCAAATTACTCACCAGCAAATCCACATCGCCCCTGCAATTGTCGCCCCGCTGAAAGGTTACACTCATTTTACTTGGATTGGGGAAAACGGTAAATGCTAAACCACTTGGCGCCTTGGTGTTAATCGATGGTCCTTTGCTTTTCAATGAACTCGCCCATTGGAGACCGCCTCTACCCAAACCAAAAACTGCTTCCATCAATGTATCGCCGGTGAGTTCTGCAAATGCCGGAACAATGAGTGAACCCATCATTGGCATCACAGAATCGGTGGCTGTTTTTTCGTAAAACCAGGTTGTGTCGGCAAACAGCGAATCTGTATAGGGATGTCCATCAATGTTATACAAGCGACTGTATCCGTAGGCGGTGCCTACAATCATCTCGACTTTTCCATCGCCATTGATATCATGAATGCGGGGCGATGCATTTCCGTATAACATCCATTCTTGGGGGGTGACATTTGTTCTCCATTCATTGCCGCGGGCGCCCCAAGCATTTTTTGTTACCTCCACATAGGATGGCGGCGATATGGACTTGCATTCAAATAGTGAAATTCGACCATTATAATGACCCACCAAAATGTCCATTTTGCCATCTTTGTTGTAATCGTATACACAAGGTGATGTATTGGTTTCCTCCAAAGTGGGGCTCTTAGCCAAATAGTTAGAGTCCACAAGAGACCAAGAAACCGGTTTGCCTGCTCCTGCAATATTTGAAAAATAAACAACCTTCCCATTCAATATGCCTAATAGCAAATCCAAATCACCATCCCCATCAACGTCACCCACATTGGGAATCACATTTTGGAATCTATACTGAGAAATCTTCATGTAGTCCTTATCAAACAACTCATACATGGGCGCGAATTTGGTTCCGGTGTTTTTGAATAAATACAGAGGGTCTGTTATTCCTTTGGTCACTGAATAATCACCGTTTGATGCAACGAGCAAATCTTGATCGCCGTCGGCATCCATATCTATGAAAACTGGGGCACTTCGAGCGCCCAAATCCAAGGTTTGTTCACCCAGGAAATTGGATTTTACATACTCGAATTTGGGTTTGTTGTACTGCCCTGTGTTTTTGTAATATCCTATTTGACCAGTTTCTTTCACATCTGTAAAACCATTGGGCGCCACGATTAAATCTTGCACACCATCGCCCGAAATATCCAGATAATAGGCCGCTGGAAACATGATCTGGTTTGCCTCAACCGTATTGCGAGGGAAAATGGTATCGTTGCTCAACATGGTGTCATAGTACGATTTGTTTTGGGCCTTGCCATTGGTTAAAAAGTTAAATCGGGCAAAGCCAATATTCGAAATCAGTAGGTCTTTGTCACCATCGGCATCTGCATCAAACGTCAAGCTGGAAGCCCCGCCGTTATGACGTGGCTTTAGTTTGAAATCGACAGGAGGACATTCACCCAAAACGATCGAGTTATCGAACCCTTCTAAGAAATACCCAAAACACATGTCCATGATTTGAAACTCAAAAGTGTCCCTATTCCAGCCTTTTTCAACCCGAACATCTTTGAATAAACGATAGGAAATATTGTATTCGTCATATGTTAAAATGTCCAAATCTCCATCACCATCAATGTCTGATATGTCGGGCAGCTCAAATTTTGACAAACTCAGTGGGTTGTAATGGATTGGTTCTTCGGGGGGATTTTGGTTGCGGTAATACGAAGGGCCCAAATCTTGGAACTTCAAATTGTTAGACCCTGGTGTTGTTCTATTGATGTAAATGAGTAGGAGATTGCTTTCCGATTGAGTGAAAATATCCAGTTGACCGTCTGAGTTTAAATCTGCTGTTTTGTAATAATTCAAACCTTTGGGCAAGCGGGCTGTGTACTCCGGCGCATATTCAAACACATCGCCGTTGTTTTGTCGTACAAAGGGAAAAATTTTTGAATCATATCGATCAAAAACAATCATATCCATTTGTTTATCACCGTTCAGATCGAATGGTTGAAACTGTGGCGAGTTAAACCCACCCCAAAAAGGATGTTCGATTTTTGAACTGCCGTTTGATATATTGGGCGCACCCATATTGAGTCGATAATTGAATTGGGCATTCAGCAATGTGGCAGTCAAACTCACGAAGAGCAGACAGATTGTTTTCGACAGTTGGAAACGAGAGCTGTTGAGGATATGCATGGATAAGAATATAGCTAGATAGATCAGTAAGTATTACGAATATAGATTTTTCGAATGAGGTCCATTCAAAATTGCTGCAATCACTCAACCACCCACTTGATTTGATTTCCGGCACCGTCCACTTCAATGAAATAGATTCCGGGCGATGCGGCAGTGAGCTTAATTTGTTGCTGGCCTTTTTCGATGCGATGCGAGGACAATTTGCTTCCCACAGAGTTGTAAATAGTAACATTCCGGGTTTGCTTGTTGTTGGCGATCTTCAATATCACCTCGTTGCCCGCGCCAGTGGGGTTGGGGTAAAGGTTCACCGTGAGATTCTCACCCAGTTGGTTTGTACTAAGCAACCTTGCACTCACCATGCCCAAACTGATTGTGTCGCGACAGCCGCCAGACACCCCAATTAACCTGGGGTAAAACTTGCCTGTATCCTTGTAAGTATAACTCACGGCTGTGCCCCAAGCCGTATCCTTGGGTGATTGTTTGGTGTCCCCAAAAATCCATTTGTATTGAGTGGCTCCCGAAATGCTGTTCTTGCCATCGAAATTCACCAACAATGGCACTTTGCCCGATGTGATGCTCAACGTACCACTGATGCTGAGAACCGCTGGTGCGATACTGATCTGTCCTTCACTCTGATAATCGCAACCCGCCGCATTCTTGCTGTGTTTGTTCACCTTGAAGGTGCCCGCGCTAGAGTTCCTGGGGTTGATTCTACCCATGCTATCAATCGCCAAACCGGATGTGGGAGAATACCATACGCCGGCGCTGGAGGACTTAAATGCAACTGGCGCATCCCACAACTTTGTCTCTTTGCAAATGCCATCAATTCTTCCCAAAGCAGTTTTTACGGTATCGGTTACCCAGAAAGAATCGGTTTGTGCGTATAAGCATTTGGTGGCGGTGTTGTCATAGACGTATGTCAGCCACACCCGACTTGGGTATTTTGCGAATTGATCCAATGCGATGCTGTTGTCGCTTCCTTGGCTGTGAAACCACGTTCCACCAGAGGGCGAAGCCCCGATATCAGATAGTTTTAGCGTTTTCATCCCCTTGCACAATTGCTTGGGCATCGCCTTGAATCGCAATTGCGTGGTATCGATCTGGATATCGGTTTTGAACGATGTGTAGCAGCCGTTGTTGGAGGTGAATTCCGACAATACATAGTATCGCGCATCTTTGAAATAGTACCTGAAGATGCTGTCTTGGGACACGTGGATGGTGTTTCCATTGCCATCAATCACAGAATATTGACCCATCCAATAATGGCTGGAAAAGGTAGATGTCGCTGCCAAGGTAAGGGTGTCAGCGCTGCAGTGCGACAAACTGCTGGGTTGCAGTAAACTATAAATGGTATCCACGGGCAATACGAAGGTCTTGGTCGACAAACAACCAGAATCATCGCGCAACGTGAGTTTGAGTGTTGTGGCTCCTGTGAAATTCATTGATAGGGTATCCTTCAATCCAAACAAGGATTGGCCATTCACCTCCCAGCTGTAATAGACTTTGGATTTAAAATTCTTGACATTGCTCGCGAAGTAGACTTTGGAAGAATCTTTGAGACAAACCGTATTGCGATTCAGTCCGAAATCCAAGCCCGGCCACAGGGCATTCATATCGAGCGAATCGATGACCGTTTTGCCGGTGCATTTGCAGGTTGCCGCAACGGGTACCACGAAACACTTGATATAATATTTCAAGGGCAATAGGCCTGCATACACAAGTTCTTTGGCGGTACTGGTATAGATCGCGGGCGATGAAAGTGATTTCTCATGGATGGTCCATGTTACTTTCACGGGCACGTCGGTATTCACAGATTTGAGTATGCCTTTGAGGTTGTTGCAGCCATTGGCAGATACCGCAATCACGGGAATGATGGGTTTGTGAACGTATACCGGAACAGATCGGGCGGCTTCGCCGCGGGTCCAATTAGAATCGGCATGAACGCGAAGGGTAACAATGCCTGGGGTTGGAGAATAATCGCCTGAACGCGCTACCACTTTAATCTTGAAAGTTGGCGTTGAATTGCCGGTGCTATAGTCGGTGGTTACAGACGCATCTGGAAAGTTACCATCCACGGAGGCGGTGTATTTATTCAGCAGTTGAGTTACTTGGGTTTTGATGCTGGTGGTGGATTCATCACCCTCGCATAAATCGATGGATGCTGGCATTACGAAAGTGGGAAATAGGGTGAGGTCAGAAGCATCCATGAAAACAAGGTAATTCCATGTAATCATTGCATGATGCAATTCGGTGTAACCCAGATAGCGCCATTGTCCTGAGGTATTTTTCCTATATTGATGCGATCGGATGGCATACCTACCCAATTGATTTTCTTTAGCCGATGTAAAAACGATGTCTCCGCTGACGGAGTTAAAGTAAAATCCTTGTGGCGGGGTGGCATTGGGTTTTGGGGTACAAGTATTTGAACTGTCTGGACAGTAAGAGTAAAACGGAGCAGTTGCAGAAAAACCTTTGGAATAATTATTCGTTTTGCCTGGTAATTCTTCGGGCTTCACCAATTCCATAACTACAGAATCACCGTATTTGCCATAGGCGCCATGATTCATATAATTCACTGCACGATATGTATTTGTGTTATAATCCAACAGCTTGCTAAATCCAACATGGGAATACACGAGACTTTTTTCATTTGTTGGCAGCTCTTTGAGATAAACACGAGTACGCGATATGGGATTTTCATAACTACGCTCCATACCATATGTCTGTACAATTGTATAAGGACTTAAAATCGATCCAGTATAGTTACAGTAGAATTCTAAAAACAGTGAATTAACATTTATTTGAGATTTGATGTACGTCGAATTCAAATCCACCGTACATCGAAATGTATTTCGATAATGCACATTTATCGCAACCTGTTTGCTGCTCATTAATTTGTTGGAAGTGTCTTTCTGTGAGTAAAAAACGCCGTCTAAGAGTTTTGCTGTTACAGTAACATATTTTTGGGCCGAATCATAGATGCGCAATTCAACAGCTGTATCAGCCCTTACCCGTTTTTCATGGGAATTTATAAGTGCTAATGACCCTGACAATGTCGTTAGCAATTGGCAATCGACCTGATATTTCGAGCTACCTAATGGGGTGATTTCTATCCAACCACCGACGGTATGCGATCCATACGATTGTGAAATTGCCAATTGGCAAAATCCAAAACATAATAGCACCCAAAGTGTACGCAATTGCTTGATCATTTTGTTAAGTTTTATAAATTTCTACAAATTCTGAAATTAAATCAGAATACCCAAATATAACATTTACAATTACATTCTCAAACGCTAATCGTAAGAACCATTACACAAATTTTTACTGAGATCATTGATTATCACACTATGATTGCCCTGCGGGTATTCAACACAATAAACATACTGCCAGTCAACGACTCTCAAGTCTGAATCTACATTTTTAATTTCAAAAACAACATCCAATAAAGATGGTTTACAAATAAATAAATCATCGCCTTGACCCGAAACAGAACTCCAAATCCTCATTTCGTGATTCAGTTGATTTGGAATTGATCCAGTACTAAACCAAACGATTACATCCTGATCCAAACCATTTGAATCCACATAACTCACCAGTGAATGCGGAGTAAAATAAACACCTAAATGATAAAATGGCAACCCCTCAGAGTATCCAGTATCGGTGTACAAACCGTAAAAATCATCAGGCTGAGTAACGGAATAAAACATACTATTCCCAATAATAAGATTCATCGAATCAAAAGTCAAAGTAACTGGATCAAAATCCACTTGGTAAAAATTATATCTGTTGTTAACTGTACCCGGATATATATAATTCTCCGTCCATCCATGTATTCCATATTTACCATTATTTTTCAAGACAATTGTCTGGCCCAAAACAGTATGCACCGAAGGAATACCATTCACTATTCCGGGTCCTTCAAATAAAACAGTTCGAATTGCGTTTCCCGTTGAACCATCAAAAAAGTGCAAATGAGATGTAACTAAATTACCCACATTTAAATCATCAGAACTTGACAGAACAACCACAGAATTCTGATCTTTATCAAATATCAAATCACATGGAACAACTTGATCAACAGGTGAATATCCGAACTTTCGAGAATCTAGTACACTATACCATTGATTTGTCAAGCTACCAGAACCACCTATCAAAATGCGCGATGCAAAGACTTGCGGAATATAATAAGTACTCACTCCGATTACTGAATCTCTGGTAACATGTCCAGAAATAAACAACACTTCTTGATTCGCAGCAGCGTCAAAGTACGACTTAACAACCTTGATATTGTCGAATCTCGGAATATTCCCAGAACTTGGAAAACTCTGTGGCATCAAATGTATCCCTGTACAATTAAAATTATTTGACAAAGTTGTGATAACGGCCCTACGTGAAGGCGCCTTTAAACGATCAAATATCCCAATTGTACCAACACAAGCTATTTGGCCTGTAAGCGGTGTGATGGTAAAATCGTAATAATCAAAAAACTCATCTAGAAATTTCATATCAACATAATTTAGAGCAGTACTCACCTTCAGCAGAAAAGATTGAGTAGTGGGGCCCACAGTTCCCGGATTGTGCGCGGTACCTAAAATTACATAAGAATTGTTATCATGATTAATCAACATACGATGAATCTCAATTCTTGGAACATCAGTAAAATTCCTCGAAAACCTCAATTTGAATGCATTCTGAGCAATTAAATCACCGTCGTCGTCTACCTCAAGAAACCTTATATTTGCTACTGAAGGAGTAGAATTATGCACCCAAACGGAGGCCGTCACACTGCCATTATTATTTACGTTCCGACAAATATTTTGACTACTCCCCTTACCTGGACTTGTGGTTGAACTATACAACACGTTCCAGGCCGATAACAAATTGGAACTTCCAAAAAGTCCAATAATAATCATTGTTCTTAAAAATTGCGATTTCATTTCTTTTGCTTTTTGAATTACAAAAGTGAAACTCATATTTTTATATTTAGTGATATAAAAATATCATCTGCAATATTTTATCATGTTTTTTCAGCTCATTAAATCCCAAAAGCGGTATCGCCTCAATAATTCTTCAAAATTCTCACAATTATTCATTTCTCTTGCTCTTGCGATGTGATTATTTAATGTATTCAGAGAAATTTTCAGAATGTTCGCAGCCTCCTCCCGGTTAAATCCGCGTATTAACACCTCTAAAACCGCTTTCTGGCCCTTCGTCAATTCCAATTTTTCAGTTTCCTTAAATTCACTTTTGGATTCTATTGTTGACTTAACCAGCGAACATTGGTATTTCTTACGGTTCAGCAAAGCATCAACTCCTGAACGTAAAGCTTCTATACCAGATGTTTTAGAAACGTAGCAACACACGTTGTATTTTTCGAGTTCTTGAATTAATACCATATTCACATGTGAACTATAAATCATACATGGTATTTTTCGATCGTAACACAACTCAGGGATTATAGTACTACAACCAAAATTCAATTCTAAATCACAAATCACAAAATCTAGTGATGAATTACTCTTAATTGATGAAAAAGCAGATTCAATCGAATTACTCAAGAATATCGTGGCATGAGGCACGATTGAGGTAACCAATTGACTTACAAACAACCTTATTGCGTCATGATCATCAAGAATGAGTATTTTCATTTTGTATTTTTATTAAATGAGTCATTACTCGATCTTTAATTTGGGTCTTCAGTTTAGCACCGATAATCTCTAGACGGTCATTGATAATCAACGTACCCATTCCGTTTTTAATTCCTGCCTTTTTGTAAAACCATGCAGTTGCTTCTGGTGTAGCTCTGTAATGAATAAAAATACAGAAATCGTCATCCTCGCTACTTACAGACAACTGAATTCTATTCACTTTTGAATGCCGAATCGCATTGGTGATGATTTCTTGTAATACCCAATATGTGTGTTGCAAATATTCTGATTTTGGATAGTCATTCGTAAATGTTTCAAATGTCACTCTTACATCCCCCATTGAAAACTGATTGGCCAATTGAATCAAACTGCCCTCCCAATCAGAATCTACGAATCCTTTGGGGTACATGTATTCGACTATTTGATAAGTTCGATATTGAAATAAATCATACAATGATTCTATTTTCAATAAAGCATCAAGATTCTCACCATCCAGTCGCTTTTTGAGAGCATCAAATTCCGAAGTTACTGTTAATGAATGCAGCGCAAGATGATCATGCATCTCACTCGCTATTCTTTTGCGTTCTGTATCGACCCCTTTAAAACTCATTTTGTACAAACGTTTAATTGCTCTTTTGTAACGACCCGTTATTCTGTAACTAAAAACTACAGAAAATACTGTTACAATTACAGCCGGGAAAAAGACTCCAGCTATCTCAATTAACAATAAATCTGCGGAGGTAAACATGGCCTATAATAAAAGTAGTAAGATAGATAAACTGTGTGGCAAACAAAAAATAATCAACCAGTTGTGAGTTTTTCCAATCCATTTTCATGTGACTAATCAGATAGATAAGTTGAGTAAAAATTAGAAAAATCAAAATCGATAGATAGACCGGAACTTTTTCCCTGAAATAACTAGATTTCAATGTGAAGCCCACAATTCTGTTTGCCATGTATACAAATAATAGCAAGTTGGAAATGACAATGAAATACAAATTCACGAAATATAAATTCAAAGCCACCATAAGAATCAAAAGGATATATTTTTCGATTCCCGTTCGTTTCCAAATGACACTCAATGGCAATACAATCGCAAATGAACAATGAAAAAAGTTGTACAAATATTCATGTCCAATATTCAACCAAAGCCAAACACTTCCAATTAAACAAATAATGGAAAAGAATAACACATCAACAAATTTGAAATCAAAATCCCTGTTGTAGTTCCATTTGCAAAAGCCAATTCTCAAAAAAAGCGCCAAGAGCAATGAAAGCTCTATCAAATCATAATAATCAACCATGAAACGGCTGGCAAATTTTAAATTACATAAGTGGCGAATTTACAGGGCACTTAGGGGGACAAAGAGATGCACCATCTAAAATAATTCCATTCGACATATCATTTTCATTACTATCTACGCCAACAACAACGATTGTAAGTACCCCTTGATCCAAGGCGAAGTAAGTTCTCACACCAACGCAACCAGGTTGAGCAAGTAGGAGTTGATAGGCATTAGCGTCAATCATACCAGAAATTGTGTTTCCCTGATATTGAGGTGCATTTTGATAAGCATGAGTCATTTGTGCCGCTTGGCTCAATGGAATAATGTGAGAGTTAGTAGTCATAATTTTTTACTGCAAATAACTTGATTATCCCGCTTAGTTGCATGATAGATTTATATCACGCGCAAACGAAAAATCTATTTTTAGTTTGCCATCAACACTCACCAACCCAAATCAAAATGGGACTGAGGAGGCGAAGCTTTTTCAAACCAAGTGAAAACTTTCTACTCATTCCTTAGATACAACAACTATCCATAAAACGAAAATCGGAAAAATATTAATAACCAATTCTTAGGACTATACACAATAGAATATGACCTCCTAACTCGATTTCAGCAAACCCCTGGCAAAGTTTCAAAGTTATTGACCAAATTATCCCCAGTAGCGATTTTAGAACTAACAACAACAGCAATCCTTCACATAAATAAACAAAACACATAACTGGAAACCATCAAAACGCAATTAAAAACACAGCATCAATATTTAGACTATGAAAAAATCAACCAATTCAAACTCCTTTGTTATCAATGTTATTATCAGAATCGCAAATGAAGATAGAGATCTAAACACTGAGGAATATACCAAATTATTTGAAGAGTTTGTCGAAGCTGAAATTTCTGGAAAATCTTCATTAGAAAAAGAATGTATAATAATGACAAAAGGCAAACATCAAATTAACCAAAACAATTTCTTTCATGGACAATTTGTTGAATACACGAATATTGATAGAAGAAAATGGTTTAATCTAATTAAAAAAGACCGAGACACAGAATTTACAATCCCAGATTATTTAAAGGCTAATTCTAAAATTAACCATTATTATTTCATTCCCAAAATTCATAGATTTTGCTATAATTATACTGCGAAAGAGAAAATAGATCCCGCCCATGTTGAAAATTATTTCAATTCATCATTGAAAAAATTTTTCAATGCCAATTACAACGGCCGGTATTATCCTGAAATTCACTTTGAAAAAGAGAAAGAAACAATCCAACAAATAATGGAAGCTGACGAAATACTAAAATTAAATATTTCCGTTTCTTACTCAAATAATTTCGACAAAGAAATGCTTGATTTTTTCGACAATGACATGAAAAATGGAAATTATGATTTCGTAGAAATAAATGCGCAAAATAAAAATAAAGAATCTTTAAAAATTAAAAATTCAAAAATTCTTAGTGGCGCTATCCAAGCATCCATAAGCCAGGGTGATGTCACTGCTCGAATAAAAAAAGACAATAAATACAAAATAATAAATACTGCTGATCACCCAGCAAAACATAAATTAGGTTTTTCATTTGCAATTGAAAATGCCAAAGACATAGTCCAATATTTTATTAACGTCTTTTTATGAAAAATATTCAAAAACCAAAGTCACAAATTGAAAACCAACAAAAAACCGGTCTTTTTAATATAATTAAGATCGGAGGTCTAACTACATCTGCAATAATCAATTCATTCTCATTAATCAGCCTATTGTTGGCTATCATTCTATTGCAAAATATCAATTTTGACAGATATAAATATATAGTATTTATATCTAATACATTATTAGATATAATTCCAAGCATACTTGGATTTTCCATTGCTGCATATTCCTTTTTGATGGCTTTCATACCAAAAAATCTCATGATAAGAATTTCAAAAAAAACAAATCATTTCGACGAATCAAGTCTTTACCAAAAGATCACAGCAAGTCTTGCAATGAACTCTTTACAGCATATAGCCATATTAATTATCACACTCTTAATTCAATTCTCAACTAAATTCCAGGATTTAACAGAAGTCTATATCAACCAAGACAAAATAAATTCCTTGAATTATTTTGGCGTTTGTTTGATAACAGTTTTACTCGGAGCATGCATTGGCGTACTTTGCCAAGTAATTGTCAGCTCATTTAATATTGCTCAATTAAATCACTACGAGGCAACCCGCGATGTTGTACTCGCCCCTAAATACACTGGAGAAAAAAAGTGAATTAAGTTTGACTTAGTCCAAGTTTTAAATCTAATTATAATCCGTGAAAAATTACATTTAATTTGCTTTATGCAATCTGAAACTTTGAAAACTAAAAAACAAATAGAAAATAAAATAATTGCCAATTCGCGCTGCAAACAGTTCCTGAAATTGACTTTTGTAGCTATAGTGTTACTGCTATTTGGGAATAGCTGCGAAGACAATAATCCACCGAAACCAAAAGATCCAGTCACTATCGTATATACTATGGGCGAAGTGAAGGATTATATGTTGTTTAAAAAAGGTACTTACTGGGTATACGAAAACGACAGAACTGGCACAATTGACAGTCAGTGGGTTACAGGAAGTACTTTTGGTAAGTATACGCAAACAGGCAATGAAGATTACAGTAAGCACATCACGTTGATTCAAGACTTTTTCGTTGTGAACATGTCAACCAATTTTATTGATGGCTTAGGATATAAATGTAGGTATGAAATGTCTAGTTTCGGAAATAAGGTAGATGCATTCCCCTCCCCAGGAAGGGCTTATCAAGTTGAAAGGTCCAGAATAGCCGATTTTTTTGGTGGAACATCGGTAGTTTTCCATCATCCTTACGATGGATGCCCCAAGAAGAATTGCGATTGGTATTTAGACACAACTTTGACAAACTACACATTGAAGGGATATTCCTATGATACGGTTCGGGTTTTTAAACTTGCCGGTGATAGGAGTTTTCCGGAAGTAAAACCTTTATCTGGCAGTGGTCCCAGTTGGTATTATTTTGCTAAAAACCAAGGACTAATCAAAATCTATCATGAAGGACATTTGCTTTATGATAACACAAAATACATTGAATCTTGGAATTTGATTCGTAAAAAAATTGTACAATGAAAAAAACGATAATCGCACTGTTTTTAATTTTAAGCACCTACAATGTGCTTGCCCAAAGTTTTGACGAAGACCTTCAGCGCCGTTATTTCGTGTCTCGCAATAGATTGAAAAAATGGTTTGTAACTGCCAATGAAAAGCCGGGAGGTGGATATCCGATTGAAAAAATACAATTGGCTCAAACTCAATTTAATTTTCCGTTTGATAAGGTCCTATTAAAACCAAATGGACTAGACAGCGTTATCACAACTGCCGCGTGGAATCTCAATAAAGGAATAAATCTTATGAATACAGAGGTCACGGGCACAGTTATTGGCGATAATCCATTGATTATGCTTGGAGAGTATTTGCAAGTATTAAGCACAGAGTATTGGTTGCTTAAGTATTATAAACAAACGAATACAGAGTCCTTCGAGGCTGTAAAAAATGAAATTTATTATGCTCTAATGGCAATCGATAGACTCGATAAGAGTTGTGAGAATTACTTTGATAATACAATTCTGTCAAGCCAATCAGATATAAACGGTTTTTTACGACGTGATGATTCAGACTTTGGGAAAGTAAAGAGAGTCAATGATTATTTTGGGAAATTCGCTTTTGGGCGAGGTAATATTCAAAATTCTGACCTGAACAACATCGAAGGACCAGTTCCAGATACGAGTTTTGTTGTACAAGACAGTGGTATAATTAAGATTATTCCTATTTTGGTTAGAGATAGCATAATTTACGATACAACCTATGAATTTGGTAGCACTAATAATTACACCGTAGATACTATTAATATTGGTATTTGGAGAGATTCATTAATCTATGGATACAAAGATGTACACAAATATTATCGAAATAATTATCGAATAAACAGTTCGATGACTGCCGATCCAAATCGTCAAGATAATCTTGAAGGAAAGTGTAGCGGAAGGCTGGAAAATGAAATTAGCATGGACGAATTTATTGGGCTTTTCACTGGATTGCGGTATGTCCAGAAATTTGTTAATGAAGAAGCATTTGCAAAGCCAACGACCGAGGATAGCTTGAAGTACTTTGTAAATTGGACAAGGGAAATTGCCAATCGAATGATGCAATACATTACTCAAAAGACGACTGATGTAAGGGTTTTTCAGCCAGCGGATTACACGGAACGGCAACAATGGTTATGTGTCTATTCAAAAAAGGGCAAAGAGACTTTTGAGAAAGTTAAAAACGAGAAAATGACAGTTGAAGATGCATGCCCTGAATGTGCAAACAAGGATGTATACACAACATTCATACCTTATAATCAAATCATTTTTTCAGAAGCTAATTACGTGTTGACAAATCCAACAAAAGGCGGACGACATGTAGCAAGAGGTCCATATGCGTTTTTTTATGGAGTTGGATTAGAAAAGTTGGGGGAGAATCTTGCGAGTAGCTCTGATAATTCAAAAGATTACCCCGGTGTTTCATTGGTTTTAGATTCTAACGTAAAATCATTTTTAACCATAATTAATATATGGAGTTTGGGGTTGTTTAAAATCATTACTGGCGATCTAGAAAAATACTCGACTTGGGTGAATTTTTGGAATGATTTAGGAGATTCGACAACGACAATTAATAAGAAATGGTTAGAATTAGGTGCAGAATCAGGGAGCCCAAATGTCATGGCAGCAAAAATTGCAGCATGTAATGGAGATTGGGATAATAAAAATTTTGAAAATTTTGTTTCTAAATGTGGATTCCCAATGATGAGTCTACAATACGATATTTTAAATGACAAACAACCAATAAGACAAAAGAGTTTTTATGATAGCATTTTAAATACGATGGATTGTTGGGGAAGTAAAGGCAAAGGCTGGCCGTTTGATCGCGACGTACTTGGTGGTCATGCAATGAGGCCATCAATAAAAAATGAGAATTTTTATGAAGACGGTTCTTTCGGGCCGGAAACTGGATTTATGTTGTATTATAATTTGTATCGCATAGCACAAATCAAGTGGTGGGGAAATTCAATAGACAATTACACTGACAATGGTTGTCCTTGTTATGTAGATTCATTCAAACAAAATATGCGATTACCGTTTTCTGCAATCGAACCAAAGAAACGGGTTTACAATAGAGGTAGTGATAGTATACCAATATGGGAAACCTTTTATTATTACATGGACAGCAAGAAACAGATGGATGCTTTGGTGAAAACAAAAGATGCAAATCCATCTCACATGAAAGCTGGAATAAGGAATCCTGAATATTTAAATCATTACTATGAACTTGATTCAAATCAAAAATTTGGAATCACGAGGGATTTGGTAATCTGTAATGCATTATTAAATTGCAAAAATAAGGGCGAAGTATTCATAATGCCTAGCTCTAATCCTAATTCACCAAACGAAATAATAATTCGTAAAAATGGCGAATTATTATTAGGTGACAATGCGGTTTTAAGAATACATAATAATAGTCGAATGGTAGTTGAGGCAGGTGGGAAACTCTCATATAAACAAGGCGCTCGGATTATTTTAGATGGCCCCAATGCGGTTTTACACATAAAAGGCAATTTAGAACTTGGATCTAATGCAATTTTTAAAATAGAAGGAGGGCCTAACGGAAAAGGTTACATTATTTGGGAGAATAATTGGAATAGTAAAACAAACAACAATACGGCAAACCTAATCTCAAATACCAATAGTTCTGTTTTGCTTGAAAACGCAAACAGCAGTCAATTGACACTAAAAATCATAGGCAATGGAGGCTTTAACACTAGCTGGAATTTGGCGCAATTCAAAATCAAGAAAGCAAGAGTAGATCTTGGACCTGAAGCCTATTTGATGTGTGAATCTCAATATACAATTCTAGATTCTGTTGAAGTCCATGGATTTATGGATAAATCTGATAATCCCTTATGGAATTATACGCCATGCTCCCGAGGGATTCATATTATGGGAGTTAAAAATCAATTTTCTAAAATTACAATTTACGATTGTAAAGAAGGAATTGTTCAGCGCGACCTAGTTGGGGTTCATGAACCATTAAAGCTTGTGAACGTAGATTTCGTTAACTGCCTGAGTGCAATAACAAATCATGGCGGCAAGATTCAATATCAGAATGGCAATATTGGTAATTCAGGCTACAAACAGTTAAGAAATGGCATAGGCGGAATTGGGACTCAGGGGAATAGTGTATTTCAAAATATCAACATTCACTTAGATTACTTTAATAATGACCCTAACTGTGGTTATCCGTTGGGTAGCGGAGAAACCGTTACAAATTTCTGGAATCATGGAACAAGTAGAAATTTTTTTACGAATTGTACTATTGCATCAGCCAAAAATGGTGCGGTATTGAATCAAAGTTATCTGATTGCCCGATGCAGTTATTTTAGCAATAACATCAATCAAATTACCATGTTTCAAAATAGTCTATTTAATGCCAATAATAATGCATGGAATCGATTTTATTGGAACACGAGCAGCGCAGACAAGAAGTTCTTAACAGGAAGAAATGGAGTATTTGTTTACCTTGACAAGGGATCAAATTATATCATGGGTCACCAGGATAACTCCAGCAGTTTATTCATAGATGCTGATTTACACTATACGCATCCCTTATTTACATCTTCCCGTGCATCAGGAGGCAACAACTTGGCGGTAAATGCTACAAACAATGAGTGGGCAATTGGTGGAATTGGTGGCTTGAGTACCTTGATGTCTTCTAATTCTAAGAATATCAACTTTAATAATGCCTCAGTATTTGGTGCCAATTACGACATTAACTACACTCCAGTATTTAATGGAAATCATATCTCCAGTCGAGATAACGCGTGTAACGGAAAAGTGATAAACTACGATTGGTGGCCTATAGATTCAATTTTGGTTTCTAGGGCCAATGCTATTGGATATAATGGTAGTTTGATCAAACTACGCGCGGATTCTTTGAAATACGAATTGGAAAATAGTCCAAAGGATTACACTTCAATAATTACCAAGGCCAAAATTTTGTTTAATACACCGTTACCAGACGACATCGGAGGTGAGATTATAGAGATTTACAGTACTATCCAATCGGCTTACCTAGATGTTTTCATTGATTCCACTATACCAACATCTAGCAAAAATGCCATAAAAACGGCCGTTTATACTGGAATGCTTGATTTACAACAAAACTTAATAGACCAAGCAGATGGTCCAAATCAAAGGCTATGGCAATTGTTTAGATTTGAAGTACACCGCGATTTTGCGCTAATCCATAGAGTCTTCAACAATAGACCAACGGCAATAAATTATTTAAACCAGGTTCTGCCAACATTCAGCAAGCCCTCCGATGTAGTTAGTCTGGAAGCGTGGAGATGTTTAATTGAAAAAGAACAAGCCTATCTTGATTCTCTAATTCCATATTGGCAAATTAGTTTAGACACCTGTCTCATTGGCCTAGAACAGGCTTTAAATAATGACAGCATCAGCACTGAATGGATGCCAGATTGGAAAAATAGATACAAGGGCGGTGAAAGTAGCTCGCAATTTTCTCAAACACTAAACACAAGTAAAGAGGAATCAAACTTAACTAAGTTGAATTATCGAATATCACCAAATCCAACAACAGGCATATGTCTTATTGAGAGTGATGAATTGATCATTCAGTGCAAGGTCTACAATAGTTCAGGCAAACAAATTTTAACCTTTGAACCAAAAAGCAAAGTGTTTCAATTTGATTTGAGTTCGTCTCCCAAAGGAATTTACATTGTAAAATCCACCACCAAACTCGGCGTAAACTCCAGCAAAATAATTGTTCAATAATACTTTGAATCAGGAAATCCATTCTAGTTCAAAAAAGGTGGGGGCCTGTAAAATTCAAGATTCACAGAAGATTGAAATACTGAATCCCACATGAAGACTTCAAGAAGGAACATTTTAACAAAAGAGTAGAACCATTTTTTATGAAAGAAGAATATCTTCAGGAAATACTTCAATCAAGACCTGCTGTACATGAATTGTATTATGGTACATTTATTCAGGAAACTTTACAGATAAATGAAAATTTGTTTGCAATTCCACTAAAACCCCTTGGATTTCAATCCCAATCAGAATATTTAGGACAATACTCAGCGCAATTAGCAAAGATTGCTGTTGACCAGGATAGCCTTAACAACTTAATTACTCAAGGTGGCGATGCATTCCCAGTAATTGCATTAGTATTTAGAAACTCAACAGACACATCCCCCGAGCTTTTAGAAAAAGAAGCCAGAGAGGAATTTAAAAATGCAATTAAAGTACTTAGCTGGGCAACGGGAGATGAAATTTCACATTTCGGAGTTCTTACCCTAACTGAAGATCAAAGCTACTTTAGGTTATCATTACCACACAGCAATAAAAGAATAAGATTAGGCTTTGGAAATACAGGACCGGACTTTGAAAATCAGATAAAAAGTATACTCGCTGCAATTGAAAAAGATGAACATTTTGAATTTGGTATTAGTATGTACCATGATGCTTTAAAAGAATCCAATCCAAAATTTCAAATAGCGCGTTTTTTTTGTTGCTTAGAATGTCTTGCTCACAAAATCATTGGTAAAAAAAGACCTACTCGAAAAGCGGTCAAATACTTATTGGGGCTTGAAGATGGTGCTTTCAGCGAAATCCATATAGATGGCCAAAAATACAGGTATGACACTGTGGAAATTGCAGGTAGAATTAGAGACAAGCTTTTTCACGGGGTTAAATTCGCAAAAAGCGATCTAATATCAGAAGCGAGAACTGCATTTGAATTATACGAAAACTATCCTGAACAAATCGCATCAACAATGAAATCCTATTGTGAAATAGAACTCGCTAGATGGGCAAATGGGACCTCAAGAGGTTTAGAAATACCCATTGAATAATAGAACTGATTCGAATAAGAGCATGATTGCAATTGGGGATTCAGTAGTAAATATAAACTAAATATTTAACCCCTCTAATGGATAAACTCCTGCGACGACATGAATATGCAGCACCGCGATATACACACCAACACCCAATTGCCGCATAAGATTCCGCAAAATATTAACTTATCATCACTAACCTTCGCGCACAATAACTTGGGAAAGTCATATTGGGATTAAATACATATAAAAATCAGACACAAAAGCAGAACCAACAAAGTAAATATTTATGGCAACTACAGAAGAATATAAAGCAATAACTGAAGAATTAAAGACTAAGCTTCAGCAATTACTGACAATTGACCTTATTAGTTTGACAAGAGAGGTCGAACTTGGAAACCAGCTTAGCTTCAAAAAAGGAGAGCCCATTTTTATTAAAATAATAGATCTCTTTAAGAGGGCTAATAGCGTTGACCTAAACGATCTCCCTTATAATGCACTCATTAACTTTCGAGACCAATTAAACCACGCCATCAGTATTTTTGATCAAATAAAATCATTTGATCCTAATACATCAAACCCTGCTAGTATTCGTGACAGCCTTGTTAGTCAATTAGAACAGCAATTTGACACATATTATGCAATTTGCTTACCTATTCTTACAACTGGCCTGTTAAAATCCAATGACTTAGCCGTTGAAAGAGCTAAATTAAGCGAAATGTTAATTGAAATTTCAAAAGAAAAAGAGAAAGCAAAGATAGAATCAACAACAGCCCTTGAAGAAATTCACGCGGTACTCGAAAAAGCCCGACTGGCTTCGGCAGAAGTCGGAGTAGAACAGCATTCTCTCATTTTCAAAGAGGAGGCTAACGAGCATAAAACACTGTCGGATTTATGGTTGAAAAGAACGGTCTATGTATTAATTGCAATTGGATTTTTAGGTTTAGCATTATTGTTTGTCCCGCCGTTGGGAGAGGGCACTCACTATTTAATTCAGTTCACAATAACGAAAGTCGTTTTATTATCAGTCCTTTTCTATGGACTCGCAATTTGCACAAGAAATTACAAAGCACACAAACACAATTCCATACTTAATAAGCACAGGCAAAATGCTTTAAATACATTTGAAACCTTTGCAAAAGCTGCAGGTAATGACCTTCAAACAAAAAATGCTGTTTTAATCGAAGCTACTCATACAATATTTTCAAATCAACAAACTGGTTATTTAAACAACGACAACGAATCTGACTCATCAAATAAAATTATCGAGATCTTTAAAAATGCTAGTGACAAGTAGTTTTAAGAGCATTAGTGTGCTTAAAAGCACCTTTGCATCAGTCATTCTGTGGCCTACTGTTAAGTAGCCAAACATTAGTGACCACCCAAATTTATAATTTCTTCCCAAAAGAGTATATTTTAAAAATTAAAATATAGAAAAGTATTCCCTTCATCTCTCATCAAATAATTAAAGTTTCAGAGGATATTGACCTATCTCGATTAATCAATTAATTTCAATTGGAACCTCGGGGATATCACCACAGTTTTAACATATTACGAACGATCACCAGAGAAGTGCCGTAGATATAGTATTATTGAGTTATGGGAACTAACTCAATAATTAACGAGATCAATAAAATGGCCGCCCCATTTTTTGTTGCCTGTCTGATGTTATTACCAAGCTGCGGCACAGAATGCATGAAATTTCATTCGCCCATTTTGCCATATTATGTATATCCCACCAACGACACTATCCATATCGGTGATACAATATGGCTTGAAGCAAGAATACCAGTAAACATGAAAGATTTTGAAACTGGCGAAATTGCTAATTATCGCGATGTTGACTTTAATTCGTATTTTGATATTCAAATATTAACTGATACAACAAGATATATTTCAGACCAACCAAACCCCAGTTATGCAACAAGTAAATTCACATTAATAAAATCGATCGGAGATTGCATTTTCGACGACGAAGTTTGCCGAATTAACTATCTCGATAGAAATGATTCATTTTTATTCAAAGTAGGTTTTATCGCTAAAAACGAGGGTATTTACAGAATAAACCTAGCATATAATCCTGGTGGAACTGCTCATGGCAGTCAAGAAATAAATATGAATAACAGCAAATGCACGCACAAACTCGCCACTTTATGCCAATCCATCAATAACGGATCATCTACGTTGTATCGTGCCAAAGAGAAAGGATTCAAAGTATGGAAATCACCTGATCCAACAAAACTTGAAAACTGGATTTACGACAATAGAATGTACTTTTTTTCAGTCTCGAAGTAAAACACCTCGGTTAGCCTTTTCTGTAATAATGGAAGGCTATTTAACTATTCGGTTTATCTGACATTTTCAACCAACCCCTGAAACCCTATTGGGGTTATCTAAAATCCAAAAAGTGTTTGGGCGAAACTGTAGTTAAACATTTAACCACCCAGAGCACCATCTTTTCTCCCAAGAGATTCTTCACCGTAGTCGCAGAACGACGCTTCTAATATTGAATACACTCTCTACTACTGGCATCAAACGAACTGTGTTTTTAATAAAATCAAAAATCCATGAATACATACAAAAAAAACGAAGTCAATTCAATTAATTATGCAGTTGATTATTGTTCAAGCGCCATTAAAAGAAATCAAATCCAATCAGCATTTTTTCTAGTTATTATTTTGGCAATACCAATGTTTGCAGGCCTTTATTTTTATTTCGACAATTCTTCACAAATCGACTACAAAGAATCATTATTGGGAATTGCTACTGATACAACAATCACGACTAAACCCGAAATTTTAACACACCTACTAGAAACCAACAATTCAAATTCTAATCTCGTCCTATACGCCCTGCTTATCCTTGTTTTTGGTGTATTCACTTCCCTTTATAGATTTCACCTTAAAGAGATCGCGAAATATCAACATTACCTCTTAGGTTTTATGAGAATTAGAATTGCTGCTAATAATTCTGAAAATGGATTTAATACAGAAGTTCGCCAATCGCTCACCAACGAAGCATTTTCATACGACACAAAGACTCCATTAATTGGTAAAGATAAAAAAATAGAGAATCCATTACCGGGTCATCCAAGTGCAGATATTGGCACATTAATTCTTAACAAGTTAATCGATTCAATGGAAATCGTCACAAAGAAGAAAAATTAACGGCTGATAACAGCAACTATAAGAAAGTAGCAATTCGGTGGTTTAATCAAACTTTGTGCTTCTATCAAAGTTTGTGCTTGGTTGAAAGTGAAGTGCTACGAAAACGCCAACTTCGGGTAGCTTCAAAACGTCAGCAGCATTTGTACAGACACTACAAGAAATTAATTATATGGCAACAGACATCGACAATAAAAAACCCAACTGGTACGTAAGGATTCTAATTATCCTTCTCTGCATTTTCATTGGCGGACTCATTTACTTCAATTTCTTTTGGACTTGCCCACCTGCTCAAATCTCTGGTGGAATTCTTGTTCTTGTTGCATTCTTGACTATTTTGGTTTTAAGCGAAGGATTTGACAACTTTTCCATCAGTAAGTTAATAACTCTATCAAGGACAGTAACAGAGAAGGAAACAAAAAATCAAGAGCTAAAAAGAGAAAATACTGAACTAAGAAATCAAATTGTAAGCATTTCAACTAATATTAGCCAAAAGCAAGTCAATTCAACAGTCGTACTGACAAATGAACTTGCAAAATTGTTTACAGTTAAACAAGCTGACGAACCTGAAAAGGCAGAGAAGCGAAATGAAACAGAAGAACCAACAGAAGAAAGGCAAACCGCAAGAAGGGTCATTTCATTCTCGAAATTTGAAGAAGTTGCTTTACCTAAATTTCTTCAAGCGGAAGGACTTCATCAACTGCCACTTGTTCGTGACGCAAAACTTGTTAGCCAATTTCAACAAGTTGATCCAGTTAGTGAATACAGCCCAATATTTGACGGTTACATAAAAACAATAGACACGGAGATTTTTATTGAAATGAAATCCAAGAGAATGGGCCCTATGCTAAGAGAGAGGTTATATATTATGCTTAGTAAAATCAACTACTACCGGACAATTAAAAAAGTGAACGCCTACCTATATCTCGTATTGATAGTTAGACCAGACGATGAAGAACAGTCAGGTGGGCGACACAATTCATCTGTTGACCGTATTTTACAAGAGTTTGAACCCGCAATAACAAATGGACTATTACAAGTAAGGACAATAGAAATAACACAACAAGAAAATGATTCGATTGTTGCAAGCGATTAGTGACCTCTTCCCACAAAATCGCACTGTTCTTAACTAGAGTTTTCAGGGTAATGGCTCCTCCAAAATTTTTGCAAAAATCGCAAATCGGGCAGCACCCATCAGAAAGTAATCGTTAAGCGCATTAACTTGGTGTGATCGCAGTAAACGAGTCAAACATCAAAAAAATAAACCCATAGGTTGATTTTATGAAAATCACATGTATCTTTGAAAACCAATTGTACTCTTTTCATTACAATGAAT
>JACCDG010132722.1_pt1 | contig 24479 bp, 31 predicted proteins | sample 7442471 | NCBI WGS metagenome assembly JACCDG01 (sample SAMN15323444, study PRJNA562643) | freshwater metagenome | isolation source: river surface water | place: USA:Blue River Watershed | collected 2017-08-17 | reverse complement strand
TTTTCAAGCAATTATCCGAAATGGCTGGTGATGGAATTCGATGTCAGCCATCCAGGTGATATGAACGTTGCGAAATGGTTAAAGCCAAAAATCGCGATAATAACAGCACTTGGTGATGTACCAAATCATGTCGAGTTTTTTGAATCTCCAGAGGAATTAATTGCAGAGCAGACAAAACTGGTTAAATATATTGATTCAGGTGGTGCGTTAATTTTGAATACTGATGATGAAGCGTCTCGAAAAGTTAAATCTAAATCAAGAGTGAAAGTCTACACTTGTGGGCTAGGTGAAATGGCAGACTTTATGGCTTCAAATAAATCGGTGGTGTATAACGAAATAAATGTGAATAGGCCTCCGATTGGAATTAACTTCAAACTAAATTATTACGGCAATACGGTGCCGGTTTCAATAGAAGGAGTGCTCGGCGATCAATACATATATTCCACGATGTTTGCGGTCGCAGTCGGCATGTCGGTTGGAGTTTCAATTGTTGATATCACAAAAAATATTTCGAGCTATCAGACTTCGCCCGGCCGGCTGAATTTAATCAGGGGAATGCATGCATCAACAATTATTGATGATTCGTATGACGCTTCACCTCTGGCTATGGCCAAAGCTTTGCGAACTTTATCGGCTTTGCATGTGCATGGTTTGAAAATTGCGGTTCTCGGTGACATGTTGGAGTTGGGGAGATTCTCGAATAATGAGCACAAAAAGATTGGTGAGCTGGTGGCGAAATACAAGTTTGATAATTTGGTGACAGTTGGAATTCGCGCCGAGACAATTGCTGAATCTGCATACGGTGCCGGCATGCACAAGAAAAAGATCTTTTGCTTTAAAAATAGTGAGCAGGCAATTGATGAAGTTAAAAAGCTGCTAAACAAGGAAAAGGGTAGTGCGATTCTCGTAAGTGGCGCCAAGGAGATGGTGATGGAGAAATTAGTGGCAAGTATTGTTGATGTGAAGGTTGATTCTGAGAAAGTTTTGGTGAGAAGATAATTCTGTTGTTGACAACATGTTTCGCAGAGTGTATCCTCTTAGTTAATAAGGTTTACCACGGCAGTAACTGGCCGATGTCCTCTGGACATTTGTGGTACATAGAACCATAACCTCATGTGCACGGCGAGTGCACAGTTACGAAAGGGTTCGAAGGTGGAAACAGAAATTCACGTTATGTTGTAAGCATTCTTGCTCAACTTCCAAGTGGGCGAGAATTAACTAACGACAGCAACATGATGTGACTGTGATGTGAGGGCGTCATCCCTTGCGATTTCCCCGAAATGGCAGCGCGCTTGAAGTTCTCCGGGTGACCGGTTTCTCAAGAAAGCGGGCCTTTTTTATTTCCCATTTCCAACAAATGTGATAATATCTTTGACATGGCCCTATCGTCTAACGGCTAGGACAGTGCCTTCTCAAGGCATAAATCGGGGTTCGATTCCCCGTAGGGTCACCATTGATCTGTACCCCAAAAAGTGGACACAGATTTTCATAAAAGTTCGCAATTTGGTAAAATAGTTTCATATGAAAAGACAAAAAGGCTTTGCGAGTATTCTCGCTCTGTTATTAGTTCTACTTGTTATTGCTGGTGGCGTCTATTTTTATCCTCAGGCTAATAAAGACGAATCAAACGATTCAAATGTCTTCGACGCCGTAGAAAAAGCAAAAGAGGTTGTTGATCGGGCTAATACCCGCTCTGCAGATTCGATGCAAAATAGTGATGATGAGCAAGAGGTGCGGGTAAAGACTTCTGGAATTAATATAGTTATTCCTGAAGGTGTAGCCGCTAACGATGTGAATGTCGGAGGCTATACAGGAATTAGATTTTCTTTAGGTCAAAATTATTGGAAGTATTTAGGTAATGACGGAATTGTTACCACCGGTCTTGTGGTTTCTGCGGGATTGGAAAGCAAAAATGATTCTTCGGGATATTTATGCTCAACTAAAAACTTTAGTAATAGAGACGAGGCGGATTCGAAAATTACGGCAATGATTGACGGTCAGAATTTTATAAAATCCACAGGTAGTAATTATGGTATGAATCAGTTTCAGAATAGTGAGAGATATGTTCAGATGCTGAATGAAAATCAGTGTAGAGTTGTTACTTTAAGCATAAATGGAGCTAATCCTGAGGCAATTAATTATAGTGAAAGGGAGAAAGAGGAAATAAAGAAAAATAATGAAGTCTTTACTAAATTACTTGAAACTGAGAAAGCGAAGATACTTAAAGACATTACGATAGATTAAACCATACTCAACAATATAAAGTCACCACAAACTTCATGCATAAAATTCCAAACGACTTCAATCTATTATTGAAATCGAATAGAGACGTCTTGAAGCTTTGGGAAAAGTTACCGCCACTTGTGCGTAACGCAAACTTTTTTCATTTAAAGTATAAAATGATATAATCACTCAATGGAAAAAATATCTCAACTCGAAGCAGAAATCGCCAAAATCAACGAAAGAAACCGCCGAGTCGAAATAGACAAAGCGTGGGAAGTTAGTTTAATTCGTCGCATCTCCATCATAATTTTGACATACATTGTTGCGGGATCTTGGTTGTGGGTGATTGATGAGAGTTATGTTCTTCTAAAGGCGGTCGTGCCAGTTCTCGGTTATTTGCTTTCAACTCTTTCTATTCCTCAGATAAAGAGAGTGTGGGTTAAAAAATGAAATACACTGACGAATTTAATTTCACGACCTATATTTCTAAGCGGTAATTTTTTGTCTAATGTATTTTTTAAATTCTAGCTTGTTTGTGAATAGAGGAATACTGTATTTTTGGCATACAATTTCTACATTTCCTTTTCTCCAGAAACCCTCTGGGCAACAGACAATTAGTTTTCCAGAACTTGCGTATAATCCCAACTCCAGCAATGATATCGGAGATTTTGTCGCCGGATCAAAATACATTACAATATAATCTGAAATGTCTTGCGCGTTCAATTCCCATGTAACTTGTTCATAAAAATTTGGATTGTCGATACTCTGTTTCCATGAACTGTCCCAATTATCTCGCCTTGGACTAAGAATGAGCACATCAGAATCATTTAACTCTCGTTCAAATTCTTGCTGCCAATTTTCTGCGATGCCCATCTCTATGCTTCCAGCAAGAAATATAGTAACTTTTGATTCCTTAATTATTTTGTTTGGTGCTTTTATTATCTTCATGGTAATTATATTATAATATAACATCATATTAATAAATGTTAAACTATATTAATGAATTGTGCATACTGTGAAATTGAAGACATAAAGAAACGTGAGATACTGGCGATGATTTGAATTACGAAAAGTTTTTTGTAATAATTAATGCATGATTAGACTAATAGAAAACAATTTAACAGGGGAATTTAGAGGAGAAAAGCAAGAACAAATTCAAAAACGTCGTTCTGAATTAGATGCAGACGGTAATTTAGAGAATGATGATTTGGAATCTTTGCTATATTATGAGTTTACAGAAGATGAGCTGAGTTTAGAAGAGCAGTTAACAATGCATTACTTAAAACTTAAATCTAAAAAACCAAAGGAAGCAGATGTAATGTTAGAGGAACTAAGAGACGTTGGAGAATATGTTGCAACCAAGAATGGGAATGAAAAAATTGTATTTTCTGATGATATAAATAAATTTTGTGAAGTTCTTTACAAATTTATGCCACATTTCAAAATCGTGCACGAAGGTAAAGAGTATAAGATGTAAAAATGAACCTCACCTCCACCTACATCAATCGCGCCGGCGAAACTTTCCCTGTGAAATATTACGAAGGTATCGAACCAACAGAAAATCTGGAAGGGAAAGTTCTTCATTCGGTGCACGCATTTTGCTTTTACAATGGTAAAATGGTTTTGATTAATCATCGGGGTCGGGCGTGGCAACCGCCGGGAGGGCATATCGAGCCGGGTGAAAACTACACCGACGCCTGCATTCGCGAAGTTCACGAAGAAACCAATATGAAAGTTCTGCATCAGGAATTGATCGGCTTTCAAGATGTCTATGAGCCGAATCAAATCACTCGGCAAATTCGCATGTTTTGCATTGTCGAACCATATGGCCCATTCGTCTCCGACCCCGACGGCGACGTAACCGAAATTCGCCTAATTGATCCCGCAGATGTCACGAAATACTTTAACTGGCGCGAGATAGGTGCGAGGGTGATGGAGAGGGCTTTGCAATTATTAAAATCTGCTATAATTCAAGAATGAACAAAAATCTGAAGTGGCTCGCGACGATCTCAATTTTTTTATTTATCTTACTTCCGATGCTCCGTGTTTCTGCGGAAAATTACAGATCATATTTCATAGATACATTTTTTGCAACACTAAATGTCAATTTAGATAGCACTGTTGATGTTGAGGAAGTAATAAAATATGACTTCACTGGACAATATAACAAGGGTTGGCGTTCGATTTCTCATAAAGGTATTGGGGCCATTACGGATATTTACGTTTTAGATTCTGAAGGTCAGCCACTACAATATTCTCCTAACAGATTAGAAAAAACAGACCCTTCAAGCTGGGGCAAATTTACATATAGAAAAGAAAATGGTTACACGAACATCGAGTGGTACTATAATGAAAAAGATTCTTCACCGTCGTGGACGATGGTCTATAAGGTGCATGGCCTAATTGGGTTCTACGAAAATCACGATGAAGTCTATTGGAATCTCTTCACTGCATATGAAGTCCCTGTAGTAAATATTGTTAGTAAAGTTGTTCTGCCAAACACTGCAAAGCATCTTCAAAACGCCTTCTATCGCACATACGCTTCCAGTGCGGCGCACAATTTCGATTTTGGTGAAAATAACACCTTCATTTTCCGAGCCAATAACGCCATACCAAATGAAGCCTTAACTATCGCTCTTGGTTTCGAAAAAGGTGTCATTACTCCGTCGGCATATTGGAAAGATTTATTCATGTTGAATCCAGGATTTATTGTGGGGGTACTTATCATTTTATTAATGATAGTTTTCCTATTTATTAATTATTACTTCAGAGAGTATCGTACGAAGCGCGATAAAGCAATTGTGGTCGAATTTGAAGCGCCAGAAAAGCTTCGTCCTACAGAGTTAGATTTGATTTACAAAGAGAGTTTTTCAAAGAAAACATGGGCAGCAACAATTGTAGATTTGGCAGTTCGTGGCTATTTGAGAATTGAAGAGGTTCAAGGAAAAAAGATGCCTGTTTTTGTCAAAGTTATCAGTACCGCTTTTGCGGCCTTTTGGATATTATTCCTTCTTGCTGTTGCGTATTCCTCTTTTGTTAATGGGCAATCATTTAACCTTGTTGCATTGGCACCATTAATTATTATCATTGCCGTAGTGTACAAGCTCGTGTTTAAAAGTAAGAATGATTACGAGATTAGTCTCATCAAAGAGTATGCGGACGATGCCGAATTAAAGTTATATGAAAAATCTTTTTTGACTGCCCTGTTGCCTGGTCACGGTACGTTTTCAACTAGACGAATGAAAAATTCTCCCAGTTTATCAAGAGAGCTATATATAAGAATGAAAAAGATTGAGGAAAATATGTTAAAACAATTTACATCTCAGAATCCTGGTGTCTATCAGAAATCTCTTACATTAAAGATCAAGAGAAAGATAGTGATGTATACTTCTATTGGATTCATTTTTGTTGCATTTTATTTTTTGTCTTCTTTGCTCGGTAGATCATATATATTTGATCAAGCAATGGTTTTCACAATATGTTTTGTCTCGACAGTTTTATTATATTTATACTTCTACGTATACAACCCTCGTCTGTCAAAATCAGGAGAGGACCTTTGGCGAAAAATTGAGGGATATAGATTATATCTGAAAACCGCTGAAAGGTATCGTGCACAAAATCTTACCCCGGAGATATTTGAAAAGTTTCTCCCTTACGCCATTATTTTTGGAATTGAGAAAAAATGGGCTAAGAATTTTGAGTCAGTTGTTAAGGATAGTCCCAATTGGTATCATTCATCACCTTCAATCATTGGTGGATCATCTTTTGCATCTGGAAATAGTTTTTCTATTTCTGGTTTTTCGACCTCATTTTCTTCAAGTTTCTCCTCGGCCTTTTCTTCTTCTGGTGGCGGAGGAGGTTCAGGCGGTGGTGGAGGAGGAGGGGGCGGTGGTGGAGGAGGTGGCGGGGGCGCCAGTTAAAATTTACAAAATCTGATATAATATTGGAGTTAATACTAAACATATGTCAACAACACCAACAGCACAAGCATTAGAGCAATTAAAGCGTGAAATTGAGGCTACAAAGAGAGAACTGCAATCCAAACAAAACGAGCAAAAGAAAATTTCTGAAAAATTGCGAACAGTAGAGCGAGAGCATCAAAATTTTGAAAACAAATTGCGCGAAAAAGAAAGGGAGCTCGAAAAATTTAAATCAGAAGGGGCAAAAACTCAGACTGAATTACTTGAGATTAATACAGAACAACAAAACATCGAACGCCAGATTTCAGCACTAGAAAAAGAATTATCTGACAGCACTCGCGAGATGGATAATATGGTTCGAGAGTTGCAGAAATTGGCTTCAAAAAAATAATTTGCAAAGACGGCACTGTTGTGTTTTCGTGCTATTTTTTGTTGATAAAACACTCATCTGGTAATACAATTTATTTAGAGGAACATTTTCAACCAAGGAGGTTTATATGTCACGTCGGAAGAAAAAGGGACACAAGAATAATTTTAGACTTGTGACCAGGTATCTGCACTGTAAACATAAAAAAGTCAGCTTTAACAGACATCACCGACTGCCAGAGTGCCGTGGCGGCAAGATTACGAGCAGTAACTGTGTATTAGTAGACGTGGAGTCGCACAATGCTTTCAATGCACTTGTGCTTGTTGCAAGCCGACTCTGCTGTATCCTTGAAAAATTTGTCTGCGCAGAACATATTGCCTTTGCTCTGAACACCATTACTCGCATTTTTGATTATTCCATGCGCGACGAATACAAGAATGTAGCGGAATTGAAGTCGGCTCATGACATCAAAAAAGATGAGTCTTATCAGTTGCTGTTGAGGTTTGCATCAATGCTCAAGCATGTCAAAATGCGAAATGTTCTACCTGAACATTTAGATTATGCTGTAATGAAGATTCGAACAATTTCGAGAATCATTGCAGGATCAAGACATCGTTTATTGCGCCCAGATCGACTGGTAAAGCAATTCAATAGTATCTGGTTGCCCGATTGTGATCCTATTCACTATGGATATTGGGCTGAAAAGAAAAAACGTAAAAAACACCACAAATAGAAAGGAGGAAGATTCCCCCAAACGGCCCCGACGCAAATCGGGGTCTGTTTCTTTCTTGCTTGATTTTTAACATAAATAGGCTAGCATAATATCTGGACGCACAACCAAGAAAGGAATAAGCGTTGCATCAGAAAAGACTGAGGAGAGTTGATACATATATCCAAGAGGGAGAAGATTCCTCCGAGATTGTGTATGATGTTCATCACCGCAGACCAAAATGCCGCGGTGGCAAGGATACAGCGGATAACTGTGTGGAGGTCGACAGAACTTCACACGAGGTGTTTAATTCTTTGGTACAGCTCGCAGCTAAATACTGTGGTATCAAGGAATGGAAAGTAGAGGCCTGTCACATTGCGAAGGTCCTGAATGTAATTACAACGATTCAACAAAGACTTTTGGTTGACCCACAAACGGGAAAACTAAAAGAACCCAGAGTCGTTGTGTCTGAGTTTAATCAGGTGTGGTTGCCGGAACGGGATCCGATTCGGCACTCTGGAATGTAAGCGTAAATAAACTTTCAAATAAGGAGGTGGTATCGCCCACATGGGGGCAGGGTTCCGAGCAAGTCAGTGATTTGCTTGGGACCCTTTAATTATATATAATCACAGCAATATGAAAGACTTCAAAAAGAAAAAAACCGACTGGGGCAAAGTCGCTAACTGGTACGACGAACACCTAAAAGAATCGAATAATTATCATTCGCAGGTAATTTTACCGAACCTCGCGCGTCTCATTGATTTGAAGCCGACCGAATCACTAATCGAGTTGGGTTGCGGTCAGGGATTTTTTCTCCAGCACCTTTTTGAAGTTTCAAAAAATCTCGCGGGTGTTGATTTGGGTCCTGAATTAATTTCAATAGCAAAGCAAAATAATCCAAAAATAAATTATCTAGTTGCTTCTGCAGATGACACACATATTTTTCCAGAAGACAAATTCGATGTCGTGACAATTATCTTGGCTCTTCAAAACATGAAGAATTTACATGCAGTTGTTTCTAATGTTGCGCGCCTAATGAAAAAAGACGGGCGAGCATATATTGTTTTAAATCATCCCGCATTTCGCATTCCAAAACAAAGCGACTGGCATTTTGACACTAGAAATTTCGAACAACATCGTCTAATTAAAAAATACATGTCAGAATTGGAAATTCCAATTGATATGAATCCTGGAACTCGTGGTAAAAAAGAAATGACCGTTTCATTTCACCGACCATTGCAGGTTTATTCGAAAGCTTTCAATAAAAATGGGTTGGCAATTACAAAAATCGAAGAGTGGATTTCTCACAAGAAAAGTGAAATGGGGAAGAGAGCTCTCGCCGAGGACCGCGCCCGCAAAGAATTTCCAATGTTTATGTGTCTAGAGCTTAAAAAGATTTAGCTTTACTCAATCTCATCCCAAGAAACCAAATTCCAGGATCCTGAAGGTCCTGAGGTAAATTCAATATTCGAAATTCCGGTTTCGTAATTAATTGTTGTTCCGCCGTCCATTATTATTTTATTTGCCGTAGCCTGTTTAGCAGTTGCTCCGCCAGTAAAATACATCGTTCCATTTTGTGCATTTAATATTACAGATTCTGTGCCACCTGAAACTTTGATTGCGTAATTTGATCCTGCGCTGCCGCATCCTGTAGTGTTGGGACAGGCGCTAGTTGTTACTGCCATAATTTGGCTTCCTGAAGTTCCAGAATTTTGCATTGAGCCACCTTCAATGATTTCGATTTTTCCGTCAGACACAATCACGCCGCTATTCGCACCGTAATTCGTTCCGAGTTTAATGACTCCTGCTCCCGAAACTAGAATTTTTCCAGTGACCCATACTGTATCGGTTAAAGTTAGCACAGCACTTTCTGTAACAGTTAAGTTGCCTTCAATTTTTGCGGGGCCAATTGAGGCGGTTTCAACTCCGTCATAAACTTGATTCCCAGATAGAATATCGCCCGCTTCCGCAACAGATTTCCACTCATCGATATTTCCTGCAGATATTGGCATAGGTTCTTCTGATGGATTTGTTCTAGATGTATCGCAAGATTTATTATTGCCTGACCCAACTTTACAAAACAAATCTCCAAAAATCGTAGAATTTTTTACTTCATTCGCCCAAGCAATTCCGCCAGATGCTCCAACATTCACACCAGAAATTTTTCCGAGAGATGCGCTGGTTGATGCGGAAATTGCGCTGCCTGTAATTGAGGTGTATCCCGACCCTACAATGTCTCCATTTGAGTATACATTTCCATTAATAGTTGCACCGCCAGACAATTCAAAACCTCCTTGTCCAGATTGAATTCCATAATTAAAGCTCACACCAACACCTTGTCTAATTTGCAGAAAAAGATTTCTTTGAAAATCTCCTAACTCAGAAACGATGCTAATAGTTTTGCCTTCAAATGAATCAGTTGTGTTGATGGTTGCAGTTCCATTCGACAGTGTTAATGTCTCGGCAGAATCTATCGACATGTTTTTCTTTAGTTTATATAAAGTCTCCTCGCTAGCGCTGTTTGCAATTATGAAAGCTTCCTTTGATTCCAAAAACGCTCGCCCGATTTTGTAACTATTTAAAACAGGATTAGAAACTCCATAAATAATAACCATTGAGATTACCAAAAAGAAAATAATATTTGTAATTACCACATATCCTTTTTTGTAGTTTCTTTTATTCATATGAATGCCTCAAAATTGCAAATCCGTTAAAACTTTTGGTTTTAGTTTCTTTATCTGCGGTGTAGGTGATGTCGAGCTCAACTTTCATTGCCTGAGAAACTGTTGATGTTGCTTGAACAAAGTAGAGACGAGTGACTGTCATGTCGCTCGGAGTTAAAAAATTTTCTTCTCCAGAATCCTCTGTGTATGTCACTCGTCCCGAAGCAAATGAAAATAATTTCGTAACGGGCGTTTCGTTTTCAAAACTGTTAATGGTCAAAGTACCTTCATCAATGTTCAATTCGCTATTAGAAAGATCAATGGAATCGCCAGTTCTAATATCTCTAGTGATTCTGTCTACGATTGTAATACCGACTCGATCAACTCTCGGTTCTACTGCTAATTTTTTATAAATCCCATACATTTGCATTAAAAGATAAACAATTGCACCAAGAACAATAACAATTCCGGCCGTATAGAACAGCATTTCTATCAAACTGAAGCCTTTTTTGTGGTTAATTTTCATAGGTATTATGAATTAACATTTCAGTCGTGCGTGTCACCGTGTTTTCTCCTTCAGTCCATGAAACTGTGATAGATGCGAGTAGAGTATTTGGGTCAATGCTTCCTGAATCTGAAATTACGTCATTCGCATCTCTTTTAACTTCATAAAGTTTAAAAGTTCGGGCATATAAATTTTGATGCAGAATGGCGGTTGACGTCGAAACAAAATTTTCTCCGTTCCAATGCAAATAATATGGAGTTTCTTTCTCGAGTGGTGAAATGTTTGCTGACCAACTCTGATCGCGCATAAATTGCAGAGCCTCGGAAGTTTCTTCAAATAACAATGCTGTCTGCACATTGTGACTATTTTTCATTGAAATATTTATGTAAGCTAAAAGGGAAGAAGTAATCGCTACGCCGACGAGCGTAACAATTGCAGATGCGATAATTATTTCAACAACACTGAATCCCTTTTTGTAATTCACTTTGCTATTCTACCATCGAAACATCTCCCAATTTTCCGATTTTCAACCGAATTGAGTTTTCTGAGTCGGTTTTTTCAGTAATTGTAATAGTAATAGGACCGTTATGATTTATGTCGCCCTTCAGTTTTGAAAAAACGACAACATCGTCCTCACCAGGAATGTCATTTGCGATTTCAAATTTACTGTTGATCTCATTTCTTTCATTACTCTCATTACTTGAGATGTATGATGAGCCTACAAAATATGTGAAAGAGTCCTCGCTGAATTTTATTCCGTAGTTCTGACCGTTTTTGCCAGTAATTGCATTGCTTCTGGCGAGTTCCAATTTTGAGACTATGTTGTCGGAGATTGCCTGAATTTCTTTTTCGCTAACTTCGCCACTGAATGACTTGATTGTTACATATGAAATTATTGCAAGAATTGCGATTGAAAAAAGCAACTCAAGAATTGTGAATCCGCGTTTGTTGAATCTCATTTAAATATTTTAACATAAAAACCGCACTAATCGTTTGCGGTTTTTACAAATCAAAATTTATATTTAGTTGAAAGAGGCTTCTACGACTGTCTTCACCAAACCACCGTCTGCCTTGCCCTTGAGGTCCTTCATAATTGCTCCGGTCAAAACCCCAGCTTTTGTTTTGTCCGTTACACCTAACTCCGTTTTTTTAGCTTCAACAACTTTCTTGATTTCTTCTTCACTCATCATGGCTGGCAAGTACTTCTCAATTATTGCCAACTCTGCTTTTTCAGAGTCTGCCAATTCTGGTCGTCCTCCTGCAACGAATTGTTCAATCGAATCTTTTCGCTGTTTTGAAGCTCGCATCAACACCCGCATCGCTAATTCGTCATCGACGACTTCCTGTGGAGTTTTTCCTGTGGCAACCAATTCATTTGTGAAAGCTGACAAAATTCCTCGAAGAACGTTCAATCTGTCGGTGTCTTTTGCTTTCATTGCTTCCTTCAAATCTGTTTTAATTGTTTCAAAAATTGACATATGTAAATAATTATTTGTTTAATGGAATGATTTTAACATATTTTTGAAAGTCTTGGTATAATTCACTCATATGGACATCATTTTAATAATTTTGGCAATTCTGATTTTATTAGTAAACGTGGCGGTGATTTTTATCTTTCTCCAGTCAAAAAAGACCAAAGAGGCCGGCGAGAATACCGGTTTGAGTCTGGTTATGCAACAGTTGAACAATCTCGGCAAAACTGTGGAAGAGAAATTGGGTATGAGCGCGCGCGAGATGCAGGAGTCTCTGAAATATCAGGCCGGTGAGTCATATAAAGTCATTCGCGACATCACTTCACAATTAACAAAATTAGATGAAGCCAACAAACAAGTGGTAGGATTCACTGACCAGTTGAAATCACTGCAGGACATTTTGAAAAATCCAAAACAACGCGGAGTTCTTGGTGAATATTTTTTGGAAACTGTTTTGAAAAATGTTTTGCCACCTGATAGTTATGCGATGCAATATAATTTGGGAAAGAATGATGATCATAACGATTTGATAGTAGATGCCGTTGTTTTTGTGAAAGGAAAAATAATTCCAATCGATTCCAAATTCAGTTTGGAAAATTACAATCGATATATTCAGGAAACTGACAAATCTCGTCGAGATGAATTGGAGAAAGTTTTTGTGAACGACCTCAAAGAGCGCATCAAGGAAACTTCAAAATATATTCGACCGGAGAAAAACACTTTGGATTTTGCCTTCATGTTCATTCCGCATGAAGCCATCTATTACGACCTGCTCGTCAATCGAATCGGGGATAGGGGAACTGACGGCGGAGACAATTTGATCGAAGTGGCAGCGCGAAAATATAAAGTCATCATTGTTTCGCCGACTTCATTTTTGGCATATTTGCAGACGGTATTGCAGGGTCTTAAGGCGCTTCAAATTGAGGAGCAAACCAAAGACATTATCAAGCGCGTTGCTGAATTGGGCGCGCATGTCGGTTCATATGAGAAATATCTCTCGGCGCTCGGTAAATCGCTCGGCACAACTGTTACTCATTACACCAAAGCTCATCACGAATTGAAGAAAATTGACAAGGATGTCACTAGAATTACAGGGAGTTCGATTGGAATAGAACCAATTGTGGTGGAGAGACCGGAGACAGAATAGTTGGCAACATATTGACTTTATGGTGTAAAAGACTAGACTTTGTACTAGCTCTTTTTAGTATATTTTAACCCAAACGCAGGAGATTGTTGTGAAAATTTCAAATGATTTTATTCAATTTGCTGAGCCATTCCAAATTGATGTTGGTGGGCAATTTGATACATTCCACTCGACAGACTTTGAACGCTTCGACACGCCTCTTTATGAATCTGATTGGGCTCTGTCTTCGCATGAGGTCCCCGATGGTTCGCTTGGGATGTTGAAGGTCACACCTTTTCGTATTAATCGGAGTATATTTGATCGTCGGGAGGCCAATGTTCCATACGAACGAGTCATTGATTTCGTGCAGTTGAACGACGGATTCTTCATGGGGACATATGGGCTCGTGTCGGCATATCTAAGTCATCGCAGGATGATGCGGAAAACCGGAATGAGATTCATCTCTCCAGAAGTTCCTAAGCGACTCCCAATTGTTTGCCGGCCGAGCGTCCGTTACGAGCCGATCGATGAAATCCCCTATATACTTGGTGCTGAGTGGGACCGTTATCAATACGGCTCTATTCAAAAGGATTTGGGGCTAGATGGCCACTGTGTCGTGCTTGTGTTCCAAAGGGCATGATTGCAGGGTTGAGGAGGTCGAATTTTGGTGCCTTGTTGCGCTAAGATCGACCTCCTTATTTTTATATATAAATCACTTGCTAAAATAACGTTTTCGTGTAAAATAGGGGAACTTATAAAAAACACATATATGGCAACAAAAAATACAGAAAAAGCAGTAAAAAGCGAGTTTGCAGTCATCAAAACAGGTGGCAAGCAATACCTTGTTCGAGTTGGTGATATTATCGACATCGAAAAACTTCCAGAAGAGGCGGTCAAGGACAACAAAATTTCATTTGATGAAGTTTTGTTAATGAACGACGAGAAATCAACACGAGTCGGAGCTCCTACTGTATCAGGTGCCAAGGTTAGCGCTGAATTGGTCAAATCTTTCCGAGAGAAGAAGGTTATCGTTATCAAATACAAACAGAAGAGTCGATACTTCAAGAAAAACGGCCACCGACAGCCAAAGATGAAGATTAAAATTACTGCAATCAAATAAGAAAAGGCCCGCGAGAAGCGGGTTTTTTGTTTATCTAAAACCTATTCTTTAATGCATTCTTCAAAGTCTCCGAATCAGAGTATTCAATCTCTGCACCAGTAGATAAGCCGCGACCCAAAACAGAGATTTTAATTTTTCTCTCGTCGGTCATCTTTTTCAAACTATCACGAACTATGTCTGCTGTATGTTCTCCCTCAGGATTTGCATTCAAAGCCAAAACAATTTCAGTCAATCCAGAATTTTCTTTTACAGTTTTAATTAATTCATTCAAACGAATTCGTTCAGAATAATGTTTCGCTAAAATCGGCACCGTGCCACCGAGCACAAAATATTTTCCATTGTAGCTTCCGCTCTTTTCAATTGCATCCAAATCAGTTTCGTTAGAGACAATCAACAAATAATTTTCATCACGATTTTTACCAGAACAGACAGGGCACTCATACTCGCCGTGTCGTGCTTGGAAAAAACGAAAACACTTTTTGCAGGTGCTAACGCTATTTTTCAATTCGCTAATTAAATGTGCAACTTGTTTCAAATATGTGGGATTTTGTTTCAGGAGAAAGTACACGAAACGAGTAGCTTGGCGCGGACCAACACCTGGAAACTTCTTCAAATATTCTGCTAACTCGTGAATCGCGTTCATGTTTAGAAATTATCAACGTCTGTGTTGCCGTAATCGCTCTTATCAACATCACGGAAAGTAGATTTTGTATCGTCGAAATACAATTGAACGACACCAGTCGGACCATTTCTGTGCTTTTCAATCAAAATTTCAGCAATATTTGTTTTGTCTGTTTGCTCTTTGTAGCGGTCTTCACGGTGAATAAATGCTACAACATCGGCATCTTGCTCGATAGAACCGGAATCTCGGAGGTCGGATAGACGAGGTTTTCCTCCACGTTGTTCGACAGCACGAGAAAGTTGTGACAAAGCCAACACAGGCACCTCCAATTCACGCGCTAGTGATTTCAGTGAGCGAGAAATTTCTGTGACCTGTTGAACGACGTTGTCATTGTTTTTGCTGGTCGTTGGTGCCATGAGTTGTAGGTAGTCGACAACGATTAGACCGAGACCGTGTTCACTTTTTAGTTTTCTTGCAGTTGATCGCATCGAAATAATATTGTTTGCGGGTTTATCATCGATGTAAATTGGAGCTTCAGACAAAACACCTAAAGTATCTCGTATTCTTTCAAAGTCTGATTCGAGCGTCAAATTACCTGTTCGCAAATTCCAAGCGTTAACCTGTGCCTCTGCTGCGAGCATTCTGTCTATTAATTGCTGCGCGGACATTTCGAGAGAGAAAATACAGACGCCGACTTTTTCGCGCACACCAACATTTCTAGCGATATCGAGGGCGAGGGAAGTCTTACCGACCGATGGGCGCGCCGCTAGAATGATGAGGTCAGATTTTTGCAATCCGGCGAGCAAATTATCGAGACCTCTGAATCCAGTCTTCACTCCGCGAATCTCGTCTTTGTTTTTGTGGAGATGATCTATTCTTTCCCATGCGCCACCCAGAGTTTCTTTGATTGAAACGAGTGTCCTAGTATCGTTTTTGTTTGTAACATGAAAAATTTTCTTTTCTGCCTCGTCCAAAATGTTTTCAATCGCTTGCTCTTCATTGTATCCGAGAGCAGAAATTCTTTCTGAAGCCTCGATCAGACTTCGCAAAGTGTGTTTGCTAACTACAATGTCGGCATAATATTTGATGTTGGCTGATGATGGGACAGAGTCGGTGAGCTCGGTCAAATATACGCGACCGCCAGCCTGATCCAATTTATTCGCATTCTTTAATTTTTCTGAAACAGAAATCAAATCGATTGGCTGTCCCTCAGAATATAGTTTCAAAATGGTTTCGTAAATTGTTTTATGGCGAAGAGAATAAAATACATCAGGACTAATTATATCCATAACCTCGTTGATTGCCTCCGGTCTCAACATAATTGAACCGAGCACAGCTTTCTCCGCTTCAATGTTGTGTGGAGGTACTTTTAATGTATTTTTTTTCTGTTGTTCGCTCATATTTTTATATCAATAGAATAGCACAAAAACATTTATGAAGTTTTTCTAAAAATCTCACAAAATGTGGATGAAAAGGGGATTAGTCTCGTCCTACTTCCTGGCTTTAATTTCAAAGCCATTTTGGCCGTCTATGATATCAAATCCCAGAACCTTTGCATCTTCACGTAATTTATCAGAAGTTGTAAAGTCCCGATTTTTACGAGCCAGTTCGCGTTTGTGTGCAATTTCAACAACTTCATCAGGAACAACAGAATCTTTCAATTCACGAGACATTTTTTCGAAACCAATTCCCAAAACCTGGTCCAGAATTAAAATAGTTTTTTTCTTTTTCGACGCAGAAATTTTCTCATCGCGCATCATTTCCCATAGCACAGCGATTGCTGAAGCGGTGTTCAAGTTGTCAGAAAGGGCGGCGTTGAATTTTTCAATTGTTTTTTTGTCGGCGCTTTCAAAAAACTTTGTTTTTGTATTTTTAAGCAAACGCAAAATTTTCTCTACTGCACTTTTCGATGCTTCGAGAGCTTCAATTGTTAAATTTTTCTGCGCACCGTAGTTTGTCGTCAATAACCAATATCGAAAAATTGCAGGAGAAATGTTTTTTGAAATTAATTCATCGACGTACATAACATTGCCGTCAGACTTTGATAATTTTGTTCCATTCAACATCAAATGATTGAAGTGTATCCAGTAATTTGCGAGAGGTTTTTTAAAAGCTCCAACAGATTGTGCAATTTCGTTATTGTGATGAACTGGAATGTGTTCAATTCCGCCGATGTGAATATCAAATGGCTGACCAAGTAATTTTCGAGACATCGCAGAACATTCAATATGCCATCCTGGAAATCCTACGCCCCAAGGAGACTGCCACTCCTGCTGCCTCTTTTCGTTTGGATTTGAGAACTTCCAAAGCGCAAAGTCGGTCACATTTTTTTTCTCACTGTTGAACTCCACGCGTGCACCTTCTTTTAAACCTCCTACATCAATATTACCGAGCTTTCCATACTCTGGAAATTTGCTTGTATCAAAATATATTCCATCGCTTGTCCTATATGTGAATTCATCTCGTTCTAGAATTTTAATAATTTCAATTTGTTCAGGAATATTTTCCGTTGCTTTTGGAAATGAAATCGAGTCGACATCCACATTAACCGATCGCAAGTCGCTCATGAATTGCGCAGTTACTTCCTCGGCGATTTCTCGGGCGCTACGATTATTTTTTTTGGAAGCTTTCTCCATTTTATCTTCGCCATCGTCTCCATCACTCACCAAATGACCGACGTCTGTGATATTTATAACCAACTTTGTCTTATTCCCGAGGTAATCAAAAAATCTTTTCAAAGTGTCGGAATAAATGAAAGCGCTAATGTTTCCAAGATGCTGTTTTGAATATACAGTTGGCCCACAGTGATATATTCCAACGCGGTTTTTTCTGATCGGAATGAATTCCTCTTTCGTGCCAGAAAGCGTGTTCTTTAAGAAAATTTTCATACTATAACCATTTATTATACTTGATCACACCAAATGTAAATAGGGAGAAAATCGCCATAATTAAAATTATGATTCCAAAATCATTGGCCGAACCAACAATCGGCATATTAACGGTGTTCATGTTAAAAATGTTTGCAATCAAAGACAGTGGCAACACCAAAAAAGTGATAACTGTGAGAGTTTTCATCACCTCATTTTGTTTTGTGGATAACAGAGAATTGTTTGTTTCTCGCAACTCGTCCAGATATTCTTTGACAGAAGTTATCTCGTTTTTAACTTTCAAATATTCACCGATAATTGTTTTTGCATAATATTTGAATTCTGGTCCAAAAAAACTATCGCTAGCGTTCAATAAATTCTTCAAAACATCGTGATGCATAGAAAATGCAGATTTAAAGTTGATCAATTGTCTATTCAAATGAGAAAATTCCCAAACCATTTTTCTTTCATTTCCTGAAAAAATGTTGTCCTCGGCGGTTTTAATTTTTTCTTTCAGAGCCTCTAATTTGTTGTACAGATTGAGATAAAGATGTTTCAGCATATAGAAGAATATGAAGCCACCGTTCATGGACATGTTTGATTTGTCTAGAATAGAATCCACCTCAAAAACTTTGCTGAATTCCAAAATGGCACTGTATGGTTCGTATCGATTTGTGATCAAATAATCCTTGCCAATTACGAAATCAATTTCATGAAATCTATTTTCATTCGCCGAATCAATTTTGTCGCTGATAATTGGGAAGTGAAGTATCAAATAAATATTATCATCGTGCACATCAACGTATGGTCTGTATGATGGTGTAAGCAAGTCGCTAGCAATGTTAGGGTCGAGAGAATATTTTTCTGCAATTTGCCTAATTTCTTTTGCAGAAGGGTTCTCGAGATCGACCCACACTGTATTTTTGTGTTTGTAATTTGAAATCATTCAGAAATATTGTACCACAGTATATTTATGTAAACTAAAATTGACCCACAAGTTATAATTTGAGATAATTTCGGTAATGAAATTTAACTTTAAAAATATCTATTTGTCAGTTGCTAGCATTTTGCTAATCGTAATAGTTTTTTTCGGAGGTTATTTTACAGCTAATATAAAATCTTTTGATTCAAATATTTCTTTTACAGAAATAGTTAATGCATCTGGTCAGGCCGACCTAACTAATTTTTGGAAAGTTTGGAATTTGTTGGATGAGAAATTTATTTCATCGGCCACTTCTTCAAAAATATCAAACGAGGAAAAAATAAATGGTGCAATCTCGGGTTTAGTGGATTCACTAGGAGATCCATACACAGTATTCTTTCCACCAAAGGAAAAGAAATCTTTTGATGACAGCTTGAAAGGGAATTTGGAAGGAGTTGGTATGGAGGTTGGGCTAAAGGAGGGTGTAATTTCTGTAATTGCTCCGCTCAAAGGTTCTCCTGCAGAGAGGGCTGGTATCAAGCCTGGCGATATTGTTGCTGAAATTGATGGTGAAACTACTTTAAATATGACTGTTGAAGTTGCCGTTTCAAAAATCAGAGGCAAGGCTGGTAGCACTGTGGCTCTGACAATTATTCGTGAAAATGAAAAAGAGCCACTGAAAATTAATATTGTGCGTGAAATAATAAAAATTCCTAATCTAAAGACTGAATTGCGCGAGGATGGAATTTTTGTCATCTCGTTGTATAACTTTGGTAATAGTGCTTCTGCAGAATTTAGGAAAGCTTTGCGCGAGTTTGTTTTGTCAAAGAAATCTAGATTAATTCTCGATTTGCGAGGAAATCCTGGAGGATATTTAGAATCTGCAGTTGACATTGCTAGTTGGTTTTTACCTTCTGGAAAGGTAATTGTTCAAGAAGATTTCGGAAAAGAGGTGAAAAACTTTCGCGCAAACGGACAAAATGTTTTTAATGATAAATTAAAAATGGTTGTGTTGATAGACAAAGGATCTGCGAGTGCTTCAGAAATTCTTGCCGGAGCGCTTCAGGAACACAAAATAGCTAAACTAGTTGGTACAAAATCATACGGTAAGGGTTCTGTGCAGGAATTGATAGATATTGGCGACGATACTTCACTCAAAGTGACAATCGCGCGATGGTTAACTCCAACAGGAAAATCTATTTCTGAAGGAGGATTAACACCTGATTATCTTGTGGACAGGGCTCCAGAAAAAATTGAACTTGAAGACTTCCAAATGAGCGAAGCTGTCCGTATTTTGAAATCTATGTAGATTTGTGTAGAATGGTGGCATGAAAGTCTTTTTATTGAAAAACGTATCAAAAATTGGTCAGAAAGGGGATATAAAGGATGTGAAGGAGGGCTATGTTCGCAACATGCTTTTGCCTCGTGGTTTGGCTAAAATTGCAACGCCTGCGGATATCGCCGGCGCGGAGAAAGCTTCAAAAATGTCCAAGGAACACGAGGAGGCACGAACTCGAGAAATTTACAAAATGTTTGACGAAGTTAAGGGCAAGGTCGTCACCATCTCAGAGAAAGCCAGTGAAAAAGGGCATCTATTCGCCCAGATCAGCAGAGAAAAAATTCTCTCCGCAGCCAGCGCACAGTTAGGGACAAAAATCGAAGATTCATGGCTGATTGCGCCCGAGCACTTGAAAGAGGTTGGGCAACATAAAATCGAATTGCATTTTAAGAATAGGAAGAGTGAGTTTGTGTTAGAGGTTAAAGCTTTGTAAAAATAAAAAACCACTTCGAGATGAAGTGGTTTTTTAATGTTAATTTATTTAACCGACACCTCTACAAATCGCTGAATTTTACCATCAAAGTTAGTCTTTCTTCGGCTTCCGAATTTCACGATACCGTCTTTGATTGCGTAGATTGTGTGATCCTTGCCGATAGCTGTATTTGTGCCAGGGAGAATTTTGCTTCCTCGCTGTCGGATGATGATTGAACCAACCTGGGCTCGCTCTCCGTCATGGAGTTTAGTACCCAAATACTTTGGATTTGAATCTGTAAGGTTTTTGGCTGTTCCGGCGGCTTTAACTGTTGACATATTTTTGTAATTAAATCTTTATCTAAATTTTATCTGCTTGTAATATAATATAATGCGTTAGGTATGAGTCTAGAACAAATCAAAGAAAAAATCAAGCCCTTTTCGCCCATCTTGAGTTGGGCTTTAAATATAGCAATTTTCCTTGCGTTTATTTCGCTTTTAATTGCGCTTTTCCAGGTTAGAGCCATCAATGCTCGAAAAGAGGGAATAGAGGTAATACGAGGCGATTTTGAAGCAAATTTTGCCATTTCTACGGCCAAAACAGGTGACACCGCGGACAAAATTGTGGCATCCAAAACCGGCACCAGGTATTATTTCTCAAATTGTTCCGGTGTACAGGCCATCAAGCCGGAAAATAGGGTATTTTTCGAGTCAATAGAGGCCGCCGAGAGGGCAGGTTTGACACTTGCAAAAAATTGCAAAAAACCCTAAAAATGAGCATTTATGGCTTGAAATATGGGTATTTTGGCTATTGACTCCAAAATAGTGGGTGTGCTATAATAGACCTAACTCGGACGTTAGAACGTTCGAGCTTTTTTGTTTCAGGCCTTCTAAAAAAGATCACCTGAAACCTGCGTACGAGTAATATGGATGCAAGCGCAGATTAACATTAATCAATAGGCTTATTATTCAATTAGCGATGGGAATTGCCATGCTTGCAGCGACAATTACGAACCAAGTATCAGGCACAGAACAGACACAAGCGAATACAAACACTGAATCTACAGTAATTGTTGAAACGGAAATCAATTCAGAACATTCAGTCAAAAAGTCAAAAACAACTAAAGAAACAGTTGAGGAATACTTCCAAGACATTCCAATTCTAGTCGATGTTGCTTTTTGTGAGTCTAGATTCAGACAAACTAATCCTGATGGTTCCGTCCTTCGTGGCGAAGCCAACAGAGATGACGTTGGTGTGATGCAGATTAATGAAAAGTATCACCTAGAGACTTCAAAAAAGCTCGGATTAGATATTCACACTCTAGAAGGAAACATGGCTTACGGACGATATCTCTATGAGAAATTCGGAACCGATCCATGGGAATATTCTTCAAAATGTTGGAAGAAACATCGTGAAGTCGCTTTGGCGAAATAACGGATGTTTGCAGAGACTGCCTGAGAGGGCGGTTTTTGTTTTAAGAAAAACCTCCGGGTGGGGGAGGTTGTGGTGCGGTGAGTTTTGATCATTGTGTCTTGTTATCGGGCAAACTGAATCCGATTCTCGGAGGGCGGATTTTTGTAACGCTGCTCGTTTTGGGAATAAGGAGATTTGCAAGTGACTTGTGTTTTTCAGGATTGTCATCAAGATATTCGCGCCAGGCTTTGTCAAAATCTACACCACTGCCTTTTTTAGGCTTAGCTGTATTAATTGTCGTCATTGGAGTACTCTCCGGCTTGGGGTTTGTGCTGAAATTTCCTGTTAAAAATTTACCTTGTGAGGAAGTTAAAGTCAAATATTTTATGTTTGACTTTCTTTATATAAAGTATAGTGTTTTACACAGATCATCCTCTAAAACCGGAGCCATTTGTTCTGGTTGCCTACGCATAGTGTGTAGGCGCGTTGGGGATGAAAGGAGAGTCCGAACATGAGCAAAAATAAAATAAAAAGTCGGGTATCACTGCACGAGATTTTGTTTGGTGATCTAGGTGAGAGAGGGTTGTGTCTCGAAACTACAATTCGAGATCCCAATATCTCACGTGAGGAAGCCATATCTATGAATAAATGCGGGCGTTTCACTCGGAGCTATTACCACAGGTATTGCCACCATTACTTTTTGGGGGAAGTTAAATTTTTGCAAATCAATCAGTCCGATAAGTGTATGATAACGATCAGACTGGCCGCCGGTTACGGCGGTATGATTCCTTTCGTTGAGGAGATGGCAAAAAATGAGCTGACAAAGCTTGAACAGGATGTCGGCTTGAAGCGCGCAGAAAACTTTGGCCGTCACATCGTTAATAGTTTGCCAGACTTTAACTTCGAAATTTCAATGAGAAGAGACGAGCCATTTTTGGCCATGGCATCACGAGTCGTAGTCGAAATTTGTATTGCTCTCGGTGTCGACATCTCAAAGAAGTCGGATCGGGGTGATGGTTCTTACGAAATTGAACAAGCTCTCAAGAATGTAAAAACTAGTAGAGAACAACAGGTTTTGTATCGCGGCAAATGGATGTCTGAGGAAGATTTTCGGGCGAAGTTCATTCAAGACAACATCAAGGAGGCTCTCTTGGCTCATGGTGCCGAGGTCACGAAGAAGACTTGATACGTGTTCGTTTGGTTGTGGAGAGGGGTGCTAACTTTGGCACTCCTCTTTTCTTTTTCTGATTACTAACAATTGATTTGATTAAAGCCCCGCCGGAATCTTCCGGCGGGGCTTAGCTATTTTCAAATTATGACTCATGTCTCAATCAAGCTGGATAGCATTAGGCTTCGGTAATAAAGTCCGTGCACTATGTTCAACATGGACCTCTCTATTCTCCATTACCCCCTTACTTATCAATAGAGCTTCGTGCGCCATCGCGCAAACCTCTTTTAGGGTTGGCGAATGAGAAAGTCTGAGGTGCATCGAAAAGCTTTCAAACTTGTTGTCTATCACAAATTGCATAAAATCACGAATCTCAGGATCAAGCCAGTCGACCTCGAGTGCCTTCTCCATAAAGCTGATCAATGACCACGTTCTTTTGAATGACACGCGGCAGTATATTTTATTGACTGCAAATGGATTTTCATATTTCGGATTGTTTGAATCAAGTGGTCTAATAGTAAACACATTGCTCACACTCACGATGCTTGTGTCCATTTTGTCCATGGACTTCATCTCTTCGAGCAAAATCTCACAGATTTCTTTGGTGGTCGGTTCCTTTGAGAGGGAAAGTGTGCCACCATATGAAAAATGTTTGCTCGTCAAAATGTAGTCGAGAAAACCTTTGATGAATGCGTCAATTCCTTCAATTAAACGGATTTCGTTGGCGATTTTCACCCAATCATCTGTTTGAGTGAACTCGACTCTCCACCAGCTCTTGCCAGCGGGTGCCGTATCTTTTATTCCTTCTGCTGGCACCAGTTTGAATAGCTGTGATTTGGCTTTCATTATGGGACTCCTGTATCTGGTTTAAAATAGCATTTCCTTTTCAACTCTATCTTTTTGACTGTTTGAAGTCAATAAAAAAACCGGACGGCCAGAGCTGTTTGCTGTTGGCTGTCCGGTACTATTGTCGATTGGCGATTTACTAGTCAAATAACATCAGCTGACCTGATCGGTGACGTCCTCCCAGTCCAGGGTCGTCGCTCGAGTGCCTTCTCCGCAAAATTCGCGAGAGAAAAGCAACTTGTATGCTTCAATGACACTCATCCCGTCATAGGGACTATCTGGTGAGTTGTAAAACTTGTCTTTCAGCTCAATGTACAAGCCCATATAGAGCGTAATCCATGTATTGGGTATCAACTCAGGCACACAATCACAGAAAGTTTGAATCATTGTACGCATCAATTCGCCAAGAGTGCTGGTAACGGTCAGACCGTGTCTGATATCGGTCTGAGTCGCTTTATCACCGGTAAACATGTTGGGGTCAGCGACCAAGCACATCATGGAGTGAACTTTTGGTATCCAAATGCCACTCTCGAACTTCATCTCGGAATAGGTATGGAACAGATCGCAGATCAATGTGTGCTGATGTTTGTTCAACATGAACGGTAACGTTCTGCCTGAATAGGTCAGATGCACCGGCCAGTATTCTTCCGATTCAAATGGAGTTGAAATGATGCCAGCTTCGTAAAGTTTCGTACGCAACATAACATTGACATCGCTCGTGTTGCTCATGACAGAACCTCGGTTAGTTGTTGTATTGTACTTCTGCGATTACTCTATACCCGTAGGTT
>JACCDG011151438.1_pt1 | contig 24484 bp, 25 predicted proteins | sample 7442471 | NCBI WGS metagenome assembly JACCDG01 (sample SAMN15323444, study PRJNA562643) | freshwater metagenome | isolation source: river surface water | place: USA:Blue River Watershed | collected 2017-08-17 | reverse complement strand
TTGATTACGACGAAAGCACGATAAAGTCGGTTTCGCCTTCAATCCGCCCGATGCAGTAGCTCCGGGCACGTCACTTCGCCTAACGGCTCAGGCCTGGTTCAGGCTAACTTGCATGTTTTTTAAAAAAATAAGTTTGCAAAGCCCACAGCAATGAATGAATTCCATAAAACGCAGCTAATGTAAAAAACCCAGTTAGATAAGGCGCAATAGGAATCGTTAACAGTGCAGGCAAAGCGCTAAAAGCCAAGGCTGCAGCGTACGAACAATCAATATACAAAGGCTTTCTGTAAAAAAGTGCGCACAAAAAACCAAAATTTGCAAAGAGTAAAAAATAGTAAAACAGAATACCACTTTTTGCAAACAGCGTTCTTAACACAAAATGTGGATGCTGTTTGCAAAAATTTAATGTCTCTTTTTTAAGTAATTGATTGTAATGAATTGAAGAATAAACCACTGCAGAATCAATCATTTGAGCTTTTTCTAGTCCGCAACTATCACCATAATAAATGCCATATTCATTTTGTAAAAAACCAAGCCCAAGATACGTACTATGCCAAAAAATATGCTTGAATGCATGCGATCCAAAGGAAATGTTATGCTCAGTTAAATAGGCATTGCGCTGTCTCATGACATACAAAAAATATCCTTCAAACATACTTATGCCAAAAAACAGACCAAAACACAGCACTGCGACAGGTTTTATTTTTTTAAACGCACACACCACTGCAACTACAGCAGCAATTGCAAGCGTCCATCCTGCGTACAATCTAAATGCATTCGTAAACGCTACGACAAGCCCTGCGCACACACTCCAACTCATCAGTTTTTTCATGCTCTGTTTTTGCAAAATGACAAATAACCACGGCAGCAAACAAACATTAAAAAATGGCAGAATATAAACATCGCCAATCGACCAGCAAACCAATGAGGTTAAAGAAACGCCAACTAACACGATTATTTTTTGCAGCTTTGTCTGCGCACATTGCCAAAATTCAGCTATAGCAATAAGCGCTCCTAACAAAGCAATGCCGGCATCCCACCACCATAAAGCACTCTCTAAAGGCATAGCGCAATGCTTTGCTAAAAATGGCACAAAATAATTAATACCTGGATCATCTGCGCATACATTTTCGATAGGAAGAAGAGTATCATTTTCTAATGTTAAAAAAGGCAAGCCTGTTTTATTCCAAGCTTTTAGAGTCGTTTGTAAAACCTGCCACCGGGACGTTGAAATGATCATCATCTTCCTTTGATTTAAATCCAATCTCTTCTTTTACGATATATAAAGGTCTCTGTTTTTGCTGTTCATACATTCTGCCAATATATTCTCCTAGAAGCCACATTAAAAAAAATTGAACGCCCATAAAAATATACATCACGGTCACAAGCCATTTAAAAAGAGGATATTGCACCTTATAAACAAAAAAATCTATCGAAATATACGCAAGCATGCATGATCCAGAGCCAACCACGATGATTCCCATGAATGCAGCAATACGCAAGGGAAAGAGAGAGAAATTTGCAAGTCCATCAAACGCAAGCTGTAAACTTTTTTTCCACGTATAACTTGGAACACCATGCATACGTTTAGGAATTTCAAAATCAATAAAGGTATGATTAAATCCTGTCCATGCAACCATACCTCGCAAATAACGCGCTGACTCACGACATTTTTGTATTTCTTTAAGAACACGCTTATCAATTAATCTAAAATCACCAACATTGCGCGGAATGATAATATCAGAAACCATACTAAGTAATTTATAATAAAAAAATGCTGTTATTTTTTTAAAAAATCCATCTTTACGACCTGTTCTACGTGCATACACAATAGAAAAACCTTCTTCCCATTTTTGTAACAAATTACGAACAAGTTCTGGAGGATGTTGAAGATCAGCATCCATTGCAATAATCGCATCACCCTGCGCTTTATCATAGCCAGCAGTAAGCGCCATTTGATGCCCAAAATTACGACTGAATGCAATACCTTTTACTCGCTCATCGTGCACGGACAATTGTTTGATAATATTCCATGATGCATCGCTACTGCCATCATTCACTAAAATAACTTCGAATGCATAGCGGGCTGCATATTCATGCATAATTGCTTGCAGTTTTTGATACAAAAAAGGAATGCTTTCTTCTTCGTTAAAAACAGGAATAACAAAAGATACTTTTTTCATGTATTACTTTCGACAAACAGCTACCAATGAAACTCCTGTTGGAAACGACATCCAAGACAAAAAATATTTTTCAAAACTAAAAATTGATCGTAATAAAGTATTTTTAAATTTATTCGAGCTATTCATCTGAGATGCAAAAGATTGATTGGATAGACGAGCAATCAGAGCAAGTGGAAATAAAAAAAAATTATAATAACTAATTTTTTTAATAATAAGATTTTGCATACGAAACAAATTAGTTAATGTTTTTTTTGTATAACGACGAAAATGTGGATAATCACCTTCTTCATCAAAAGAACTCCATAAACAAGGTAACGCTGGCACAGTGATAAGAAGTTTTCCATCTTTTTTTAAAAGATTTTTTAATGCTGATATTGCTTTTACATCATCTTGAATATGCTCAATAACATCCATTGCCACAATTATATCAAAACTCTCTTTTTTTAAATTAGATGCAAGAACATCACTTTGAATTACCTCAAATCCTTTTAATCTACAAAACAAAATTGCTTCTGGATCAATGTCTATACCAGTCACTCTTCCAAAATAACTTAAATGTTCTAATTCAGCTCCAGTGCCACAACCAACACTTAAAATTTTTAAATCTTTTTTAGTAAGTTTTTTCCAAAAAATATATTCCATAATTGCACGTCTTGATTGAAACCACCAATGATTATATTCAGCAATCGCAAGAATATCATTAGTAGTATAATTATTTTTTAAGCTCATAAAATATCGTTTAATGTATTACATACGTATTCTACTTCTTCTTCTAACAACAAAGGATATAAAGGCAAAGAAATGGTTGTATCTCCAATATATTCTGCTATTGGAAAATCACCTTTTTTATAATTATATTTATTTTTATAATAAGTCATTACATGTGCTGGACGATAGTGCACAGCTGCTCCAATACCTCGATCATATAAATTTTCAAGAATTTGATCTCTATTTTTAACCCAAATAGAATAGAGATGATATGCATGAGTTGATCCAGAAACAAATCGTGGCTGCTCATACACAGAAAGTAACTGCTCATATTGTTCAAATAATTTTTTTCTACGAGCATGCAATATATTAATACGCTGTAATTGATGTATCAAAAGAGACGCTTGCATATTTGACATATTGCATTTCATGCCCAAAAATTCCATATCGTAATGTTGATATTTTTTTGTATAACGATCTGCAGCGCTTGACGAAATTCCATGACTACGAGCCTGCAAAAGCCATGAATTCATCTCTTCATTATTAGTTACAATTGCACCACCTTCTCCAGATGTTATATTTTTTGTTGCATAAAAACTTACACAAGCTGCATCTGAAAAAGATCCAATTTTTTTGCCTTCAAACTCACCTTCTATGCAATGAGCTGCATCTTCGATAACTTTAAGATTATAAGCAGCAGCTATTTTTTGAATACTTCTCATATTACACATTTGACCATAAAGATGAACCGGTAAAATAGCTTTCGTTTTTGTAGTAATAACTGCTTCTATTTTACTTACATCAATATTTGCAGTCTCCCATGCAACATCAACAAATACTGGCTTTGCACCAACAGATTCAATAGCGTTTGCGGTCGCAACATAAGATAATGGAGTCGTAATAACTTCATCTCCAGGCCCTATATTAAAATAACGCAAACAAAGCTCAAGCGCATGAGTACAAGACATAACACCAACGGCATAATGCGTACCAATATACTCTGCAAATGCTGTTTCAAACTGCTTAGTCACAGTACCCGTAGTTAAAAAAACAGTATCAAGAACTTTAAGCATTTCAGCTTTATCAGCAAGCTCAAGATTATGTTTAAAATATTCTACTTTTCTTTGAATTTTATTATTTGAAAAAATTAAAGATGGTGCTGTATAATTTTTTATTTCCATGCATTTCCTTCAAATACGCTTATGATAAATAAGATTAAATTTTTCTAATACAAAATTATGTTTTTGATAAAAGCGATTTGCAGGAATATTTTCACCTTGCGTCATAACAATTAAAGATTTTTTTTGTTCTTGTGCATAATGATATGCATGATTCATAAGTGCGCTTGCAATACCATGCTTTTTAAACTGATTGTGTACACCAAGTAGGTCAATTCGTATCTCTTCTTGCATTATTCGTAATGAAAGTATTCCGATACAATTCTTATTATTATCTAATGCTGTAAAAACTTTATCTGCATATCCATTAAAAGTATTTTTCATCCATACATTATAAAGATTTATTACTTTATTTTTATCAATAAATGGATCTTTTCCATAATGACTTATGAAAGCTAATTCTTTACTTATATCGTTTAAAAATTGATCTTGATCAGAATAATTATAATTTTCTGTGATTAAAAAAGACGTATTTTCAGAAAGAGATGCTCTTTCTTTTTGCGCTAATCGATAATGCGCTTGAGACGAAACAAGATAATAATTATGTTCTTTCAAAAACATACTAGAGGAAACATCAAAAGGAATATAACAAAATACAAGATTAATATTTTCTTTTATAAAAAAATCATGTTCTTGTATAAAAAAACTTGATTCTAAAGTTTTATCTAACCAGCATTTTGCAACTCTTTGATTCAAAAATTCAGAATCAAATGTATCGATTGTGAAAATATTTTGCATCTGTTTTTTCCTTTAAAAAATCCATATTATTAACTGTATTTTTATTAAAAAAATGTTTAATAACATACAAAGGCCTATGTTTTATTTCTATATACAGTCGGCCTAAATATTCTCCCATAATACCTAATACAAGCAATTGAATGCCTCCCATAAAAAGTATTGCCGCGATTAAAGATGTCCATCCTTGCACACTCAAACTTTGAAAAAAATATCGTATTATAATATATCCAACTAATATAAAACTTAAGGTCATAAACATAAATCCTAAGACTGTAATAAGACGCAAAGGATATTCAGAAAATGAAAATATAGCATTGCAGGCTAAAGAAAACTGCTTTAAAAAAGAATATTTCGTTGTTCCATATTTACGAATTCCATGCTCAACAGAAACACTCGTATGTTTAAATCCGACCCAACCAATAACTCCAACAAGATAACGTTGATTTTCTCTAAGCCGAATTACTTCATCCGCAACTTGTTTCGTCATAATACGAAAAATAGTTGTATTAATTTCTATTTTTTCACGCACAAAACTTTTCATAAATGCAATAAATAATGCAGAATAACTGCGCTTTAAAAAATCAAATTTTTTATTAAGACGATCACCGTAAACAACGTCAAAACCTTCTACAAGCTTATGATAAAGAAATTTTATATTTTCAGGCTGATCTTGTAAATCACTATCCATCATGACAACATAATCACCAGTTGCATGATCCAGTCCAGCGCTAATAGCAATATGATGTCCAAAATTTCTACTAAAAATAATAGATTTCACACATTCATTTTGTTCAGAAAGTTTTTTTAATATATAAGCTGATTGATCTGTACTTCCATCATCTACAAGAATAATTTCATATAAAAAACAAGAAAAATCTTTTTGCAATACTATCATTAAACGATTATAAAATTCTGGTATTGTTTCTTCTTCATTATAAATAGGCGCAATAATAGAAATTTTTTTCATACAATAATCTGTTTTTTTATTTTTTTGCTTTTTATTTTTCCCTTAATCCATTCAAATGCACTAACAAAAAAATATGCAGAAAAACCTGCAAGAGGCCACAAAAATGGGACAACATACCGTTCTTCAAAATGCGAAAATAATAAGATCCATGCACCTAATAAAACTCCACCTAATAAAAAAATCAATGAAATATATTTTTTATTACAATACAAAAGCAATATTCCAAAAATTGCAAATATTTTTAAAAAATCTCCTAAAAGTTCAATACACTTAATAATCAATAATTTATTATTAACCAAAAGAGTCTTATTTATTTTTTCAAAAAAATGTAAAAATCTATCTTCAATTTTTTCTTTATCTATTATGTAAAAAAAGAAATCCTTCATATTCTTAATAATAGATTTTATATAAATAGAAGGATTTTCTTTACATAATCTTATAAATATTTTTGTCCCAGCATCATTGTATTCTGGGCTACCACAAAAATATGTTGCCGATTCTGTTTTATTTACATATTGAGCAATAACATTATCATCACATTTTAAATTCCATGGATTTTCAACAGATCCCAACGCAGACAATAATCCATGCCCTAATGGCCCAACAAAATAACGATCATAAGTAAATTTATTAAAACTTATAAATGGAACCCAAAAAAACAGAATATTTACCATCAAAGTAATACCAATTATTTTAATAGCTTGTTTTAGAAAATCTTTTTTATATAGATAAACAAGCAATAAAAACATAATATTTAATGTTAAAAGTTGTCCAAAAATATTAGGTCTTAAAAATTGACAAAATGAAAAAAAAACAGATCCTAACATAATTTTTTTAAAACTATACTGTGGCAATAAAAAAGCTTTTAATAAAATATAAGAAAAAATAACTCCTCCATAAAATCCCCAAATATCGCGAGCCGGTATAATATTCAAAAGAATAAATTGATGCGACGCTATAAGAAGTAATGAACCATAAAATGCAACATATTTATTATTAAAAAGTAAAAAAAATATTTGATAAATAAAAAAAATCATTAAACAAAATAATAATATCTGTAAAATTTGAATATCTATTAAATTTAATGATCCTGTAATTTTCCATAAAATTCCAACTAAAGCGGCATATCCAATTGTATCATTTGTTGTTGGTTTTAAAGAAGTAGAATATATTTTTAAAGGAATAACTATTTGAGTTTTTTCTTTAATTTCTTCATGAACAGCGGATAAAGTTCCATATTTATAAAAACTATAAGCAGAAGGAATTTGATTCCAAGATGATGATGTATAAGAAGGCAAAACATCATATAATGTATAAAAAGTTCCCAAATTAACTATTAATGCTATAAAAACTACCAGCCATTGAAAATAATTATTATTTTTAGCAAAAATCATTGATTCTCCCTATAATTTAAAATATCTTTTTTATAAACAACATTATTTTTAATATCTTTTTCAAAAAATGTTTTGTACCATTGACACGTTTCTTTTAAACCTTCTTTGATGCCATAACGCGGCTTCCAATCAAGCAATGTATGAGCTTTTTTACACGAAAGATATTGTGATACAATTTCTCCAGAAGCTGTATTTAAAATAAGTGGTTTTATGTGCGGCTGATTCATAATTTCTGCAACTAATGCAACAATTTCTATAACCGTAAATGGTGTTTCTTCGCTAATATTAAACGTTTGGCCTACTATTTTTTGATCATCCATTTTCTCTGCAAGCGTTAGATACGCATCTACCACATCTTTTACGTACACATAATCTCTGACCAATAATCCATTTGATCGAATAGAAGGTTGCTCATTAAACAATAAAGATTTAATTGTTTTAGGAATAATACGATTAAAATGCAAATCACCGCCACCAAAAATGTTTCCACAGCGTGTTATGCAAATGGGTAGTTGATAGGTATGAATATACGATTGTGCTATCAAATCGCTGCAACTTTTTGAAACATCATACGGATGCTTTGCCAATAGCGGCATGTCTTCGGTGTAAGGGAGTATGTCTGAATCGCCATACGCCTTGTCACTTGAAGCAATAATTATTTTTTTAACCCACGGTGATAGCCTACAGCTTTCTAAAAGATTCCATGTTCCTTCGATATTTGAATGAAACGTAGAGAGTGGCGATCGTTGCGCATAGCCAACAATTGCCTGCGCGCCTAAATGGAAAACCGTGTCAATATCAAATTCATTCAAGATCCTTTGCAAACTTTTAAAATCGCATAAATCTCCAGAAACAATAGTAATTTTTTTATCAAGTTCTTGAGAAACTAAGAGTGAATTCGGCAACTGATCTCGCTGCAAGATAGTGACAGAAGATCCTTGCGCAACTAACGCATCAACAAGCCATCCACCCAAAAGCCCGCTAGCTCCTGTTACAAAGACCGATCGATCTTTCCATACATAATCAGTATTAGCCTTAGCAAACATTGAGACACCTTTTTTATGTGACACTACTTCTTCTCTTTTTTCCATCGCTCATGCATCTTAGTTTTCTCTTTTTTTTATAAAAAAGCAAAATCATTTTTGTAGTTTACAAATTGGCATGTTTAATAATTTTTTTTACATGTTGTTGCCACGTATAGTGTTCAATAACCTTTCTACGAGCATTATTTCCAAGAAGTATGCGCTGTTCACTCGAAAGACTTACACACCATAAACAAGCATCAATAAAACCTTGCATATCTAAAGGATCAACTAACATTCCAACCTGATCTGTAATCTGAATAACATGATCTAATCGAATGTCAGAAATTCGAACAGATGGTGATAGCACTTCTGACAATTGTTCTAAATCAGATGCTATAATCGGTTTTGCCATGCTCATATATTCAAATAATTTTGTAGGAGACCCAAAAAAACGCGAACCATCCACGTTTGGTTGCGTTGGGCACAAAAATGCATCACATTGCGCCAAATATTCAGGAGCCTTTTCTTGCGCAATTTGTCCTGTCATTACAACAGAGTCAAGAACATTGTGTTGTCGCAGAGCGCATTCTAAATCTTTTTTTAAAACACCATCACCAATAAGCAAAAATCTAATCGCACTATTTTGTCGCACCAATGCTGGAATAATTTTTTCTAAAACTTCTATGCCATGCCAATAACCAAATGTTCCAATAAATCCAAAAGTAAAGGTTGATTTCATAAAGAGTATTCCTCTTTTTTATTTCTTGTAAATTGTCTTAAATCTTCTAAAGAAATAAATCTTTTTGATTTATTATTGGTTGCGCGCATGGCCACATAATATTAAATTGAGGATCATTCCATAATAAATGACCTTCTGTTTTCTGATTATAATATTGTGTACATTTATAACTAATAATTGCCTGATCACTTAAAACATAAAATCCATGCGCAAACCCTGGAGACATATAGATTTGTTTATGATTCATACTAGAAAGCTCAATTGTAAAATTTTTTTTAAAGGTTTTTGAATCAGGACGAATATCAACAACTACGTCAAAAATATGACCGTTTACAACAGACACAAGCTGTCCTTGTCCTTTTTGATAATGTAATCCACGCAATACATTTTTGTGCGATAAGGAAATATTATCTTGTACAAATGTTTCTTTAATTCCATAACGCCCATAATCAGATTTTTTCCAACTTTCATAAAAAAAACCTCTTTCATCGTGAAAAATTTGTGGCTCAAAAATTAAAAGCCCTTCAAAATCAGTTTTTATTACTTTCATTGCTCCATTAATCCAGATAAATAATTTTTATAATAACCTTTTGGTAAACGCTCAATAATATTTTCTAAAGGTTTTTTTTGTATATATCCCATGCGCCAAGCAATTTCTTCTGGTGATGAAATAACAATTCCTTGCCGATCCTGCAAAACTTGCACATAATTCGATGCTGCAAGCAATGCATGTGATGTTCCAACATCAAACCAAACAGTTCCTCTTCGTAATGACGTAAATGATAATTCCTCTTCTGCAAGATATGCTTTCAAAAGATCTGTAATTTCCAGTTCATTTCTTTCTGATGGAATAAGTTCTTTAGCTTTTTGACAAACTGATGCATCAAAAAAATAAAGCCCTGTGATCGCTAAATTAGAAAGATGATATTTTGGTTTTTCTTCTATCAAAATAATTTTATTTTTTTCATTAATTACAACTATTCCATAAGCACTTGGATTTTCTACATGATAGGTAAAAATATGAGCTTTTTTTGCATGATGTATAGAATCACATAATAATTCAGAAAGGCCATGCGCATGAAAAAAATTATCTCCTAAAATCATAGCTACAGATTCATTATTAATAAACTTTTCTCCAAGAATAAATGCTTCTGGTAACCCTTTTGGTTGCATTTGCACTTGATACGAAAACTGCATACCAAGTGATCTTCCATCACCAAATAATTTTTCTAAAACGGGCAAATCTTTAGGCGTACTTATAAATAAAATATCCTGAATTCCCGCTAACATAAGTACAGAAAGAGGATAATAAATTGCAGGTTTATCAAAAATAGGCAACAATTGTTTATTTGTTGCAATAGTTAATGGATAAAGTCGCGATCCCGTTCCTCCCGCTAATACTATTCCTTTTTTTATTTTCATGATTTATCCAATTCCTATTCTTTTTCGCGCATTAACGCTCGGAACAAGATTATACGATTTTTTACAATATGATTCGATAGTTTTTCTTAACCCTTCTTGAAAATCAATTAAAGACTTCCAACCAGTATGAGCAGTAATTTTTGAACTATTACTCGCATACCTAAAATCATGTCCAGGACGATCAGTCACAAACGCAATTTGGTCAACATAAGATTTTTTAGCAGGTAAAGGTTGTAATGTATCAAGCATTTTACAAATTACTTTTACTAAAACAAGATTAGTTATTTCATTATTAGCTCCAATACAATAAGATTCGCCTATTTTTCCTGATTGCAAAAGTGCATATAATGCACGACAAGTATCTTCAACATAAAGCCAATCCCTTATTTGTTGACCATTTCCATACAAAGGAAGAGAAAGGCCCTCTAAAGCATTTAAAATAATAAGAGGAATTAGTTTTTCTGGATATTGATTTGGTCCATAATTATTTGACGGATGCGCAATAATTGTTGGCAATTTATGCGTTTTATTATAAGCCCTTATAAAATGATCTGCACTAGCTTTTGAAGCTGCGTAAGGAGAATTAGGAAGATACGGTAATTCTTCGTGAAACAATCCAGTTGATCCTAAAGATCCAAAAACTTCATCTGTTGAAAGATGTATAAATTTAAAATAATCTTTATTTTTCATACTTTTATAATATAACAATGCTGCTTGGGCTAAAGAATAAGTACCATAAACATTAGTTTTTATAAATTCATCTGCACAATCTATTGATCGATCAACATGAGATTCTGCAGCCATATGAACAATACTATCAGGTTGATGCCTAAACATAAGCATCGTCATCATATCTACGTTACAAACATCTTCTTTATAAAATATATAATTTTTATCTTTAACATAATCAGATAAATTTTCTATATTTCCTGCATACGTTAATTTATCAATATTGATAACAAAATGACCTTGATCAAGTAAAAATTTAATAAAATGAGACCCTATAAATCCTGCCCCGCCAGTAACAAAAATTTTCATACGATCCTTTTTATTTTTAAGTATGACGTAATATTTTTATTGTATCATCGATACCTTGCTGTAAAGATCCTGAAAATGCAAATTTTGTTTTTTTAAATTTTTCTGAAGAAATTTCATACGACAATTGATTCATAATTACATGATTAACATACTCTATAGTCATTGAATCAATATGTTTTTCTATAGCTGACAAAACTTCTTTAACTGTATGATTTTCTGTAACTATATTATAAATTTCACCGTCATAAAGAGATTTTTTTATTACCCAAATAAATGCTTGAATAGCATCATCCAAAAAAAGATAAGGCCGACATTGATGCAAAGCAGTTTCCCAAACAGTAATTGGTTGCTTCATTACTGCTTGCCAACAAAACTTATTTACTGCCGTATGAAAACGCATTCCTTGAGAAATACCATAAATAGTGCCTAATCTAAAAATCACAACTTTTAGTTTTTCTTCTCTATGCATTTTTTGTAAATATGCTTCTTCTTGTAATTTGCATGATGCGTAAGGGCTTTGCGGTTTTAATTCTAAACAAGCTTCATCAACTACTGTATCTTGTGATCCATACACACTTGTTGATGAAGGAAAAATTAAAGACACATTACTTTTAAGACATGCTTGTGCAATAATTTTTGTAGATTCAAAATTATTATGAAATAAAAAATCTGACTTACCTACTGTTCCTGCTGCATCAGTTGTTCCTGATAAATGTATAACTACATCAATATTTTTTAAAATTTCTTGCCAAAAAATTTTTTGTACATCATTTTCAATAAATTCATAGGTTGCTTGTGAAGGTAGATTAAAAAGACTTGAATAACGCTGTGTTGACAAATTATCAATCATAACAATATGAGGATTATCAAAAAATAAAGGTAATTTTCGAATCAAAGAAGATCCAATATGACCTAAAGCTCCTGTTATTACACACTTCATAAAACATTCCTAAATTTCAAAAAATCTTGATAATCACGAATATAATCATTTGCATCATAAAATTGATCTGTCAAAATCATCAATGTTGCATTTGCTATATATTCTTGCTCTGCCCATAAAGTAGCTGGTACCAACAATCCTTGTGATGGGCTATTAAGAATAAAAGTTTTTTTTTGCATACCATCATCACACGTCACTTTAATTATTCCTTGCAAAGCTATCATTAATTGATTACATATTTTATGAGCATGAAATCCTCTAAAACAATCTTCTGTTGCTTGAATCGTAAAAACACGTTTAATTAAAAAAGGAACAGTATTTTGAGAAGAAAAAATAGAAAGCAATGCTTCTTCTGTTAAAAATTGTTGAAAATTAATAATTTTTATTTGTTCAAGATTGCAATATTGTATTTTGTTGGGCTTGAAAAAAAATAAATTCATTATTTTTTTTTCCTTTTAAAATGCTTTTTATTGCTTCAGAAATATTTATAATTTGCTCTTCATTTAACACTAAAGCACAAGGTAAATTAATTGCTCTTTCAGAAATATCATAAGCTATAGGACTATTTTTTCTACCTTGTTCTAAATTTGCTCCAAAAGCTGGCAATAATGATAATGGATAAAAAAAAGGTCGAGCCGGTAGATTTTTTTTAATTAATTCACTCATCATATATTCTTTAGTCATCTTATGAGATTTTCCAAATACTAATGCCGTACACCATACACCATTATAAACATTAATTGGTTCAGGATTAAAAAAAACATCAGGAATATCAGTAAATTGTTCTATAAATTTTTTCCAAATCCAACGTTTTTTTTCAACAAGTTCTTCTATCCTTAAAAATTGTGCATAACCTAATGCTGCTAAAAGATTTGATGGCATATATTTAAAAGTAATTTCAGTATTAAAATAACTACCTGGCATACGTCCATGATCCCTTAAAAATTTACATCGTTCATAAAGCATAACATCATCTAATAAGAGCATCCCTCCTTCACCGGTAGTTATTGTCTTTGTACGATGAAAACTAAAAACAGAACCTACGCCAAATGAACCAGCTCGTTTTTCGTTATATTTTGATCCTAATGATTCTGCAGCATCTTCTATTAAGTATATTCCATGCCTATCACAAATTTCTTGCAATAAATCCATATTTGGCATATTTCCATATAGATCAACAACAATAACAGCTTTAGTGCGAGCAGTAATTTTACTTTCTAATTTTTCAATATTAATACACCAATTTATTGGATCAATATCAACAAAAATTGTTTCTGCTCTTTGATATGTTATAGGAGCTGCAGTTGCTATCCAAGTACATTCAGGAACAATAACTTGATCTCCATCTTTTATGTCAAGTCCTGCAAGTAATAAATGCAATGCTGTTGTACAATTTGGCGTCATTAATGCAAAAGATCTACCATGATATTTAGCAAATTCATGCTCAAATGTTTCAACATAAGTATAAGCATTTTTTCCATACCAACCATTACGCAATGCATCAAAAACTATTTTTTCCTCAAATTCAGTTATCCATGGACCCGCCATATATATTTCATCGTTCATTATACACCTTCCATAAATTGATTATTTTTTAAAAATTTTGCAGGTGCTCCAATATATACTTGTCCATCAGGAATATTTTTAGTTACAACAGATCCTGCTCCTATAATAGAATTAGATCCTATAGATATTCTTGGTAAAATTATTGCTCCTGCACCAATCCAAGTGTTTTTTTTAATTGTTACTCTTCCACATAAAATAGCTCCAGGAGCGATTTCTATTCCTTGTTCTAAAAAATCATGGTGCTCTATAAGACTTTTTGTATTCAAAATACATTGATCACCTATTCTTGCCAGCGAATTAAGAATAACTCCCTTCATAATTTGCACACCATCACCAATTATTACATTTGCATCAATCAAAGCTGATGGATCACAAAAAGTAATTGGCGATAATCCTTTTGCCATAAGATAGCTATGTATTTGACATCTTATAAAACCATAAGGATTACCTATTGCTATGACAAATCCTATGTTTGAAGGATTTTTCCCTATAAGCCATTTTTCAAATGCAACTCTTCCTGCAAGAATTTCAATATCAGGAAAAGGCGATTTTAAATTTGGAGTATCATCTACAATAATATTAAAATCCGCACCAAGACTTTGAATAATAGGACGAATTACTATAGACTGATCTCCTCCACCCCAACATATTAATTCTTTTTTAAAATTATTCAGTTTCATATTCTCTTTAAATAACCATTGCGCGTAAAAGAATTAATTGCTTTTTTGTTATATTCATTATCTCTAGAAAAACAAAATCCTTCAGGAGATTGTAAAAAAATATCTACAGCAGTACGTGGATTATTACCATGAGACCATTTTCTAGGCCTATGCAGCTGTTCTGGAATTTCTTCGATAACAGTATCCGAAATAATAAGATAATTACCTAGTGCAACCAAATTATTATACATATTTAATTCATTAAATACATGCTCATGAGTATGATTACTATCAAGAATAACCATAATTTTATCAGTAGAAATAATATTTTTTTTAATCTGTTGATACATTAAAAAATCAGTAGAAGAACCTTCTAAAAGTTCAATTCTATGAGAAAAATGATATTTCATAATTTCATTAATATTTTTTTCAGGTAGCACGGTGTCTATACCTATTACCTTTCCTTTTCCTAATAACTCTAAAATTCCTGCGTATAAAATAATACTTCCTCCCCATGCAATTCCTGTTTCTATAATAATATCTGGCTTAGTTTCCCAAATAATCTCTTGAATAATAATCATATCTTCAGGCATTTGAATTATTGGTAATCCTAACCAAGTCCAATTATATGCATAATTATGCTCATCAGATTTTGTTATAAATTCTAAAGCTGTTTTATGCAGTGATTCATCTTTAAAAGCTTTTTCAATATTAATTTGTTTTTGTTTGTTAAATTGTTCCCTATCAAACATTTAATTCTCTTTTTTTTTAAAAATTATATTTATTGATTTTTTTATTTTATGACTTATTGGCAGTAAATCATTCGGCAACTCATTATTAATAAAATATATAGAATCAAAATTAGAAAAATAAATAGGCTCAAACCCTAATTCATTTAAAAAATCCATAAATATTATTTTATTGATCATATGCACAGAAATTTTTTTACCATAAAACAATTGATGAGTTACAAATGATGGAATATCTCCAATTAACAAATCTCCAAAAATTAAATATTTTGAATTTGTTTTTTTAACTAAAATTTTTAATAAATTTTTCCAATCTTCAATATATTGTAAAACACCACCCATAAATAAAATATCAAAATTTTTTGATACCACTGAAAAATCATCATAAAAAGAAAGATTAAAAAAATATTGCAATTCTTCTGGAACAGATTTTACCACATTTTTTTCTTCGATTATAGAATAAAAAATATTATTATATTTTGGTATTTTATTTATTAAATCAAGATATTGCAAACCCATTCCTCCACCAAAATCCAATATCGAAACTTCATTTTTTTCGCTTAAAATTAATGCTGCCATTACATCTAATGGATATTTTGGAGTTACTACAATATTTTCTTTGCTTGGTTCTTGCATATTTTTTAAAAAATCTAAAACCTTAACTTGTTGTTTAGTAATCCAAATATTTTCATTAAAAACATTTTTATCACCATTTGCTTCTTGAAAATCTTTAAAAACACCTTTCCACAATCCTTTTGCTTCTTTAATATAATCAACAAATGTTTGTTTTTGATTATATTGCTCCCTGTCAAACATGTAATTCTCCTTTTTTATATTCTTTTAATAATTCTGGATACAAAGGTAATGTTAAAATTTTTTTTACGATGGCTTCTGTAACAGGAAGGCCTTTTTTTGGAATTTTTATGCTTGAAATATATCCTGGATGCATATGAACTGGATATTGATAATGTATACCTGCCTCTACACCATAATCAGCTAATTCTTTTTTTAAATTAACACGATCTTGAGCTAAAATAACATATAAATGAAAAACATGTTCACTTTCAAAGCGAACCAATGGATGCAATATAGTATTTGATAAAAAATGCTCTTTATAAAATTGAGCAATAGTTTTTCGTTGTGCATTATCTCTATCTAAATAAGGTAATTTAATTCTTAGTAAAGCAGCTTGTAATTCATCAAGTCGTGAAACAACACCAATTTCTTGACCTATACGATTTTTATCCCAGCCATATTGACGAATACGCACTAATCGCTCTTTTAATAATAAATCATTTGTTATTATACCTCCTGCATCACCAATCGCTCCAAGATTTTTTGTTGGATAAAAACTAAAACAACCTGCATCTCCAAATGTTCCAACTTTTTTTCCTTTATAAAGCGCTCCATGAGCTTGAGCGCAATCTTCTATAACTTTAAGATTATAATGCTGTGCTATTTTTAAAATAGGATCCATATCACATGGCTGACCATATAAATGAACTGGTATAATAGCTTTAGTTTTTTTAGTAATAGCCTCTTCTATTTTGTATGGATCGATAGTAAAATATTCAGGTTCAATATCAACTAAAACAGGTGTTGCTCCTGCTATAATAATAGCCACTGCAGTTGCTAATGCTGTATGCGAAACTGTTATAACTTCATCATCTTTTCCTATTCCATAAGATTTTAATGCCAGAGCAAGCGCATCTGTGCCACTACCAACACCAATGCAATAAGCACTTTTATGATACTCAGCAAACTCTTTTTCAAATGCTTCAACTTCAGGTCCTAAAATATACGGACCTTGTGTGCATACACGTTCAAAAGCTTCTAAAATTTCTTTTTTATATGTTTCAAATTGAGCCTGAGGAAAGCTACTGTATAATGTTTTTAGATCATATTGAGAATTTTTACTTCTGGTACGAAAGTAATCCATTTTCCTCCTTTTTTAATAAATTCTTCCTCTTTTTCAAAAATTTCCTGCGCATGATTCCATGCAAATAAAATTGCATAATCAGGCATATCATCTTTAAAATTTTGATAAGTTTTGATTGGAATATGAACTCCTGGACTAAATTTCCCTTGTTTAATTGGCGTTGTATCACTGATGTACTCAATACAATCAGATCCTATATTGCAATAATTTAAAACAGTTGTGCTTTTTGATGTTGCAGCATATCCAACAATTCTTTTATTTTGTTTTTTTAAAGTATGAAGTAAGGCAATAAATTCAGTTTTATTTTTTTCACAAGCATTTTTAAATGCATAAAATGTTTCTAATACATCTAAACCTAATTTTTTTTCTTTTAAAAGTTGTTCACTGACAGATTTATTAATTATATGTTGATTTTCAAACCCTAAATAATATCTCATAGAGCCACCATGCGTTACTTGAGGTTCTACATGAAACACTTGTAATCCATAAGGTTTAAAAATGTTTATTACAGAAAGAAGACTAAAAATATAAACATGTTCATCATAAATTTGATCGTACGATGTTTTTTGAATCATATCTCCTAAATAAGGCTCCTCAAAAACAAAAACTCCTGTTTTTTTAAGAAGATGTATTACGCCTTTTGCTACACTAGCAAGATCAGAAATATGACACATAACATTAGCAGCAGAAATAATATCAGCCTTGCCATATTGTTTTTCTATTGCTATCGCTAATTCTTCTTGAAAAAAATCAGTTATCGTGTTGATTCCTTTATTGCGCGCAACTTGAGCAACATTATCTGATGGCTCAATGCCAAGATGTTTTATATTTTTTTGTGCAAAATGTTGCAACATAATTCCATCATTACTACCTAATTCAACTACAAAAGATTGTTCTTTATTCAATAAAAATTGATTAAAATAATGATGAGCCATTTGTTCAAAATGTAGAGACATTTTTTTTGAAGAACTAGAAAAAAATGCATAATTTTCATGAAACATTAGCTCAGGTTTTGGCTGATCAGCAAGTTGAAATGTTTTACAAAAATCACAAAATAAAGCCATTAAATTAAAAAAATACTCTTTTTCAAAATTTTGCTTTTCTAAAAAATTATTAGCTATTGGCATCTTACCGAATGATATAATTTCAGTTGCTCGATAATTACATATTCTACAGTTTTTCATAATTTACTTCTTTTTTAAAAAACCATATATCTTCCATACCGTCACGATAACAAACAATATTTGATTCGATAATTAAATGCTCAATAAGCTTAAATTCATTGTAATAAGGTGTTTTTTTATTAAAAAGAAATTTACCCATTATTAAATTTCGATAAAAACAAATTACTCTTTTCTTTAACTCTTTTATTTTATTAAAAATAATTATTGGAAAAATTTTTTTGATAATTATTTTATTAATTTTACTATCGTTTTCAAAAAAGATTACTTCTTTATAACATCTTTGAATAAACCTATTTACAACAAATTCTGCATGTATATCAGAATTAATAGTTTCTTGATCAATATTTTCTATATATTTTTTTATACCTTTTTGCATTATTTTTTTATTTGATTCAAACTCAGAATCAAATAACCATGTTGTATGATATTTTTTTCCTCCAGATTCATTACTCATTTCTCTCCATCCAAATGGTAAATTTAAATATTTACTTTTTCCTTTAAAAAGAGCAAATATCGTAAATAAATTTTCATAAAATTTTCCATATTTATCAGAACCATAAAAAGCCACGTCATCTAACATAGAAACTAATATGTCTGTTCTAAAAACAGAAAGTATTGAAGTCATACTTTTTGTTAAAAAAGCATCTATACGTAAAAAAACATCATTATTATCAACTGATTTGGTTGAATGATATATTGCTGTGTAATACCAATTAATTTTATTATTAAAAAAAGTATAACCATACGTATATCCATGAACAAAAACATAAGATGGATTTTGATCAAGAAAAATTTCAGCTTTTTTAATTGTTTCTACAGAAAAAAAATCATCTACCGAAGCTAAAAGCGTATATTTTGTATCTACATATTTAATAACTGATGCAATTTTTTCACTAAATGTTGTTTCGAAAGAATAATCTATAAAAAAAGGATTAAACGAACCATTTTTTGACAAATTAATAATATTTTGTATTTCTTTTTTTGATTCTACGCAGCTTGAATCTGCAACTAAAATTTTTCCATTAAAATTTAAAGTTTTATAAAAATCTAAAGCTCTTTTAAGATATTTCTCACTATTTTTTGTTAAAAGAATAATTGTTGTCATTACATACATTCCTATTGATTTTTTAAAAACTATTCAATTTCTTGTAAATACAAAGAATAACCATTGTGAACATTACCAATAAAAAGTTGTTTGCCATGATTAAGAATAAGTACCTTATTGCAAAGTCGTTTAATAGCTAATACATTATGAGAAACAAATATAATAGTTCTTCCAGCCTTGCTAATTTGATGCATTGAATCCAAACATTTTTTTTCAAATTCATAATCGCCTACTGCAAGAACTTCATCGATTAATAAAATTTCTGGTTGTAAATGGGCCGCAATTGAATAAGCAAGTCGTAATCTCATTCCTGATGAATATTTTTTAACCGGTGTTTCTAAAAACTGTTCTACTCCTGCAAAAGCAACAATTTCATCAAATTGTTTAGTAATTTCCCAACGCTTCATACCTAAAATAATACCGCTTAAATAAATGTTTTCTCGTCCACTAAGTTCCGCATGAAAACCAGTGCCAACTTCTAGCATGCTTGCAACACGGCCACGAATAATTGCTTTGCCACTGGTAGGAGCGACTATTTTACTTAAAATTTTTAAAAGTGTACTTTTTCCAGAACCATTTTTACCGATAATTCCTAAAACTTCCCCTTCTTCTACGTCAAACGAAATATCATCAAGTGCTTTAAAAGCAGTTTTTTGTACAGATGGTTTAAAAAATGATGTTGCTTGCGAAAGCAAAAGCTCACGAAAACTCATTTCTGATTCTTTGTAGGCCTCGACAAAATAGGTTTTTGAAAGATTTTGTACTTCTATTCTTTTCATAGGTTACTCAAATAAGATCCGCAAATGTTTCTTCTGATTTTTTAAAATATAAAATACTGATTATTCCTAGTAGTAAAGTCATTGCTAATGAAATTCCTATCACAGGCCAATACAATGTTTCTGCTAATAAACAATAACGAAAACCATTAATAATGCCCGTTAAAGGATTTAAAGCAATAATAAAATGTAAATTTTTTGGAATCATTGCAAGACTAAATCCAACGGGAGTTATATAAATTCCAAGCTGCACAACAAAAGGAACAATGTGCCTAAAGTCACGATATTGCACAATAAGAGATGCAAACAAAAGACTTATAGAAAAAGAAAAGACCGCTAACCATGCCATAAAAAGTGGCAATAATACAATATTTACTAACGGCACAATACCGTAACGAAAAAAAGACAGCGCTGTGTAAAATAAAAAAGCTATTGAAAAATCAACAAGACTACACAAAATACGACTAGCAGGAAGCATGATCCGAGGAAAATATACTTTAGAAATAAGTTGAACATTATTAACAAAGCTCATGCTTGCATAGGTAAACGTATCGGCAAAAAATTGCCACACCAACATTGCAGAAAATATTACTAAAGGATAAGGCGCTTGAGTGCTTGGAATATGCGCAATACGACTAAAAATAATCGTAAAAATAATCACGGTGAGCAAAGGACGAATGATGACCCACAGTATGCCAATACTTGTCTGTTTGTATTGGACCAAGATATCTCGCCAACCTAAAAATAAAAGTACATCTTTGTAATCAAAAAACTCTTGAAAAAATGATTTCCAAGTTTTATGAGAAGTAATAATTGTTTCATTCATAATAATAACTTTTTTGTATGCTTTCAGGATTAAAAACAAGAACATTTACACCATTTGGATTGACCAAAATTTTATCTTCTCTTGTTCCTTTCACAACAAGTTCATCTTTTAAAACTTGCGACACAACTACAATATAATCAGCATATTTTGTATTAATTTTTTCAATTACATACAAAAACCATACACCTTGCATATATTTTTTATTTTTAATCCAACGTGATGCAATCCATGCTTCTGATCCATTGTATTCAAGAATGAATTTTTTGTTATACCACCACGCGAGCAAAAGACCTGTCATATTCAACAAACTGTAACGCTGATAGATCGCTGCTAGAGAATACTCTTTGCATAAACTGCGCGCCTGAAAGAAAAAGAAAAACGTTGAAAAAAAAGAATTTAATTTCCAACGTAAAGGCTTGAGCCATGCAGGATTTGCAAGTTTTATTACTTTTTCTAGCGGTACTTGTTTCAGCACTGAATCCAGGCAAGAAGAAGCACAGACTATCGAAAAACCTTCATCACAAAACCCTTGCATAACGCCTAAAGTATGCGCAACGGATCCTCCTGCTGTAAGCTCTTGATCAGCAATATCAGTACGCAAATAGAGAATTACTTTTTTCATCCAAGCACTCCGGTTTGAATAACATTTTGTAAAGCCCATAATTGCGTTGTATAATTACGCGATGCTGATTGGGTATGACGCAATATTGATTCAACCTCTTTTTTTTCAAATAACTGTTCAAGCGAATCTTTTTTAGTTGCTAAAAGATCAAGAAAATATTCTTTAAAATAGACGCCTTCTTTAAACCAACGAGTCGTTGGAGCGGAAAATCCAATTTTTTTTCTATAAATAATATCATCTGGCAAAATGCCTTCACAAGCTTTTTTAAGAATATATTTTGTGACACCATGCTTGTATTTAAGGCTACTTGACACTTGAAAAGCAAATTCAACATGAGCATGATCCAAAAAAGGAACACGCCCTTCAACCGATGTAGCCATCGTCATTTTATCAACACGCATCAATAAAAGCTCTGGAAGGCGTTGCTTGAATTCTAAATATATCATCGATTGTAAAAAATCAGCTTCAGGCTTTTTTTCGTATAATTTTTTTAGATGATATTCGACAATTGCATAACTATCAGCTTGCTGGCGCATTCCTGGATATATTTTTTCAATAAAAGGATCATACGCATGATCATCACAAGAGACCAACAAATCTCGCTTCGCTTTTTCTGAAAATGCAATCGCGCCAGTCCAAAACATATGTTGATTGCCAGCCCACTGATGCAAAAAGGATAAATATTGTTTTTTTGCAGGAAACATTTTTGCAGCGAGCCATACGCCAGCTTTTTTAACTGTTTGCGGCAAAAACTGTGTTGGCTGGTAATAACGATTATAGGCATTTATATACTGCGCATAACTTTGATATCCGCAATAGAGTTCATCCGAGCCTTCTCCAACTTGCACAACCGTGACACCCTGCTCTTTTAATAATTTAGAAACATAATAAAGCGGAATGCAGACAGGATCGGCAAGTGGCTCATCTTGGTGATAAACCATCTTCTGGAAAAAATCAAAAGCATCTTTTTCTGAAATCACTAATTCATGATGATTAGTATTGAATAATTTTGAAACCTTTTTTGCCCACAAACTTTCGCTATATTCAGGACCATCAGAAAAAGAAATATTAAATGTTTGCACGTTATCGGTATATCGTGACATTAATGCTGTGATTAAACTCGAATCAATGCCGCCAGACAGAAAGACTCCGTAAGGAACGTCAGAAATAAGTCGCTTTTCTACGGCTGCAGTTAATAATTCTTGAATCTTTGATATACAAAAAGACTCATTTGCAAGATCTTTTTGTGCGTAAGTGATAGCAGGAACTAAAGGATTATACCATTCATGAAATGTTAATTCTTTTTTGCTATCGATTTTTACGTACATTCCTGCAGGTAGTTTATAGACACCTTTATATAATGTGTAAGGAGCCGGTGTTACTAAAAAAGTTAAGTAATGATACAAAGCTTGATGATTCACCGTTTTCTGCATCCAGGGCAGTTGCCATAACGCTTTTATTTCTGAACCAAAACTTAAATAATCATCATTTACCGCAAAATACAACGGCTTAACACCAATGCGATCACGAACAAAGAACCATTCATTCGTTAAAAAATTTCCAAGGACTGCCGCAAACATACCTTCTAATCTATCAAGGCACGCAATACCCCATTCTTTAAATGCGCACAAAAAGACTTCTGTATCTGATTGCGTTTTAAAATGATGACCACGAACCTCAAGTTCAGTACGTAATTTTTTATAATTATAAATTTCACCATTAAACGTAATGACCACTGTTTTATTTGCATCAAACATCGGCTGCATCGCATTATCAGAAAGATCAATAATACTTAAACGTTGGAAAACTAGTGCGATTTTTTGTTGATTGTCGATCCATACTTTTTGTCCATCAGGACCGCGATGATTAATGCAAGATCCCATAGATCGCAAAAGATGTTCATCACTCAAAAATTGATCTTTTAAAGCTATGTATCCAGCAAAACCGCACATTATGAATATCCTTTTTTAGCATCATTACTTTCCTTAGATCTATACCGTTTATAAAATTTGTACAGATTTATATTCATAAAACAAGTTGCTTATCTCCTCCGCCTTTGCAAGCAAGTTCATCAATAATCAATGTTAATTTTGCAACATGATCGAGCCTCTCTAAGCTGATAGGCATACTTCCATCTTTTCGCAAAATGCCATCAAAAAACTTTTCGAGTAATATTTTGTGACCTTTGTCAGGAAAGCTTGCATTTTCGTTAAACGAATGGGAAACTCCAAAACTTTGCAATGTCTTATAATCGTCTAATACAATAGACTTGCCATCATAAAAGACCTCCATACGCTCTTTACCTAATGATGCGTGCCCTAAAGCTGTATACAAAAGCGAACAAACAGATCCATCAGCAAAACTAATTTGTACAGAAAAATTGTCGGTTGGAAACAAGTCATCACTCTTTGGCTTTAAAGATTCAACAGAAACTGAGACGGGCAAAGCTCCAATTAAAAAATAAAATAAATCAAAAATATGACAGGCTTCTCCGATAATTCTTCCAGCACCAAGTTCTGTCTGGGTCCAATGATCGCGTGATATATAGCCAACATTCATACGATAATGAATAATTGCAGGAGATTTTCTTGCAACGAGCTCCCACTTTATTTTTTGCATAAAAGGGGCAAAGGATCGGTTATAATCAACACACAAAGGAAGATGTGGATTATTTTTAAAAAATGCATGCATTTTTTCGTATTGCTCAAACGTCGTGACTAAAGGTT